>FLOH01000538.1_pt1 | contig 78744 bp, 102 predicted proteins | sample 756751 | NCBI WGS metagenome assembly FLOH01 (sample SAMEA4026879, study PRJEB14308) | marine metagenome | biome: coastal water; material: water | depth 74 m
CAAACGGAAGTTACTGATTTGATCGGTGGAGCACCTGGTACGCTAGATACTCTTAATGAGTTAGCAGCAGCTATCAATGATGACGCGTCTTACGCTTCTACATTAACTACTGCTTTAGCAACTAAGGTAACTAAGACAACTAATCAAGCGCTATCAACTGCAGTTGATGCTTTGACTATCTCTGGACACACTATCACGCTAGCACGTGGTGATGGTACTACTGATACAGTTACTGTTCCTGATAACAACACTACTTATAGTGTTGGTGATGGTGGTTTAACGCAAGTTAACTTTACTACTGCTGATAATGCTAAGTTAGATGGTATAGCTACTTCCGCTAACAACTATGTTCACCCAACAACTGCTGGTAATAAACATATACCAACACTTGGTGCTGCTGGACAGTTCCTGAAATACTCTGCTAGTGGTACAGCAGTTTGGGCTGCTGATAACAATACTGTCTATACTCATCCAACAACTGCTGGAAATAAGCATATACCTACTGGTGGTGCTGCTGGACAGTTCCTGAAATACTCTGCTAGTGGTACTGCAGTTTGGGCTGCTGGTGATACTGGTCCAACTGGACCGACTGGACCGACTGGTCCGACTGGTTCGACTGGTTCGACTGGTCCGACTGGATCAACTGGTCCGACTGGCTCTGCAGGTTCTAATGGTGCTACTGGTGCTACTGGTGCTACTGGTCCGACTGGTCCGGCTGGTTCTGCTGCGAATGTAACGGCAGCCAATGTATTCAGTGCGATTGCCGGTCAAAGTAACTCTGATTGGTATAGAACTTCTGGTGCGACTGGTTTGTATAACTCTACTTATGGTGGTGGCATACATATGTCCGACGTCACTTGGGTTAGGACTTATGCTAGTAAAGCATTTTATGTTGGGAACCAAATTGCTGCGACAGGTAATATCACGGCATACTACTCAGACGAAAGACTTAAAACTAGCACTGGAACTATCCAATCTGCTATTGATAAAGTTAAATCTCTTGAAGGTTTCACTTATATTGAAAACGATTTAGCAAGATCTTTAGGTTATGATAACGGCAAGCAACAAGTTGGTGTTTCTGCTCAAGCAGTGCAAAGGGTATTACCTGAAGCAGTATCACTCGCCCCAGTCGATTATGAAACTGACGAGACTACTGGAGAAATTACTTCTAAGTCTGGTGAAGATTACTTAACAGTTGACTATTCTAGACTTGTTCCACTTCTTATTGAAGCAATTAAAGAACAACAAATTCAAATTGATGAGTTAAAAAATAAATAAAACTTTACAACCTACAAAGAATAGGGTATAATTATAGTATGGAAAAGATTTGGCAAATGTGGAGTGGTGTATTAGATGACACCACAGTAGAAAATTTAATCACTGAGTGTGAGAAGTATTCTGTGTATGACGCAACTATCGGAACTGATGGTACTACACAAAATGACAATTACAGAAATAGTGAAGTTAGATGGATAGGTGGTGATAGTACACCCTCATCGTTGTTATGGAATTACGCAAAAGAAGCAAATAGAAATGCTTTTGGTTTTGATATTGATTATTTAAAAGATATTCAATTCACAACTTATAATGCGAGTGATAACGGTAAGTATGATTGGCACCACGATACCTTTTGGGGAAACCCTTCTAGGTATGATAGGAAGATATCAGTTGTTATTCAGTTATCAGACCCAGAAGATTATGAGGGTGGTGAGTTTGAATTTGACACTCAATATGAGCAACCAAATAAGGTTGAGTTGATGAAGAAAGGAACAGTAATTGCGTTCCCATCATTCATTCCTCATAGGGTAACGGAATTGACTAGTGGTGTTCGTAAATCATTAGTTGGGTGGATCGAAGGTCCAAAGTTTAGATAAAGGTATATTATGAAACATAATTATTGGTTCTGGCAAGCAGAATTTTCAGATGAAGTTATCGATGGTATAATTGAAAGATGTGAAACCCTTCCATCTATAGATGCTGTTGTTGGGGGAAATTCATATGATACTTCTATAAGAAGAAGTAAAGTACGGTGGACCAATGATGATTCCGAATTACGAAAAATAATTTGGAATTATGGAACAATTGCCAATGGGAGTGCGTTTGGGTTTGATATTATAAATAAGTTTGATATTCAATATACGACTTATCTTGATTCCGATTCTGGTTGCTATAATTGGCATACTGATAACGAATTTATGAAAGACGGTTATTATGATAGGAAACTATCAGTCGTCATACAACTAAATGACCCATCTGATTATGAGGGTGGTAAGTTTGAGTTTGATATTGAAGGAGAAGTATTTTCTCCTGAAGGGTTTGAAAATAAAGGAAGCATTATAGTATTCCCTTCTTTTTTGAAACATAGAGTTACAGAAGTTACTAAAGGAACAAGAAACTCTTTAGTATCGTGGATTGAAGGTCCACATTTTAGATAAAATAGATTATAAATATATTAAAAATTAAAGGTTAAGTTATGGCATTACAAGCATCAGGACAAATTAGTTTATCAGATATCGCAGCAGAGTTTGGTGGAACAGCACCTCACTCTATGAGCGAATATTATTCTGCATCAGCAGGAATTCCTGCTTCTGGTGCCATATCATTTTCAAATTTTCACGGAAAGTCTGCTCAATTTGATTTATTGATTAGTTCTAGTCAGAATAACTATAATGTTTTATCTTCAGCAACTTCTGCTGGGTTTACTGGAACTGGTAAGGTTGTATTGACTATTAACAGTGGTGTTACGGTTGGTTCTACATCAACTGGTACTGCATCATTATTATCAGGAACTGGTTGGGGTGTTGGGTCGACATTAGAAATTGTAAATAATGGAACAATCCAAGGTGCGTCTGGAAGTGCGGGTGGTGCGGGTAGTGCGGGTGGTGCGGGTAACACTGGATCTGGTGGTGCTGGTGGTAAAGGCGGCAACTCGGTAGATGCACAGGCTCAATATAGTCCAAGTCAAACCCAAGGTGGTGGTGCCTCCGGAGGCAGTGCTGGAAACTCAGGAAACTCAGGAACCTCAGGAACCTCAGGTTCTGCGGGCGGTTCAGCATTTAATCACCAACAAACTGGAACAAATTTGACAACAAATTTCACAACAGTCGGAACCGTAAACGGTGGTGCTGGCGGATCTGGTGGTGCTGGCGGATCTGGCGGATCTGGCGGATCTGGTGGTGGCGGTGGTGGCGGTGGTGGCGGTGGTGCTATTGCTGGTGGCACCGCTTTCGCTTGGGCTGGCTGTGGTGGCGGTGGCGGTGCTGGTTATGGTGCTGGAGGTGGAGGTGGCACTGGTTCGCCAGCACCAGTAAACCCAGATCAATCTCCCACACCTGGAGGTGCTGCTGGAACTGCTAATGCTGGTGGCGCTGGTGGGCTCAGGCCTAATCCAGGATATGGCGGTGGCGGTGCTGGCGGAAACCTTGCTTCTTCTGGTAATTCTGGGGGGAATGGTTATTATGGGTTGGCCGCTCAGGTTGCTGGTGGCGCTGGTGGCTCGGGTGGTTCTACTGGTTCTACTGGTCCAACTGGTCCATCAGGAGCCAATGGAGCAACTGGTTCTCAGACCACTGGTAACACTTCACAAATTTCAGGAATATAAAAATGAACATACAAATTAGAGAAAATAAGTTAAATAGGGTATCGGATAAAGAAAAGTCGGTTGAAATATCCCTTTCTGATATTGGTGATTATGACAGCCTAGTAACTGCTATTGGGTTCGAGACAATAAGTTCACCAACTGGTTCTGAGGATGTTTTACATTCGGGGGATTCTATTGGTGATAAATATTTGGTGTATGGCGGAAACAACAATCCTATTATGAATTTAATTCTCCCAGAAGAAGGGTTATATAATATTAAAATTGTAGCACAAAATACAATAACAAGTAATGGCGAAATAACAACGACAAATTTGAATGCTAATGGCGATTTAATAACAACAACATCTATTGGACCAGTTCCCGTAATTTCGTATATTAAGAGTGGTGTTATCGCTTTAGAATATGATACAGCAGATAATGTTTGGTCTTAATCCAGAAGATTTAGTAGAAGTATCATACGCAAATGGCGAATTGTATAAAAGGTGTTTTCAAACAAGTATAGGTAATAATTCAGTATCTTCTGAAAGGATTGATGATGGGTGTGTTTCAAGGTATTATGCTAGTAAATCGCCTGCTTTAGATAAATTGGATAAAAATTTTCCGTTCTATTCGAAAAAAGAATATAAGGAAGGAAACTTAAAAATAAAATATTATGTTCCAAGCAATGACATTTATAAATTGATTGAGGGATCGGATTCTAAAAACGGAACTGATTTGACTAAATATGATTTGTGTCCAGATGTTGATTTGTGGGTTGGTGTTGGGTTATATAGGGAAGACGAATCATCGTATGATTTGATTTTCTCTGTTAATAATGATGAACAATTAACAAGGATATCTGAATATTATAATTTAGTAAACCCGTTACCGAAAGATTTAACAATGAACGACCAACCTAATTTGTGGAAAAGTGAAGAGATGGAAATATTCGCGAACAAGGTGAATAAAAACTTTAATGGTAGCATTAAATACAATTTTAAATATGGGTCGGTGAAGTTTGAAAACAAAAGGCCAAAATTAATAAAGATGTACGGATCAAATTATAAGGATAATTATGCATAGCAAAGAAATAACACAATTACAAACTTTATTGGATAATAGGAACGACATTTTCGCAGAATTCATTTCCAACAAACCAAATCTAAAACACGAAACTATGCGGGTTAATAGAAAAACTTATATGTTATATGATACTAAAGGTATCCATTCGAATAATATTGCGTTATTGCCTGAATTATCTGCTGTGTTAGATTCCACATTAAATATTATGTCTGTTACGGTTTCGGAATATGGCGATCAAAAACATCCTGGCGTTTATGAACTTGAATGGGACGTCAATTATCCAGTAAAACGATATTATATAGCAAATTCCGGAGCATTAACTGTCGCCAAGACGGTTGTTGATGAAGGATCCTTAAAATTTGTTGATTGGGTTACGGAGACGGAAGTTAATTTTGAAGAAACTGCTGCAAATAATATTTATTTGTCGATAGATATTTGGGATCCAACACAAACTCCAACAGACCAACAAATTATAAATTATTTTAAATTCTACGAACATTTCTCTGGTGTTCAGCAATTATCAACAGAATTACAATCATTCTTTGATGCTAACTAAGGTTAGTAATAGAGATACATTTTTTAAAGAAACTTCTACGCATTACAAAGAAATATTAAAAGAATTTGATAATGCTGGTATAGAAATAATGGGAACACCGTGGGGGTTCGCTCCAATATATAACATATTGGGTCTTGCTGTTGATAGCACACCAAAATTCAAATCCATCTCAGAGAATATTAACTCCATAACAGATTACACAATAATCTCAATGGGGTTATCTATTATCGAACCTGGAAACGATCCTGCCCCACATTACGATTTACACCCAGTTAGTAGCAATTTTAAACGGTATCACCTTCCATTACAATTAACAGACACTTCTGCGATTTATGTTCAAGAGCAAGATGAGTGGAAAAAATATACTTGGGAATTAGGTGAGTGGATGCAATTCTCTGGAATTAACCATTTACATTATCCACTAAATAAAGATGAAAATGGAATTGCCCGTGTTGTTTTACTATTAGACGTTTTTGAGGGTGAGGTAGAAGATAAAGATGTGTATGAATATTATGAAGAAATTGAAAGACTTGGTGCTAGGATTAACGGCATTGACTTCAGACCAAACTTTGAAAAATATATTCACAATAAAACTTTACTTTAGTCTTATAGTAGGGTATAATAAATACTAATGAATCGAATAATGGAGAATATATAATGGCAAAATACAAAGACACAAAATCACTAAATCCACTTTACAACAAGTATGCTACATTCATACTTGGGTTGTTTATCGCTTACGTTTTATTTCAACTTATTAAATAGAATTATATTATGTTTGACTACGAAACTCTATTAATTATTAAATACGTTCACCTACTTGGTGGGTTTATGTTTATGACTATCTTGTGGTATTTCAACTTTATCCACATTCCTATGGCAATCAAGGCAATGTTTTCTGATAAATCGAAAGAACCAAACCAAGAAACTTTAGATAAAGTTGATACTGCGATGCTTTGCTTTAGATTAGGTATTGTTATTGCTTGGGTTACTGGCGCTCTATACTTATATGGTACTGGTAGATTAGCAGACGCATTCTTATTAAGGAATGGTTCTCAGTTTATTGGTGTTGGTGCTTGGATTGGAACTATCCTAACGTATAATACACTCGTTTATTGTAGCATTATGTGTAACGTTTGGTCGACCATTTTTCCGAAGTCTTCTGTGTGTAAGAAGAAATTGAGAGATGGTGAAACTCCTATGCTTGCTAGAAAACGGTTTATCATCACAACAAGAATTGACTTTGCTTTAAGTATAGCACTAGTGTTCTTTATGATGTACGGTGCTCACGGTGGTGGAGCATTTCAATAAATGTGCTTAGTCACATTTTCTAAAACGCCTGAACACTCGGGTGTAAACAAATTAAAAGATAGAGAAAAGAACCAACCCGTTTGGGCATACATCTCTATCATTGATTCTTGTTCTCATAAGTGTTCTTGGTGCTACGGAAACTATAACAACCACGACTATGATATTATGTCTGTTAAGGACTTTAATATCATCACGGATAAGTTATTAGATATTGGAATTAAGCAAATAACATTCTCTGGTGGCGAACCTACGGAGCATCCGGACTTCTTAGAGTTGGTTTCGGTCGCTGACCAGAAGGGATTTATTATCCATATCGCATCTCACGGTGAGCATCTTAATAAAGACTTGGTAGACGGGTTGGTTAAGTTTAAAAACGTTCAACAAGTACAAATGAATTATCAAGGTTCTAAACGTCACGACCAAATTCAAGGATCGGGATATTTCGAACAGACTCATGCATTCAGATTATTAGCAAGTGCTGGTATTGAAACTGTTGCTTCTATAACAGTTGGTAAATATAACATCGGCGATATTGATGCTATAATGAAAGAAGCAGACGATCTCGGCACAACTAGGATGCGTGTTATTGATGCAACTGGCAGAGGTGTTAAGTGGAGAAAGATGGACTTGATTGAATTGTTTGACACTTGTAAAACTGCTGCAAATAAACTAGGTTATAACTATACATTATCTTACGATCCAGTTTACGAGGGTGACATCACTATTCCGTGTGTTCAGTTATCTAATTTGTTTATGGACATCAACACAAGAGGAAAACTTCAATACTGTGGTGCTGTATTACCTATCATTGAAATTATTGATTTTTTAAACGATTCGCCTAAAGATATACTTAAAGCATATAAAGATATAAATGCTGAGTATAGCAAGGGAGGAATTTATTGTAAAGCGAGAGAGGTAACAGTTGATGAATGATATTACAATACTTGGTGGTGGTAGTGCTGGTTGGATGACTGCATCCTACTTAATAGCAAAGAATCCCGACTTAAACATAACAGTAATTGAATCCCCTAATATAAAGACCATCGGTGTTGGTGAAGCAACCACACCATATCTAATGAAGTTCTTTAACGACATTGGTATTAAAGATGAGTCTGAGTGGATGCCACATTGCGATGCTACTTATAAGAACGGTGTGATGTATGAGGACTGGGATTTTATTAACTCACGTTTTTGGCATTCATTCGAAGTAGATGAAGACAAATATAAGTATTGGAATATCAACCGTGCTAAGCAAGGATTTGATAAGCAAGACTATTGGACTTCTACTATGCGTAATGGTCATATTGCTATGAGAGATAGTGGTAAATGGTTAGCAGATAAAGAAGGCAAAATACCTGATTGGTATCATTCCAAATCATTCAACGGTTGGCCACAACATTGGGCATATCACATTAACGCAGATAAGTTCGGCACATTCTTACGGGATCGCATAACTGGTATCAATCACGTTCAAGCAGAAATTGAAGACGTTATGCTAGATGCTACTGGTAACGTTTCTTACCTCAAAGATACTGACGGTAATACATACAAAGCAGATTTATTTGTAGATTGTACTGGATTCAAAAGGTTCTTGATTGATAAAGTTAATGACGACTTCAAATCATTCGAACCATACCTGACTCACAATAAGGCATGCGTTATTAGATACCCTTATATTGATAAAGAAAATGAGATGAAACCTCGTACTCGTTCTAAGTGCTTATCGTCAGGTTGGTTCTGGGAAATTCCTTTATATGATAGACTAAGTGCTGGGTATGTGTACACATCAGATTACTTAACTGATGAAGAAGCAGAAGACGAATTAAGAAATGCTATTGGTTATGATAGAACAGAAGGATGTAAAAGTTTCACGGTAGATATTAAGTCTGGGTTTTATGATAAACCTTGGACTAAGAACGTAGTTGCTATTGGGTTATCCGCAGGTTTCATTGAACCATTAGAGTCCACTTTATTATTTGCAATTCAAGTTGCTGGTATGAGGTTATTTGATGTCACGACTGGTGAATTAAACATAGATGAATATAATGAGAAGGCAACTTCTAACATTGAAGATTTTAAAGATTACATTTCAATTGGATATAAGTTAAGTCATAGACAAGACTCAAAGTTCTGGAGAGATAGAACCGACTCACACATTACTCCTAGAATGGAAGAGTGGTTAGAATTATGTAAAGAAGAAATGCAACCACCACCTAAAAAGAAACTATTTGTTCCGTCTAGTTGGATAAGTAAGGCAATTGGTTTTGGTGTGTTCCCTAAAGATGCTATGTTTAAAGACTACTCTAAAGAAGAACACGAAAAGGCAAACGAAAAGATTGCTGAGTTCAGAGAAACCGATTATAACAACTTGATGTCACAAAAAGAATATCTAGATAAATACATATACAAATGTCATTAACTAAAATATCAACTAAAGAAGGACCTTATTCATTTTTAGATTATGTTGTTAATGATAATGAATCCATCGCTTCTGTATGCGAAAGTGTATCAGAAAATAATTATATACCAAACTTTGCCGCAAAAGAATGGCACATCCTCCCATTATATGATGTTGAAAATGGGAAATCGAATATGGTCGGAAGGTTCAATTCAATTGAAAATTTGATAGATAATTGTCCAGATAATTTCCAAATAATCGCAGTCGGAATTTCTTCAATTCCATATGGGCACGGTGTTTGGCATACAGACCCAATTACCACCAAGGAACATTTTAAAAGGTTGCATATACCAATTTCGAATATTGATGGTTCGTCATTGTCTATAATCAAGGATGGAAATCAAATAGATTATAAATGGGAAATCGGAAACTTATATCAATTTGCAAACGCAGAACTTACACACAGACCATCATATTTTGGTGATAAAACAAAAAGGAGGTTGATATTGATGATTGATGGATTTTTAGATTGCAATTATACTAAAAATGAATTGATTGATTATTGGCATAAAACTATGAACAACCTTATAAATCAAAATCAAATTCAAGCATAAAACTTTTATTATAAATAGTTCTATACAAATGTATTCCGGAACTATGATATGGCGAACCCCACAACTCGAGACGAACTAAAGAAATACTGCCTAAGACGTTTAGGTGCACCAGTTATAGAAATTAACGTTGATGAAGATCAAGTGCAAGACCGCATCGATGATGCCCTTGCTTTCTACCACGACTATCACTACGATGGCACTGAGAGAACGTTCTTAAAGCATCAAATAACTGCTGACGATATTACTAATAATTATATCGCAATTCCCTCAACTATCAACAGCATCATTGACGTTATGCCTTTGGGTAATGATACGAGCACGAATAACTTATTTAATGTCAAATATCAAATTACATTAAACGACATTCAAAACTGGTCTGGTTATCAAATGTCGAATTATGTTATGTCAATGGAAAGAATCGCATTAATGCAGGAATTGCTTGTTGGAAAGCAACGACTTAGATTCAGTCGTCACACTGATAAAATGTATTTAGATATGGATTGGTCACGGGTATCTGTTGGTGAATATGTTATTATCGAATGTTATCAAGCAATGGATCCTGAAACTTATTCTCAGGTTTACGGTGATTGGTGGTTGAGAAAATATACTACTGCATTGATTAAAAAACAATGGGGTCAAAACCTATCTAAGTTCGAAGGAATGCAACTTCCAGGTGGAGTAACATTTAACGGACAACAAATACTATCTGACGCAAACGAAGAAATTGCTAAACTTGAAGAAGAAGTAATTACGAATCAGGGTGGACTTGTATTCGACTTGACTGGTTAATCTATGCCTACTACTAACTTCTATTTTAATAATTTCGGAAACTCTGGGGAACAAACCCTCATTGAAGACTTAATCATTGAGAGCATTAAGATCTATGGCATAGAATGTTTTTACTTGCCTAGAACTATGGTTGCTGAAGATACATTATTCGGTGAAGATGTGCTATCTAAATTTGAAAATGCATATCCTCTTGAGATGTATGTCAAATCAACTGACGGGTTTGAGGGTGATGGCGACTTCTTATCTAAGTTTGGTTTAGAGATTAGAGATGAGATGGTATTGACTATTTCACAAAGACGATTCGGTGAAGAAGTTGAAATATCAGATACTACTGAAAGTATTGGTAGACCTGCCGAGGGTGACTTAATATACTTCCCACTAAACGGTAAAACGTTTGAGGTTAAGTTTGTTGAGCACGAAGCAATCTTCTATCAGATGGGTGGTCTTCAGACTTACGACTTACGTTGTGAATTATTTGAATACAGTCATCAGGTTATCGATACTGGTATTGCTGATATTGATGTGCTTGAAGATACTTACTCAGGCGATATGCGATTCTTTGAGTTGCTTGATGAAGAAGGTAATGCAATTGTATTCGAGAATGGTGATAAGGCAATTCAAGAAGGATTCCGTGTTGAAACTGCAGATACATCTGCTAACAACGAATTCTTCCAAACTTCATCAACAGACTTTATAGATTTTTCAGAAGGAAATCCTTTCTCTGAAGGAATGGGTTGGTAATATATGTTTGGACATTCATACTATCATAGTGCTATCAGAAAATATATTATTATGTTTGGAAATATGTTTAACGACATTGACATCCAACGTTATAATAAAGCAGGGGAATCTGTACAAACGATTCGTTTACCTATTGCTTATGGACCAAAAGAAAAGTTCCTTGCTCGTTTAAGAGAGGATCCTAGTCTTAATAAAAGTGTATCAATTCAATTACCTAGAATGTCATTCGAAGTTACAGAGATGACGTATGCCCCAGAAAGAACGTTGAACAAAATGCAACGTAATACTTCTATGGGCATAGGTGCTAACACTAACCGTTCACAGTTTACTCCAGTTCCTTATGATATTAATATTTCTTTGTATGGAATGTTTGATAACAATGAGGATGCTGTACAAGCAGTTGAACAGATACTACCTTTCTTCAGACCAGAGTGGACTAACTCAGTCAAACTTGTTCCTGAGATTGGTGACTACTATGACATTGCAACAGTAATGACGGGTATGAGTATTGAAGATACTTATGAAGCAGACTTCCAATCTAGACGTGCTATTATATACACTTACAACTTCACGGTTAAGGGTTATATCTTTGGACCAGTAAGTAATAAAGGTATCATTAAGAGAACGGTGCTTGACTTGACTGCTTCTTCAAATACTTCGTTCGTTAAAACTGAAGGTCCGCAGTCTAAGATACATATTACTCCTGGACTATTAGCAAACGGTAGTCCAACTTCTAACTCAAGTGCTAGTGTTGCTGCAAGTGGCATTACTTCTAACTCTGATTATGGTTACGCCTTTGACAAGTGGGACTATTTTGACGGTAAGAATCGACACAATCATTAAATTATGGATAAATTATGGCAACAAACCTCACAAATAACCTGAATGACATTTTCGATGTCGAAGCAGAATTAATAGATACTGAAACTCAAATCTCTACCGCAGTTGTACATAGTAACAACAAGCAAGAGGATATTAATGATGACTATCAATTTGCTAGGGAAAACCTTTACAGTGTAATTGATAAAGGAACTCAGGCACTAGACTCACTACTAGAACTAGCAAAGGTATCTGAACACCCCAGAGCATTCGAAGTAGTTGCTACTCTATCAAAAACCTTAATGGATGCGAATAAAGATTTGTTATCCATTCAAAAGAAAGTAAAAGAATTACAAAAGGAAGGAGAGGATTCTGGTGGTTCAACATCTCAGAATATTACCAACGCATTATTCGTAGGCAGCACTGCTGACTTACAAAAGATGCTTAAAGATTGACAAACAACCCGTTATAGGGTATAATAAAAGTATTACATTACAAAAGGTATATTATGAAAGAATGGGAAAAGACAGGATTCACTTGTAGTTCGTTTGATTTGCTGCATGCAGGACACGTCGCTATGCTTAAAGAATGTAAAGACAATTGCGATAACTTAATTGTAGGATTGAATGTTAATCCACATAAGAACGGTAGATATCCAGTACAGAGTGTAGTTGAAAGATACGCACAACTATCAGCAGTTAAGTATGTTGATGAGATTATTCCGTACAGCACTGAGAAAGAATTAATTGATTTACTATCGTTATATGATATTGATGTTAGATTTATCGGTGATGATTACAGGGACAAACCTTTTACGGGTGACGATCTAGGTATCGATGTGTTTTATAATAGACGTGACCATAACTTCTCATCATCTGGATTGAAGAAGCAAGTTATCCAAAACCAAGCAAACACTTCACTTGAAGGAACTGTTGTAAAAGATAATGACACATACACCATTGTAGATAATACTGAGTTAGAACAACTAACAGTATCTACGACAACTCTTAAACCTAGTCAATCAACAACTGGTCATAAGCACGATGATATTGAGGAAGTCTACACTTTCTTATCAGGTCAAGGTAGAATGTATATTGGCGAGGAAGAATTTTACGTTGAACAAGGTAAAACACTTATTATTCCTGATGGGGTATTTCATAAGGTGTATAATACTTCTGACGATGAAGACTTACTATTCATTTGTGTATTCAATCAAAGACGCAACCACTAAAGCAAGTTTAGTATTAGTTACACTGCTATTCCTTAACGGTTGCTCTACGTTCGATGTAGTAACAACTGTTTTGAAATCTGTAGATATTAAGATTGATAAGAAGGTATCAGTAATAACCCCACCCAAACCTAAACTAACTAAGAACTGGAACAAACCTGAACCAGTTGTAGAGAAAGTAAAATCCCCTCTCACTATTACGGAAGAACTTGATAAGGATGAAACTACCTTTCCTTGGTGGTTAATTCTTATCGCATTCATTTCTGGGACGTCTTATTTTATAAATAGAAATAAAACATAACATTAATAAGGTGACAATATGATTCCAGTAGAACTGATTACAATGGCAGGTGGTGCTGCTATGGGTGGACTTTTCAAATTTATGGATGCTTCGCAAAAGAATAAAGCAGAGCAACAGAAACTTCTAATAGAAAGAAACAAAGCAGACCAAGAAAACGCAGATGCTGATAGAAAATCTTCTACTGCTTCTGCTGATGCTGCAGCAAAAAGGGTTGGAAACGACCCATTCGCTAAATTGACAAGACGTATTTTCGTTTTATCAATGGTAGCATTAGGTGCTTGGGCAATGATGGGATCATTAACTGGACTTGATATCGTTGTACCAGTGACTCAAGAAACTGGATTTAGTTTCCTTGGTCTAATTGATACTAAGAATACGGTGACTGAATACTTACGTTTTGAAAATGCTATCGTTCATTTTGAATGGTTGAAAATTTCAATCCTTGCAGCAGGATCTTTTTATCTTGGCAAGTCATAAGTAAAACCTTTGGACTAATATATTATGGAAGAAACTAAAGATAGAGGTTATCTAGGTAATCCTTTACTAAAACGCAAAGGCACTAAGTTCAACTGGACTAAGAAAAGGATAAAAGAGTTAGTCAAGTGCTCTGAGGATCCTATATACTTCGCTGAGCAGTACATTAAGATCGTACACGTGGATCACGGGTTAATCCCTATCAAGATGTATGAGTACCAAAAAGACATCTGCAACCTCATCACAGACAACCGTAGAGTTGCTGTTGTTACATCACGTCAAGCAGGTAAAACTACAACTGCTGCTGCAGTTATTCTACACTACATACTATTCAACGAACACAAACTTGTAGGTCTGCTGGCAAACAAGGGCGATTCTGCTAGAGAAATTCTTGACCGTATCAAAATTGCATATGAGGCATTACCTAAATGGTTGCAACAAGGTGTGATAGAATGGAACAAAGGTTCTGTTGAATTTGAAAACGGTTCAAAGATTGTTGCTGCTGCAACTTCATCAAGTGCTATTCGTGGTAAGTCGGTATCATTCCTATACATTGATGAAACAGCATTCGTTGAGAATTGGGATGAGTTCTTTGCTGCAGTATTACCAACAATTTCATCAGGTAAAACTACAAAGATTCTTTTAACATCTACACCAAATGGTATGAACCATTTCTACAAAACGTGTAATGGTGCTAAGGAAGGAACTAACGGTTACAAGTATGTTGAAGTTCCTTGGCAAGACGTTCCTGGCAGAGACGATGAATGGAAACAAGAAACCTTATCTGCTATGGACTGGGATTATCAGAAGTTTGCTCAGGAGTATGAGTGTCAATTCTTAGGTAGTTCTAATACATTAATTGAAGGAAGTAAACTTAAAACACTTGTATCAAAGACACCTATTAAAGAAGGACAAGGCATTTCAATGTATGCTGAACCCGAAGCAGGTAAATCGTATGCTTGTATTGTGGATGTGTCAAGAGGTAAAGGTTTAGATTACTCAGCATTCCAAATGATAGACGTGTCAGAAATGCCATATCAACAGGTATGTGTGTTCAGAGATAACTTTATCCCACCTGTTGAGTATGCCGAAATAATTTATAGAACTGCCTCTTTGTATAATGAGGCGACTTGCCTAATTGAAATTAATGATATTGGTGAGCAAGTGTCTGAATTGTTACATTTCGATTTTGAGTATGAGAATATATTATTCACGGAATCTGCTGGTAGAGCAGGAAGAAGAATCTCAGCAGGTTTCAGTAAAGGTGTAGATAAAGGTATTAGAACAACAAAGACAGTTAAGAGTGTTGGTTGTTCAATATTGAAATTACTTATTGAGCAAGAACAATTAATAATCCACGACCACAATACTATAAACGAATTATCAAGGTTCTCAAGAAAGGGAAGTTCGTATGAAGCAGAATCAGGTGCTCACGACGACTTAGTTATGGGACTTGTATTATTTGCGTGGTTAAGTAACCAAGCATACTTTAAAGATATAACAGATATCCAAACTTTGTCTAGATTGAGGGAAAGGACAGAGGAGGACTTGATGAACGACTTGCTACCGTTCGGGATTATGGATGATGGTGTTGATGACATGGAAATGATCGAAGTTCCACAACATCACGACTGGATGTCAAAGGATGAAGATAGATTTGACTCTAGTTGGTAAATACTATAAAATTATAAATAAAAGCATAGAATCAAATTAAACCGTAAACACAGGAGAACATAAAATGCCTTTCCAAGTATCACCAGGTGTGAATGTAAGCGAAATCGATCTTACAACAGTTGTACCAGCAGTAAGCACCACGGAAGGTGCTATCGCTGGTCATTTTAGCTGGGGTCCAGTAAATCAACGAGTATTAGTTGACACTGAAGACCGTCTAGTAAACATATTCAATAAACCAAACGCAAATACTGCTGATGATTTTTTCACTGCAGCAAATTTCTTATCATATGGTAACGCATTATATACAGTTCGTGTAGTTAGTGGTGCCAACAATGCAACATCAGGTGCTACTGGTGCTTATATTGAGAATGAAGAATACTATAATGAAACATATACTAATATCGCTGGTCACGGTGACTGGGTAGCAAAATATCCAGGCGAACGTGGTAACTCATTAAAGGTATCTGTATGTCAGACTGCTGCAGCATGGGAATCTACTGTTGCTACAAGTTACTATGCTACTAGAAACTCTGCTACTGTGACACTTGCTGGTGCTGGTGACGGTGCTTCGAATACTGAAACTGCTTTTGTAGTTGGTGATATTCTTTTACTTGGTCCTGATAAAGAGCAACGTAAAATTTCATCTGTATCAGGCAATACTGTTACATTGACTTCAAACTATACTGGTAATACTGTTGCTAATTATGCTCCAGATTTGACTAGACGTTGGGAATTCTCGGGCAACTTTAACTCTGCTCCAGGAACTTCTACTTTTGGTGCTGATCAAGGTGCGACTACTGATGAAATGCACGTTGCTATTGTTGATGAAGACGGTGTTATCACTGGTACTTCTGGTTCAGTTTTAGAAGCATACGAAGGTTTATCTGCTGCATCTGATGCTAAGACAGATCAAGGTGCTGGTAATTACTACAAAACTGTAATCAACCAAGGTTCTGCTAACATTTGGTTCGGTGGACATAACACAAATGTAACAAATGCTGGTTCTAAAGCATCTGGTTTAACGTTTGGTGGTGCTACACTTCCAGTAACTGTTAGTATGACTAATGGCATAGATGGTGCTACACCTTCTTCTGCTCAAAAGATTGTTGGATATGATAAATTTAAGTCTGCTGAAGACGTAGATATCTCATTCCTATTAGGTGCTGCTGCTGATACTACATTAGCAACTCACATAATTACTAATATTGCTGAATCTCGTAAGGACTGTATTGCAATCATCTCACCTGAACGTGCTGATGTTGTTAATAATAATTCATATGAAGGTAAAGAACGTGATGACATTATTTCGTTTAGAGATGGTTTACCGTCTTCATCATACGCAGTAATGGACTCAGGTTGGAAATATCAATACGACAAGTATAACGATATCTACCGTTATGTTCCATTGAATGCTGATACAGCAGGTCTAATGGTTCAAACTGACTCTACAAGAGACCCGTGGTATTCTCCTGCTGGATTTAACCGTGGTAATGTTAAGAACGTTATCCGTTTAGCATACAATCCAACTAAAGGTGATAGAGACCAATTATATAAGAAAGGTGTAAACCCAGTTGTAACATTCCCTGGACAAGGTACAATCCTATATGGTGATAAGACTTTATTGTCTAAACCATCTGCATTTGATAGAATCAATGTGCGTAGATTGTTTATTGTTCTTGAGAAAGCAATTAGTACAGCATCTAAATACACTCTGTTTGAATTCAACGATGACTTTACTCGTGCTCAATTCAGAAACTTAGTTGAACCATTCTTAAGAGATGTACAAGGAAGACGTGGTATTACAGACTTTAGAGTAGTTTGTGATGGTACTAACAATACTGGAGAAGTTATTGACAGAAACGAATTTGTCGGTGATATCTACATTAAACCTGCTCGTTCTATCAACTTTATTCAATTGAATTTTGTTGCGGTTCGTACTGGTGTAGAGTTCTCTGAGATTGTTGGACGTGCAACCTAAATAAACTAATAAAGGAGAATATAAATGGCATTTAACGTAAATTCGTTCTCGGGTGCACTGAAAAAGGGTGGAGCAAGAAATGCTCTATTCGAAGTAACAATCACTAATCCGATTGACGGTGCTGCTGATGTACAAGTCCCGTTTATGTGTAAGTCTGCACAAATCCCTGCCTCAACTTTAGGTACAATTGAAGTTCCATACTTCGGTCGTCAAATTAAGTTAGCAGGTAACAGAACTTATGCAGAATGGACACCAACTATTATCAATGATGAAGACTTTGCGATTAGAAATAATCTAGAGAAGTGGTCAAACGCAATCAACTCTGCTCAAGGTAACTTGAGAACTGTTGGTGGATCTGCTGCATCATTATATAAGTCTAACGCACAAGTAACACAATACAGTAAAACTGGTGAAGTTCTTAGAACTTACAACTTCGTAGGTATCTACCCTTCTGAAGTTTCTACAATTGACCTATCTTGGGAAACTGAAGGAATTGAAGAGTACACGGTAACATTCCAATACGATTATTGGGAAGTTTCTGGTGGTTCAACTGGCGATGCTGGCGGTATCTAATACCATTTGAAGTGATTCTGGGGTATATAAATATACTTGTAGACCCCTTTTTATTATAAGAGATTAATTATGGCAATAGATTTATTCGGTTATTCGATCGGCAAAAAGGAGGAAACCCCTCCAACAATGCAATCATTCGCACCCCCAACTAACGACGATGCTGCAGTTGCAGTAACGGAAGGTGGTTTCTTCGGGACTTCGATTGATTTAGAACAGAGCACCAAAACAGAAACTGCACTTATAACTCGTTATAGAGATATGGCGTTACAACCTGAGTGTCAACGTGCAATTGATGACGTTGTAAATGAAGCAATTGTCAGCGATGATAAAGGTGCTCCAATTGAAATCGTATTGGACGATGTCGAACAACCTGACGAAGTTAAAGAACGTATCCGTGAAGAATATGAAGGAATTTTAAACCTTCTTCAATTCAACAATAAGGCATACGATATCTTTAATAAGTGGTATGTTGATGGTCGTTTGTATTATCATCTAATGATTGATACTCAGAAAACCAAAGAAGGTATTCAAGAGATCCGTTATATTGATCCTCGTAGAATTAAGAAAGTTCGTGCTGAGAAACGTAAGAAAACAGCACCAATGAATTCTAAGAATATCTTTGATAAAAAGTATAACGAATATTACATCTACTCACCTAAAGGTGTTAAAGCAGGTAATGAAGGTGTTAAGATTGCTAGTGATTCAATTGCTTTTATTCATTCAGGACTTATGAGTGATGACAACTCTGCAATTCTTGGCCATTTACATAAAGCAATCAAACCATTAAACCAACTACGTATGCTGGAAGACGCAACGGTTATTTACCGTTTAGCACGTGCTCCAGAACGTAGAATCTTTTATATTGATGTTGGTAACTTGCCTAAAGGTAAAGCAGAACAATATCTAAGAGATATGATGGCGAAGCATAAGAACAAACTTGTGTACGATGCTAACACTGGTGAAGTGAAAGACGATCGTAAGTTTATGACTATGCTTGAGGATTACTGGTTACCAAGACGTGAAGGTGGTCGTGGTACTGAGATTACTACACTTCCTTCTGGGCAAAACCTTGGCGAGTTAGATGACGTATTATATTTCCGTAAGAAGTTATACGAATCATTAAACGTTCCATCAACTAGACTAGAAGCTGAAGGTCAATTCAATATGGGTCGTGCTAACGAGATTACTCGTGATGAATTAAAGTTTAATAAATTCATCAAACGACTTAGAATCAAATTCGTTGAACTATTCCAAATCATTCTTGAAAAGCAATTACTACTGAAAGGTGTAATTACTAAAGCAGAATGGGTTGAGATGAAAGACAAAATCAACTACGATTTCCTTGAAGATAATTACTTCACAGAACTCAAAGAAGGTGAAGTCTTAAGAGAACGTCTGTCGCTATTGCGTGATGTTGATGAATATACGGGTAAGTATTTCTCTACTGAATGGATCAGAACAAACGTTCTACAACAAACTGAAGAAGATATTAAAGATATCGATAAGCAAATCGAAGCTGAAGCACCTGAAGAAGGCGAAGAAGACGATGATAACTTCTAATATATTATAAATATTCCAAAAGGAGAATGAGATGAGCGAATACACTATGAATGATGCAGTATCAATGGCAGGTGATGGTAATGCATCACAATTTAAAGATGCGGTAGGTTCTCTTTTAATGGACAAAATTAAAGATTCAGTTGCAATTAAGAAACACGAAGTTGCTGCTAATTTTATGAACGATATAGAGGACAGTCAAGATGAAGACATTTAAAAGTTTTATTAACGAAGGGTCTATTGCCCAAGACTACGTCGCACCGAAAGATAGTGATGATGAAGTAAAGGATATCAAACCCCGTTCTAAGGGTGAGGAAGACTTTAAAAATACACATAAAATGACTCACACTAAGCACCCTGTTGCTGGTGATCATCAGTTTGACGGTTCTATCAAAGGTATTTCTGAAGAGACTGAAGTTGATGAAGCAACTATTAAGTTGAATAACAAAGATATCGCATTTACTGACTTAGAGCAAATTTCTAAAGGTAAAAAACCTGGAAGTGTTAAGTTCAATAATGGTAAGATGGAAACTGTTGATGCTGAAACTGCTAAACTAATTGTTACTACATTAAATAAGTTGAATGATAATAATAAGAAAAAAGCAATTGCTACACTAAACAAAGATCCTAACGGGTTTATGAAAGTGTTAGATATTGCTCATAAGGCATAATATGAAACCATTAGCAAATACAGTAGCAACTGGTTCGGCAACAAACGTATATAAAGCAACTGCTGTTTATATTGCTAACGATGGTACTGCTAGAACATTAACTCTCGCAAATACTGCAATTGATACTGGTAATGGTCAAAACGGTAATTATGCAGGTGGTTCTATTACTATTCATATCCCAGCGAATGCTGGTTTAGTTATTCGTAAAAGACCTAACGATACTGTACAATGTAATGCAGCAACCTACGGCACTAAAGTCGCAGAGAACGGAGCATAATATGAAATTATACGAATCAATTAATAATGTATTAAACGGTGTTAAATTGGATGAAGGTAAGATTCCTTCTCCAATTCTAAAGAAAGCAAACAACAATGTCAAGTTGGCTAAATCGAGTCTTAACGGTGCTATTGATTATCTAGGTAATATTGCTGGTGATGTCCAACCATATGATGATGCATTAAATAAACAACTTATTACAGCATACCGTGAATTATTAAAAGCACAAACCACATTAAATAAAATTAACTGGGCTAAACTAGCCAAACGTTAAGGAATAGATATGAAACTATTATCAGAAGTACATGAGGATATAAACTATATCACAGAAGCAACTGAAGATGGAAAGAAAAACTTTTTCATTGAAGGTGTTTTTATGCAAGGTAACTTTAAGAACCGTAACGGTAGAGTATATCCTACTGAGATCTTAGAGAAAGAAGTTTCTCGTTACAACAAAGAATATGTACAAAAGAATCGTGCTTACGGTGAACTTGGTCATCCACAAGGTCCTACAATTAATCTAGAGAGAGTATCTCATATGATTACTAAGTTGGAAAGAGATGGCGATAACTTCGTAGGTAAAGCAAAGATTATGACCGAGACACCTTATGGTGCTATCGTTAAGTCATTAATAAAAGAAGGTGCTCAACTTGGTGTTTCATCAAGAGGCATGGGTACGTTAAGTGCAGGTAAAGGTGGAGTACAACAAGTCGGTAAAGATTTTTATCTAGCAACTGCTGGTGATATCGTTGCTGACCCAAGTGCGCCACTTGCCTTTGTTGAAGGTATTATGGAAGAGAAAGAATGGGTCTTCAATAATGGTATCTGGACAGTGCAACAAGCAGAGTTAGTTAAGGAACAGGTTGTTAAAATGTCTGTATCTGAAGTTGAAGCAAAGAAATTTGCTATCTTCGAAAGATTCTTAAATAACCTTAAATGATAAAGTAGCAGTTATTATAAATAATTGTTAAATAAAAGAAACTTTTTAATAGGAGCATTCCAAAATGTCTGAAAAAGAATTAAACGAATTAGAGTTAGAGGAAGCGAAGGCATCATTTGGTGTGGACGCTGAAGTACCAGATCCAAAAACTAAAGAAATGACACCTCCAGGTGCTAAACCTGAAGATGAAGATAAGAAAGATAATCCGAAGCAGGGTTCATCTGTCAAGAAAACCAAAGTTGCTATGGTAACTGCTATGGTTGATGCCGTTAAAGGTATGAAGAAAGAAGAACTTGAACTTTCTTATAAAGATATCATGTCAGCAATGAAAGTTGAAGGTTTTGAAAAAGACGAAGACGATGATGAAGAAGATGAAAAAGACGATAAGAAAAAGAAAAAGTCAATCAAAGATATCAAGAAAATTGATACTGATGATGTAGACGTTAAAGAAGACATTGCTGCAATGTTTAACGGCGAAGACTTATCTGAAGAATTTACTGCTAAAGCAACTACTATCTTTGAATCTGCTATTGTTTCTAAAGTTAATGACATTCTAGAATCTGTTACTATTGATATGGAAGCAGAACTTGAAGTCGAGAAAGCAGAAATTACTGAAAACTTAACTGCTAAGTTAGACGATTACCTTGAATACGTTTCAGAAGAATGGATGAAGGAAAACGAACTTGCTGTTGAACAAGGTATCAAGAACGAAATTACCGAAAACTTTATGACAGGTCTTAAGGCACTATTCACTGAAAACTATGTTGACATTCCAGAAGAGAAAGTTGACATCGTTAATGAGATGGCTGCTAAGTTAGAAGAATTAGAAACTGCTGTTAATGAAGAAATGGAAAAGAACATCGAATTACGCAAAGAAATCTCAGAATCTAGAAAAACAAAGATTCTTAGTGACGTTTGCGATAGTTTGACCGAATCTCAAGCAATCAAATTGAAATCACTTTCTGAAGGTGTGGATTTTGATACTGAAGATTCATACGTAGAAAAAATTGAAACTCTTAAAGAAAACTATTTCCCATCTGTGGAAAGAGTGATTACTGAAGACCTAGATGATGAACCTCTGGAAATTGATGATGAAAATGAAGTTGTTGATCCAGAAATGTCTGCTTACATGAGTGCTATTACAAATAGTATTCGATAAAGTAAATTTTAAAAATCAATAATACATATAAAAGGAGAAACACATGAATCAATCTCAAGACTTGCTAAAAAAATGGCAACCTGTTTTAGAGCATCCTGAACTAGATAAAATCACGGATGCACATAAAAAGGCAACTATTGCTACACTTTTAGAAAATCAAGAAATCGCTGCCAGAGAACAAGCATCTAACGGCGGAAACTTTAATCCAACTTTACTAGGTGAATCTGCTCCAACAAACGCAATGGGTGCTTCGTCATCTACTGCGTCTGCTGGTTCAGTAGATATCTTCGATCCAGTGTTAATCTCACTAGTTCGTCGTTCTATGCCAAACCTAATCGCATATGACATCGCTGGTGTTCAACCGATGACTGGTCCTACTGGACTTATCTTCGCTATGCGTTCACGTTACACATCTCAGGCAGGTACTGAAGCAATGTTCAATGAAGCAGATACTTCATTCTCATCTTCTGCTTCTGGTAACACTGCTTCATTGCTAGTTGCTAACGGTACTGGTAGTCAAACTGGTTCAGATCCTGCGGATCGTGCTTCAGGTACTGGCTACACTGTTGCTACTGGTATGTCAACTGCTGATGCTGAAAAATTAGGCGATACTGCTAATAACGGTTTCAACGAAATGGCATTCTCAATCGAGAAAGTTGCAGTTACTGCAGTTACTCGTGCGTTGAAAGCAGAATACACTATGGAACTTGCTCAAGATCTTAAAGCAGTTCACGGTCTAGACGCTGAAACTGAATTATCTAACATCTTATCTGCTGAAATCCTTTCAGAGATTAACCGTGAAGTAATTCGTACAATCAACTACTCTGCTGTAGCAGGTGCTCAAAAGAACACTACTACTGCTGGTACTTTCGACTTAGATACTGATTCTAATGGTCGTTGGTCAGTTGAGAAGTTCAAAGGTTTAATGTTCCAAATCGAACGTGATGCTAATGAAATTGCTAAGTCTACTCGTCGTGGTAAGGGTAACATTATGATCACTTCATCTGACGTTGCTTCTGCACTTCAAATGGCTGGTGTTCTTGATTACACTCCTGCGTTGTCAAACAACTTACAAGTAGATGATACTGGTAATACGTTTGCTGGTGTTATGAACGGTCGTATCAAAGTTTACATTGATCCGTACTTCTCAGATGCTACTAACAACTACTACACAATGGGTTACAAAGGTTCTTCTGCATTCGATGCTGGTATCTTCTACTGCCCATACGTTCCTTTACAAATGGTTCGTGCAGTTGGTGAAAACTCTTTCCAACCTAAGATTGGCTTCAAGACTCGTTACGGCATGGTTTCAAACCCATTTGCTACTAGCGATGCTAACGGTGTTGCTGCTCGTTTAGGTACTGGCGACGGTAACATCTACTACAGACTTACAAGAATTACAAACTTAATGTAATCTAGTATAGTCTTAGTAAGACAATAAAACCTCAACTTCGGTTGGGGTTTTTTTTTCGCATTAATTTCAGTGTTATAAATATAGTATATGCCAAATGAACCTACAAACAAATCATTACTCTCACCAATAGGGTTTAGATTCCAAATCCAGAAATTGCCACACGTAAATTATTTCTGTACTGCAGCATCTATTCCAGATATGTCACTTGGACGTATTGATACAGTAACTAACCCATTCAATAAACTTCCAATTGCTGGAGATAAAATGGAGTTTAGCGACTTATCATTAAAGTTTAGAGTAGATGAGGATATGAAGAACTATCGAGAGATAGTAGATTGGATGACTGGTTTAGGTTTCCCTGATAACTACGAACAAAGAAAACTCTTAACTGAACCTTATTCTGATGCTTCGTTGATTATTATGACATCTCAGTATCAACCTAACATAGAAGTTAAGTTTATTGATTTGTATCCTACTAATATTTCTTCATTAGAATTTGATATTAGTCAATCAGATATAGAATATTTAACTGGTGATGTAACATTTACTTATCGTTCTTATCAAATAACATCAATAGATTAAACTTATATCAAAGAGGCAACACCTCTATTATACTACGAATTAGATGATTAGTAAAGTTTTAAAGCATTTAATTTACATTGGGTCTAACTTTACTTTATAGACGAAGTAAGGTATAATATATAGTATGAACATTGAACAAATAGTATCTGAATGGAATAAAGATTCCAAGATAGATGAAACCGAATTAGGCAGTGCCTCTGCCACCATCCCACAAGTCCATAACAAGTATCTTAAATACTATATGGGTGAACGTGTGCAACTTATCAAACTGAAAGGTAAGCATAAGAAAATCCAAAGAACTTTGCTTGAGTATTATCTTGGGGAATTAGACAGACACGAATTATCTGAACTTGGTCGTGAGCAATTCTTTAAGAAATTACTTAAGAACGAAGTTAATACATATATTGAGTCAGATGATATGTTCATCGAATCTGTATTGTTAGTTTCAATGCAAGAAGAAAAGGTATCATACCTTGACTCAATAATTAAAAGTTTAAACAATCGTGGATTCCAAATTAAGAGTGCAATTGATTGGGCAAAATTCACCACAGGTGGTTAATGGAAAAGATTGAAGTCTATAAAAAAGACGAAGTATATTTAAAATTGGATTGTGAACGTGGCACTTCTATGGAGTTGTCAGAATTCTTCACGTTTGAAGTTCCAGGTGCTAAGTTTATGCCAGCAGTTCGTAATAGAATTTGGGATGGTAAAATCAGACTGTATAATGTAAACACTCAACAAATCTACGTTGGACTGTTAGAGCATATCAAAAGGTTTGCTAAGGAAAGGGACTACGAAGTAATTGTACACGATGGTCTTGAAGATACAGTGGATATCCCGTTAAACGGTCTTAAGAAATATCTAACTGAGAAACGGTTTGAACCTCGTGATTATCAATTAAGAGCAGTTGCTCATGCTATCAGAAATAATAGAGCATTAGTATTATCCCCGACAGCATCTGGTAAATCGTTCATCATTTACTCACTACTCAAATACTATTTAAGGAAGGAATGTAAGAGAGCATTAGTCATCGTTCCGACCACTTCTCTGGTCTCACAGATGAATTCTGACTTCGCTGATTATTCAGATGGTACGTTTCACGAAACTCATAAGATAATGGCGGGTCAGGATAAGGAGCATCCTACTGCAAGGGTTTTTATTTCCACATGGCAGAGCATATATAAACTCCCGAAGAAATACTTCGACCAGTTTGACGTCATCATAGGGGACGAGGCGCACCTCTTCAAAGCAAACTCATTATCTAAGATTATGGAGAAACTAACCGACTGTAAATATAGGTTTGGTTTTACTGGAACATTAGATGACACCCAAACAAATAAACTTGTACTTGAAGGTTTGTTCGGTCCAGTAATGAAAGTTATCACTACTAAGGAACTAATTGATAACGAAACACTTGCTGAATTCAGAATCAAGTGTTTGGTGTTGAAATATCCTGACCACGAACGTAAACGGATGAAGAAAATTACTTATCAAGAGGAGATGGATTTCCTTGTCAGTAATACTCATAGAAATAACTTCATCAAAAACTTGACTATTACCCGTAAAGGGAATACACTATTATTATTCCAGTACGTTGAAAAACACGGTAAGGTATTATATGACGCAATCAAAGATGAGTGTCACAAAGATAGAAAGGTATTTTTTGTTCACGGAGGAGTAGATGCGTCAGAAAGAGAAGAAATTAGGGCAATCACAGAAAAAGAAAACGACGCAATCATTATCGCTAGTTACGGAACATTCTCTACTGGTATTAACATTAAGAACCTTCATAACATTATATTTGGTTCTCCTAGTAAAAGTAGGGTACGAAATCTTCAGTCAATAGGTAGAGGATTAAGAAAGGGTGACAGTAAAGAGCAGGCAACGTTATATGACATTTCAGACGATTTAAGTTGGAAGTCTTATCATAACCATACTCTTAAGCACTTTGCTGTTAGAATTAAATTATACAACCAAGAGGAGTTTGATTACTCCCTCTACAACATAAAATTAAACCATAAAATTAAACTATGACGATTAGTATTATAAAACTCTCTAGTGGAGAAACGGTAATGGCAGATGTATTATCATACGATGAAGAAACACTTGATATTGAAACTAAAAACCCATTACAAATTACAATGCAAGAGGATATGAAGTCACGTAAGATGCAAATGTTTTCATCTGCGTGGATACCATTATTCGGTGACGAAACTCATATCGAGATTAGGTTTGACCATATTATAGCAATAGCAGAAGCACCAAAGGAAATGAAAGAATATTATTATGGATCGTTAGATGAAATGAGAATGAAAGAAACATCAGATGATTGGTCTGATAACGAAAACGTGAAATCAGAAATTGTAAGAGAAATTTTAAGAATAGCAAATACAAGCATACACTAAGGAAATATTATGGCAAAGAAAATAAACTATGTAAATAATCCAGACTTCTACGCAGCAATGGTAGAATATCAAAAAGCAATTAAATTAGCAGAGGATGCTGGTAAAGATAAACCCCAAGTCCCAAATTACATTGCAGAATGTATCTCGTTGATTGCTAACCGACTATCCTTCAAACCAAACTTTATCAACTATACGTTTAGAGAGGATATGATTGGTGATGGCATTGAGAACTGTTTAAGGTATATGCATAACTTCAATCCTGAGAAAACTCAAAACCCTTTCGCATATTTTACTCAGATTATTTACTATGCATTTCTTAGACGTATTCAAAAAGAGAAAAATTATTTGTACACCAAATTCAAAGCAACTGAGAATGCTAATGCTATGGGAGAAACTGCTGATATGCAAGGACACGATGTTTCTGGCAATTTTAATGCTGACGTTAAATCAAGTGATGGTGCTCAAGAATATATGAATGAGTTTATTACGAACTTCGAAAATACTAAGGCAAAGAAAACGGTTGTTAAGAAGTGAAGATTGCTTTAGTAACGGATACACATTTTGGGGCAAGGAATGACTCAACTCATTTCCTTGATTACTTTGAAGAATTTTATAGCAAACAGTTTTTCCCTAAGTTAGAAGCAGAAGGAATTAAGACTGTCGTTCACTTAGGTGATATTGTAGACAGACGTAAGTATATCAACTATGTCACGTTGCGTAGAATGAAAGATATGTTTATTGATGAGTGTGAAAAGAGAGGAATTGCTTTACACGTTATAGTAGGCAACCACGATGTACCATTCAAAGATACAAATGAATGGAACTCTATGAATGAATTATTTGATAATACGTTTGTTGAATACTATTCAAAACCTGAGACATTAACCTTTGATGGGCACGATATACTAATAATGCCTTGGATTAACAAGCAGAATTATGATGTAGCAATTGATGCTATGGATAAAACACCTGCTCAAGTTATGTTTGGTCACCTAGAAATTGCTGGTTGCTTAATGAACGTTGGTATGCCTAACCCTCACGGTATGCGTGTATCAGACTTTGATAAGTTTGACTTAGTATGCTCAGGGCATTTTCATCACAAGTCTACCACAAAAAACGTAGAGTATCTTGGTTGCCCATATGAATTGACTTGGGCAGACTTCAACGATGCTAAAGGATTTCACATATATGATACAGATACACGTGGACTTGAGTTCGTTAGAAACCCTAACTCTATGTTCAAAAAGGTATTCTACTCAGATGATAACAAATCAGCAGAGGAAGTCCTAGACTTCCCGTTCGACTCATACAAGGGTGCGTATGTGAAAGTTATTAAGCAAACGGTTGATAACCCATACTGGTTTGATTTGTTTATGGATAAGTTGTACAAAGCAGACCCTATTCATATCCAAATCGTTGAAGACCACTTGAACCTCAACTTAGAGGATGATGAGGATATCGTGAATGAAGCAGAAGATACTATCACTATTATGAATTCTTATATCAGCAATTATCCAGATAATGTACCGAAAGATGACCTGAGTCAGTTGATGTCAGAACTTTATAACGAAGCTATTCATATGGATGCATAACTTTACTTTTATGGGGAAATAAGGTATAATTATATTATGATACATTTTTCGAAATTGAAATACAAAAACATATTGTCAACAGGTAATGTGTTCACTGAAATCCAACTAGACCGTTCTCCTAACACAATTGTTGTTGGTGAGAATGGAGCAGGCAAATCAAGTCTAATTGATGCCTTGTGTTTCGTGTTGTTTAATAAACCGTTCAGAGATATTAAGAAACAACAACTGGTAAACAGTATCAATAACAAGGATGCTTTAGTTGAGGTTGAGTTTAAAATCGGTTCGAATGAATATAGAGTTCTTAGGGGAATTAAACCTAACATCTTTGAAATCTATAAGAACAACGAACTATTAAATCAGCCAGGAAGTTCTAGAGATTATCAAGCAACTCTAGAGGACACTATCCTCAAATTAAATTACAGATCGTTCACTCAAATTGTGGTGTTGGGTAACGCATCCTTCACTCCGTTTATGCAGTTGAAACCGTATGACCGAAGAATTATTATTGAAGACTTATTAGATATTCAAATATTCTCTAATATGAATTTGCTACTGAAGGATAGGGTATCAACTAATAAGAAAGACTCTCAAGAAATTGAATATCAAATCAACTTATCTGAAGACAAGATTCAAGTCCAGCAGGAATACCTTGAGCAACTTAAACACGATGTAGATGACCAAATCAATTCTATTGTAGTTGAACGTAATGGTTATGAACAAAGATACAATACGTCTGAGAGTGAGTGTTTTAAATTAGGTGATGCTGTAGACGGACTACTAAGTGAAGTTGGACACGAAGCAAAGGTTAAGAACAAGTCTGCTAAGGTATCTGACTTATTACAGAAACTCCACGACAAAACTCATAACAGCACTAAACGTATGATGTTCTTTGAGAAGAACGATAACTGCCCGACGTGTGAGCAATTGATTGACTTGAAGATTAAGGCAGATAAAATCGAGACCACTCAGAAAACTATTAAGGAAACTGAAGCAGGCATTAAAACATTACTTGTAGAGCAGGATAAACTTGTGGTTGAGATGGATAAGATTGATGTGCTACAAAATTCAATCCAAGATAAGCAGTTGAAGATTAGGGAACACCAATCTGAAATGAAACATATGCATAAGAACGGTAAGTCTGCTAACACAAGAATTAGAACACTCCAGTCTAAGAATAAAGAAGATAATAATGCTGAGAGTAAGATAAAAGAATTACAAAAGAGTATTGACTCACATAGTACGAATAGAGAAACCCTTTCTAATGAGAAGGAACTGTTTGGGTTTGCTTCAGGTATGCTAAAGGACGGTGGTATTAAGACTAGAATCATCCGTCAGTATATACCTATTATGAACAAGTTGATTAATAAGTATCTAGCATCCCTTGAGTTTTTTGTAAACTTTGAATTGGATGAAGAGTTTAATGAAACGATTAAGAGTAGGTATCGTGATATATTTTCATATGCCAATTTCTCTGAAGGTGAGAAGATGCGTGTGGATTTGGCATTACTGTTTACTTGGCGAGCGATTGCTAAGATGAAGAACTCAACTAATACCAACCTATTAATTCTAGACGAAGTATTTGATGCATCACTAGACTCAACTGGTTGTGATGAGTTCTTAAAACTATTGCACGACTTAGGAACTGAAACAAGTGTGTTTGTCATTTCCCATAAGGGTGACATATTGATAGATAAATTTAGAAGTAAGATTGAATTCCAAAAAATTAAAAACTTTAGCAGGATAGTATAATGCAAAATTTAAGAAAGTTGGTTCATGAACCAGAATTATGTAGTGGGTCTGATAACAATTATTATCAATATGATTACCTTTTCAGATTTGATGAAAAGGTGTATTACACAAGAATAAATCAAACCCTCGTATCAGGACTATTGGAGGGGTTTGATAGAATATCGGAATCGCCAGACCTGGCGACAAGGTTCAGAAGTGGTAATTTGAAATGTAATTATTATATTGGTGAGTCTTTGGAAGAAAAATATCTAGAAGACATTAAAACATTTTTCAAAAAACATCTATCAAATATTACTGGGAGAATAGTTGTTGATATCGATTTTTTATATGAAAGTTCGAATGATATTTGGGTAAATTACCAAAAGAAATATGAACACAACCCAATACACCGACATGGAGGTTTGTATTCATTTGTTTGGTATTTGGATGTTCCGGAAGAAATAAGGGAAGAGAACGAAAACCAAGTAGGATCCTTTAAAACGGCAGGTCTGATTCAATTTTTATCCAGAAAAACTTCCGATACAATGACATTCAATCCGAAAACATATGACTCGTTCATTTTCAATTCTGACCACATGCATCAAGTTTATCCATTCTATACAGATAATACAAGGGTTTCTATGGCAGGAAATATATATTCAATAACATTCGAAGACGGAGAAACAATAACACCATGATATTAAAATTAACAGATGAAATATTAAGAGAACCAACTCAACGATTTGACTTTAGCAATCCACCAATGGATCCGACTGAGTTATTTCAAAATTTGAGAGATACAATGATTGCTAACAACGGACTAGGACTTGCTGCAAATCAAGTAGGACTACCGTATAACGTATTCGTTATTGGCAATCCTCATATTGAAGACAGTGTGTTCTCAGTATTCAACCCGACTATTGTAGATTACTCAGGTGGCATTACATTAGGTGAAGAGGGTTGTTTGTCATTCCCTAACCTATTCACAAAGGTCAAAAGGTCAAACATCATTAAAGCAAGGTTCTCTGGACACGATGGCAAGGTTGATACTATTAAGTTTGACGGGTTTACTGCTCGAGCATTCCAGCACGAGTATGACCATCTACAGGGAGAGGTATTTACCCAAAAGACATCTAAGTTCCACCTTGACCGAGCAAAACATAATAAGAAAAAACTTGACAGAATGTCTAAATAAGGGTATAATATAGTAATACATTAGGAGAAATATGGAAGAAATTACAATCAACGGCAACACTTGGCAGAAATATAAAGGCGACGAAGGACAAGACGTATTCATTGCAAAGTTTATGATTGACCAAGATAAATTATTAGGTAAGTATGTAGACGAATCATTTTATGACGTGCTAATTGAGAACGATGCCGATGTGTATCTTCCACCTGAATGTGATATGACTAAGAGTCAAGATTGTGATAACGTATGCTTTAAGTGTGTAGATGAGTCAAGACTAGCATTCAAATTCCGTAAGAACGTATTTACCCCTGAAGAACAGTTGGGTGCGTTTGAGGGATTGTACGATTCAGCAGTTGAGTCAAATAACCGTGGTATGGCAGCAGGTCCAAGAGTTGAACAGTCTGGTCATCGTGATTGGGTAACACCGTTCCAAGCAGATATCCTTGAATATTATGCTCAAGGGCAACCAACACCAGTAGATGGTTCTGACCCAATCGAAACTATTATTGAAAAGCACAAGACTAAGCAACACGAAACACGTGGGTCGGTTTGGTTACGTTCTAAGATTGAGGGAGAGTTCGGTGTATATACTGGGTTCTTTGATGTTGCTATGGAACGTTTCAAATCAATGGAAGTTTCTGAAGCAACAGACTATGTTAAGAGTGTTCGTAAGGATATGATATCAGATACATCGTATGCGTCACCAATGTGGTCAGGTATCGCAGGGTTTTATGGCAGATATCCACGTATTCCTTATGGCAGAGAAACTTCATACGTTGAACATAACCGTGCTAAGTTTGAGAAGTGTTATCCATTCGCAAGGAAACTTGATAAAGAATTTGCTCGATTGATTCCAGGTCGTTATGCTAAACAAAAAGAATTCGCAGATAGATTAGATCCTAAGTTTTTAATTGGTGAAGATACTGCATTAACAACCATTACGGTTAATACTACTCAGAGTGATAGAAATGCTAGAATGGCATGCCATCGTGATGCTGGTTCTTTGAATGAAGGATTCTCAAACCTAACAGTAATTACTAAAGACGGTAAGAGTTGGAATGGTGGTTATCTTGTAGCACCAGAAGTACGTGCTGCAATTGATATTCGTCCAGGTGATTTGCTATTGATTGACAATATGCGTATCATCCACGGCAACACACCTATTGAAGCACCTGACTCGGGTGTTGAGAATATGTTAAGAATGAGTTTGATTTTCTATTACCGTGAGGATATGGATAAGTTAGGAACTTGGGATTATGAAAAGACTAGACGTGCTTATGTTGATAGTCGTAGGTTGAATAAGGAACATAAATTATGGAGACCTTTCTGGAATGGAGTATCACCTAGTATGTGGCATAACGATGAATGGTATGATTACCTAAGAGAACAAGATAAAGGTTTAGAATGGTTGGAAGATTATCATCCTGAAGCACTTGAAGAACACACAACACTAGAGGGGTTCTTCTCATAATGAAAGTTTTAGTCCCAGTACATTCGTTTAATAATTTTGGTGGTATCATTAATCATAATGAGCAGTTGATTGCAGGTTTAAAAGAAATGGGTCACGAGGTGACGTTTGCATTCTTGAAACCAACTGCGGTTTATCCTAAGAAAGTAGAAATCCCTACAACTCTTGCTGAAGGATATGCCATCGGCGAAGGAACGGGACTCCCAGTCCATCAAGGAAAAGGATGGATTACGGATTACTACTCATTCTTGAACGAGAAAAGTATTCAAGAGTTTGTAGAAATGGCAAATACTCACGATGTTGTTATCTGGCAGAGTATCTTCGGTTTCAAGAATAAGAACACTGAAGAGAATTCTGATTGGTTGCCAATGGTAAATGATGTGACTGCTAAGCAAGTTGTTATTGTTCACGACGGCAATCTAAGAAAGTTGTATCCTTGGATTAATACGTTAAGAGATAAGATTGATGGGGTTGCTTGTGTACATCCTAGTGCATATGCGAGTGCTGAAGCAATGGGTTTACCTAGAGCATTGATACTTAATCCTCAACAAATTGACCCATTACCTAAAGCACCTGCATTCTCTGAACGTAAACGTCAGTTGTTATCTGCTCAAACGTTTAAGAGATGGAAACGTGTTGATGACTTAGTAGCATCCATACCACACCTAAAGGATGCGAAAGTATTTGTAGCAGGTGATGGTATTGAAAGAAACTATATGTGTTCTATTGATAAGTGTAAACCAGAATATTATTGCACTAAGGAAAGAGATCCTAATGCTACTGATGATATTTTAGGTAACAAGATATGGGATAATGCTACTGCTAATGGTATGGAATATCTTGGTTTTATCACTGAGGAAAGACGTGATGCTATCCTGAGAGAGTCTTTGTTTATGATTGACTCAAGTTGGTCTAACTCATATGGTGAGCATTTCAATAGAGTTGTGGTTGATGCTATGAGAACTGGTACAATTCCAATTGCTGTTAATAGAGGTATCGCACCGAATGATGAAGGTATTGGTACACTGTTCACCCCGAATGAGAATTATCTAATGCTCAAGTATAACTATACACCAAAAGAGTATGCTGATAAAATCAATCAGTTCTTAGATATCCCTGAGAATGCATACAAAAAGATTGTAGAAAACAATTACGAAGTGATTAAGAATTTTGATAGAAAGAAAATTGCTGAGGATTATATCAACTTAGCATTTGGTAAGGATGCTGGATACCACGGCAAATTGGATACACCTAAATTCACAGATCCTAAGTTTGAGAGAGATGGTGTTAAACAATGGAATGAACATTTTGTTAAGGAAGACGTCGCCACACTAGACTCTTTCTTTGGTTAGAAAATAAAGTAGTAAAATACTTGACTTTTGAAAGGAAGTCTAGTATAATTAGTAGTATGGATGGTTGAAAAACTATCCGAAAACCACGACTGGTTTAATTGTAAACCATTCGGAAATTTAATAGTAGGACAACGTTCTACGCAATATAAGGAGAAGTGTATGCAACATACAACTTTCAATAAAAGTGTCAACGACTTAATCGTTGAATCAGCAAACGGTAAGATTAATGCTAATCCTATCGGTCAACGTCCCGCAGTGTCAGAAGGTTGGGGAAAAGCAAAAGGAATCATTGAATCCCTAATCAAGGGATACTCAATTGGTTCTATAACCCTAAGAGATATTAGAAATGATGACGATGCCCAAAAGGTATATCCAGGCACAGAATACCTTGTAATTGATGGCGGACACCGTATCCGTGCAATTAAAGATTTCAATAACAATAAGTTTGATGTAAACGGTTTAAGATATATTGACTTGCCTGATGAGGTTCAACAAGCATTTGATGATATTGCTATTAACATTACTACATACGTTGTTAATAACAAACAAGCAACTGAAATATTCCGTAGACTTAACACTGTGACACCAGTTAATCCTATTGAAATGATTATGTCAAACGATACATCTCAATTTGCTAAGGAAATTCGTTCTAGAGTTTCATTCTACCCTGAGTATGTAAATACTGTACATCCCCTATTTGATGCTGCGGCAAAAAATGATAAAGCACCAAAACCTTTGAATTGGGCAACCGATGTTAATCCTCGTAGAAAATGGGATGAGTATGTAGCAGTTATTATGATTAAAGTTATCAATGGTGGCAATGCTACTGCTGGTCTTGACGTAGTTGCTGAGTATGTTGAAGAAGATGCTCCAATCAGTAAATCTAAAAGTAAATTGGTTGACCGTTTTCTAGATGATGCGTTGAAAGTTAGGGACAGTGTTAGTAGGAAATTTAATACCGATACTTTCTCAGCATTACAACTTGTTTGGTTTGCCTTACTCGAAAAGAATAAAAACTTTAAGATTGAAAATTTTGATGCATTTGCTAAAGAGTTCTTTAAAGCACATACATTTTTGACTGGTAATGCTGTTAATAAGTTTGATACTGAAGTTAGAAAGTTTAAGATTAATGCTACTGATAAGAAGGAAAGAATTGTTAAAGAGTTTGCTAGACGAGCAATTAAAAACTTTGCTAACAAATATAACCAACAAGAAGTTGCTGCGTTATACCTTGACTTAATGCATATTGCTAATGTTGTAACATTCCGTGATGACGTTAGATCTGTTAGTCGTGATAAGAAGTTTGAAATGCTTGCTAATCAAAACTTCCTATGCGCAATTGATGGTTTACCTTTAGAGATTGATGATGCTATCTTTGGTCACGATACACCTTGGTCTAAGGGTGGTCTGTCTGATGATGCTGTTATCATTCGTGAAGAACATAACAAAGATATGGGTGTTATGACTATCTCTGAGTATAAGGCATATCTTGAGTTTAAAACTGCTCGTGAGTCTATGACTGTTTAACGTATTCAGTCCCGTCCCAACCAGACACTAATAATTATAATATTTGTGTTTTCTAAAACCTCCTGAAACGGGGGTTTTTAGTATTCGCAATCCCCTACTATTAAAGTGTTATTCTTCCACCTATTCTTGCTGTTTAGGGTATAATTGATGGTATTGATTGATTGAAAAGGAGTTAAGTTATGAAAATGTTAAAATATGAAGGTAATACTATTGAAGATTTGTATTATGCTACTGGTATGACTGTTGTGAATTCTGATAGTCCTGCTAATACTAAACCTGTGACTATTATTGATTGGGAAAAAATGACGGTTGATGCTCAAAAATTATATATGTGTCCTGTTGGTAGGGTTGGTCCTACTGTCCGTAAGTTTGGTATTAATCCTGCCCCTATGTATGGTTAATAACCCTATTATAAAAGGTGTTATTCTTCTACCTATTTATCTCAATTAGGGTATAATAGGTAGTGTAGGTTGAGTGATTATGTTGATTAATAAAAAAAGGTGGTATGTATGAATATGTTTAATAACCCTAAGTCTGAATCGTCTGTTGCACTTTCTGATTCTATGAAAGAATTTTATGCTAATGGTGGTGTGAAAACTGTTGCTAAAACTAAAAAAGTTAAAATTAGTTTAGTTACCTCTAAGATTCACCGTTCTGCTAATACTGGTAATTTTAATACTAATGATTATATCCCGTCTATTGTTATCGGTAGTCGTGGTATGGTTAGAAATTAATCCCCTATTATAAAAGGTGAAATAAAAGCGATAAAACGCTTGACTTTTGAGAAAATTAGGGTATAATTGATGGTGTTGATTGATTGAAAAGGAGTTTATATTATGTTTAACCAAAAAGATTTACTTGCGAAATTACTTGCTACGGAAGATGTTACCGTATTGCATGCTAATGCAAAAACTGCGTCATTTAACGTCAAAGACCGTGTTCTAACTCTCCCGTTATGGAATGATATGACTAATGAAACTTATGACCATTTAACTGGTCACGAGGTTGGTCATGCTCTTTATACACCGTATGAGGGTTGGACTGAGGAACTTGATAAGAATTTAGGTCCTGGATTCAAATCGTTCTTGAACGTTGTTGAAGATGCCCGTATTGAAAAACTTGTTCAACGTCGTTATCCTGGACTGAGACGTTCGTTCGTTATGTCTTACAAAAAGATGCTTGCTGACGGTATGTTCGGTGGCGATGTTGATAAGTTGAATACATTACCTCTAATCGATCGTATCAATACTTTATTTAAAGTTGGTCAAACTTCTGGTGTTCGTATTGAAGATGATGAGCAAGTTTGGGTTGATGAGATTTCTAAACTTGAAACTTGGGATGAGGTTGTCGATGTTGCCACCCGTCTTTATGAATATGCCAAATTGAAAAAAGAAGAAGATGAAGAACTTGCCCAAGATATGGAAGATACTTTTGAAGATGATGAGACTGATGAAGAACCTGATGATCAATTAGAAGTTGGCGACGGTGATGAAGAAACTGAAACTGAAGACGAAGATGATAATGAGTCTGAAAAGGTTCGTGCTAGTGGTGAAGATGACGTTTCTTCTAAGACTGATGAAGCACTAACTAATAATATTAATGCCAACTATAACAACGACTCGGGAATTGAAGTTAAAAACCTTATGTTGAATAATGCTGATGTTTCTCCTCTAATCGTTGGTTATAAAAAAATAATTAAAGATTTTGAAGACTATGATACTCAATTGCGTGTTACTGGTGAGATCATTGACTGGATGGGAGAACCACTTGGTATGATGCCCCGTGGTGAGAAACACTTTGTTAAATTCCAAGCAAACAATAAGAAGTCTATTGCCTATATGGTTAAAGAGTTTGAGATGAGAAAGTCGGCTGCTGAGTATTCACGTGCTACGACTTCTAAGTCTGGTGTGATAGATCCAATTAAAATGAATTCTTACTTATACAATGAAGATATCTTTAAGAAAGTTACTAATATCCCAGAGGGTAAATCTCACGGAATGATTATGTATCTTGACTGGTCAGGTTCTATGTGTCACGATATGAAAGCAACTGTTGACCAACTTTTGAATTTGGTTCACTTTTGTCGAAACGTAAATATCCCATTCCGTGTTTATGCCTTTACTGATGGTTATGAACGTCATGCTGAGCAACCAACTAAGTTTGATGGGTTGATGCGTGATGAGGTTGCTGTTGATACTTTATATCATACTTCTGGAACTCGATACTTAGAATTCTTTAACAGTAAAATGAATAAGAAAGACTTTATTAATATGTCAAAATATTTATTATCACTTGCTCGTGACCATCGTAAAGCACCGTATGATTACGGTCTATCTGGTACACCACTTGATGCTACGATTATGTCTGCTATCAAATTGCACGACTTATTCTTGAAGAACCATAGAGTTGATATTGTGAATACGATTTTCCTTTCTGATGGTGACAGTCACCCTATGAACGTGAATACTTCAGTTGGAGATTATATGCGTTCTTCTAGTTTGTCTGACTTGATGGGATGGAGGTTTAAAGGTGTGATTAATCTTATTGACCCAGTTAGTAAGAAAAAATATACACTTCCTTCTGATGAGAATTCTCGTATGGAATGTACTGAATTATTCTTGAAGATCTACCGTGAAAGAACTGGTTCAACTACGATTGGGTTTCGTATCTTGCCTACTGGCACTAGTCGAATTAGTCGTGAGTTACGATACCTTGGTTGGAATGTGGATTGTGCGTCTATGGCAAAGAAAATGAGAAAAGAAAAGTATTGTGTAATTCCTTCTACGGGTTATACAAAATACTTCGGAATTGCTGGTGGTCGTGAATTAGAAACTGCTAATGGTTCGTTTGAGGTTGCTAAGGATGTTACTACTGCCCAGTTGAGATATGCCTTTAAGAAAGCCAGCAAAGGTAAAGTTACTTCTCGTGCTTTATTGAATGAATTTATTAAGGAGGTTGCGTAATAACCCTTTTATAAAGGTGGGAATAAAGGTGATAAAACGCTTGACTTTTCACGTTTTTAGGGTATAATTGATGGTGTTGATTGAGAAAATATGTTAAATAAAAGGAGTTATATATTATGAATAAAATTGAAAAACAAAATGAGTTGGTAAAAATCGTATTCGACAAGTTCGGTGCTACTATGACCAATAATGAAATTACTGAAACTGCTGAGGAATTGGGATATCCTTTCCCGCACTTTCTATTAAAAACTGAATTGCGTGTTGGTCGTGGCCAATACCGTTCTCCCCTTGCTACGAAAGTTGCTACTAAAGAACCTGATGCAGTTGCTGCGATGGCAGTATCTGTTAATGACTTTAACGTTGAGAATGAAGGATTTGCTGAGAACTTAGTTCCTAAAGTGGATCCTCTGTTTGTCCCGTTCGGTAACTTTGCTACTGTTAAGAAAATTCTTCAAAGCAAGTTGTTCTACCCGATCTTTGTTACTGGTATGTCTGGTAATGGTAAGACGTTCGGTGTTGAGCAAGCATGTGCTAAGGTTAATCGTGAAGTGATTCGTGTGAACCTGACTACTGAAACTGATGAAGATGATTTGATTGGTGGTTTCCGTTTAGTGAAAGGTGAAACGAAGTTCTTTAAAGGACCAGTTATCAAAGCAATGGAAATGGGTGCTGTATTGTTACTTGACGAAATTGACTTAGGTAATCCTGCTAAGATTATGTGTCTTCAGTCTATCCTTGAAGGAAAGGGTTATTTCATTAAGAAAACTGGTGAGTATGTTGAACCAGCAAAAGGTTTTACTGCTATCGCTACTGCCAATACAAAAGGTAAAGGTTCTGATGATGGTCGTTTTATCGGTACTAACATTCTGAATGAAGCATTCCTTGAACGTTTCCCAATTACGGTTGAGCAGGAATATCCTTCTCCGTCAATTGAAAAGAAAATCCTAGGTCGTGTGTTTGACAGTCTTGATATTAAAGATGATGACTTCGTTTCTAAACTTGTAGACTGGGCTGATATTATCCGTAAGACTTTTTATGACGGTGGTGTTGATGAGATTATTTCTACTAGACGTCTGGTTCACGTTGCTAAAGCATTCTCTATCTTCGGTGAGAGAATGAAAGCAATTGACTTATGTATTAACCGTTTTGATGAAGATACTAAGTTATCATTTGCCGACCTTTATACTAAGGTTGATGCCGATGCTATCCCAGGCGGTTCTTCGGTTGAGGTTGATGATTATGGTACTGTGATTGAGCAAATTGACAACGGTCCTAAGTAATATCTAACCAAAACTAAACGGGCAGGAACTTTACTTCCTGCCTTTTTTATAGTATAATATAATATGAGAAATAAACTAACTGGAGAAAAATGGAATTAGAAATTGAATTATCTGAATTAAGAAAACGTAAGATTTTTGTGGCAACCCCGATGTATGGTGGTCAATGTCACGGTATGTATTGTAAATCATCTGCCGACCTTGCTAAAATGGGACAAGCATATGATGTGGATATCAAGTTCTTCTATTTGTTTAACGAGTCACTAATTACTCGTGCTAGAAACTATTGTGTTGATGAGTTTATGCGTGGTGATTACACCCACCTGATGTTCATCGACTCTGATATTGGTTTTGATGCGAATGATGTATTATCCCTCGCAGCATTGATGGATCCAGAAGAGATGGATCCTAAGAAACGTAAAGAGATTATGTGTGGACCATACCCTAAGAAAACTATTGCTTGGGAAAAGATTAAACTTGCAGTTGATAAAGGTTTTGCTGATGATAATCCAGGTGACCTCGAGAACTTTGTGGGTGATTATGTATTCAACCCTGCTGGTGGTCAAACTGAAATTCGTTTAGATAAACCCGTATCAGTTCTTGAAGGTGGCACAGGTTTTATGATGATACAACGTAGTGCATTTGAAAAGTTTGGTGAAGCATATCCTGACTTTTCGTATATCCCTGACCACGTAAGAACTAAACACTTTGACGGTAGTCGTGAGATCCATATGTATTTTCAAGCACTAATTGATGAGAAGTCTAAACGATACTTGTCTGAGGACTATATGTTCTGTCAATACATGCGTGAGATTGGAGTTGAAACTTTCTTAGCACCTTGGATGAAACTATTACACACGGGTTCATATACGTTCGGTGGTTCTTTAGCAGACTTGGCGTCTCTGGGTGCCAGTGCTACTGCTGATGCTACACAAATTAAGAATATGAAGAAATGAGTAAATTTAAATACAGCGAAGATAAAATCCTAAAAGAGTTGTACGACTATGTGTCGGCAACTTATGGTGAGCACTACTCTATGAATAATATTCAGTCTACTGAATTTATAATGGATGCTGGACACGGTGCTGGGTTTACAATTGGGAATATTATTAAGTATGCCCAACGGTATGGAAAGAAAGGAACACCTGAAGATTATAGAAAGGATTTGATGAAAGTCCTCCACTATGGGATAATGGCATTACACGTACACGATACACAATTTAATAACAAGGAAGATAATAATGAAAATAAGTGAAAAGACAGTTGAAATTTTAAAGAATTTCGCAACAGTGAATCCATCAATGGCATTCAAAGCAGGTAATAAAATCAGAACAGTATCTGAGCAGAAAAACATTCTTGCTCAAGCAATCGTTCCTGAAGACTTCCCTAAAGACTTTGCTATCTATGAGTTGAATCAATTCCTAGGACTGGCAAGTTTATTTGACGATGCTGAGTTTGATTTTAAAGACAACAACGTAACACTAAGTGAGGGTTCTACTAAATCACGATACACCTATACGGATGCATCAATGGTAACTGCTCCACCTGAGAAGAATATTGAATTGCCTTCTGAGGAAATTACTTTCGTTATGAAGAAGGACGTATTTGCTAGAGTTGCTAATGCAGCAAACCAATTACAATTGCCTGAAGTAGTTGTTCGTGGTGATGGTACTACTGTTAAATTAGTAGCAACTGATGTTAAGAATCCAACCTCTAATGAATTTGCTGTTGATGTGAGCACAGACTCTGTCGTGTTTGACTTCATATTTAAAGTTGAGAACTTCAAGATGATTGCTGGCGATTATACCGTCACTATTTCGTCTAAGGGAATTGCTCACTTTAAAGGTGAAGTAGCACAGTACTGGATTGCTACTGAAGCAGGTTCTAAGTACAACGGTTAATTGACAACTTAAATAGGAAATATATTATGACATTAAATGAACAAGATAAGAAAGATATTTTACACGTAATCAAAGATTGCTCTGACTCACTAACTCGTATGGAGGGTGAACGTGAGTTTATCAAAGAAGCAATCATTGGTTTGAATGCTAAGTATGAGATGGACAAAGGGCATATCCGTAAAGTTGTGAACATTTACTATAAGCAAAACCTTGCTGAAGTACAAGCACAAAACAGTGAAGTTGAGGATCTGTACGAAACTCTAACTGCTTAGAACTTTACTTATAGTCGGGTTTACGGTATAATATACTATATACTTTTTGATGATGGAGAACTTGAATGGAAGACTTTTTGTGGGTCGAGAAATACAGACCCAAAACGGTTGCTGATACCGTATTACCAGCAGATCTAAAGGCAACGTTCCAGCAGTTCGTTGACAATAAAAATGTACCAAACTTATTACTAACTGGTTCTGCGGGAGTGGGTAAGACCACGATTGCTAAGGCAATGTTGGAGGAGATTGGTGCTGACTATATTGTAATCAACGGTTCAGATGAAGGTCGTTTGATTGACACACTGAGAACAAAGATTAAAAACTTTGCTTCAAGTATGTCATTATCAGGTGGACGCAAATACGTTATCCTAGATGAAGCAGACTATCTGAATGCTGAGACTGTACAACCTGCCCTAAGAAACTTTATGGAGGAATACTCATCTAATTGTGGATTCATCCTAACGTGTAACTTTGTCAATAAGATTATTGCTCCGTTGCATTCTAGATGTTCAGTTGTAGAGTTTAAGATTGGTAATAAAGATAAACCTAAAATGGCGAGTGAGTTCTATCATCGTGTTTGTATGATTCTTGATTTTGAGAACATTGAATATGAAGACAAAGTCATTGCCGAAGTTATTACTAAGCACTTCCCCGACAATAGACGTGTCTTGAATGAATTACAACGATACAGTGCGAGTGGTAAGATTGACTCTGGCATCTTGGTCAACTCGTCAGATGCTAATTTCAAGACCCTGATGGATGCTCTGAAGGCAAAAGAGTTCTCTACCACGAGGAAATGGGTGGGTCAAAATATTGATGGAGACGTTGCTCCTTTCTTCCGTAAGTTATATGATACAATCTATGACCATGCCGAACCAAGTAGCATTCCCCAAATCGTAGTGACATTAGCAGACTATCAACATAAGTCAGCATTTGCTGCAGACCAAGAGATTAACACTATGGCATTATTGACAGAAATTATGGTCGATACTGAGTGGAAGAAGTGAAGTGTGTAATCTATGATTATGAAACGTTAAGTCAAAATGCCTTCGATGGTGTGGCATTGTCAGTTGCTGGCATTGCTTATGATGAGTCTAGGTTTTTAACCAACCCATACACCTATGAAGAACTGCTCGATATGTGCGAGTATGTTAAGTTTGATGTAGCAGACCAAGTTAAGTATGGTCGTAAGGTTCAGAAAGGTTCATTAGATTGGTGGAAGAAACAGTCTAAAGATGCTCAAAAGCAATTGCTACCGTCAGATAATGATGTGTCAATTACCGAACTGATACCATTCTTGAATACACTTGATATTAAAAATGCTAAGAAAGTATTCACTAGAGGTAATTCATTCGATCCAGTGTTCACACGGTCAATCTGCGATTCGCTTGGATTGGTCGATCCGACTCCATGGTGGGTCATCAGGGACGTCAGGTCTTATGTGGACGGTTTTACTTATGGGACGGACATTAACCACGATTTCATACCTAAAGAACTGGTGGACAAATTTGTACAACACGATCCAGAACACGATGTAGCAATGGACGTGATTAGAATGCAATTTTTAATAAGGACAATCTATGGCAAAGACTAACCCGTTTGACTTTACAAATTCAATCAACACGTCTAAAAAGAATTTGATGCGTGGTACTGATAACGATGTGCTTGCTGAGAAATCTTACAGTCCATTCCTAACCAATAGGGCATTGTCATATCATAATGATACAGTTGCTATTGCTAATGAGATGAACACTAACCATTTCCTTGACAAACGTTTACAGTATGAATTTCTATTGAACATTATACGTCCAAAGAAAAGATATGCTAAGTGGTCTAAGAAAGAGAAGGGTGGAGAGGTCGATCTTATCAAAGAATACTATAAATACAATGACATTAAAGCAAGACAAGCACTCACAATTTTGACTAAAGAGCAGATATCTGCAATAAGAAATAAGTTAGAGAAGGGTGGGAAAGAATGATATATTATAAATAATCTGATAATCCAATAATTATGAGATACATATGATTGACACAATGATAGAAGTCACACTTGCAAAAGAAGATGACTTTTTAAAGATTAGAGAAACACTTACTCGTATAGGTGTGTCATCTCAAAAGAATAAAACAATTTACCAGTCGTGCCATATTTTACATAAACGTGGCAGTTATTACATTGTGCATTTTAAAGAACTATTTGCACTAGACGGTAAACCAAATAACTTCGGTGAAGATGATACGGCACGTAGAAATACTATTGCCAATCTTCTTGCTGAATGGGGTCTTGTGACTCTTGTTAAACCTGAAATGAGCACTGAACCAGTTGCTCCATTATCACAAATCAAAATCCTTCCGTTTAAAGAAAAACGTGAATGGAATCTAGAACCAAAGTATAACCTAGGAAAAAACTTCTAGCAAAACTTTACTTTCATACCGTTTCAAGGTATAATAAAGGTAATGAACTAATATAAATAAACTGAACATTCCTGATAAGGAAATGTCCGTGACGACATTAAACTATTTTTTAATAACAAAAGGTAAGAAATATGTTAAAAGATATCGTAAGCTGGATTAAGTCTGGCACAGAAGCAGGTGTTGCATTGATTGCATTCGCAATCGTATTACAAGTGATTTTTGGTGGTACAGTTCCATTCATCGGTGGTGATATTATCGCTACTATCACTGGTATTGTTGCACAACTTGGTGCTCAAGGTCTTGTTGGTCTTGTTGCTGCTGCAGTTTTATATAAGATTTTCAATAAGTAAAATCTTTGATTAGTTTATAGGTTTCTATAATAACCTAGAACCACTTCAGACTGGGACTGATAATGGAAGATAAGGATAGGTTAAAATCTATCGAGTGCTTCCAACTTTATTAAGGAACACATTACATCCTCCCCCCTGTAGTGTGTTCCTTAATGAGGTTAAATATAACTTCATTATTACGAGTTGCTTGATGGGGACTCATTTATAATGAAAAGGGTTTTCGGACCTGAATATGGAGATAAAGATAATGGCAAACATTACAAAAATGAACAAAGCAACTTTAGCAGAACACGGCAAATCATTAGGGGTTAAATTCGACGATAATATGACGAAGAAAGCCATGGTTGATTTAATTAGACAACATAATCCAGTGAAAACTCCTGCTCCTAAAAAGAAAAAATCAATTGTTATCGGCAAACCAGTAATGATTCCTCAACTGAAAACTGCTGCGATCGCACCAAAAAATAAATCTATCTGGCAGACTATCAAAGAAGTCTTCGGAGTATAGTATGAAAGTAGTTAAAATTGTAAGACTCACAACGGGTGAAGAACTTCTATGTAAAATGGAAGGTGATAACCTAACAGTTGAATCCCCAGTTATTATGCTACCGACTAACGATGGCAAATTAACTTTTATGCCATATATGCCGTATGCTGATATTGAAGAAATTACATTCAAAGAACGTAACGTGATGTTCGTGGTGAAACCTTCTGACGATTTAGAAGCACAGTATAGAAGTATGATTGGCGATGTTGTTATACCCCCAAAACCTAAAATTCTAGTTTAAACTTTACTTTGGGGGAGTATTAGTATATAATAGGGGTAATGATGAAATTTTACACAAACTTTTACCGCAGAGGTAATTCTGTCTATGTTCGTGGATATGAAGATGGGAAACGTTTCAAAGATAAGATTTGGTACGAACCAACCCTTTTTGTTTCCACCAACAAAGACACTGAATACACAAATATCAAAGGTGAACCACTAGAAGCAATCAAGCAGGACTCAATGGGCGATGCTAGGAAATTCTATCAGAAGTATGATGGGATTGAGAACTTCGAAGTGTGTGGTACAAACCTTTACGAATATGTGCATATCAACGAAACTTTCGACAACTCATATGACCCAGACTTAATTAATACTGTATGTATTGATATCGAGGTTTATTCGGGTGACGGTTTCCCACATCCAGACCAATCAGCACATCCAGTAACAGCAATCACTGCTAGTTATAAAGGTGTGTATTATACGTTTGGTTGTCAGGATTACACACCTAAGACGGATAACGTTAAGTATATCCTATGTCACGATGAGAAACATTTGTTACACCGTTTCTTACAGTTCTGGGAAAGTGCTGACATAGATATTGTTACTGGTTGGAACATCAGGTTCTTTGATATACCGTATCTAGTTAATAGAATGAGGAAGTTACTCGGTAATAAAATTACTAAGAAGTTTTCCCCTGATGGTATTATTAATGAACGTGTACAAACCGTCTTCAATCGTGAGCAGACTGAGTATGAGTTGGGTGGTATTACTACACTTGACTATCTAGAAACTTATAAGAAGTTCACATACTCTCAGCAGGAAAGTTATAGACTTGACCATATTGCTCACGTAGAATTGGGTGAAAGGAAACTTGACTACTCTGAAGTTGAAAGTTTACACCAGTTGTATGAAACTGACTATGAAAAGTTTATTGACTACAATATCAAAGACGTTGAGTTAGTTAATCAAATTGATGATAAGAATAAGTTTATCGATGCTGTATTTGCTCTGGCATATGATGCTAAGGTGAATTATAAGGATACGTTTGCTCAGGTTAGAATGTGGGATGTGTTAATCCATAACTATTTGATTGATAAGAATATCGTTGTACCTCAGAAGAAAGATATTGATAAGAAAACTCAATTCGCTGGGGCATACGTTAAAGCACCTCAGGTTGGATTACATAACTGGGTGATGAGTTTTGACTTGGCATCCCTATATCCGCATTTGATTATGCAGTATAATATCTCACCCGAAACGTTTATTGAAGGTGTGTATAATGATGTGACGATTGACGGACTCATCAACGGTGACATTCCAAAAAGTAAAGACTGCTTATCCGCAAGTGGGTATTCGTATCGGAAGGACAAGCAAGGGTTTTTACCTGAGATGATGCAGAAGTTATATGACGACCGTGTTATTTACAAGAAGAAAATGTTAGAGTCCCAGACTAAACTTGAAGAAGCAAAGAAACTTGGTGTTGACACTCATAATATTGAGAAGGATATCTCTAAGTACAGCAACTTACAGTTAGCAAAGAAAGTACAACTTAACTCTGCCTATGGTTTCTTAGGAAATCAGTATGCGAGATTCTTTGATGTTAGAATTGCTGAGAGTATTACGTTATCTGGTCAGTTATCAATTAGATGGATTGAAAAGAAACTCAACGAATACATTAACAAGTTACTGAAGACTGATAAGGATTATATCATTGCGATTGATACTGACTCTGTGTATGTGGATGTTGGGGATCTTGTCGCAAAGGTTAATCCTAAGAACCCAGTAGACTTCCTTGATAAAGCAGGTAAACAGCAATTCGAACCGTTCATTAATAAATGCTATGAAGAATTGGCAGAGAATATGAATGCTTATGAACAGAAGATGTTTATGGATCGAGAGGTAATTGCCGACAAAGGTATTTGGACTGCTAAGAAACGATATGTATTGAATGTACACGATAATGAGGGTGTGAGATATACTACACCTAAACTTAAAGTGATGGGTCTTGAAACGGTTAAGTCTTCAACTCCATCAATCTGCCGTGATGCATTGAAGAAGTCGTTGAATATTATCCTGACTACTGATGAAGCAACTGTACAAAAATACATCACAGACTTCAAAGAGGAATTCTTTAAGCAACAATTTGAAGACATAGCATTTCCTAGAAGTATCTCGGACCTAAATAAATACACTAAGAAAGGTGATGGGTTGATTATACCTAAAGGCACACCGATGCACGCAAGAGGTGCATTAGTATTCAACCATCTGTTAGAGGAAAACAATCTGACTAAGAAGTTTGAGAAAATCAAAGATGGCGAGAAGATTAAGTTCTGCTATATGAAGATGCCAAACCCAGCAAGACAAAACGTTCTGAGTATCGTAAGCACATTACCTCAAGCATTTGAAATGGAAAAGTATATCGACTATGAGTTACAGTTCGATAAGGCATTCATTCAACCACTAAGGGCAATTCTAGATGCTGTTGGATGGGAAGTTGAGAAAACAAATAACCTAATGGACTTTTTCGGATGATATCCGATAAGAAGCAGGAACTCTTAACCATTATTATGGAAGAGTGTGCTGAAATTCAAGTTGAGTGTTCTAAGATGATTAGGTTCGATGCGGACTCTGACAAATTAGCAACCGAACTTGGCGACCTAATGTGTATGTTAGAAATAATGTATGATTGGGATATGTTAGATTGGGAACAGATAGAAAAACAAATACCACGTAAGAGAGCAAAACTTGAGAAGTGGTCAAATTTATTTAAAGGAGAAAGTTATGAGTAGAGATTTCGATTTTGGTTTTAGTTTAGTTGATGAGAACGAATTAGATGTAGTACAGAAGATATCTAAGGTTGCTGAGCAAAGTTCGTCCAACTACGACCACGTACAAGAAAAGGTTGATAATTTGTATAATGCGATTACACCGTTGCTTAACAACCTGAAGCAGAATCCTGAGAAGGAATATATCCTCTGGCCAAACCGAGTTGAGAAGGTTGAACAGTTTGAAGAAATGTTAAGTGAAATTTACAAGTCATAAACTTTACTTTTTAGTATGTTTATAGTATAATAAAGTATGAACGAAATAATTTATATAGGAGTTTGAATGAGTTTTTTAAGTAATATGACAAAGGGAATTACTACTGCCAATCTATTATCAGATGGTGGAAATAGTTCTGAGTTTTCAGGAACGATCGATACGGGATCGTATATTTTAAATGCACTGGTATCTGGTAGTATTTACGGTGGTGTTCCCAATAATAAGATTGTAGCATTTGCTGGTGAGTCAGCAACAGGTAAAACCTTTTTCGTGCTAGGTGTTATCAAACAGTTTATGCAGGATAATGCAACTGGTGGTGTGATTTACTTCGACACTGAGGCTGCTGTTACGAAGAAGATGATGGAAGACCGTGGTATTGACTCAACCAGAGTTGTTATCGTAGAACCGTCATCTATTGAAGAATTCAGAACAGATGCTACACGAATCCTAACAAGTTATATTGACACACCTGAGTCAGAGAAAGAACCGATGATGATGGTACTTGACTCTTTAGGTATGTTGTCATCTAAGAAAGAATTAGAGGATACTGAAGCAGGTACTGACAAACGAGATATGACTAAGGCACAATTGCTTCGTGGTACGTTTAGAGTATTGTCATTGAAACTTGCTAAGGCAAACGTTCCATTAATGCTGACTAACCACGTATATGATGTGATTGGTTCTTACTTCCCGCAGAAAGAAATCTCTGGTGGTAAGGGTTTGAAGTATGCAGCAAGTTCTATTATTATGCTTGGTAAGAAAAAGGATAAGGATGGTACTGAAATCGTTGGTAACATTATTGGTTGTACAACTCATAAGTCACGATTCACTAAAGAGAACAAAAAGGTGGAAGTTAAACTATCGTTTGACAAAGGACTTGATAGGTACTACGGACTCCTAGAATTAGCAGAGAAGTATGAGATTATCAAGAAGGTATCAACCCGTTACGAACTCCCAGACGGCAGTAAAGTATTCGGTAAAGCGATAAATGCTAATCCTGAGAAGGTATTCACTCCTGATATTCTTAATCAACTCGACGTGGCAGCAAGAAAAGAGTTTATGTATGGTGAGTTTGAAGAACCAACAATCGACGAAGAAATTATAACACAACAAGAGGAAAAAGAAAATGACAAAGTATAAATTAGTAGACCACCCTAACGGATTTCACGATGAGCACTGGTGTGTTGAAATTGAAGAAGGGCAATTCAAAGATGTTGTATATCAATATGACACAATCAATTTTAAAGAATTAGATGAAGAAGGCACAGATGCGACTCTAAAGTTTAACACTATTACGGTTTCAAATCCGAACGAAGAAGACTTGACAGATGAAGAGTTTTCAGGTATAATAGGTGATATCTTAGTAAAAATTATTGCTGAGAGAATGGACGAGTCTGAGGAAGAACATAAAGAATCTAAAGACTAAACTAATGAAACACCTTGAGATACTAATATATGAATGTAACCCACCTAATTTTAAAAAATTTAATACATAATGAAGAATATGCAAGATCTACGTTACCATACCTAAAACCGAAATACTTTGATGATCGTGTCGAGCAGATTGTTTATGAACAAATTGATATGTTTATATCAAAGTATAATTCATTACCTACAAGAGAAGCATTAGTAATTGAATTGGACAACCGCAAAGGTATGTCTGAAAAAGATTTTAGTGGGTGTGGTGCATATATCGGAACTCTCATTGATGATGAGAAAGAAGATAAAAATTGGCTAGTTAATACCACCGAAAAGTTTTGTCAAGAAAAGGCATTGTATAATGCTATTATGGATTCGATTGCTATTATTGATGGGAAAGAAGGACAAGATAAAGGGGCAATTCCAGAGATATTATCGGAAGCACTAAGTGTTTCATTCGACCCGAACGTTGGTCACGATTTTATTGATGATGCTGATGCACGTTATGAGTTTTATCATAGAACTGAAGAACGTGTGCCTTTTGACATTGAGTATCTGAATAAGATTACTAAGGGTGGTTTACCTAAGAAGTCTTTGACAGTATTAATGGCAGGAACTGGTGTTGGTAAGTCTTTAGCAATGTGTCACTTTGCATCTGCTAATGTGTTAGACGGTAAGAACGTTTTATACATTACTATGGAGATGGCAGAAGAAAGAATTGCTGAACGTATTGATGCGAACTTATTGAACATTAAACTTGATGCCTTGGCTGATATACCTAAGATGATATACCAGAAAAAGATTGCTAAGGTTAAAGGTAAGACATCTGGCAAGTTAATCGTTAAGGAATATCCAACTTCATCAGCAGGTGTTGGTCACTTTAGACACTTGTTGAATGAGTTGAAGTTGAAGAAAGGTTTCGTCCCAGATATTATCTACATCGACTACTTAAACATTTGTATGTCAAGTAGAATGAAGATGGGTGCTAGTGTGAATTCATATACTTATGTTAAGGCAATTGCTGAAGAGATAAGAGGATTAGCAGTTGAATCTAATGTTCCAATCGTGACAGCAACTCAGGTTAATAGAACTGGTTATGGTGACAGTGACTTTGGATTGGAAGATACATCTGAATCGTTTGGTTTACCTGCTACGACTGACTTAATGTTAGCACTAATTTCTACTGAAGAAATGGAAGCAATTGACCAAATACTTATTAAGCAGTTGAAGAATAGATATGGCGATCCTGGAACTAACAAACGTTTTGTGGTTGGTATTGATAGACCTAAGATGAGATTGTATGATGTTGAATCAAATGCTCAGTTAAATTTAATGGGTGGAACGAAACAAGAACCTCATCAGTTTAATAAGACTATTAGGGTTGGAGATGAAAAGAAATCATTTGGGAAACTGAAAGTATGAGTAATATAGAAGTAACAGTACACACCGAACCGTTCCATTACATAGAAGTTAGAAACCTATGGAATGAACAAGAACGTAAAGAAATGTTTGATGAGATGTTGTTCCTTGAAAATAAAGGAATATTCAAACCACCAGAAGAAACTGGATCGGCAGTAGACGACGATAAAAAGGTATTAAAGAAAAATAGTGGAATGTTTATTGATGAGGTTTTCTATAATAGAGATTACTCTGATATATTAAAACATAATAGAAAATTATTTAAAGTATTAGAGAACAAAAAGGTTAAAGAATCGTGGTATTTTGATGGATTGAATTTCAATTCAGATTCAACTTTAGTTTCTTATTATGAAGATGCTTGCTACTATAAACCACACAAAGATAAGGTTGTTGTAACATCGGTGTCTTGGTTCTTCAAAGAACCTAGGAAGTTTGTTGGTGGCGAGATAACATTCACTGATTATGATTTGACATTCAGAGTGACTAATGATTTGACTATTCTATTCCCATCTAATATTAAACACGAAGTATCTGAGATATCTATTGATGATGAGGACAAAGGCAAACAGAATGGACGTTTCTGTATGAGTCAATTCTTAAATAATATTAACGAAAATAATTGATAAAACGCTTGACTTTTCCTCTAAACTAGGGTATAATATAAGTATAGAGATTGAGTTATAGGGGTGTAATATGATTGATGTTCAAAAAGTTATTAGGTTTTGCCGAAGTGAGTTAGGCATTATGGACAGTGTTAAGGTTGAAGTTTCATTAGAAGACTTGACCGAAGATAATGCTCATGGTTGGTGTATTAAACCAACTGACTTTCATAACTTTAAACTAAACGTATATGACATCGAACTTGAAGAAACTTTAAATGATGAAGAAATGCTTGTGACATTGTGTCACGAAATGGTTCACGTAAGACAATATTCTGAAGGGGATAAATCAGATGAACGTGAAGCAGAAGAATTAGAATCTGTGTTAGCAGATAAATATAAAAAGTCTTTTGGTAGTTAAGACTCCCCCGAAAAACTACCACGAGTACTGCCATACTCCTGACGACTCAATCATGGTCATGCAGTGCTCACCCTATTTTTAAGTTGGATGCGAACTCCTTTGTTATGTTTTTTCGTCGCATCCCTCCACAGACCTCAGCATGTCTGCCCTCTATAAACTGCTCCCTATTCCCCCATCCAGTTATTATAAATATCTATTATGAAAAGATTTAAGACCATGCTGTCTGAAGCAAAACTCACACACCTTGAACATATAGAAGATGCCATCTTTGATGATGGTTATTCTGGTGGTGTTGAGGCGCTTCGTATTCTTAAAGATGTTGCTGATGTTTTAAATGGGCATGCTACTAAACCCTTAAATATTCAAGCAAAAGTTGATGGAGCACCTGCTGTAATTGCAGGTATCAATCCTGAGAACGGCAAATTCTTCGTTGGTACTAAGGCAGTATTCAATAGAACTCCTAAGTTAAACTATACGAATGCTGATGTTGATAAGAACCACGGACATTCTAAAGACCTTTCTAATAAATTAAAGGTTGCTCTTAAAGAATTTCCCAAATTAAACATGCCTGATATTCTTCAAGGCGACTTTATGTTTATTCCTAACGATTTAAAGGACGAAACTATTGACGATGAAGACTATGTGACGTTCACTCCCAATACTATTACATATGCTGTCCCGAAAGGTTCTCCTCTCGCTAAGCAAATGACATCAGCAAAAGTTGGTGTCATCTGGCATACAACTTATAGTGGTGATACGATTGCTGATTTATCTGCTCATTTTAAGATTAACATATCAAATCTAAAGGCAACCAAAGACGTATGGTTTACTGACACGACATTCAGAAACTTGTCTGGTAGTGCTACACTAACACTTGGCGAGATTAAGTTTATTGATGATAGATTGAAGACAGCAGAAAGGGAATTGTCATTACTTGATAAGAAATCTGTAGAGTTGTTATTCGGTAAGACTGAAATAGCATTCAATTTAAAAATCTATATCAACGACTTAGTTAAGCAAGGCAAAAAGTTTAAAGGCAGACAACAAGCAATTACTGGATTTATCGACTTCTTAAGAAAGAGGTACAACCCTATGATTGACAAGTTGAAGACTGAAAATGGTAAGGCAAAGAAACAATCGTCGCTCGATGATTTAATAAATATATTACATAGAAACAAAAAAGCAGGTGGTACACTTGCTTATGCCTTACAATGGCATGATGATATTGCTGATATCAAACGTGTGTTGGTTAAGAAGATGGAAACTGTAAATAGTATCCCTGCTTTCATTAAGACCCCGACTGGATATAAAGTGACAGGACCAGAAGGGTTCGTGGCAATTGATACATTATCAAACAAAGCAGTTAAACTTGTAGATAGATTAGAGTTTAGTAGAAACAATTTTAACGCAATTAAGAGTTGGACATAATATGGTAAAGAGTTTTAAAACGTATTTGGCAGAGGGCGATACTTCACGTGCATTTGAAATGGAACATGTTATTGTATCTGCTGCAGGTGGACCAGAGTTTACATCAAAATCAATTCCAACAGAAGTTGGTGATAAGATTATTAAGTCATTAAAGTTATCTGGCAAGGGTGCATTTCCTGACAACCAATACCCTGCGTCTGCTGCATGGAATTCTCATTTCGGTAAAGGTGGTGCTAAGGGTGCTACACTAACACCTAAGACAGACTTCCTTGTTGGTAAGAAAAGAATTTCACTAAAGACTGGTAATGCCCAACTAATGAGTGGTGGTAGAAATGAAGCAACAGCAACTTTCTCGGTTGCTGCAGAAATGTCTGGCACTAAATTAGAAAAAGCAGTTTCTGATATGCAAAAACATATTGAAAACTTAATATTACCGACCGACCTATCTAAGATGGGAATCAAAGGTAATAAAACAGATTTAGAAAAGAAAGACTTATTTAAAGATATTGATATTCTTAATAAAGCAGATGAAGCACACCATGCATTCAAAAACGATTTAAGAGATCTATTTTCTAAGAACAAAAAGTTTGCTTCTGCGTTTGTATTCGAAGCAATGACGGGTATGACCAAATTTGACGATAGTGTTGGAACTGCTGATAACTTCTTAGTAACAGACTTTGACGGTAATGCTACTATACATGAAGTAAATTCTATGAACGACCCATATGTCGGGAAGATATCTAAACAAGTTAAACCTGATGTCAAGTTTAAGTCATCACAAAACAAGTCTGTATCGCATAAGTCTATCGAGAACCCTAAAGGTAAAACTGGATATTATACGTTCTGGTCAGCAGTTGGTGTTGGAATCAATATGATTGTTAAAGAATCGGTTGGTGACAACGGTGGTGATATGATAACCGAGGGTTGGGTTAGAGATGTTATTTCTAAGATTAAGAGTTGGTTCGGTAAGTTTTGGCAAACAATTAAAAAACAAATCGGCGATTCTTGGAATAGTCTGATGGAGTTTGCCGAGATTACTCCTGTTGTACGTTTTAATAATAAACCAAATTGGTAATATGAATCCATTAACATTTAAAGATTTTTGTGAGATAGTTGAAGAGAAAGCACTTAAACCAGTTCCTGGATGTAAGTGGTGTCATCTACGTGATTACAGAAAAGAGTATGATAAGTTTCAATCATCTGATGAAAAGAAAGCATACCGTGCTGAATTAAACAGGTATAATAGAAAGAATAGAAAACCTGAGCACGAGGGGATGGATGCATCTCACGTTAAAGGTAAGATTGTTGGATATGAAGATGCCTCAGTAAATAGAGGTAAGGCAGAAAAGAGCAGACTTAAAGGATCTAAACGTAAACCTAGAGAGATTGAAGAAGCAGGATTTAAAGGTTTTAAAGATACTGACGTTGCATCTCAAGGTGGTAAGACTGCTGGTAAAAATAAACGTGACGCATCTGGTAGAAAGCACCAACAAGCAATGATTGATGCTGCATTAAGAAAAGACACTAAAGCATTTGATAAGGTTGCTAAACAATCTGCTGATATGAGAAGTAAGATGATTGGTACTAAAATTGCTCCTCAAAAGATGTGGAGTTTCGCTAGAGCAAAGGCAATGAAAGACGGTTCATACTTTAAGATGTCATTGCAACAAAGGAACAAACTATAAATGAAATCGTTCAAAGAACATTTACAAGAAGCAAAGAACAAACCCGTTGTCTTTACGTTTGGACGTTTTAATCCAATCACTAAGGGACACGGTGAGTTAATCGACTTCGTAGTTAAAAAGGCACGGGGTGGAACGGGAATGATATTCACTTCTCAGTCTAATGATGTTAAGAAGAATCCTTTACCATACAAAGATAAGATAAAGTATTTGAAGAAGTTCTTCCCTAGAGCAGTTATTATGGATATTCCTAAGTTGAAAACACCATTTCAAATACTTGAGTGGTTGTCTGACCAAGGATATACAGACGTTTCATTTGTAGTTGGTAGTGATAGAGTTGCCGACTTCGAAAAAAGAATTAGACCATACGTTGATCAGAAAGATAAAACCAAACCTCATTATAGTTTTGATAAGTTTGAAGTGATTAACTCTGGTGAAAGAAAGGCAGGTGTTTCTGGTACAGATATGAGAAACCACGCATCAAAGGATGACTTCGATGCATTCAAAGCAGGTATGCCTAAAGGTGTATCAAATGGGGATGCTCAAGCAGTATTCAATACAGTTAAAAAAGGAATGAAGAAATGATAAACTATAAAGATTTACAAGAACAAGAACTAACTGAGAAACTTGATGATAGAAAGGCAGAACAGTCACTAAAAGATTTTCAGAAATTGTACGCACAATTAAAGTTTGTTGGTATTGATGCGACAATTGAAAAAGAAATGAAACAGGTGTATGATAGAATAGGAAGCAAGTGGTTTGGTTCTAATGAATTGAAACGTCGTGGAATTCCATCTTCATTAAAATAATATGAAATCATTCAATCAATACCTATCAGAACAAAAACTATTCGAGGAATACCTTGAAGAGAAACTCATTATGTTATCTAATGGTAAGAAGTACGGGCAAATCGTATTCTTAGCAGGTGGAGCTGGTTCTGGTAAAGGTTTTGCTTCTGATAACTTTATGCAAAAAGAGTTATTTAAGGTAAGAGATGTTGATGAATGGAAGAAAACTTTCATGGCACTTGCTGATATTAAGGATAATCCTGAGAAGCATGCTAAGATGAAACGTGCTGGATCTAAAATTCCAATGGGTAAGTATGCAGAGATTAAAGGATTAGATTTAAAGAAACCTGAAGATGTTGAGAAGTTGCATTTCTTTATTAAGAAGTTAGGTATCAAAGATAATACATTAAATATTATGCTTGGTGAATTGAAGAACAAAACTGTTCTACCTAACATTATGTTTGATATTACTGCTAAGGGTGTTAAAGATATTAAAGATCATCTACCTCGATTGCTAATTGCAGGATACAATCCTGCCAATATTCATTTAGTATGGGTATTGACTAATTATAAAATTGCAGTTAAACAAAACGCAGAAAGAGAACGTGTAGTGCCTGCTGATATTATGTTACAGACACATCAAGGCGCTGCAGATACAGTGTTTAAATACGTTACTGGTCATACCAAGAGAATCCAAATCAATGGTGCGATCCACGTTATTTTAAACAACGCAGATAATACTATTTTCTGGGATAAATCTGGTGCTGATAAAACTTCTAATATGAAGAAGAACGGTAAGATTAAAGTGAGTGGTGATGTTGTTAAAGACTTCACTTACTTGACAATTAAGAAACGTGGCAAACCTATGAGCAAAGAATCTGATGTAATGACTCAATTTAATCAATGGGTTGTTGATAACATTCCTAAAGGTGAATTGCAACGAGGTATTGAGCAATCTCAAGATGTTTCTCCTCGTAGCAGTGCTGATACAAGGAATAAACAGAAAACATCAACAGATACTTCTACGTTTGGTGTTGGACGTAGGGCACTTGCTAAACGTAAAGGAAAATAATATGAACGAAGCACGCAAACCAATGACAATACAACAGAGGATGGCACGAGGTCGTCTGATGAAACGTCTTGCTCCTAAGATGGCAAAGTCTAGGAAACGTATGGCGAAACGTATGGCAGACCCTAAGAAGATGATGATGAAGGCAATGAAAGCAGCCAAAGTCAAAATCCGTAAGAAGGTTGCTGGTAAGAAAGGTTTACACTATAATCAACTAAGTCCTTCTGAAAAGATGTCAATCGATAAGATGGTAATAAAGAAAGCAACACCTGCTAAGATTAAAGCACTTGCTAAGAAACTAATGCCTCAAGTCAGAAAGAATGAAGTTGAACGTGTTAAGAAAGCACGAAGCACAAATGAAACGGTTGATTGGGATGCACTATTTGAAGAAGAATTAAAAGATAATACATTCGAGAATATGTTTGAAAAAGACTAATTTCATATTCCCTTGGATGCAACCATTAAGTAAAGACGATAGTTGGTGGTTGATGATGAAGGTGAGGGTTAATGTCATATGGTTGATGATACCCCACGCAATAAAGTATATAAAGAATAAATTATAAATATAGCATAATAACAAATTAAATATCAGGATTCCAGAATGAACTTAATTAACACAATTAAAAACTTATATAATATTAATGAAGATACTGCTATCGATAAGGAAATTGCTGAAGCAGCTAAGTTTCAGGATTCGTTAGTTAAGAAAGCAATGAAGGTTGCTAAACGTTCTTCAGGTAATTTTGATGCAGCATGGGCGAAGATTGAAAAGATTAAGAAAGGTCTTGGTGACTTCCCTATCGTTGCTAAAGCATTGAAACTTGCTAATGAAGGTGTTGAGCAATGGGGTGATGAATTAAATGAAGAGGAACTTGATGAAGGTAAAACTCCAATATCAGATAAATGGGGTAAAACACCTAAACTTAAAATCGGTGATGTAGAATTGATTCGTGGTAAATCGGGTGTTCATACTATTAAAAAGTCAGGAAAGTCAGTTGGTGATTTTTCATTAGAAGATGATTCTGATATGTGGGTAGTCAATTACGTTAATCGTCGTGGCCAAGGAACATTTAGTGACTTAGATGCTATGGTTAAAGATATCCAAACTACTAAAGAATCAGTTGATGAAGGCAGAGAAGATCTTAAAAAGGCATTCTTAAAAGGTCCAAAGAAAACTGGTAAAGATGTTGAAAAAGAATTAAAAAAAGTCAAGGCAGGTAGTAAGTTGTCTATTCAACACAACAAAGGCATTGGTAGATCTGGTGTTGGTGGCGGTGTTGTCATTTCAGTGAAGGGTGATAAGGTAAAAATTAAACCTACTGCTTCAAATGAACCATCTGAAATTGATGCGAAGGATATTACCTTTATGACATTAATGAAAGAATCAGTTGATGAATCAAAACCAGCAGGATACGGCAATACTGATGTGAAAGTTGGCGATGAATTTGAAAAGAACAAATTAACATTAAAGGTAATAGCTGTCAACGGCAAGAAAGTTACAGTTAAGAAAAAAGGCAAGAAACAATCTTTAATGCCTATAACTCAATTTGACACTTGGACTAAAATTAACGAATCAGTTGAAACTGACTTAGATGCATTGTTTGAAGAAGAGTTGAGAGAAGACTACTTCAACGTTCAATACTATAATGGTAATAAGAATGCTGTAGATGATAAGTTTAAAAACTTCAAGACTAAAGCAGAAGCAGATAAGTATGCTAAACGTGGTAACTTAATTGACCGTGTAGGTGGTGAATATAAAGTATTCAAAGTTAAAGGTCGTATGGAATCAGTTGAAGAAGCAGTTTCAATGAAAAATGCTAAAGGTATTGGTTTTGGTAAGAAAGGTGGATATGATAAGTATGTCACTCTTGCTAAGAAGAAAAATGCAAAATCACATAAAGATGTATTGAAAGCATTATCACGTGAAGGTTTAGGTAAAGAAGAACTTGACAATGTTGCTGACTACGTGATGAATGCTTTAGGTGAATCTGTTGAACTAGGTGAAGCAAAATGGAAATTGACTACAATGTCTGCTAAAGATGCGATTAAGAAGTTTGGTAAGGATAAAGTAAGAGTTGGGCATTTTAAAATGCGTGACAATTCTAAATCTGTTGAGATTAACGAAGCAGTACTTGATGAAGTAAACAATGGACTAGGTTCTTTTGTTTCTCAAATGAAGTTACTACTTAAAGATCCTAAAGCAAAGAAAGCACATAGTGCTGCATCTTCATTAATTATGCGTGCCCAAGAAAAAGGTGCTATGGCTAAGACTGCTATACCAGCAATCAAGAAAGCATTGCCTGGACTTGCTAAGAGTGCTGGTGGTTCTTGGGAAAAGAAAATCCTTGGTATGAAAACAATGATGATTGAAGAAGTTGAACTTGATGAAGCAAAGGGTAGTGATTGTACTATTCAAAACGATGGCAGAAATAACATTGCTGTATGTATTGATGGTCTTACTTTTGCTGATGCTCGTAAGGGTACTCGTGCTGCGATGATGAATATCACCGACTTTAAAAAGAAAGCGAAGGTTGCCTATGCTGATTCTAAAGGCAAACCTACTCTACCATCTGTTAAGAAAGAAATCAAGGCATTAGGTGCTAAGAACTTCTATGCTAAATGGCAAGCGGATTCTTCATCATACAAAGACGATTCAGTACAGATTTGGTTCACTAAATAGTAATATGTCAATGGAAAGGGTTAAGTTAGGAACTGATGGTATCTACGAAGTTTATTCTTCAGGTACTATGATGTTCTTAACGCACGAAGATGCTATCATTGCATCAGGTAGTCAGCAAGACGAAGGTTTTGTATTCGGTTTCAAACATAAGGATATTCATCCTAATGAACGTTACCAACCTGCTGGAATGGTTAGAAAGACTGCGGACTTTACTCACGTTGCGTTTGATACAGTACAAGAAGTAATTGATTTTGCTAGTAAGTTATGCATCACTGAAATTAGTAGTGCAGAATTAAAGAACATTAAAGGTATTGCTCATAGAGCGAATGCTGATAAGGGATCGTCTAGGGCATCTAAGAAATCACCTGAACTAGCAAAAGCAGTTGAAGTGATTGATAAAGCAGTAAAGTCAGGTAGAGAATTATTTGACTTCACTAAACTATTGAAATTAGCAGGACTTAAAGCAAGTGCTTCTACTTCACCAGTTGGTCATATTAGAATTTCAACTCGTGCTAAGGATATCCTAATCTACTCTAAGAAATATGTAGAGAAAGGTGACAGACCTGAGGTGATCGGTAAGTATGCTATTGGTTACGAAGATTAGTGAAAACCTTTAAAGAACATCTCAATGAAGGTGCGATAAAGGATTTACTACCAAAGAAGTGGAAGCATGCGTTAAACCGTGCCATTCACGGAGAGAAGTATAAACAAGCGTTAGAATTGTATCACAATATGGTTCGTGACATAAATCGCAATCCAGATAAGTATGCTGGTGTTAGTGGTGCGTTGGTTATGAATCCTAAAGGTATTGCCCGTTCAAAGGCTGCAGGAATATTAGGATTGAAACCACGTGAGTTTGCTAAGATATTAGATAGAAATACTAGATACGAAGATATCAATGAAGAGATAACTAAGGTGGATTTGGTATCAGTTGAAAAGTTTGCTGATAAAATATTTGCTAAGGTTGGTATTGATGTTGAGTTTACCAAACATTTCTTAGATAGGGTTAATGACCCAAGAAATGGTAAAGAAATTAATGTTGCTGAATTGACACGTTTATTCAAGCAAACATATAAGAAGTATGGTAAGAAGATTGCTAAGATGGGCGATGATGCCGAAGCAGTATTGAACGACCTACAAACAGATATTAATGTTCCTTTTGTTTTACAATGGGACGGTAAAGAGTTTGATTTGATATCTAAGACGATAATGCGTAAGAAGGATTTTAAAACAAACGATCCCAAACTAAAAATATAGGAAATAATATGAAATCATTTAAAGAACTACTAAGCAACGATCCATTAGCAGAAGCAATTATGGACGTTATGGAAGATAACACTAACGATAAGTCTGACGATGGTGAAGGTTTAGATAAAGTACAACCTAAAGCACTTAAGAAGAAATTTAAAGACCGTAAAGATAAAGACATCGATAACGATGGTGATGAAGATGATTCTGATGAGTTCTTACATAAGAAACGTAAGGCAATCTCTAAAGCAATGGCGAAAGAGGATGTAGATAAGGCAGACGAAACTCCTTCTGGAGCAGACGACGATGCTGAAGATGAAGCACCTAAAAAGAAAAAGAAAAAGAAGGATGACAAAGAAACTCCATCTGTTAAAGATTCTGGTGCTGAAGTAATTGATACTGATCCTAAGTTGGAAGAGTCAAAGGATGAGGATGACGAGCCAATGGATGATAACGAAAGAAAGAAAATCGTTAGTACATTCTTTAAAGGTCTAAAAAAAGAAGATTATGCTAAGTACGGAAGTCGTGCCAATGCAGTAATGCAAAAAGTCGCTGAGAAGTTAGCAGACAAGTAATATAAATAAGTTAATAAAATAAAGGAGTAAGATATGTCACTATTTGGCAAATACGATTTAAAACCGCAGACTAATACTGCCACTGCTACGGTGACGGTAACTGCTGCAAACAGCACCGTTGTTGGTGTGAACACAAAATTATCAACAGACTTCGGTGCTGGTGATTTTTTATATGTTGGACAAAACAACTATGTACTAGACTCAATTGCTAACGCAACAGTAGCAACAGTAAGTTCTGCTGATAACGGTGGCACTTTGGTTGGTGCTTCTTCAAACGGTTCTTATATCGTTTCTGAGAAACCATTATCAATTGTTGTTGATTCTAATGGAACTGCTAATGCTGTTTACGGTGTATCTACTGACGAAATGGCATTTGCTAATACTTCAGAAGCATCTGCTGTTACTCATGCTGGTTGGGTTAAGAGAACTGCTGGTACTGGTGGTAGAGCAGGACGTGTATTCTATGAAACATTAGTTGCTAGTTCTTCAATCACTGGCGATGCTGACGACGATAGTAAACTACCTGAATAATTAGATGGCAGACAAGAAGGTATCTTCCCTTTCAGCAATTACTAATCTGAGTGCTGACGATCTGTTAATGGTCGTCAATGACCCAGCAGGTACACCTGAAAGTAAAAAGGTGACAGTTGGTAATTTGTTTGGCAACGTTGTGGTATCTACAACTCATAAGGCACTAACAACGTTCACAGCGAATACCAATCATACTGGTACTACTGCAACGTTTAGTGCTAATGTGATTATTACTGGTGTTGGTGGTGTTAATGCTGATATCGACGATAGGATGCAAGTTGCTAATGTGACTTCAACCTATACAACTAATACTGTGTTTCAGAGTTATGTTGCTAATACTAATTCGAGAGTAACACAAAACGAAACGGATTTTGCAGGAACTACAACTCAGATTACAACTGCGATATTAAACACACCACGTGCTAATACTCAAAGTTTGATTGTTTCTACCAAATCTGCAGATCCTGCAACATCTAATGCTGCGACGGAAAGTATAACAGCAGGATCTGTTTTCTACAGTAATACATACTTATATGTTGCTACTGATAGTAATACGATTAAGAGAGTTGCCCTAAGTACATTCTAACTATATTATAAAATAAATTATGTTTGAAGATTTAACTGATGATAATTTTCAGTTGTTCGCTATGAAAAGTTACGCAAATCCCCATTGTACGGATTTACTTGAATTTCACGATGACTTGAAAAGAATAAGATATATAAAAAGGTTATTCAAAAAGTATAGAGAAACTGGTGATTTAAAAGAAAGACTAATTTTAAATCATATGTTGATATTATATAATATGTTTGAAGCAAGAGGACTGACGAGAATTCTGTTCCTTAAACTTGATGACCATTTAGAATACCTCAAACCTTTCTTAATGTTTTTGAATTACTGGCCAACAGATATTGGTCGAGTTAAAGGGCAGAGGATTATAGATAACAATATCCCATTGGATGATGGTATTGTTAAAATATTAAGGACTATTTAAATGGAAGGAAAGACTTTAGATTTATTTTTAGTGTATCAGTTTGTAAAAAGACTGTCGACACCGTGGAATAAGACCGAAGCATTTAAACTAGGTCTTATTGACGAGAAGGGTGTTAAACTTAAATCGGCAGTATCTAAAGAAGAACAACAAGCATATGCATACTATGACAGACTTGTCTTCAACCTTAAACGTCTATTAGAGAAACTTCCAGGTGGTAAAACTAGGTTGGGTTCTTTTGCTGCAGCATTATTCTTAATGAAAGAAGGTGCTAATGAAAGAGAATACACTCAAGAAGATTTGGCAGAAGGATTGTATAAGGAAATGGATATGTTAGACGAAAGTACAACTAAAAACCTAAACGAAATGTTAGCAGAAGATGATGCCCCAGCAAACGTAACTGGTACTGGTGTTGTTGGTACTGGTGACGATAAGGCAACTTGGAAACTAGATGGACGTAAGAAGGAAATGAAAGCATTCCTTAAACGATTTATGACTGCTCAAGTTAAACGTAAGAAGATTAAAGAACGTAAAGACTTCTTCAAAGCACTAGGGTTGTAATATGGCACAGTATAGAAAAGACACCCACTCATACTTAGATAATGGAACAACCATCTTCGAAGTTGGTATGCAGTCAGATAAAGATGGAAACGTCCAAAATACTTTTGGTGGTGCATCTAACATTCCTCTTTCAGCAGGATTATTATCAGGATACTCTAGAGTACATAAGTTTGGACTCATTGATACTTCCTCGAGCGCACTTTGGTCTACAGTATGGACGGCAGGTGAGACAAGCACTCAGCATAGATATCCTTGGGATACAGCAGCAGGTGTGTTGACAGTCGTATCAACTTCAACTGAAGATGCTGCAGCAGGTGATGGTGCTTTGACTATTCGTGTTCAAGGTTTAGATGCATCATATAACTTCTTAGAAGAAGATTTTACTATGACTGGAACTACTCCAACAGCAGCAGGTTCTGAAACGTTCTTAAGAGTTAATCGTGCTTATGTTTTAACTGGCGATACTAACGTCGGAGCAATCAACGTTAAGAACGGCACAACAGTAGTGACTGAAATTAAAGAAGACACGGGGCAAACCCTACAATGTGTATATACTGTACCAGCAGGTAAAACTGCATATATAAGCGAACTGCAGGCAGCCTCGAGTAAGGCTCAATCTGTACTTGTTGGATTATTCGTAAGAGAATTTGGTGGAGTATTTAGGATAAGGAACTCCACAGCATTATATAGTTCTAACCATACAACAAATTTTAACACTCCAGAAAAATATCCCGAGAAAAGTGATATTGATTTAAGAATTAAAGGATCTACTGGTCAAACAATTGCTGCAGACTTCGAATTGATACTTGTGGACAATTAGAAAACTTATAAATATTTAAAACATTAACATAAGTTAAGAATATGAAAGAGAGAGTAGACTCAATAGAATTACAAATGGCACTGATTCAACAAGAATTGGTTTCAATGCGTGGATCAACACAAGATTTACCTCAATGGTTAAAGAGTGCAGCAATTTCTATGCTAGGGGCAATATTCCTACAAACGGTGACTGCAGTATGGTGGGCATCTGAAATAACAACTACCCAGAATAACATTAAAGAAGAAGTGTATATAAACTCTTCATTCCGTGAAGAATATCCTAAGACTCAACAAGATGTTATGGTTAAACTGACTGAAATACAATCAGAAAACCGTCATATGAAAGAAATGTTAAATGATGTTAAAGAGAAGTTAAATTTTCTAGACCAAAACCACGCATTAATATCAAGTAAAACTCTTAATCAAAATAACAAGTAACAATTATATCAAAGAGGCAACACCTCTATTATACTATGAAATGTGGTATAAGTAAAGTTTTAAAGCAATTAATTTTATAGACTAGAACTTTACTTTTGAAGGTAAATATAGTATAATATATAAATGCCTTATGATTATATTGATACCAAATATCTAAACCTCCTCTCGTCCCAACTTGAACAATTCAAGAGAAAGAACGATACTCTTTGGAACTTCCGTTGCCCTTATTGTGGCGACTCTCAATCAAATAAAAATAAAGCACGTGGATATGTATTCCAGATCGAAGGCAACTACATTTTCAAATGTCACAACTGTGGACAAGGTGCATCTCTACCAAACTTAATCAAGCACGTAAACCCGCAACTACACAAACAGTATGTGCTAGAGAAATTCTCTGATAAGAAACCTAAGGAGACGACAGGTAAAACTAAGACAGAGTTTCGATTTAAAAAGAAACCTGCTTACCAAAAGACTGCTCTCAAAGACCTCAAGAAGATATCTCAGTTAAGACCTGACCATAAGGCGAGGTTGTGGGTAGAGAGACGGTTAATCCCAAATTCTAAACATTATAAATTGTACTATGCTCCAAAGTTTTATGAGTTTGCTCAGAAATTCGCACCTGATAAATACCCGAACATAAAGAAGGATGAACCAAGATTAATCATTCCATTCGTGGATGCTAACGGTGAGTTGATTGCATTTCAAGGCAGAGCATTTGGTAAGTCTGACTTGAGATATATAACTGTTAAGGTAAATCCTGAAGCACCTAAGATATTTGGACTAGATACAATTGATAGAACCAAGACGGTCTATGTTGTTGAGGGACCAATCGACAGTTTGTTCGTTGAGAACGCCTGTGCGATGGCAGGATCGGGTATAAGCAACGAAAGTCTTGGAAAATTGGGGACTGAAGACATAGTATTCATCTTCGACAACGAACCGAGAAACAAAGAAATAGTAAGTCTGATAGAGAAAAGAATAACTGCTGGATATGCTGTTGTCATATTCCCTGATTACATTGAAGAGAAAGATATAAATGATATGGTACTCGGTGGAAGAGATATAGAGGAAATTCAAAGTATTATAAGTAATAACGTGTTTAAAGGTTTGAATGCCAAAATGCGTCTAAGTGAATGGAGAAAAATTTGAAAGTGAAATTAGTATCTTACAGTCAACCGACTGAAGAGTTTAAAGAAAATAAAGTAGATGATATCCAAGAGTTAGTTGCCTTCTGCGCAAGAGTGTCAAACCCAAGTAATCAATTCAATAATAAAACGAGTGATAAGTTAATTGCTTATCTAATCAAACATAAACACTTTAGTCCATTAGAGATGGTTAGTGCTTGTATTGAGATTGAAACGACTAGGGATATTGCTCGTCAAATCCTAAGACATCGTAGTTTCAGTTTCCAAGAGTTTAGTCAGAGATATGCTGACCCAACAACTGACTTGTCGTTTGAAACAAGAGAAGCACGATTACAAGATATGGATAATCGTCAGAACTCAGTTGAAACAAATGATGAAGCATTAGAAACTGCATGGCAAATACAACAGAACAACGTTATACTTGCTGCGAAGAATGCATACAAATGGGCAATTGACCACGGTATTGCTAAGGAACAAGCAAGAGCAGTATTGCCAGAAGGTAATACGGTATCAAGAATGTATATGAACGGAACACTACGTTCTTGGATCCACTACATTGAGTTAAGAAGTGCAAACGGAACGCAAAAAGAACATATGGATATCGCAAAGGCATGTGCTAAAGTCATTGCTGAGATTTTCCCTATGGCAGACAACTTATAAGAGGAGTAAATTATGTCCGAGTATTTGGGTATAGAGATAGACACCAAAAAAGATAGGAAACTATCTAAGCAGGCTAAGAAGTTATTAAAAGATTATTATTGTAAGGACGGTGAGAAGTCTCCTCAACAAGCATTCGCTCGTGCGTCAGTAGCATATTGTTATGGTGATATGAAACTAGCACAACGAATTTATGATGCAGTTAGTAATGGTTGGTTTATGTTCGCTAGTCCAATCTTATCTAATGCTCCGATGCCAGGAGAAAAAGTAAAGTCATTGCCTATTAGTTGCTTCTTAACATACGTTCCTGATACACTTGAAGGTTTGATTGACCATACATCAGAACTAAGATGGTTATCCGTCAAAGGTGGTGGTGTAGGTGGACATTGGTCAGACGTAAGAGCAGTATCAGATATTGCTCCAGGTCCGTTACCGTTTATGCATACAGTCGATTCTGATATGACAGCATATCGACAAGGTAAAACTCGTAAAGGTTCGTATGCTGCATATATGGATATCAGTCACCCAGACATTATTGAGTTTATCAATATGAGAATCCCGACTGGTGATGTGAATCGTAAGAACTTAAACTTACATCACGCAGTTAATTTATCTGACGACTTTATGGAAGCAGTTGAAGTTGGGTTAGATTGGGATTTGAAAGACCCAGACTCAGATGAAATCAGAGAGATAGTATCGGCAAGAAAGTTATGGGAAACGGTATTAGAAACTCGTTACAGAACTGGCGAACCATACCTTAACTTTATTGATACTGCTAATAGAGCATTGCCTCAATCTCAAAAGGATTTGGGATTAAAGATTAACGGTAGTAACCTTTGTAATGAAATTCATCTTCCCACTAACGAAGAACGAACAGCAGTTTGTTGTCTATCGTCAGTTAATCTTGAGAAGTATGATGAGTGGAAAGACACTGATATGGTTGCTGACTTAACTCGTTTCCTTGATAACGTATTACAATTCTTTATTGATAATGCTGGTGATGAAATCCAACGTGCTAGATACTCTGCTGAACAAGAACGTAGTCTAGGACTAGGTGCTATGGGATTTCATTCTTACTTACAATCGCATAATATTGCGTTTGAATCTACAGAAGCACTTGATGTTAATATCAGTATATTCAAAGATATTCAAACTAAAGCAATTGAAGAATCGTTAAAGTTAGGTAAAGAGAAAGGCGAAGCACCAGATATGAAAGGTACAGGTCGTAGAAATGCACACCTCTTAGCAATTGCACCAAATGCCAACTCTAGTTTAATCGGCGGAACATCTCCTTCTATTGAACCGTGGAAAGCGAATGCATTTACTTCAAGAACTCGTGTAGGTTCTCACTTAACTAAGAATAAGTATTTAACAAAAATATTAAAGAAGTTAGGTAAGGACGATGATGAAACTTGGTCAAGTATTATTACTAGTGGTGGTTCAATACAACACTTCGATTGGATAGACGAACATACGAAGAATGTATTTAAGACTGCTATTGAAATTGACCAAGATTGGGTTATTCGTCAAGGTGGAGCAAGACAAACATACTTATGTCAAGGACAAAGTCTAAACATCTTCTTCCCTGCTGGAGCAACTAAAGCATATCTACATACGGTTCATTTTGATGCTTGGAGATATGGTTGTAAAGGATTATACTATCTAAGAACTGAAGCAAGTAATCGTGCTGAGAATGTAGCAGAAAAGATTGAAAGGGATAGACTTAAAGACCACAGTGAAATTGAAACTAATTATGAATCGCAAGATGAATGCACGGCTTGCCAAGGGTAGAGGATAAATTATGAATGTAGTAATATATAGCAAACCGAATTGCCCGTTCTGTACTAAGGCAAAAGATTGGTTCAGAACCCACGGGTTCACATATACAGAGAACGTATTATATACAGAAGATCAAATGTTAGCATTGTTTCAAAAGGTTCCAGGAGCAAGATCTGTTCCTCAAATCTTTATTGATGACAAGTTGATTGGCACGTATGATGATTTAAAGGAAGTTGCTGACACAATTGTCAAGAAAACATCTGGTGGTTTGATGGAGTTTAGTCAAACATATAAACCATTCTATTACCCTTGGGCAGTAGACTTAACTACTCGTCACGAAATGGTTCACTGGATTGAGGATGAGGTAGATTTATCTGACGATGTTGCTGATTGGAAAGGTAATAAAGTATCTAAGAAAGAGAAGGAATACATTACTAACATCCTAAGACTGTTTACTCAATCGGACGTAGCAGTTGGTCAGAACTATTATGATGTATTCATCCCTAAGTTTAAGAACAATGAAATCAGGAATATGCTTGGTTCGTTTGCAGCTAGAGAAGGTATTCATCAACGTGCTTATGCGTTGCTTAATGAAACGTTAGGACTACCAGATTCAGAGTATCACGCATTCCTTGAATACAAAGAGATGACTGATAAGGTAGACTTTATGATGGAGTCTGACTCTAATACATTACACGGAACTGGACTTGCTCTTGCTAAGATGGTATTCAACGAAGGCATTAGTCTGTTCGCATCGTTCGTAATGTTGCTAAACTTCCAACGTTTCGGTAAGATGAAAGGAATGGGTAAGGTTGTTGAGTGGTCAATTAGGGATGAGTCAATGCACGTTGAAGGTAATTCTAAGTTGTTCAAAGCATTTTGTAATGAGCATTCTAGAATCGTGGATGATGAATTTAAAGCAGATATATATAAGATGGCAAAGACTGCTGTTAAACTTGAAGATAAGTTTATCGACCTCGCATATGAAGTCGGTGGTATTGAAGGGTTAAAGGCAGAAGAAGTAAAAGAATACATTAGATATATAACTGACAGAAGGTTATTACAATTAGGACTTAAACCTAATTTCAAAGTTAAGGATAACCCACTGCCTTGGTTGGAGTGGATATTGAATGGTGCAGACCATACAAACTTTTTTGAGAATAGGGTAACAGAATATGAAGTGGCAGGATTGACTGGCACTTGGGCACAAGCATACGAGGAGAAATAGATGTCAGAAGTAGTTTACGAATTAAATTGTCATTCATGCGGGAACGAATATACACTTTCATTCGAACAAGAATTAATAGAGGGAGCAGAACCTTTGTATTGTCCGTTCTGTTCAGTTGATACAGACTTATCGGATTTAGATGATGATGAATGTTTTGATGACAGGTATAAAGATTTTCACGAGGAAAGTTTTGGCGAAGATTTTGGCGAAGAAGATTGAATACACTAACAAGTGGCAATTCAACGGTAAGGATTTTGATACAGATGATATAGGCATTGCCCAAGGGTTTGTCTATGTAATTGAAACACCAGATGGTAAATTCTACATTGGTAGGAAATACTTCCACTCAATACGAAAAGTCAAGGATAAAGTCCGTCGACAACGTACTGAGTCTGATTGGAAGAACTATTATGGTTCATCTGTGTATCTTAAGGAGATTGTAAAGGAGCAAGGGAAGGATTCCTTCAAACGGATAATACTATCCTTGCATAAGACTCGTGGTGATTGCAACTATGAAGAAACTAAGCAACAATTCATACACGATGTACTTGAAGACCCCGACTTTTTGAATGATAATATCAACGGTAAGTGGCACAGAAAACCTCAACACATTATCGATGATAGAGTATTAAATGAGGAATATAACTTGACAAAACGAAAGGAATAGTATATAATAATATGATGAAGATAAAAGAATTTGAAGGAATTAAGAAATATAAGTTTAACTCTGACGATACTGACACTAATGCTGTTAGACTCAGAGAACTTAAAGACTTAGCAAAATATCTACCCAAGAACAAATTGAATTTAGAATTTGGTGTGTTCAGTGGTACGACTATCAATTGCCTTGCCGAAGAAAGACCTGACCTGCAATTCCACGGATTTGATTCGTTTGAGGGTTTACCTGAAGACTGGGATATGGGACAAAAGAATGTTGATAAGAAAGCATTTGATATGCAGGGTTCAGTTCCTATGGTCGAGAAGAACGTTAAGTTGTGGAAGGGTTGGTTTGATAAAACTATTCCAGAGTTCTTAGACAGTGGGCATAATACAACAGAGATTGGATATCTACACGTAGACTGCGATCTCTATTCATCAACCACAACTATCCTTGACAACCTCAATCATTTGATTGTTCCTGGAACTATTATTAGGTTTGACGAACTTGCTTGTTGGAGACACGTATTCGGTGAAGCATCTCCTAAAGGTAAATCGAATAGAGTGAGGTACACAACGTGGAAAGACCACGAATGGAAAGCATTAAACGAATGGTTAGATAAATTTGAACGTAAGGTTGTTCCTGTATCAAGAAATTGGTTTCAGGGTGCGACCGTAATAGTGACACAATAATGAGTAAATTAGAACAACATTTAGGTGGGCATTGTAATCAAACCCACACAGACTTAAAGACTCTAGACTATCTGATTGGTAGATATAACATCAAGACAATGATAGATGTCGGTTGTGGTCCAGGTGATATGGTAACTGTCGCAAACGAAAACGGTGTTAAGGCACGAGGTATTGACGGAGACCATACACTTAAAGATGTATGGGATTCTAAAGGTATTGACGTTATGCTACACGATTTTGTGACTGGAAATCCAGTCATTGATGATGAGTTTGATTTGGCTTGGAGTGTGGAATTCTTAGAACACGTAGATGAAGAATATCAAGAAAGTTATATGTCAGTGTTTAGAAAATGTAAATATGTAGTTTGTACTGCTGCACCTCCAGGAGCACCAGGACACCACCACGTTAATTGTAGAGATTTAGATTATTGGGTTGATGTGTTTGATAAGAATGGGTTTGATTATCAAGGATTAGAATCAGAATATATTAAGAAAAATAGTGCGATGGTAAAACCGTTTATCCAAAGAACTGGAATGTTGTTTAAAAGGAGATAGATTATGAGTGAAGAAAGAATTAAATTATTTGTAGGTTGTGCTCCAAACGGTGAAGATGCTGAGAGTCAAATGGTATTAGAATATACTGCTAGGAAACATTCATCAATGCCTATTGATATTGTATGGATGCAACATAGTAATGACCCGATGAATTTTTGGGCAGGTTGGAAGTCATCAACTTGGGCAACCCCGTTTAGTGGTTTCCGTTGGGGCATCCCAGCAGCCTGTGGTTATGAAGGACAAGCAATCTATATGGATTCTGATATGATTATCCTTGACGACCTTGCTAAACTGTGGAATGAACCTTGGGACGATAGTGCTATTATCCAAATGAAAGGTGGTTGGAGAACGTGTGTTGCTAAATGGGAATGTCGTAGAGCAGGTGAAGTATTACCTACTATCGGAGAAATCCGTGAGAATCCTCACTCTCATCAGCAGTTATTTTCATCTCTACAACAGCATCCTCATCTGGTTCAGAAGTTTGATCGTCAATGGAATAACTTCGATGGCGAGAATGATAAGATAGAAGATATTAAGATTCTACACTACACAGATATGTCAACTCAACCACATGGTAAGTATGCCGTTCCTAGGTTACAAGAAGAACTTAGAACGCATTGGTTTGATGGAGACTTCAGAGAACACAGAAGACAAGACGTTCAAGATACGTTTGATAAGTATTATAATGAAGCATTAGAAAACGATTACACCGTTGAGCAGTATTATGACTTAGATAATATTGTAGAGTATGATAAAGAATCACAACAAGGTTATTCAGCATCAAATGGTTTTGATGTAACTAAAGGAGAATAGATGTACGGAGAACTTCCCACTAGTCCAGTTGTAATGGCTGCTTGCGATAGTGCTTATTTTATTGAGCATGGTCCAGCATTTGTTTATTCTGCTGATGACGCAAATCAAGATGTTCATATGCACGTAGTTAATCCAACTGACGAAGTATTAGCATTAGCAGGTGTATTAAGTGCGACTACTAAAATGGCAAGATTAACTATGTCATTTAATGATTTGGAAATTAACCAACATCCATTCAATGGCAATGATGGTATGGTTAGATCTTACTATGCTTGTCTAAGATTCTTAATAGCACCAACTATTATTCGTTCAGCAGGTGAAGTATTAATCCTTGACATTGACGGTGTCATAATGAATGAGTTTGACTTCCCTAAGAAAGCAGTAGGATATTTCCCAAGAGAACCTTTAGATGGAACTCAAGGATGGGAACAAGAAGGAACTAGGGTTGCAGCAGGTGCAGTATATTATAACAAAAACGGTTTGAAGTATGCTGAAGCAGTTGCTGAGGAAATCAGTAAGTTGCCAATGCAATGGTTTGTTGACCAGATTGCTTTGTCAAGAGTATTAGGTAATCTACCTGATGACCAAGTGCATAAGTTTGATAGCAAGTTTATGGATTGGGAATTTATTGAAGGCACAACTATCTGGACTGGCAAAGGTCCAAGGAAGTATGACAATCCCGTTTACGTTAAGCAAAAGGAATCGTACAATCATAGACTAGAAGAAATGAAGTCATATGATACGGTTATCCTTAAACCAAGACTAGACATCCCATTCAAGAAGTTTGGACTTGAGGTTGCTAATAACAACCCTCTACCTGAAATCAGAACTCATTGGAATAATGTACTCATTCAATTTGTTAAGAATAAAACGATAATTATTGAATCGCCACGATGGATGTTTAATAAAACTATTCAGAATTACTTTAGTGATGAGTGTAAGATGTATGTGCCACACGTAGAGAAACACAACTTCGGTGGTAATGATAACACACTATATTATATGCAGACTGTATTCCCTTGGTTATTCACGGTAGACCCATTAGGTTGGGCAGGTGGTGCTGAGTATGTTAATACATTCAAACCAAGCGAGATTGAAACTTGTGGAACATCATTCGATAAGTTAGCAGAATATGTTAAAGCAGGTGGTTCTAAGTTTGCTCAACCTCAATCAATGGATTTGGATCTACCTAAACCGTTTATCTTTGTTCCTCTACAATTACCTCACGATGAAACTATTAAGTGGCACTCAGATATTAGTGTTGAAGAATTCGTTACATCATTATGTGAATGGGCAGACGAGGGTGAAGATAAACCGATGATACTATTCAAAGGGCATCCCGTAAACCTTGGAGCAATGCAACCGTTGTTCGACATTATCAGTAAATACACTAACGTGGCATATACGAATGATGTGTCTATACACGATGCTATCCCTAAAGCAGTATCAACGTATGTGATTAATTCGGGAACTGGTCAAGAAGCAATGTTACACGATGCAAGTGTAGTATGTTTTGGTAAGTGTGATTATCAAGGTGCTGTGATACAAGGTAAGATAAATGATTTAGACTTTACATACGATGCAGTTAAACTCGATGATAAAGAAGCACGAAAGGAATTATATCGTAAATGGTATAAATGGTATGTCGAATTAACGGTAAGTAGCAAATGATAAAACCTGATAGATTCGTTAATCCAACAACAGATTTATGTACAACGTGTATTCACGGGTTCAAAGGTGGGTGTCCAATATATCCACCACTGGAGATTACCCGACATTGTGTTGAATATAGTAAGAGAGGAAGGTCTCCAACCTCTAAGAAGTAGTAAAAATACTACGGATATTAGTAAAAATAAAAATAAAACGGTAAAAACTTTACTTATACTCGTTTTTAGAGTATAATAGAAGTGTAGGAAACATAAATAACAATATAATAATATATTAATATTTAATTTACAAGGGATTAGTTCTTCCCCCTTTTTTAACGGAAGACAGATATAGGAAATAAAAATGAATAAAAATATAATGGCATTAATTGCTGCAACTACAATCACTACAACTGCTTCTGCAGGTTTCTTTTTAACTGGCGACTACGAAGGTACTATCTCTGATGGCAATCCAGGTGCTGCAACATATGCACAAGATCTAGACATCACTATGGTTGGTACTAACGATTCAGGTACAAGTGTTACTGCTAAGTTTGAAAACTTAACTGGTGGTTCTAATGTAACTGCTAACCAAGTATATATTGAGTCTGCTATTGAAGGCATCTCTTTCAAAGGTGGTAACTACAAAGGTCAAAACGGTGCTGGTCTAATGCAAGCAACTTCTGCTGTAACTAATCAAATGGAAGTTGCGTTTGATGCTGCAGGTATTGCTGGTGTAACAGTTGGTCAAGCATCTGGCGACGGTAATGCTACTGTTGATGCATCTTTAACAGTTGCTGGTGTTGCTCTTAACGTACAAAACGTTTCTAACTCAAACCGTTATGTATCTGCTTCTGCTACTGTTGGTGGTTTAGAAGTTAATGCTGAACGTCAAGTGACTACAACTGGCACTAATACTGCTGGTTCTGTTGGTGCTACGATTGGTGGTATGAACGCAACTGTTGTTATGGTTGATGTTAATGATACTGCTGGTATTACTCAAGACGACGGTATCCTTGGTGATATTACAAACGCAGTTAATGGTAAAGACGTAACTGGTGTTGTTGTATCAACTGCTACTACTGTTGGTTTAGTAACTGGTAAGTACATTGATAAGAATGATGCTACTACTTTAGTTGGTGAGTTGACACGTGGTGTTTGGACTTTGGGTCACTCTAAGACAGAGAATGTTGATGGTGTTACAACTGCAAAGATTAACGTAACATTTTAATGTTTAGTTAAACTTGATAGGAAAGGCAGTTAATTCTGCCTTTTTTTACGTCCATTATAAATGCCCTTATTATTTACGTGGGTTTAAATGTGAATAACGCTTTACTTTTGATGTAAACTAGGGTATAATACTGAGTATAGATGATAATAAATAGGAGTAATACATAATGAAAAACATAATTAAAACTGAACGTGATACATATCTTAGAACGAAAAGTCGTTTCTATCAAACTGGGTGGTTGGATGCTGAACGCAACGAACCTGCCCAAGCAAGCACCAGAGAAAAAAATGAAGAATTCTACCAAGACTATTTGGATGGATATCGTTCGTCTATGGAAAATCAATTTAACTTGGAGAGTATGTAATGGATGAAGAATCAATTAATATCGACGAAGTAGTTGAACACGAAGATGGTTCAGCAACTATTAAGATGGACTTAGATGAAGAGACCCAATCAATTTTAATTAAGCAAGGTTTACAATACCTTATCGATGAGATGAGAGTAACTGATAATGTCGAAGTCCTTGATGCTAATGAGTTTAGCGAAGGAACTAAAACTCATAAACTATCTGACGATGAAGCGAATGCTTTGTTCCACTTTGGTTTCTTATATGCTATTAAAGCAGGAATGGAGGGATTGAAAAATGACCAAATTGACTAAGGCAGAATATGATGCTTATAGAGCCAGAGGATATACAATCAAGATAAACAGAGTATATGAGCACCGAGAAGGATTAGAGGTTTCTGTGCGTTATGAACTTGATGCTGATTATGTGGTGGTGAAATGACCGAACGGTTTGAAGAATCTGGTTGGGTTGATAACAAGCAAACTAAAGCAGAGCAAATTGCTGAAAAGGGTGAGTTATCAGGTGATGATTGGGACTATGTTATGACAATGGGTCATAGTGAGTATAGAGAATATTCATTAGCAGTTAGTAAGAACCGAGGATACATTAAACATATGAGCGATACTGAAACAGTAAATTTAAAATTAACTAAAAAGGAAGTGGATTTAATCATTCACTGTATCAACACTAATGCCACTACTAAGGCAGATGTTAAGGAAAACCTATTGAGGAGGATTAGAAATGGTATTTAAACAATGGTGTGTCATATTCAACGACGGAAAAGGAAGAACCTTAGTTGGCAAATCCAAAGAACATATCAGACAGAAGTATGATAATGTGAAATGTGTATTTGAGATGGGAAGGAAATAATTATGTATATGATAAACAGTGGTACTGAAACAAACCCAATATGGTGTGCGGTTCAGCATTTAGTAAAGAACGGAAAGCATTATGTTTGGAAGAACATAGATGGTGTTAAATATTGTAAAACAAAAGCAAAGAAATGGGAAACTTAAAAGACATATTAATAACATTAATAATTTTTATAATAGTAAGTGCGGTGATATCAGTCAGTTTTATTTTTATACTGGTGTTGATACCATTGTCAATCGCAGGAGGAATTTACATATATGTTAAAGACGAAAGAAATAGTCAAAGATTGGGTTAGTCGTAAGTGGCACAAGACTCATAATTGGAAAGCAGGAACGGGCAAGTTTATTAAGAAGATGATGAATAGGAAGGAGAGGCATGAAGGTAAATCGAAGTAACGAAGCAGTCACAATCACATTTGAAACTGAAGAAGAATTGGATATATTTTGGACAACGGTTGAAGATGCGAAGATGTTGTATGAACTCGATACACCTCATATAAATTTATTACACGAATTGGATAGTATGTTAAGTTTTCCGATAATCGAGGCACAAAATAATGAATGATAAAACTAAAGATTGGATTGGTGGTGTGATAACAGGTATTGTTGTTACTCTTGGGTTAATTATTATATTGGATATGGTTATATGATTAACCCCTTATTATTTACACGTGAATTAAATTGAAATTAGTCACCTATTTGACCCAAACTAGGGTATAATACTAAGTATAGATGATAAAAAAGGAAGTATATTATGAAGAAAAGTGAAGTGAGAAAGGAAATAGTTGATGCATTAAAAGAAGATGTAGCAACAGTAACGTTCATAAAGAAAGATGGTACTGAACGTGTGATGAAGGCAACTCTACAAACAGAGTTTCTGCCTATGATTGATTCGAGCAAACCCAAAGTAGAACGTAAAGTAAATGAAGACGTTGTTGCAGTATTTGATACTGAAGCAAAAGGTTTTCGTTCATTCCGTATGGACTCGGTAGTATCGTTCTTCTCGACTCGGGTAGCATTACCTGATGTTAAGGGGTTAATCGATGATGAATGCCTAGTAAGGGCTGATGCCGATGATGCAATCGCCAAATATCCTCAAATTAAGGAAAATATTAACGATGCTTATGCGGTAATGATTGGTGAAATAGAAAATGGGAAATTTGTAGATAATGAGGTTGACCAATTCTACTCTACCCTATCTAAACTTATTGAATCAACAATAAAAGAACACATTCTTGGGAAAACTGTAAAGGAGCACAAAACATGAGTTATAATTCACCTAAACCAAATACTAAAGAAGAATGGAAAGAGTTTGCTATTACTTGGGCACAAGGTGGATGGAACACTCTCCAATGGTATGATACATCAGAAGGTGCTGATAATCAATGGTTTGATTTTGAAGAGAATGAAGCATTTTACCCTTACGATGAAAAACTTGTTATTAGATTGAGGGATAAAGAATCAATCATTAACCACTTACTAAGACTA
>FLOH01000539.1_pt1 | contig 78706 bp, 81 predicted proteins | sample 756751 | NCBI WGS metagenome assembly FLOH01 (sample SAMEA4026879, study PRJEB14308) | marine metagenome | biome: coastal water; material: water | depth 74 m
AGAAACTCCGTAGTGGCGACAAGGATGCCAAAATTCAGATGGAACTGGTGGAACGTTCCCTCGAAAAACTGAGGCAAGGGCATGCCGCACGGACAGTTGACGTCACCGACGATGAGCGCAAGGCGTTTTGCATGCTGCAATTGCTGACAGCGAAGCCGGTGCTTTATGTCTGCAATGTAGGCGAGGATGATGCCGCCCATGGAAACGAGCACTCCTCACGTGTGGCCGAAATGGCGGCCAATCAGGGCGCAGGCAGCGTGGTGATTTCAGCTCGGATCGAAGAAGAGATATCTCAACTTACCGATGAGGTGGAGCGGACGGAGTTTCTGGAAACCCTTGGGTTGCACGAAACCGGTTTGGCCCGTGTCATCCGTGCGGGGTATGATTTGTTGGGGCTGATCACATTCTTTACGGCAGGGCCGAAGGAAACCCGCGCATGGACAGTTGTCCGAGGTGCCAAGGCCCCCCAAGCGGCGGGCGTTATCCATTCCGACTTCGAACGTGGCTTCATCCGCGCAGAAACCATCTCATTCGAAGACTTCACGACACTGGGGGGTGAACATGGCGCAAAAGAAGCTGGCAAGATGCGCCAGGAAGGCCGCGACTACCTTACCCAGGACGGCGACATTATGCTGTTCCGGTTTAATGTGTAAAATGATGCAGAGAAACCGGTTTAATCTTTGCCAAAGACGTCACGATCCGCGATGGTAATTCCAGTGCCCTTCGCAATATTGCCTGGGCATAATGCGACGCCTTTTTGAAGTATCCTGTAGGCGATTGTGCTGAGTTTCCCATTGTTCTTGAATGCTGCGACACCACCATTTCACGTTGTTTGCGTTCTTCCTGTTTGGCTAATTCCTCGTCAACGGCGGGTAGGCGGGACACCGGCGTACAGGCAGTAGCAAGAAGAATACCTGCCAGGACGATGAGGGTGGTTCGATGAATCATGAAGTTATCGCCATGGCTGAAATCACGTTGTAGGCGCATTATTCTATCTGGTTCAATTATTGATTGTATATAGCCATTTCCACCCCACTGAGGATTACCGATGAGATGATCTGGCGTTGCGTTGCCTGCGATCCGGCTTTAGTTTTTCATATGTCTTGTTTTTTGGAGGAAAATTTATGGGTGAGGCAATATTACCGTCCGTCATCGGCATCATCGGCGGCAGCGGGGTCTACGACATAGAAGGCCTGTCCGATACCCGCTGGGAGCGCATTGAGAGTCCCTTTGGCGAGGCGTCGGACGAATTGTTTTTCGGCACGCTGGATGGTGTGCAACTGGTCTTCCTGCCGCGCCATGGTCGGGGCCATAAAATCCCGCCCAGTGCCGTCAACTACCGGGCCAATATTGACGCATTGAAACGTGCTGGCTGCCGGGAAGTGATTTCCGTCAGCGCCTGCGGCTCGCTGCGGGAAGACCTGCCGCCGGGGACCTTCGTGGTGGTAGACCAGTTCATCGACCGTACCATTGCCCGCGAAAAAAGTTTTTTCGGACCCGGTCTGGTGGCTCACGTCGGGCTTGGCCATCCGGTGTGCGGGCGGTTGGCGACAACGCTGTACGAAACTGCAAAAGAACTGGATATCCCCGTGGTGTCGGGCGGCACGTACCTAGCTATGGAAGGGCCGCAGTTTTCGACCATGGCGGAATCCGAGCTGTATCGCCAGTGGGGCTGCCATGTGATCGGCATGACTAACATGCCCGAGGCTAAACTGGCCCGAGAGGCGGAGCTTTGCTACGCAACGGTCGCCATGGTGACGGATTTCGACTGCTGGCATCCAGATCATGACCATGTCAGCGTCGACGCTATCATCAAGGTATTGTTCGCTAACGCGGACCAGGGCCGTTCACTGGTCAGGGCCGCCGCATCAAAGCTCGCTCGCCGTCCCGGACTCTGCGAGAAAGGCTGCGAGAGGGTACTCGATACCGCCATCATTACCGCACCCGGTGCCCGTGATCCTGATATGGTGAAGAAGCTCGAAGCCGTCGCCGGCAGGGTGTTGAATGGTTCCTAAGCTGGCCATTCGCGTGGCCGAGCCGGATGACATTGCTGTCATGGCCACCATCGCCGAGGAAGCGTATGCACCTTATATCGAACGCATGGGATGCAGACCGGCACCCATGGATGCGGATTTCGCCACTCATGTGAGCCGTCACGAGGCCTATGTGGTACAGTACCGGCACGGGATTGGCGGTTTTATTGTGACCTTTCCGAAAACCGCCGGCCAGTTCGTCGAAAACGTGGCGGTCGCCACGGCACGGCGCGGTGCTGGTCTGGGACGCAAGCTTTGTCATTTTGCCGAGCTTGAGGCCCGGCGACGGAAGTTGCCGAAGGTTTTTCTTTATACCAATGTAAACATGACGGAAAATCTGACCTACTACGGCCAGCTTGGGTACTCCGAGACCCACCGGGTCACCGAAGACGGATTTGATCGTGTCTATATGGAGAAATTATTTACGTCATGAATATCGACGGCGTTCCCTATCGCACCATCTGGCTGGCAGAAGACGGCTGGGCAGTGGAGATTATCGACCAGACCAAATTGCCTCATGAATTTGTTACCGTGCGGCTGGAATCCCTGGATGATGCGGTAACCGCGATCCGTGACATGTGGGTGCGCGGCGCACCATTGATTGGTGCGACGACGGCTTATGGCATCGCGTTGGCCATGCGGTCCGATGCCTCCGATGCGGGGTTTCAGTCCGCCTGTGATACGCTCTACGCAGCCCGTCCGACGGCGGTAAATCTACGCTGGGCCATGGATGAAATGCGCGCTGTGCTGCTGCCCCTTGCGCCAGCGAAACGAGAAGCGCGGGCCTACATGAGGGCGGCTGAAATATGTGATGAGGATGTTGAAATCTGTTCCGCCATTGGTGAGAACGGGAAAGGTCTCATTGCCGCTGCGTGGGAGAAAAAAAGCCATCAGGGCGTGGTCAATGTTCTGACTCACTGCAACGCGGGCTGGCTCGCCACCGTGGACTGGGGTACGGCGATTGCGCCCATCTACAAGGCCCATGACGCGGGTATTCCGGTGCATGTGTGGGTCGATGAGACCCGACCGCGAAATCAGGGTGCCAGCCTGACTGCGTGGGAACTTCACCGGCACGGAGTTCCGGCCACCCTGATCGTCGATAATGTAGGTGGCCACCTGATGCAGCACGGTCAAGTGGACCTGTGTATTACCGGCACTGACCGCACGACGCGGACCGGCGATGTGTGCAACAAGATCGGCACCTACCTGAAGGCCCTCGCCGCCCATGACAATGGCGTGCCTTTCTATGTGTCCCTGCCGGGACCGACCATCGACTGGACCATTCGCGACGGCGTTAACGAGATCCCCATCGAACAACGCGATGCGGGCGAGGTGCTTCGCATGACCGGGCGTACGGATGACGGTCGGCTGGAAACCATTGCGATTACGTCTAAGGGTGTCGAAGCCGCGAACTATGCCTTCGATGTGACACCGGCGCGCTTGGTCAGTGGCCTGATCACCGAACGGGGCGTCTGCGCCGCCAGTGAAACGGGTATAAGTGCGCTCTATCCTGAGCGGGGTTGATTTAATTATTTTCCCCAGTCGAAACCAATGAGCAGACCACCCGTTTCCGTGCGGGTGTTGTGCCGGGTTCCTTTATCATAGTGAATGAAATCACCCTTTTTTAGGACTGTGCCGTCACTCTCGATGAATTCGCCATCCAGGATCAGGTAGTCCTCGTTACTCTTGTGGACGTGGGCGATGGTTTCGGTTCCGGCTTCCATGCGGATGAGGTAGCAACCGTTTTCGTCACCTTCACGATTGTACGTCAGGGGATGGTAAAACATGCCCTCCTGGACAGGACCTTCCATGTCATAGGGCTGCATCTCAACTTCGTTGATATTCAGAACGGTGCGTCCCGGTGCGTCACGATCACTCATATTCCTCTGTGTCCTATTGTTGTTGTATTTTGGTTCCCTTGCTACCAACTTACCACAAGGTTCCGGTATTTCATCTGTCTGCATTTGGATACGGAAAACATCTGATCAGTGGGCCATGATGGTTATTGGGATGAAGGGTAATGAGGGGGGTTTTATTGCGTATTCTGATTGTCGAGCACCATGACACACCTTCACTAGGCGTCGTAGGGGAAACCCTGGAGGCGGAGGGCGCGGACACCCATGTGCTCTGGGGCGAGGATGGTGACCCCATGCCAGATAACCCGAATGGTTATGGCGGTTTGGTGGTGCTCGGTGGGGCCATGAATGCGCTCGATGACGGGCGTTGCCCTTATTTCCCCAAACTGGTGTCCCTGATCAAGGATTTCACCGAACAGGGGCAGCCGGTTTTAGGTATATGTCTGGGAGCACAACTTATCGCCCGTGCTTTTGATGGCCGTGCTCTTCTGGACGGTCCCTTCGAGTTCGGGTTCCATCCTGTTGAACTGACGGTGGAAGGTAAGGTTGATCCGGTTATTGGGCACATGACGGACAATCAAAACCTGTTTGAATGGCATACGGATCATTACGACTTGCCTGCTGGCGCGGTGAACCTCGCCAGCGGCAGGGATTATCCCAATCAGGCCTACCGAATTGGCCGTGCCACCTATGGCATGCAGTTCCATTTTGAGGCCACGGCTCCCCTGATAGAAGGATGGATCAGTCACCATCTGATGGAGGACAAGGCCCCCGGCTACACCCAATGGCTGCCGCGCCAGTTTGAAGATCATATGGAGGCATCGATGGCCTTCTCCCGTGGCCTGACTCGGCGGTGGCTGGCACTTTGTGGATAGAATAGTTGATTGAAAAGCCAGAAAGGTTTGCATAGTATCCTATGCAAGGTATTGGGGGTACATCTTGAACTCAAATTTGAGTCCCTACAAATATGGTATTCGTTACAAATTCAGCGGTAGCATCGGTGCCCTGGAATCGTGGCTGACGGCCCATTGTACAGGGGCGTTCAGCTACGAACTAGCCGATGTCCACGATACGGGGACGCCCTTCGGCCAGTTGGATATCCTTTTCCATTTTGAGCAGGCATCGGACCGGGAACAGTTCAAGTCGGCGGCTCGATCACCCAAGCCCCTCTGGTAGAGGTCAGGCATCAGGCCTGAGGCTCAATTTTACCGGACCCAAGAAGAAACGGCCCCACCAAAGGCAGAGCCGTTCATTATTGTCTTCTGCTTCGGGTGATGATCAGTGAAGATCAGCCCAGATTTTTCGTTTTAGCGCATACAACATGCCGGTGAGAACCAGCAGGAAGATCAGAACCTTGATGCCCAGGCGCTTGCGTGCTTCAAGTTCAGGTTCAGCCGCCCACGCCAGAAAGGTCACCACGTCTCTGGCGATTTGTTCCTTGGAGGCTTCCGTACCATCGGCAAATTCCACGGTGTCATTGTCAATAGGGGGTGCCATGGCGATCTGATTGCCCGGGAAGATGTGGTTGTAGTTCATGCCTTCCAGAAGGTCGAAACCCTCCGGTGCTTCTTCTTCATATCCGGTCAACAGCGAATAGACGTAATCCGCGCCACCGCCACGGGCTTTCGTCATCAACGACAGGTCAGGCGGTAGTGCGCCATTGTTGGATGCGCGTGCCGCGTTGTCATTGGCAAACGGATTGACAAAATGGTCAGCAGGCTTTGCCGGACGCATGAACATTTCACCTTCCGCATCGGGACCGTCCTTGATCTCGAAGTTGGCGGCAAAGGTCTTTACCTCATCTTCCGAGAAACCAATATCCATCAGGTTACGGTAGGCGACCAGCTTGACGCCATGGCAGCCACTACAAACCTCGTCGTAGACCTGTAAGCCACGACGCAGTGCAGCGCGGTCGAAGGTGCCGAAAGGACCTGACCAGGTCCAGTCCTGATGATCCAGTTTTGCGCCACCAGAGGCTTCTGCGGGGGCGTTGCTCAGTGCGGTTCCCAGCAATATGGCCATCCCTGCAAAGGCAGAAAGAAGTGTCTTTTTCATCGGTCTTTTCCTCCGTGCCCTATTTGGTAACTGCGGCGCTGATGCTTTCCGGGATCGGTTTGGGCCGTTCCAGGATACCAATCAGCGGTATCAGGATTATCAGATGGAAGAAGTAGTAGAACGTCGCCCACTGACCAATGATGATGAATGAACCTTCCGCCGGTTTGGCACCGATATAGCCAAGGACCAGACAGTCCAGGAAAAAAATCCAGAAGAACTGTTTGTAGATGGGGCGGAATTTGGAACTACGCACCTTGGAGCGATCAAGCCACGGTAATACCAAAAACACCAAAATCGAGGCAAACATGGCGATAACGCCCGCCAGTTTCGCTGGCATCAGCCAGCCGCCAAGCGAGATAACCTGATAAACCCAGAAGTCCGTCGTGAACGCCCGCAGGATCGCGTAGAACGGCAGGAAGTACCATTCGGGGACGATGTGCGGCGGGGTCACCAGGGGGTTCGCCTTGATGTAGTTGTCCGGTTCACCAAAGAAGTTCGGCGCATAAAACACGAAACCCAGGAAGACGATCATGAACACGCCCATGCCGAACAGGTCTTTCATGGTGTAGTACGGATGGAACGGGATGCTGTCTTCCGGTGCCTTGGCCTCAACACCCAAGGGGTTGTTCGAGCGATGCACATGCAGCGCCCAAAGGTGGACAAAGACCAATGCAAAGAGCACGAACGGCAGCAGGCAGTGGAAGGCGTAGAACCGGTTCAGCGTCGGATTGTCGACGGAAAATCCGCCCCACAACCATGTCACGATGGATTCGCCAACCAGCGGAATAGCCGAAAACAGATTGGTGATCACGGTGGCACCCCAGAAGCTCATCTGACCCCAGGGAAGCACGTAACCCATGAACGCCGTCGCCATCATGGCGAGTATGATCAATACGCCCAAAATCCAGACGATTTCACGCGGGGCCTTGTAGGATCCGTAATACATGCCGCGGAACATGTGGATATAGACGACGATGAAGAACATCGACCCACCGTTCATGTGAATGTAGCGGATCAGCCAGCCGTAGTTGACATCGCGCATGATGCGCTCGACCGACTCAAAGGCATAGTCCACATGCGCGGTATAGCTCATGGCCAGCACAATGCCGCTGGCGATCATGATAACCAGTGCTACACCGGCCAGTGAGCCGAAATTCCACCAGTAATTCAGGTTGCGCGGGGTCGGGTATCCACTGCCGACTGAATGGTCGATGAAGCTGAAGATCGGCAAGCGATACTCGACCCATTTGACGACCGGATTTTCCATAAATTTAGAAGCCATTGTTTGTCTCCCTACCCGATCTTCACAGTTGAATCGTCAAGGAACTCATACGCCGGAACCACCAGGTTCTTCGGCGCGGGGCCCTTACGGATCCGGCCGGATGTGTCGTAATGGGAGCCATGGCAAGGGCAGAACCAGCCACCATACTCGCCCTTCGGCTCGCCGGATTTTTGACCCAGAGGAATACAACCCAGATGGGTGCAGACACCGACCATGATCAGCCATTCGGATTTTTGGACACGTTGATCGTCCATTTCCGGATCAATCAGGTCCGCAGCCGTAACGGCCCGAGAATCATCAATCTCCGCCTGGGTGCGATACCGGATGAAGACCGGTTTGCCACGCCACACGACGGTGATACTCTGGCCTTCCTCAATGGGCGAAAGATCAATCTCGGTGGATGACAGTGCGAGTGTGTCAGCCGCCGGGTTCATGGTGTCGACGAACGGCCAGATTGCGAGGCCGATACCAACAGCACCAACTGTCGAAGTCGCCACAATCAGGAAATCGCGACGGCTTTTGTGATCCTCTTCGGACGCGCCTGTCGCTACGGTAACGGTATCAGCCATTTGAACCCCCCTCTGAACGGGTTTCGTGACGTTGGTACGCAAGGCGTACTTGGAAGGCCAGCCGGGCCAATGTTTTACATGGGCCGTTCAGGCGAATAATAAACCTGTGACAGCAGAATCGTACTAACACAGGACGCGGAGGGATATACTGCAAATGCTGGTGGAAAGAAAGGCCCAAGATGGATGCGCTGGTTCATTTTTGAGTACGCAGCAGGGGGCCGATATGTTCGACCTTGTATGCAATCCGGCCCGAAACCAGTGTTAATGGAAATACCTGAAACGAATTGATCGTCAAAAGCCATGCGGATTGCCCTCTATGAACCCGACATTCCGCAGAACGCCGGTAGCGTGCTCCGCACGGCCGCGTGCTTCGCCATTGCTGTGGACGTCATTGAACCATGCGGGTTCGTGTGGGACGAAAAGCGTCTGCGGCGGGCGGGCATGGATTATCTCGACGGGGTTGATTTGGTGCGCCATTCGTCGTGGCGGCAGTATCTCGAAAATCATCAGATGCAAAAGACGCCTGGCCGGTTGGTCCTGTTGACGACAAAGGGTTCAATTCCCTATGCGGACTTCACGTTTCTTGCTGATGACACCATTGTGCTGGGGCGTGAAAGCGCTGGCGTCCCGGACGCGGTGCATAACATCACCGATGCGCGCATACGTATTCCTATGGCGGCGGGAATGCGGTCGCTCAATGTTGCGGTGTCTGCCGGATTGGTGGTCGGTGAAGCCTTACGGCAACTGAATGCTTTTCCGCAAGAGGCACCATAGAAGGAGAAAGAACGCGATGGCTGAGAACCCCTATACAGATGCCCGCAAGCAGCAAGCCGCGGATTGGTTCCGCGACGTGCGGGACCGCCTGTGCACGGCGCTTGAGGCCTGTGAAGACGATACGCCGGGGCCTAACGGAACGGGTGATCTACCCGCCGGGCGGTTTGAGCGCACGGTCTGGAACAGGGGAGAATCGGCCGAGCAGGCGCGCGGTAGAGCAGATGAAGAGCGCGGTGGCGCGGATGGCGGCGGCGGTGAGATGTCTGTGTTGCGTGAAGGCCGGGTGTTTGAGAAAGCCGGCGTCAATATCTCGACGGTTTCAGGCACCTTTTCTGATGAAATGTGCGCGCGTATTCCCGGTGCCGATGACGACCCCCGGTTCTGGGCCTCCGGAATTTCGGTGGTCATCCATCCGCGTTCGCCGTTGGTGCCGACGGCCCACATGAACACGCGAATGATTGTGACCACCAGGGGTTGGTTTGGCGGCGGTGGCGACCTGACCCCCGTTTTCCCGGACGACGCGCAAACCGAGACATTTCACGACGCCTATCGGGGGGCCTGTGACAAGCATGACCCGTCTTACTATGAGAAATTCAGGAAATGGTGTGATGAGTACTTCTACCTGCCGCACCGTCAGGAGCCTCGTGGTGTCGGCGGCATCTTCTACGATAATCTGGACACCGGCGACTGGGATGCGGATTTCGCTTTTACCCAGGACGTGGCCAGCGCCTTCGTCGATGTATATCCAAAACTGGTGCGGGGAAAATTTGCTCTGGAATGGAGCGGTGACCAACGCCAGGCCCAGCGCGTGAAGCGGGGCCGGTATGTAGAGTTCAATCTGCTCTATGATCGCGGCACCTTGTTTGGGCTCAAAACCGGTGGCAATACAGATGCCATCCTGATGTCTATGCCACCCGACGTGGCCTGGCCGTGACGGGCACTACAATCCTTATCAGTGACGTTGAAGTGCTGCTCAGGGAAACGGCTGCCGAGGATATCCTGCCCTATTATCAACGCCTTTCGGACTCAGATATTGAAGAAAAAACACCCGGCGATCTGGTGACGGTAGCAGATCAAGCCGCCGAACGCAGGCTCGCCGAGCGTCTTCCCAACCTGCTTTCAGGCTCTATCGTGGTTGGTGAGGAAATGACCCATGCTGATGAGAGCATTCTGGATCGTCTCCAGAGCGATGTTCCGGTCTGGGTGATTGATCCACTTGATGGCACAGGAAATTTTGCTGCCGGCGAGCGAACATTCGCCATTATGGTTTCACTAATGCATCGTGGGGAAACGTGCGTCGGGTGGATTTATGATCCGCTTGATAATTGCATGGCCGTGGCGGAGCAGGGTGGTGGATGCTGGGTGAATGGCTCACCAGTTAAAGTAGCTCCAGCACCGGATGATCCGGCGAGAATGCAAGGGGGATTGGCGACAAAATTTTTGCCTGACGATCTGCTTTCCGCCGTAGAGGAGGGCCGATCCAAATTTTCCCGCACATGGACAACCATGTGCGCCGGGCAGGAATATTTATCTCTTTTGAGCGGAGAAAAACACTTCGAGCTATTCTACCGAACGCTGCCGTGGGATCATGCGGCCGGAGCACTAATGTACAGGGAAGCTGGCGGATATGCCTGCCGTTTCGATGGCTCGGTATATCATCCTGCCGATGGCGGTAAGGGGCTGTTATTGGCGACTGATCCCGATACATGGGGACGTGTTCATGACATCCTCATTCCCAGTGTGGCTGTCAAGGTCGCGGAGGAAGCGTCCCGATAATCTCCCGTAGCCGGACGAGGCATCGCTCCCGATCATCGGGGAACCCCTGCTGCATCCACCATTCCTCGACGGTGCGCAACAGCCTTCCGACCTCGGGTCCGGGTGTCACGCCAAGCGTCAGCACATCACTACCCGCCAGAGGGAATACCGGGCGTTGCCACTGTTCCATCAGTTTCAGCAGCGCAATCCACGCCTCTGTCCGCTGGAGCGGCAGACGGGCTTCGAGAGCGACCTCATCTGCCCACGCCAAAAGGGCGCGGTCACGAAGGGTATCGGCACCACATTCATAGAGCCGTCGGCGCACATCGGATTCCGGTGCGTCGGGAGAAAACCCCAGGGGGGCTGTCATGTCAGACAGCCGGGCCGAGTCACTGTTCGATAATCGCCAGCGGGCAGCGACGGCCCCGGCGGCTTGCTGCCCGCCATCCGGGTGCAACAGGCCGGCCAAATTTCGCAAAGGATCAGTGGCAACTGAATCGAGCACAATGGCCCGGGTGGAGAGCCATGTCAGGGCACGAAGGCGTCCGACTTCACCCGCTTCAGGCAGGATATGTTCCAGAACATGCTCCCCCCTCATCAGGAGAATGATGTCGGCGGGGTTAGGTGCGCTGAGAATTTTCAGCATTTCGTCGCGAATGCGCTCACCGGAAAGCTCGGGTAAATGCTCTACATTGCTGCGACAGGCCAGAAGCGCGTCCCGGTCTGCCGGGGGGCGACCGTGGGTGGCATGGAAGCGGAAATAACGCAGAATACGGAGGTAGTCCTCGGCAATGCGGTCTGCCGGGCGACCGATAAAACATACCCGGCCATGGGACAAATCAGCGATGCCATTGAACGGGTCATAGACATCACCGTTTCGGGTCGCCGACATGGCATTGAAGGTGAGATCCCGTCGCCGGGCGTCTGCAATCCAGTCGTTGGTAAAGTCTACCGTGGCGCGGCGACCATCAGTCTCCACATCAACGCGCAGAGTGGTAATCTCGAACGACATTTCACCGACGATGGCCGTCACCGTGCCGTGATCAATCCCGATCGGGACTACCTTGATCCCGGCATTTTCGAGTAACGCCGTGACTTGGTCGGGTGTGGCGGTGGTGGCGATATCGACATCCTTGACCGGGCGCTTGGACAGACCGTCACGTACGCACCCGCCAACGAAACGCGCCTGTGCACCTTCGGCTTCAAGCGCGTCAAACACGGCCTGGGTCTCCGCCGCCGTCATCCACGGCAACGGTTCCAGCAGGCCGGTTGGCGTCAGGCCCGATTCATGAATTTCGAATAAGTCATCGCGTTTCATGGAACTAGTTTAGATAGCGTCATCCTTGTAGGCTAGCGGATCGTATAGGTGTCCTGTTATCCACTATTTATCCACCAACGTTATCTCGCGGCGAGAAAGGAATCTTGGAATCATGATGGACATAGCACTTCTAGAAGATCTGGGCGGGGCCGAACACGGGTGGCTCACCGCGCGTCATCACTTCAGTTTTGCCGACTACATGGATTCGGCCCGTATGGGGCTGGGGCCGCTCAGGGTCTGGAACGATGATCTGATCCGTGCGGGTACGGGATTTCCCATGCACCCCCACAAGGATATGGAAATCATCACCTATCTGAGAAGCGGTGCCATCACCCATGAAGATAATATGGGGAACAAAGGCCGCACCGTCGCAGGTGATATTCAGGTCATGAGCGCCGGAACGGGGGTGTATCATTCTGAATATAATCTCGAAGGCGAAGACACGACGTTGTTCCAGATCTGGATTTATCCCGACAAGCGTAATTACGAACCACGCTGGGAGACGCGCCAGTTTCCCAGCGCCGGGCACGATGCGTGCTTAAGCGTCTTGGCATCGGGGCGAGATCAGGACCGGGGTAGTGATGCGCTGATCATCCATCAGGACGCGGCGCTCCTTGCCGCAACCCTGCAGGCGGGCCAGCAGGTCGTCCATGAAATGCCGCAAGGCCGAGCCGCCTATGTGGTTCCTGCCAGGGGCGACTTGATGTTGAACGGCACGGCGATTTCGGAGCGTGCGGGTGTTGCCGTTACCGAGGAGTCGGCACTGGAAATTGTGGCGGTGGGCGAGGTGGAAGTCGTCATCGTCGATATTCCGTATCCCTGGGATGTATGATCAGTGGTAAACGGATAGCGCGACGCTAACCTCGCCGCCTATACTGGCGGCCATGAAGAGAATCCGCCGTCCCGGTCTGAAGAAACTCATCGCCACATGCCCGCACATGCGGCGTATCTATGATTTGGGCGGCTATCCGCCACCCCGTGATCGGGAAGGAGGGTTTCCTGCTCTGCTGCGTACCATTGTTGATCAGCAGGTCTCCACCCAATCCGGTGCAGCAATCTGGCGGCGGCTGGAAGAAGGTATCGGTGAAATTTCGCCAGTTGCTATCCTGAAAGCCGGGGAGAGCGGTCTGCGCGCCTGTGGTTTTAGCGGCCCGAAAACCCGCTATGCCGGAGAACTGGCCCGCGCCATCACCACCGGCGCACTTGATTTAGCTGCGCTCGAGCACCAATCGGACGAGGCCGTTCAGGCCGCGCTGGTGCAAATCAAGGGAATCGGTCGGTGGACGGCTGAAATTTATCTGATGTTTTCCCTGAACCGACCGGATATATGGCCCACAGGCGATCTGGCGCTGGTTGTGGCGGCGCAGCATCTGTTCGGTCTGCCACGCCGACCGACAGCAGATGAAATGGATGCGATCTCCGAACAGTGGCGACCTTGGCGCACCACAGCGGCGATCATGCTGTGGCATTACTACCGCCACATGAAACCAGGTGCAGGGGGTGAGCCGGGGCGATCATAGCAGGACGGTCATAATGGGTGTGCTTCACAGAACCTCGAACACGTAATCCAGAAACCGGATGAACAATTCCCGCTCGGTGGTGATGTCCAGCTTGTCATAGAGTCGGCGACGATGCTTCTTAACTGTATCGGCGCTGATGGCGAGCTTCTTGGCGATGGCCGGGCCGGGGTTACCTGCAAGGATCAGGTTCAAGACTTCACGCTCTCGTTCGGTCAGCTCACCCATGAAGAAACCCTTCGTGGCATCGCCGATGGATAGCGGCGGCGGTGCTGCCGCACCCTTTTCCAGCAAGTGCAGTCGACCGCCCGGGGCAAGAGGAAAATCGGGTTCCAGCACTGTGGAATGCACGTAACCCGCATTGGTCTGCACCGGGCCGTGATCATCTTTCGCGGACATGCCCGTTGCGGCGTTCAGATTCGGGGTATCGCGTTCCGCTGCCAGCCAGTCTGCGTTTGCCGTGATCCGGTGCCCGTGTGCGTCATCAATGGCGAACGGTCGGTCATACACCACGTCGGCATGTGGCACACCGCCTTTTGAGAAGACATAGCGCTGATGGGCGCGGCAAAGGCCATCCAGGGTGGGGTAAATCTCGCGCAAGGCGTTCACATGGGATTTCCCGAAGGTTCCATCGGCCCGGTCCATGAACAGGCCCAGGGATGAGCCGCCCAGCGATGGCAGAAAGACGGCGATCTCGTCCTTCATTCCCCAATCGAAGAGCATGGCGCGCATGTATTTGGAGTGGTCGTCGCTATCATCAAGCAGTTCATGGAGCGTTACCACGCCATGGCGGCCAATCTGGCGCCAGTACCGGTAAAATGGATCAAACCGAAAATAACCGTGTTCGTAGACACCATCGGTTTCTATCGGCTCGCCAAGAAAGGCAACGCTGGTGGGCGCACCCAACTGCCAGTACTGGTAGGCCATGGCGATGCGGTGCGGAACCCGTGCGGCGGCAAGGCCCGTCAGTGCATCATAGAAGCGTGTCGTGCCGATGGCGCTTGCCGCGTCACCGATCAATTCCATGATCCGAGCCTGCCGGGCAGGCGTTGAATCTTTTTTGTCAGACGTGATCATCACCAAGAATGTTCCGGTTTGGCCTGTGTTGTCCAGATTTGCTTGGCGGTGCCTATATCCATACAATATATGCGGATACCACGATAGAGCCCCCCCCGAAGGGGAATTGCCAACAGGCTACCGAAACAGGATATTTGATTGGTATTGGGGTACGCTTGTGTGAGGGCCGGGACATGAACGAGATACAGGACAACCACTACGATATTGAGGCGTTGGTGAAGGGCTATAAAGATGGCTATTCGCTGGAGCAACCGTTCTATCTGGATCAGGGAATCTTTGATGCGGATTTCGAACGGGTCGTCGAACCCATGTGGTTGTTCGTCGACCATGTGTCGCGCATCCCAAATATCGGGGACTATTTCCTGTATGAGATCGGCGGCGAGTCTATCATCGTCGTGCGTGGTCGCGACGGTGAAATCCGTGCTTTCTACAATGTCTGTCGCCATCGGGGGTCGCGGATTTGTAGCAAGAAACAGGGAAATGCCAAACTTCTGATGTGTCCGTATCACGCGTGGACCTTCGATCTTGACGGTACGCTCAAAGCCGCTCGGACCATGCCGGAGGGATTTGATCCCGGTGAATGGGGACTGCATTCCTGCCATGTCCGGATGTGCGAAGGGCTCATCTTTCTCAACCTCAGCCGCAACGATCCGCCGGATTTCGATGCCTTCATCGAACCGCTATTACCCTGTCTGGAACTGCACGACCTGGGTAACGCCAAGATCGCCCACAGCGGGTCATATCCGACCGACGCTAACTGGAAGCTGGTGGTGGAGAATTTCTTTGAATGTTACCACTGTCAGCCATCGCATCCGGAATACTGTCAGGTTCATCCCAAGGATTACGTTTTGGCCCGAGGCGGCGGCAAGGGGTCCGGGCCGGATGGTGCCGAGGAGGCGTACCAGCCCAAACTGGATGCCTTTAATGCCCGCGCGGCGGCATTGGGCCATACGGTGGAAGGGTCCTCCGAGGGGGTGGGTTCGCTTCATTTCAGCGGATCGGACCGCACGGGTATCCAGGAAGGCTGGCTGTCGGAGACCGAGGACGGGACGCCCGCAGCGCCCCTGATGGGCAAGTTCAACGATTGGGACGGTGGCTATACGGGGGTCTCGTTCAACCCACTCTCGACGTTGCTGATGACCACTGATTTTGCCACCGCGTTCCGGTTTTCACCCATTGATGCGACCCATACGGATGTGGAAATAATCTGGATGGTGCGCGCCGATGCGGAGGAAGGTAAGGATTACGACAAGGAAAAAATGATCTGGTTGTGGGACGTGACGACTATCGCCGATAAGCGGATTATCGAGGACAATCATGCGGGGGTTACATCACGACGTTACCAACCCGGCCCCTATTCCGATCATGAACGCGGTACCCAGGCGTTGATTCACTGGTATCTGAACCGGCTTCAGGGTTTGGCCGAATAAAGTTCATTGCTTCCGCTGGATGGCGTCATGCATTCGCTTTGCCCTATGCCACGGGTCGGGTAGACTTGCCGTCACATCCATCATCGGGAGGACCCGGAATGCCGTTCATTGTTCGTGATCTGGAAGGAAATATCGTAGGGGTATATAACCAGCCGGTCGAAGGCGGTGAGGAAGTCGCTGCCGATGATCCTGGGCTGTCAGAATTTGTCCAAGCGACGGCCCCGCAGGAAGGCATGGAAAACTGGGTCAATTCGGATTTGGGCCTTGCCCGTGTCATGGAGGACCTGGTGGATATCCTGATCGAAAAAAACCTGATCAATTTCACAGATTTCCCCCACGGGGCGCAGAAAAAGCTGCTGGAACGCCGCGGCTTGCGTAAAGAGTTCGCCTATGTGGCCAGCTTGTTTGGCGATGATGACACGGATGGCGGTGGCGGGAGCGAGGGATTTTTCTGATCTGAGGCTCTATGCCTGGGTTACGCTGCCCGGTTACAACGATTGAACACTTTGGCATGCGGGGAACCGTAGCGTTACGACCGCGCCTTGACAGTGTTTTAGGAGCGCAAGGTCCGCTGCTGCGGTTGTCGGCCAGGCGGCAAATGGTGATTGCCGCGGAACTGGTAGGCCGGATTGAGTCCCGGCATTGTGTGTGTCAAACTGACGAGGTCTCAATCGCGAGTCCCATGGCCTTGGCATACTGTAGCTGGAACTCATGGACCGGGCGTTCGGTGTCATCGCCGGTATCGCTATCCACAACAAACCGCCCCTGCCGGTATCCCTTGGATTTAAGCCCCTGTTGGACTGCCACACAGATACCTTCGTCTTCGGGCCACAGGGTGTCCCAGATATAGTCAATGCGCTCCTGTTTGATGCCTTTCCCCGGAATTGCCAGAAAAGCCGAACTCATACGGGTGGTTTCGGCACCCGAAGGGAAGTATCGGAACAGAGACATATTTTTCTCACCGGGTGAAACACCAATCAGGTTGTTTGGCCACAGGTGCCAGAACAGGGCGTGCTGGCATGGCTCATCCGGCGCGACATCATAGGCGGTATTCTGATGGTGGCGGACCGGTGCGGCGTTGAGGAGCCAACCATTGCGGTAGTTGTGCCCGTAGCTCTTCATGCTGACAAGATCAACAAATGCCGGGTGGGTTGGTCCGCAGTGATAACATTCACGGCAGTTCTCGGCGAGCACCTTCCAGTTGGCAGACAGATCATCGCCTCCCGGGCTGTCGTTTCGCAAATGCAAACCCAGTTCTGACCACCAAGGTACAAATTCATTGACGCTGGCGACAAATCCCGGCCAGGTTTCCTCAATGGACAGTGCCTGTTCATCGAGATTGACGAAAACGAAACCACAGGCTGTTTCAAGTCGAACTTCTGACAGGCTGAAATTCGCCATATCAAATTCGGGCATGTTTTTCGTATGCCGTGCGGTCCTGAGTGCGCCGGTCGTGGTATAGGTCCATGCGTGGTAGGGACACATGATGGCCGTCTTGATATTGCCAGTGCCTGTCAGAAGTGTGTGAGCGCGGTGTTGGCACACATTGTAAAATGCCCGGAGCACACCGTCATCGCCGCGAATTGCAAAGATCTTTTCCTCGGCGATCTCGGCGGTGACATAATCCCCCGCATTCGATAGCTCGCTCTCATGGCCAATGACCTGCCATGTGCGATCAAAGATGCAGGCTTTCTCCTGCTCGTAAATTTCCGGCGCGTGATAGTAAAACCCCGGCAGGGTGCACGAATGTGCAGCATCTTTTTTCAGTGGCTCGAACCCGGGTGACGATGACATGTCCAGTAATCCCTAGATTAGGCATGGGTGATTATAAGGATGGACATAGCAGGTTCTTCACAGGGCTGTCCACTTTCTGTCCCATTTTGATCAGGTGTTCGGATTGTTCCGCCGTCCAGTCACCACGGGGACTGAACACCGTGTCCGGGGTACCAAAGCGCAGTGAATATCGCCGCCGCATGGTGCTGGCCGGGTGGCCGTGGATGGGTCCCCGGTGCAGGGTGCGAAGATCGAAAATCAGGCAATCACCGGGCTCCAGCGCCCACCCCGTAACCTCAAACCTTCCATCGCCATCAACATCGGGCATGTCTGCATAGCTGTCCCCGGGCTGCCCGTCGAAGGGAACGTGGTCGCGAAAGTGAATGGCTTTATAGGTCACGTTGTCGATGTGTGATCCCTTGGCGAAACGTAGCGCGTCGTCTAGCGGGGTGGAGTCCAGCGCCATCAATATATTGCACATCCGCCCGTCATAGTCGAAGTAGGGCTTGTCCTGATGCCAGGGGGCAGCGTTGGTTGCACCCGCCTCGTTCATGAACCAGTTATCCATGAGCAACGTGACATAGTGGACCCTCAAAACCTGAGCAGCTAGGCCCGCCAGGGGGCCTAGCTGGACAAAGTCCTTGAATTCCGGAATGTCGCGCCAGGTCCAGTAATCGAAGACGTAGCGGGCGGGATCACCGTCCCGGGTCTGATCTCTGAAATACGGCCCCGGCTGTTGGCAATTTCGCTCAATCCCCGCTGCCACCATCGCGAGCCAATCTTCGCCAACCGTACCGGGCACATGGATCACACCATCGCGAGCATAGGTGTTTAGCGCTTCTTCCGGGATGGTGTGATCTGTCGTCTCCGGCATTGGGGTTATTCCGCCGCTTCCTCGTATGCCTCCATAGGGGGACAGGTGCAGATCAGATGACGATCACCATACACGTTGTCCACCCGTCCCACCGGCGGCCAGTACTTGTCGGCACGCAGGCCGGGCAGGGGGAAGTAGGCCTCCTGCTTCGAATAGGGATGAGCCCACGGGCTCTGTAGTAGAAGACTGTGGGTATGTGGTGCATTTCGTAACAGGTTGTCCTCCGGATCTGCCTTGCCGTCCTCAACATCCTGAATTTCCTTGTGGATATGGATCAGGGCATCACAGAAACGATCCAGTTCGCGCTTTGCTTCGGACTCCGTCGGCTCGATCATCAATGTATCGACCACCGGAAATGACATGGTCGGTGCATGGAAGCCATAGTCCACCAGACGCTTGGCGACGTCCTCATTGGTGATACCACAGCTTTCCTTGATGGGGCGCAGATCCACGATGCACTCGTGGGCGACAAAGCCGTTCTTCCCCCTATAGAGGACCGGGTAGTAAGGATCGAGACGGTTGGCAATATAGTTGGCGTTGAGGATCGCGATCTGGGTAGAACGCTTGAGCCCCGCAGGCCCCAGCATGGCAATATAGGCCCATGAAATGGGCAGGATACTCGCCGACCCCCACGGTGCGGCCGAAACTGAACCAATGGTGCCGTCATCGCCCGCCGCCGGGTTGACCCCATCGACGACCGAGTGACCGGGCAGAAAGGGGGCCAAATGCGACCGGCACCCGATGGGTCCCATGCCCGGACCGCCGCCGCCATGGGGAATGGCGAAGGTTTTATGCAAATTCAGGTGCATGACGTCGGCACCGAATTTCCCCGGCTTGGCCAGCCCAACCAGCGCGTTCATATTTGCGCCATCCAGATAGACCTGCCCGCCGTTGTCGTGGATTATCTCGCAGATGTCGATGATGGATTCCTCAAATACCCCATGGGTCGATGGATAGGTGATCATCAAGGCCGCCAGATTGGCGCTGTGTTCGGTGGCCTTGGCTTTCAGGTCTGCCACGTCCACATTGCCATTTTCATCGGCACCAACCACGATGACTCGCATACCCGCCATTTGCGCGCTGGCCGGATTGGTGCCGTGGGATGACGACGGGATCAGACAGACGTTGCGGTGCCCGTCGCCGCGTGTTTCGTGATACTTGGCGATCACGGCCAGGCCTGAGAATTCGCCTTGCGAGCCTGCGTTGGGTTGCAGGGACACCGCGTCAAAACCAGTGATTTCCGCAAGCTGTTCTTCCAGTTCCTCGAACAGTTGCTGATAGCCCTGTGCCTGATCCAGTGGTGCGAAAGGGTGCATGGCCGAGAAACTCCGCCATGTAACGGGAATCATCTGGGTGGTTGCGTTTAGTTTCATGGTGCATGAACCGAGAGGGATCATGGCACGGTCGAGGGCAATATCCTTGGCTTGCAACCAACGCAGATACCGCAGCATTTCGGTTTCCGAATGATACAGTGTGAAGACCGGATGCCCGAGATAGGAAGTGGTGCGCTGTAAGCCTTCCGGAATGACGGCTACAACGGCCTCATCGATTGTATCGATGCTTAATTGATTCGCCTTACGGGACCCGAAAACTTTCCACAGCGCATTGATATTGCGTCGTCGAGTAGTTTCGTCCAACGAGATACCCAGATGATCCTGGTCGATAACCCTCACGTTAATACGCGATTCCCGCGCTTTGGCTGCGAGGCGACCGGCTTGCCCCGGCACCCGTACCCGGATGGTGTCAAAGAACGGCTCATCGCTGACATCAACTCCGAGGCGACGCAGGCCATCGGCTGTGATGCACGCCATGCGGTGAACCTTGGAGGCAATTCTCTTGATCCCGTCGGGGCCATGATAGACGGCATAGAATCCGGCGAGCACCGCAAGCAGGACCTGTGCCGTGCAGATGTTGCTGTTCGCCTTCTCCCGGCGAATATGCTGTTCGCGGGTCTGGAGTGCCATGCGCAGCGCCGGGTGGCCCTGGGCATCCACCGATACGCCGATAATGCGTCCCGGAACTTGGCGTTTGTGGGCGTCTTTGGTTGCGAAAAATGCAGCGTGGGGACCTCCGTAGCCCATGGGCACGCCGAACCGCTGGGAAGAGCCGAGCACGATATCTGCGCCCATTTCCCCTGGGGGCTTCAGCAGGGCGAGGCTGAGTATGTCCGTCGCTACGCAGGAAACGATTCCGCTCTTGCTGGCTGAGACGATAACCGGCTCCGGGTCTTTAACTTCGCCGGTGGAGGCCGGGTACTGCATCAGGACGCCGAAAACATCTTTGCTCTCCAACCCGCTCCAGGGATCACCGACGATGATGTCAAAACCGGCCAGTTTGGCACGGGTCTGCATGACGGTAATGGTTTGTGGATGACACCCTTCATCCACGAAGAACGTGTCACAGTCTTTCTTCTTTGAAATGCGGTGTGCCATGGACATGGCTTCCGCTGCGGCAGTCGCCTCGTCGAGTAAAGACGCGTTGGCCATATCCATGCCGGTCATGTCCATGACCATCTGCTGATAGTTGAGCAGGGCTTCCAGCCGTCCTTGACTAACCTCGGGTTGATAGGGCGTGTAGGCCGTGTACCAGCCAGGGTTTTCCATGACATTGCGCAAGATAACATTGGGTATGGTGGTACCGTAATACCCCATACCAATCATGGAAATGAACACCTGGTTGCGTTCGCTCATGCGCCGTAGAACACTCAGGGTATAGCGTTCACTCTTGTTTTCAGGAACATCCAAGGGCTCGTCTGTGCGGATCGCCGCCGGGACCGTTTTGTCGATCAACTCTTCGATAGACGAGACACCGAGGGTCGCCAGCATTTCGGCGATTTGCACCTCACCGGGGCCGATGTGACGGCGGATGAAATCGTCTTTCTGTTCCAGTTCACTCAGCGGCGTACGGGGCATTAACCAAGACCTTCCACGTAAGTATTGTAAGCGTCTTTATCCATCAGGTCGTCCAGTTGATCGGCGTCCGATATGGTCATCTTGTACATCCAGCCATCGCCCTCTGCCGCTGTATTGATCAGCGCCGGATCATCATTCAGGGCTTCATTGACTTCGGAAACCTGACCGCTGATGGGGGCGTATATTTCACTTGCAGCCTTGACCGATTCAATCACACCGGATTCATCGCCCTGATCCAGTTCCGCGCCCACATCGGGCAGTTCGACGAAAACCACATCGCCCAGTTGTTCTTGTGCATAATTGGTGATTCCCACCGTTGCCGTATCGCCGTTAACTTCGACCCACTCGTGGTCGTTGGTGAATCTAATGCTCATGACGTGCCTCCTCGATGTTTTGGCGTTTCTCGAAGTATTGGTTATTTAGCCCGTATAGTAGTTATGCGGAACGAAGGTGGTTGAACAAACCTGTGCCGGCATGGATTTTCCTCGAACCAGCAAATTGACGTCTGTGCCGATTTTTGCGTGAGACGCTGCCACATATCCCATGGAGACCGGTCCCCCCACGGTTGGACCGAATCCACCACTGGTAACTTCACCGATGACCGTGCCATCCACGTCCGTGATTTCGGTATGTGCCCGTGCGGGCGCGCGACCTTCCGGCTGGATGCCAACACGCGTGCGTGGGGGACCATCGGCGATCTGTTGTTGAATAATGGCGTCACCTGGGAAGCCGCCTTCCAGGCGGCGGCGTTTGGAAATGGTCCAGATCAGCCCGGCTTCGACAGGGGTGGTCGTTTCGTCAATATCGTTGCCATACAGGCAAAGGCCCGCTTCAAGACGAAGTGAATCCCTGGCCCCTAAGCCAACCGGCATGACCTCATCCTCGTCCAGCAGCAGACGCGCCAGATCTTCTGTCGCTTCGAGGGGGACGGAAATCTCGTAACCATCCTCGCCGGTATAGCCGGAACGTGTAATGAAACAGGGGATGTCAGCAATGTGCAACTCGGTAGCTGACATGAACATCATGTGCCGCGCCGCACTGGCGAAACGCGAAATGACGTTAACCGCCTTGGGGCCTTGCAGGGCCAGTAGGGCGCGGTCTTCGATAATCTCCAACTCGCAGCCACTGGATAGTCCTTGGCGCAGGTGCGCAATGTCAGCATCTTTACACGCGGCGTTGATCACCAGATAAAGATAGTCGCCATGCTGGGTTACCATCAGGTCGTCCAGAATGCCGCCCCGGTCATTGGTGAACATGGTATAGCGGGTACGCCCGGCACCCAGCGCCATCACGTCACCAGGCACCAATTTCTCCAAGGCTTCCGCCGCATGTGCGCCATGCAAGCGGACCTGACCCATGTGGGAGACATCAAACAACCCGGCGGCGGTACGGGTATGGGTATGTTCCGTCATCACGCCCGCCGGGTATTGAACCGGCATGTCGTATCCTGCAAACGGCACCATCTTGGCCCCCAGTTCCTTGTGGAGGGCATCCAGGGGAACGGTTTTTACCGATGTGTCGTTCGGGGTCATTGTCATTACGGTCTCCAAAACAGTTGCGGCGTCAGGCCCTGTGGCCTGTTCATCGCCCCCTCTGTCTTGGAACCTGAAAGATTCCCCGGATGCTTCCTGAAACGGACAGGGGCCGGGTTACATCTTCGGTGAAACACCGGCGATCAGACACATGTCCCGTGTGTCGCTGTGTTTTCTTTCCAGAGCCTCATTACACCTACGGTCCTGGGGCCTGAGAGTTTCCGGGGCGGTTGCTCCTTCGGCGCCGACTGCATGTCATTTTCATGTCGTGCAGCCGAACTCTCCCGTGGGTGATCAGCTGAGTATGTAATCAATCGAGCGATGATCCAAAGTAACCGGAACCAGCGCCCTCTTCCATACCTATAGTCTTAACATTTCCGATATGGCTGTTTTCAATTGGTTCAACAAAGTAGCGTCATATTTTACCTGCCCGGTTAGGTAGGCGGTGTGCCAACCCAACCGGGCAGTGCACAGTGTAGCGAGTCCGAATTGCATTTCAACCATTCCATTGCGCGACCAACCGGCCTTAAAGAGCTAGCCACCTGACTGGCGCAGGGAGCGATTGTATTCCAGTTGATCCGGAGTGAGCTGGAATCCGACATAAATCAGGAAATCTCGCCCTGTCTGTGACGCTTCAATGGGAATTGAAAGTATAACCGGTTCATCATATACAGACATGCGGTAACGATTTCCGGTGAACAGGGCGGCGATGGTGAAGATATTTTTGGTCAATACTATCTTGTCCAGTTTCGTCATGGTCACGAAATAGGGAATATCGGCGACTCCATCGACGTTGGCGGCACCGCGCGCCGCAGTAATGCCCAGACTGAGTTCCACATGGACCTGACCGACGCCGGTTTCCTCATCAACGTCATAGATGCACTGGGCGATGAAGTCCTCGATTCGGGCTTCCGCCGTAATATCGATCAAATCCCGACCTGGCCCGGAACGGAACTGGGTAATCCGTTCTGCATTTCCGAGGATCGATACCGTGGGGCAGGGGGGCGGAGGCGGCGGTTCGAAAAAATCGTTGACCACCCCGCAGGCGGATACCATCAGCCCCATGAGGAGTACAACGACGACGTCAGCGCGGAACCGGGCCGGACGGTGAACTATTTGAAAAATCATGCTCCCTCAAACGCCTGGGTCACAGGCTGTTGTGCGCGCCATCGCACACCGGCGATTTTTTGGATTGCTTGCAACCGCAGAAAAACACCCGCTTGCTTTCAGCCGCCTCGTAAACCACAGGTGAAATCCCGGTTCCCGAATGACTGCCATCACAGAAAGGCTGTTTCTTGCTGTTGCCGCAAGCGCACCAGAAATATTTTTTGCCCTCTTCCACATCAATCGGAAAGGGAGATTTTTGCGCTATAACGGGTTCGCTCATAGTCGTTCCTTTTGCAAAAAGAATGGTCCGCAATGCTCCTGCGTCAGCGACTGTACCGGACGTGAGGATAGCCCGGCAAGTACCTGTGGAAATCTGTCAGGGCTGCTCCGATGTAGTGTCTGGCGAGGATGTTTCTGCGAGGTAGATCAGGGATTGGGCCAACCGGGTGAGTGCCCGTGCACGACCCCAAGGGTTGGTGACTGTCGAGGAAATCTTCAGCGATTGATCGAATAGCTCCCAGGCCCAGGCATCCTGGCCGACCGACGCACGATTTTCCGACAATTCAGCCAGCAACCATGCCTGGGTGGGAACGCTCTTGATGCGCGCTGTGTCCGCCGTCGCCTGATGTTTCGACTGTTCCAATCCATTGGCCCCGGGATCGTGCCTGGAAAAGGTGATCAGCCAGGCGGTTTCGGCCCTAAGGCGGTCATCCTTGATCTCCTCAGCCATGCGAGCTGCCCGCACAAACATGGCGGCATCCGGTGGGGTCCCTGTCGAGCCGATGGCAGCATAGGCAAGGGCAATTTGGCTGGTTGCGTAATCTCGTGCGAAGGGAAAACGAATGGTGCTTTTATCGGCGTATGCAGCCTCCAGTATATTGAAGGCTTCGGTCCGCCGACCAGAAAGCGCCCGTCCGCGTGCGATGGTCGCCAGCACCACGGTACGGAAGCGCGCGGTATCAATGGCGCGAGCCGTGGCGAGGGCAGCGTCGGTTTCGCCGCCCTGCAATTGGGCTTCCGCCGTGCTGATCATGACAGGCGTGCGTTCGCTGTCCTGGACAATGAGGGCAAGAACATTGCCCGCATTCACCATATCGCCGGTCATTACCATCGCGCGCGCAACATGACGCAGGGCGCTGTCGCGCCGCGATGCATCACTGATGCTTTGGGCTTGCGTCTTGAGACTTGCCAACAAAATCTTGGCATCCCGTTCGAATTCAAGACGGTGGAGAATGATGCTGCTCTGTGCCAGATAGGCGATGCGTTGCGCATCCGAGCCAATGGAACGCACGTCCTCGCGCAGGTGTGCGATGGCGGCTGTAGCACCAAGCGTTCGGCCCGCACTGGCGGCAATCTCCGCAATGGTGGCATAGGCTTTTGCCCGCTCACCAGTCTCCGGAATGATGGCAGCGGCGGCCAGGGCCTCGTCATCGCGACCAGACAGGGCCTGTGCTTTGGCAATTTCGCCAAGGGCAGAGATAATCAGGCGCGGATCAGAGATGCGCCGCACGGTGTCCCGTGCCTCGTCGCCCAGCCCGGCACGGGCCTGGGCTACAAGAAGCTCTCCGAATGCCCAATTCCGCATTTCATCTCGCGAAACAGCCTTGGCGCTTTCCAGCGCCTCGTCCAGCAGACACCGCACCGTCGGTTCACGAAAGCACTGGGACGGGTCGCGGGCGGCATTGGCAGTTTCGTCTCGCAGGGATTCGGAAATCAGGTCGCGGGTCGCAGGGTGATTCAAAAGTGCCTCGCGCGCGCTATCTGTCCGCTCCTGACGCGCGGTCGCCAGTTGATCCAGCAGTTTATTGATGCTGACCGCAACCTCCAACTGCTCAACTAGCCGGTCATCGATAATTCCGGTTTCCGGAAACCCCTTGAGGCGCTGGTAGTCACGGACCGCCCGCGCGGTCAGGGCATCGAACTTCCCCGTGACGTTGCCCTGATACAGGTCCATTGCCCTTAATGCGGTTTGCAGCCGTACGACGAGGTCGGCACCGATCAGCGGCGGAGACACCGGCGATATGTCCGACTGCGTATCCGGCTGCGTGATGTCACCTTCCAGAGATGCTGCGATTGCCGGATAAGGAGCGATCATCAACAGGCCAGCTACCGCGACGAAGATACCAAGAACGAGCGCGCAAGCGCACCAAAATGACCTCACCGCGTGAAAAATCAGCGAAGACGCTTGCAGCCACTGGGGGTGACATTGATGATAACAGCGCAGGTTCGACATTTGGAAATATTATGGCCGTCTATACAGAAGTTAGCGATGAAGAAATTTCCGACTTTCTCTCCGACTATGATATCGGTGGGGCTCTCGCATGCAAGGGCATTGCGGAAGGTGTTGAGAACACTAACTATATGCTCACCACTGAGTCGGGCGCGTTTATCCTGACCTTGTATGAGAAGCGCGTAGATTCGGATGATCTGCCATTTTTTCTCGGTCTCATGGAGCATTTGGCGGCCAGAGGTGTGCCCTGCCCCACACCTGTCAAGGCTCGCGACGGCGTGGCGCTCAGGCACCTTTGCGGGCGTCCCGCAGCCATCATTTCGTTCTTGCCTGGCCTGTGGCCGAAACGGATATCGTCGGATCACTGCCGGGAACTGGGTGAGGCGTTGGCGCGCATGCACATGGCGGGAGCTGATTTCGAATTGCAGCGCGACAACAATCTGTCGATAGATGGCTGGCGTCCTTTGCTGGAGGCCAGTGGTCGAGACGACACGGAATCCATCAAGTCTGGACTGTACGTCACGCTGACGCGGGAACTGGACTATCTGGAGGCCAACTGGCCCAGGGATCTGCCGGTGAGCACCATCCACGCGGACCTGTTTCCGGACAACGTATTTTTCCGCGATGGCCACCTGTCGGGGTTGATCGATTTCTATTTCGCCTGCACCGACGCCATGGCTTATGACCTGGGTATTTGCCTTAATGCCTGGTGTTTCGAACCCGATGGCAGTTTCAATATCACCAAGGCGCGGCGACTGCTGGCGACCTACCGTATCGAGCGCGGGTTGTCGGCGGAAGAACTGAACGCTCTGCCGGTGCTGGCGCGCGGTGCATCGATCCGGTTTTTGCTGACCCGTCTCTATGATTGGGTCAACACCCCAGGCAACGCATTGGTGGTGCGCAAGGACCCAATGGAGTATCTGGACAAACTGCGATTCCATCAGGGTGTGAAAAGCGTCGCGGATTATGGATTAGAATGACTGCACGAGGAGACAACAACTGTGTCGGATGATGCACCCAATTCGGGTACTGCCGTGGATATGTTTACGGATGGATCGTGCCTCGGCAATCCCGGACCAGGTGGCTGGGGGGTTGTGCTGCGCTGGAACGGGACCGAGAAGGAACTGTCCGGCGGCGAGTCGGGGACCACCAACAACCGCATGGAGTTATTGGCTGCCATCCGCGGGCTGGAGGCGCTGACCCGGCCCGTTATCGTGAATATCTATACCGACAGCCAGTATGTGCAGAACGGCATTACGTCGTGGATTCACGGCTGGAAACGCAATGGCTGGAAAACCGCCGCCAGGAAGCCGGTCAAGAACGAAGATCTGTGGCGGCTCTTGGATGCCCAGATGACATTGCACGATGTCAGCCTGCATTGGGTCAAGGGTCATGCCGGGCATCCGGAAAACGAACGGGCCGATGATCTGGCCCGTACGGCGGCGGAAGCGGTTACAGACTAAAGATCCGCTAACATATGCTCGGCACTGGTGACTTCGTACCCGCCATCGGATTCCAGATTGAGGCTCTCGACGGTGCCGTCATTGACGACCATGGAGAAGCGCTGGCACCGCATGCCGAATCCGCGCCCGGTGAGGTCCAGTTCCAGCCCCGTCGCACGGGTCAGGTCGGCGCTGCCATCGGCCACCATCATGACCTTGTCGCCCGCGCCCTGATCCTTTCCCCACGCGCCCATGACGAAGGCGTCATTGACGGAAACGCAGACGATTTTCTCAATCCCCTTGTCGGTCAGTGCATCAGCGTTGGCGACAAAGCCGGGAACGTGTTTGGCTGAACACGTCGGCGTAAATGCGCCGGGCAGGCCAAACAGGGCGACCTTTTTGCCACCGAAAATATCATCGGTGGTAATGGCTTCGGGACCGGAGTCCTTCATGATGTGGAGGGTGACGCTGGGAATTTTATCGCCGACGGAAATGGTCATGGTATCTCTCTTCAATGTTGTCGTTGGAAACGGAAAACCTGAATACCTGCTAGATAGGTGTTTTGACGGGAGATTCCAATCCCCCCTCGCTCTCTTATAAAAAATTTACCCGCCTCCAGCCGCTTGCTCCAGCGCCTCCATGACCGTGTCACTGGTGAGTAACTCGGGCAGCATCACGCCATCAGGCGCGCCGGGCCCGTAGACCGCGTTAAAGGGAATGCCGTAGCGGGAATAACTGGCGAGATAATCGGAGATCGCAGCGTCCGGCAGGGTCCAGTCGGCCTGCATGGCTGTGACGCGCTCTGATTTAAGCTGCTCGATAACCGGGCTATCGGCCAGAACGAACGCCTTGTTAACCTGACAGGTGATGCACCAGTCGGCAGTGACATCGACGAACACGACATTTCCGGCGGATACGACCTGTTCAATGCGCTGTTGGTCAAAGGGCTGCCACAGGTTATCCAGCGCGGTGGTGGATTTTCTTATCATCTCATCATTGTTGCCAAAGGTATCGCGCAGTTCCGGTGTTCCGGCCATGACGGGAATGGCGATGGCAAGGACGGCGAAGGCTATGCCTGTGGTCACAGGGTTTAAGGGGCCTAAGCCCACCGAATCGTGAGCCCGGTGTCGGCGGTAGAGCATGATCGCCACGCCGACGGCAGCAATACCGCTGATGGCGGCCGCCTTCCAGCCGACCTGTTGGGAAATGACCCACAACAGCCACCCGGCAGTTGCGGCGAGCGCAATTCCCAGAACCCGGCGCAGCGTCACCATCCATTGGCCCGGTCGGGGCAGCATGGTGGCGAGCTTTGGTATCAGGGCCACCAGCAAATATGGTGTTGCCAGACCAAGTCCCAGCATGGCGAATACCATCAGGATATCCGGGGCTTCGCGGGCCAGTGCGAAGCCCACTGCGGTGCCCAGAAACGGCGCGGAGCAGGGCGTCGCCAACAGGGTCGCCAGCATGCCGGTGAGGAAATGTCCGCCCATTCCACCCTTCGTACCATGGGCATGCCCCATATGCGCACCCACATCGTTAATGGCTGCGGGCAGACGCACCTCGAACCAGCCCCACAGGTTGCAGGCGAAGACGATCACAATCACCATCATGGAGGCCAGGAACCACGGTTGCTGGAACTGGATGCCCCAGCCGACGGTTGCGCCCGCTGACTTGAGCGCCGCCAGGGCACCGCCAATGATCAAAAATGAAGTGATAATCCCTGCCGCAGATGCCAGAAAACTCAGGCGCACAGTGCGGGCGTCGCTGCCACCGTGGCTGACCACACCGAGCAATTTGATCGACAGCACCGGCAGAACGCACGGCATCAGGTTGAGGATCAGCCCGCCCAAAAATGCGAGGCCGAGAACGACGACAAAGGCCGAGGCAAAGGACTCGACCACTGGTTTGCTCGAAGCGGCGGCAGGACCCGCCATTGCGACCATGGCCCGCTCGGTAGCCCGATCACCATCAACCAGCGTCGCGGTAAACCGACCATTTTCCAAAGTTGCCCCTAGTGGTCCATCAGACCCGAGAGCGGGGAACACGGGAACCCGCAGATATGCCCGGAACCCGTTACCGCTCAGGGTAACCTCGGGCTGGCCGTATCCCAATCCCTCGGGGCCTTCCAGATAAACGTCCGGGGCATGAAACGGGAGATCCAGGAAGCTGCTCGCCGAGACGGTCACGAACGGCTTGGCGGGGTCGGCGGTGTCCAGCGACAGGCCGTCAATGCTGAGGCCGTGGCCCCTGCCATCGCCTGGCACGCGAACTGAGTATTTGTTGATCAGGTGAGCGAAGGTGCTGGGCTTTCTGTCGCCTGCCGGAATTTCAAGCGCCAGATCAATGGTTTCCGGCACACAAATATCGGAGCAAATAAGATAGTCTACTGTGCCTGCCAGCCGGATCGGTGCACCCGCTACCCTGGGTGTCACCGTCAGCGGGAATACCACCTCGTTTTCATATCCCAGGGTTTCGAATCCCAGAATCGAGAACCGCACCGGCATCGGCCACGCCATGTCGACACTGGCGACGTTTTCGGATGCGGACCAGTCCGGCCGTGGCGGAAAGCCCGCGTCCCCTGGCGAGCGCCAGTAAATTTTCCAGTGTTCGGCAAGCTGGAATTCCAGGCCCATGGTCAGCGACGTGGGCGTGCTGCCGGTGGTGTCTTCGCTGTTTCCAGCCGCTTCGACCGACGCAATCAGGCGCACCGATGCTGGCTCACTGTCCACCCATGCAGAAGCCGGTTCGCCCGCTGTTGCTGGTGATGAGGAGGCAAACACCATGGCGACAAACAAGGCGACACCGCAGACGCGTTGGGTATGCTTGAATAAAGTCATTTCACACATTGTTGTGGTATTTCCGGATGCTGATTGAGCTGGATGGTCCATTGAGGGGGTCGACTATAGGCAGAATGCGCTGTATTTCCATGAAAACCAGCCTTTTTACAAGCCGTCTCACAGGGTGTTGAAGGATCGTGACACAGGCTTGTTTGAAATACATACACTGTCAGTAGGCCTTTTTCCCAAACTCTAATTATGCCATAATAATGCCCGAATAATGGCGGATATCCTGAAATGGTTATTTTCCGTCATGAGCGATGGAAGCGTTGAGAAAAAAGAAAGACCAATGGCAATCTTTGATACCGGCAACAACGCCTTCGGCGATGACGAAAACGGGCTCTATCTGACCGGTCAGTTGCTGGTCGCCATGCCGGGCATTGGCGATCAGCGTTTTGACAAGACCGTTGTCTATCTTTGTGCACACAGTGAAGAAGGTGCCATGGGTCTGGTGATCAATCAGGAAATCGACTCGCTGACATTCCCCGATTTGCTGGAGCAACTGGGCATTGATCCCGATCCCACGTCGGTCCAGATTCAGGTGCAGTTTGGCGGGCCGGTGGAATCCGGGCGCGGGTTCGTTTTGCACACGCCTGACTATGTACAGGACGGTACGCTGGTGGTGGATAACAGTATTGCCTTGACCGCCACGGTGGATATCCTTCGCGCCATTGCCGACGGTGAGGGGCCACAGAAAACCATGCTGGCGCTGGGTTATGCCGGGTGGGGACCGGGTCAGCTTGATACGGAAATCCGCTCCAATGGCTGGCTGCATGTGCCAGCGGATAATGATCTGGTGTTTGGTGTTGATCTGGACTCGAAATGGGAACGCGCCATGACCAAGATCGGCATTGATCCCCGCATGCTGTCGGATGTTGCCGGGCACGCCTGATTTCTTTCAGTATTTACCCCCATTTCTTTGACGACAGTCATCCTGCATCAGGACATCAAGAGGTCTGCGCCATGGCAAAAAACAAGAAAACCAGCGGCTCCACGTCTAAAAATGTATCACCGGACGAATTGATGGTGGCGATCATTGCCCGTATGGAAAGCTGTTCCACGGCGGAAGCCCTGAACGATGACGTGATCATGCCGTTCATTCTTGCCCTGGAAAAAGTTTGTAAGTCCCGGGGGTATTTGATGAATATCTATGGTGAGCAGTCAAACATCGCCGTCACGACACCGGACGATGCCGAGACGATCTATCATCTGATCGAGGAGTATCTCGACGCGGCGACGCAAGACTGAACAATCAGCGACCAACATGAGGTCGCCGAATTTTTTTCAATTAAGTTGGAAAGGGCAGCGCCGTTAGTCTGAGGAGGTCTCGGGGGCCTGCTCATCAACAGCCGGGTCAAGTCCGGCGTTCTCGGGATCGCTGGTTGCCGATTTTTCCTTTTTGGCCGCTTGCTGTGCGGCTTTCTTGGCGGCTTTCGCCCGGTCGCGTTCGATGCGTTCGAATTTGTAGTTGGGTTTGCGGGCCATAAATAATCTTTCTGCCAGTCCGCGAGGCGAACGTCCAAGGTCACATCGCCACTACAGAATATTTGGGGCGAGCGTCGGTCTTCTTTTCCTCCACAGGAAGCGGAGGTCGCCCCCAACCGAGGTTGAGGGCGATGCCTGCGTGATTAGTCTTCGACAGACAGGTTTTCGGCGGAAGATTTGCCGTTCTGCCCGGGCTGAAGCTCATAGGAGACCTTCTGCCCTTCGTTGAGTGTGCTCAGTCCGGCGCGTTCGACGGCCGAAATGTGGACAAAAGCATCACTTGAACCATCTTCCGGCTCGATGAAACCAAAACCCTTGGTGGGGTTGAACCATTTAACTGTACCAGTAGCCATAATTATATCCTCTAACAGGAATGTTGAATCCGCACCTCACCCCATGTGATGGCACGGCTGATTGAACGCATACATTGTCAGGGAATAACTAAGCTAATCGGCGTACCGGTTGGTTAGGCAGGCCAAAACAAATGCAACACGTAGGCGGAGTATCTAGAGTATTTACCGTCGAAGTCAATGCCTTATGAGATTCAGTACACAATCGGGAATCCCACTCGCCTCTGCTGTTGAGCAAAAACCAGGCAACAGAGCCGCACCGTAGACCTGTTATTTTGGCCCTATTGAGGGGCGCAAGCCGGTGCCGACGATGATCACACCAATGCCGATGAGGCTCATAATTGCGATGTTGATAAATGCTTCCATAGTCGTGTTCCCCGGTTTCTACCAAAAGGAGGTGATTGAAATGCCCGATCAGGGAATGTGCTTTTCACGCGTCTGATCACTAAAGCAATTTCAACAGGGAACCCGTTAAGAAGTGGTTACTTTTCTATTTTCATCAATCCATGATCCGCCAGCAACCGTCCGGCTTCTTCTGGCCCTTTGGCCACATGGGCTTCGAACCCGCACACCCGCGCCGCTTCAACATTGATGATATTGTCGTCGATGAAAAAGATAGCTTTGGGGTCACAGGCCAGCGCGTCGGCCACATGGCGGAAGGCTTCGACATCGGGTTTTACATGTCCGATTTCATAGGACAGAAAATGCATGTCGAACAGGCCGTGGACCTCCCGATTACAAGGCTGGGTCCAGTGAAGTTCACTGGTGTTCGAGAAACATCCCACGCGCAGATGATCCCCTACATCGGCCACTACATCACGGGCACCGTCGTAGAGACCAACGGGCCAGGATGCAAAGGCGGCAAGAAACGCTGTCGGCTCCAGGGGCAGATTGTATTTATCAACCATGCGATGGGCGAAATTATCGGCTGAGCAAAAACCGCGTTCAAAATCCCTAACCACCGGGCAGTGAAGCCAGCGCCGCCAAAGCGCTGCCTCATCTGTCTCCCCTGTAAGGTCTTTCCAGGCATCAATGCCTGCCAGCCGGATCAGGACACCGCCAACATCAAACAGGACAACTTCAATGTGAGGGGGCGACATTGTTCACCATCCGTCAGTTCAGGCGCGCGACCGTGGCTTCGATCGGCTCAATGCCCTCTACGGGGCCGATGGCGGCTACCGTCAGGGGAGAGTCCATGACACGCCGGGCGACGCGCATGACGGCCTCGGCGTCCACCGCATCCACCTTTGCCACGGTTTCTTCTGTGGGAATGATGCGGCCATAGACCATCAGTTGGCGGGCCGCCTGCTCGCACCGCGAAGATGTGCTTTCCAGCGCCATGAGGATACTGGACTTAAGCTGCGCCCGCGCTCGTGCGGTTTCTTCTTCATTGATGTCGAGGGCGCTCTTCGTCAGTTCATCACAAATTACCGGTAAGACCTCGGCCACTTCGCTTTCGCCGGTGCCGGCGTAGATACCAAACAAACCACCGTCCGAGAATGATGACATGAAGGAATAGACCGAGTAGACCAGTCCGCGCTTTTCGCGAATTTCCTGAAACAGGCGCGATGACATGCCTCCACCCAGCAGGGTCGAGTATACCGACGCTGCATGAAAATCCGGATCGTCATAGGAAATGCCCTGTAAACCCAACAGGACATGCACCTGTTCCAGGTCCCGGTGCTCACGGAAATCACCGCCCGTGTAGTGGGCTGTCTCTGTTGTGTGCTCGCTCAACGCGGGCAGGTCTGAGAATGCCTCGGCTGCCAAGGCTGTGAATTCGTCGTGATCCAGATTTCCAGCGGCAGCAATGACCATGGCGGGGGCGGTGTAATTGGACTGCATGTAATCCATCAGTGTGTCGCGGCTGAAACTGCTGACCAGATCCAGGGTTCCCAACACGGGGCGGCCCACGGCCTGATCCGGGAACGCAGCTTCCTGAAAATGGTCGAAAACAATATCGTCAGGCGTGTCGTGGGCCTGATGGATTTCCTGCAAGATTACGGCGCGTTCGCGTTCCAGTTCTTCGGGGTCCATCACCGAGTGCTGCAAGATATCAGCGATAATATCCAGCGCCAGCGGCGTATCGTCTTTCAGCATCTTGGCGTAGTACGCGGTATGTTCGCGCGACGTGTAAGCATTCACATGACCGCCCACGTTTTCGATCTCAACGGCGATATCGCGGGCGCTGCGCCGTTTGGTGCCTTTGAATGCCATGTGTTCCAGCATATGGGAAATGCCATTGATGCCGGGATGTTCGTGTCGTGCGCCTACATCGACCCAGGCCCCGACCGAAACCGTCTCCACCGTGGCCATGGTATCGGTAACAATGCGAAGCCCGTTATCAAGCGTGGTGAGGTTAATGGTCATGCAGCCCCCTGATGTTGGCCGTGAAATTCATCAATGAAGGCTTCCAGTGTCCCCAGGTCATTGGGTAATGTTGTACAGCGTTCATCCCGCGCCATCAGATCCGCGACCTTGTCCGGCAGCTCTGGCATGGTGCCCGTTGCGGCTTCGACCGCGGCTCCGAATTTGGCCGGATGGGCCGTCGCCAGGATAACCATGGGGACAGAGGCCTCGCGGCGGTGTTCGCGGGCGGCAGCCAGCGCGACCGCTGTATGGGGGTCGATCTGCTCGCCAGTGGCATCGAAATGGCGGCGCATTTCCACCGTGGTCTGATCATCGTCGTAGCACGCCCCATCGAACAGCGTGCGAGCGTCGTTCAACGCGCTCTCGGCCACGTCATAGCGACCGGTAGCGCGGAATTCCTGCATAACCGAAGCGACCTTTGCGCCATCACGGTGGCACAGTTCGAACAGCAACCGCTCGAAGTTCGAGGACACCTGAATATCCATGCTGGGGCTGAGGGTCGAAAAAACATCACCCATGGTCATGGTACCAGATGCAAAAAACCGTGTCAGAATATCGTTGCGGTTGGAGGCCACCAGTAGCTGACTGATAGGCAGGCCCATACGCGAGGCGGCGTATCCGGCGAACACGTTGCCAAAGTTCCCGGTGGGGACGCTAAACGCGACAGGGCTGTCCGGCGCGCCGAGGTCAGCGGCGGCGGTGACGTAATAGACGATCTGGGCCATCACCCGAGCCCAGTTTATGGAATTGACCGCCGACAGGTTATGCCGACCCCTGAATGCCGGGTCATTGAACATGGCCTTCACCAGGTCCTGGCAATCGTCGAAGGTTCCACCAATGGCGATGTTGTGGATGTTATCATCCATGACCGAGGTCATCTGCCGCCGTTGAACATCCGACACCCGGCCTTCCGGGTGCAGCATGAAAATCTCGATGGCGTCTTTGCCTCGCACGGCTTCGATGGCGGCCGAACCTGTGTCGCCGGACGTCGCGCCGATGATGGTGACCTTCTCACCACGCTGGCTGAGGACATGATCAAACACGCCGCCCAGGAACTGCATGGCGACATCCTTGAATGCCAACGTCGGCCCGTGGAACAGTTCCATCAGCCATAGCCCGTCGCCCAGATCGTGCATGGGGGCGGGCGTGTCGGTATCAAAGCTGGCGTAGGCGGTCTCGATGATATGAAACAGATCTTCGTCGGGTATGGTTTCGCCGATGAAGGGCCGCATGATCTTGAACGCGGATTCTTCGTAACGCATACCTTTCATGCGTTTAAGATCAGCCGCAGCCAGAGTGGGCCAGGATTCGGGTACATAAAGCCCCCCGTCCGTCGCCAGTCCGGCCAGCAGAACATCATCAAATCCGAGAACGGGGGCATCCCCGCGCGTACTCACGTATTTCAACGGTGCAAAACCCCTTGCCGTGTCTCCTCCCTATATAGGGAGCAATCATGGAAAGTCCGCACCCTAAATCGCCGACCGGGTGCGGGCAAGCATCGTTAAGACGGCAGATACCGCGCCGTCAGGTGTTGCTTGAAGACAGTTGCGTCCAATGAACGACCTGTTGCCTGTTTCAGGATGTCGCTCGGGCCGACGGACCGCCCCTTTGCGTGGACGTTTTCGACGAGCCACGCCAGCAAGGGCGAAAAATTACCTTCCTGAATGCTCTGCTCCAGCCCGCTGACGGACGTTTTGGCGGCGTCATAGAGCTGTGCCGCTGTCATGGCCCCAAGGCTATAGGTCGGGAAATAACCCCAGGCTCCATCGTACCAGTGCAGGTCCTGAAGGCAGCCCACACGGTCATCGGGCGGGACAATTCCAAGCAGTTCTTTCATGCCGTCGTTCCAGGCACCTGGAAGATCGCCAAGGGCCAGATCGTCCGCCAGCATGGCTTTCTCCAGCCGGTAACGAAGGATGATATGGGCGGGGTAGGTGACTTCGTCCGCATCAACGCGGATGAAGCTAGGCTCGACACGGGTGTAGAGCCGGTTCAGGTTATCCAGTTCCCACGCCGGGCCGGAACCGCCGAAGGCTTCGCGCATGAGTGGCGCGGCGAAGGCCAGGAAGGCGGCGGAGCGACAGACCTGCATCTCGATCAACAGCGATTGACTTTCATGGGTGCTCATACCCAATGACTGACCCACAGGCTGGCTGCGCCACGAGGCGGGCAGGCCGCGCTCGTAGAGCGCATGACCTGTTTCATGGAGCACGCCCATGAGGCTGGAGGTGAAATCCGCCTCGTCATAGCGCGTGGTAATCCGCACATCGTCAGGCACGCCACCACAAAACGGGTGCAGGCTCACATCCAACCGGCCATGGTCGAAGTCGAAGCCGATCTGTTTCATGAGGCTCTCAGCCAGTTTGCGCTGCTTGGCTATTGGAAACGGCCCTCGCGGTGAAACGACGGCGGGCTGCGTTGCCTGATATTCAAGAACCCGAGCGGTGAAGCCGGGCAGGAAGGCCGCCAGATCACCAAATACCTCATCGATGTCTGCAGTGCGCCCGCCCGGTTCATAGTCATCCAGCATGGCATCGTAGAGGCTTAAGTTCAGCACCTCGGCTTTTGCCTCACCGGCTTCGCGCACCAATGCGAAAAGTTCGGTCAGTTCCGGGAGGATGGACTTGAAGTCGGCCGCCGGGCGGGCCTCGCGCCACTTGGCCTCGCAGGTCGTGGACGCCCTTGTCAGTGCCTCGACCAGACGTTCGTTGAGGGCCGTGGCCTTGAGCCAGCGATGGTGAATTTCCTTGAGATTTGCCTGTTGCCAGGCATCGAGGCCGGTATCGGCCTCTGCTGCATCTAGCAGATCGGGAATTTCAGGTGCTGTCAGCATGGTGTGGCTAACTGCATTGAGCGCGGTGAGTTGTTCGGTACGCGCCTCGCCGCCGCCAGATGGCATCATGGCGGCCATGTCCCAGTACAAGACTTCTGTCGCCTGATTGAGTGCCCCCAGACGTGCCATGCGGGCTTCCAGTTGCTGATAAGGGGTGTCGGGCACGCGGTTTCTCCCAAGATTGATTTCGTGTCACCATATAGGCGCGTTCAACCGCCCTCGCCAAGACACAATCAGGGGCGACGGTGCAAGATTGACAGGGGCGTCGTCGTGACCCACGGTGCGGCTCATTCAAGTATGTGGGATTGTTCGAAAATGCCGTTTGGTCGAAGTCTGCCGTTTTTTGCCTTCATCGTCTGCCTGTTTGGGTCCGCCACGGACAGTGGGGCAGGCGAGCCGCCACGGGTAGTGGCCTCTATCGCACCTGTGCATAGCCTGGTCTCCATGGTCATGGCGGGGGTCGGAGAGCCAGCATTACTGTTGCCGGGCAATGTCTCCCCGCACGCCTATCATCTGAAACCATCGGATGCGGCCAAGTTGGAGAACGCGCAGTTAGTATTCTGGATCGGCCCGGCACTGGAGACGGTGTTGAGCAAGCCCATGGAAACCATTGCTGCCAGCGGAGCATCGGTCCAGTTAATGGATGCTCGGGCCATGAAAATCCTGCCGCGCCGTGCGGGTGGTGTGTTGGGTCATGGCGATGGTGATGATCACGCAGAGGGAGACGCCGATCCCCATGTCTGGCTCGACCCCGTCAATGCGATTGTCATGTTGTTTGTGATCTCGGAAACCCTGGGCGAGGTGGACCCGGAAAATGCGGGGATCTATCGTGCCAACGCGATCTCCGGGATTGACCGGATCAAGAAGCTGGATTCGGAGATTGATGAGATGCTGGCCGACGTGCGCGGGGTGCCCTATGTGGCATTCCATGATGCCTATCAGTACTTCGAGGAACGGTTCGGTCTCTCGGCCTTGGCGACGATTGCCGTCGATCCTGACCGCGCGCCGGGCGTGCGCCGGGTGAGCGAGGTGAAAAACGTCATCGCCCAATCAGGCGTCGGCTGTGTGCTCACCGAGCCCCAGTTTGACCCAAAATTGGTGGCGACGTTGATTGACGGGACGAGTGCCCATGCGGGTGAACTGGACCCGCTTGGCGCGGACATCGCACCTGGTTCTTCATTCTATGAAGAACTCATGAGGTCGATGGCACGAGATTTGGTGGGCTGTCTAGGCGCTCAGTAGAGCGGTCAGCCCCCGGTCCGCCAGCAGCAGCAGGAAGATCAGGAACAGGTAGAGGATCGAAAACAGGAACAATGGCCTTGCGGCGGCCTCGTCTTCGGTCTTCCACATGCGCCACGCCCGGCGCAGGAATTCAGCCCCCATGACGGCGGCACCCGCGCCATACAACCAGCCCGACATGCCAATGGTGACAGGGACGGCGGTGGAGATGATCATGAGAACCGTATAGATCATGATCTGTCTGCGGGTCTCGTGCTCGCCCGCGACCACGGGCAGCATGGGAACGCCAGCGTTCTCGTAGTCACCCCGGCGAAACAGTGCCAATGCCCAGGTGTGGGGTGGGGTCCACAGGAAGATAATGAAAAACAGTGCGATGGCACCAAGTCCCACATCGCCGGTTACGGCGGCCCAGCCGATGACCGGGGGTAATGCGCCGGATGCGCCGCCGATGACAATATTCTGCGGCGTGCGACGCTTCAGCCACACGGTATAGATAAAGACATAGTAGAGAATGGTCGAGGCCAGCAGGATGGCTGCCAGATCGTTGACGGAAACGGCCATGATGACCACCGACCCGATGCTCAGCACCACGCCAAACGTCAGCGCTTCCCAAGGATTCAGGCGCCCTGCGGGCAGCGGCCTGTTCATGGTGCGGGCCATGTGTTGATCGATATCGCGATCATACCACATGTTAATGGCCCCCGACGCGCCCGCGCCGACAGCGATACACAAAACAGCAATGACGGCTGTATCCAGATGGATGGTTCCCGGTGCCATCATCAGGCCAACCCAGCCGGTGAATACGACCAGTGACATGACACGGGGTTTCAGGATAAGCGCATATTCCACCACCCGGTAACGCGGTTGACGTAGTGCTGGCGCATCCTGATCAATGACTTCCGGATCAGAATCGGCGGGCGTCGCGTGCTGATCTTCTTGGCTCATGGCTTGTTCATACTGCCCGATTGCCGACGCAACAAGGCCCTTGCACAAATCCAGATGAACATGATGCCGCCAATCACGGCAATGGCCGCACCGACACCGTTCATGTAAAGCCCGGCGATGGCACCGACATCTTCCAGGCCCTGGGCATCTCCCGCCGTTTTGCGAGGAGCTCCATATCCACCGGCCAAAAACAGACCGACCGATGCGACCATCTGGCCAACAGCGTACAGCCATACCAGCACTCTGGCGGCGCGACCCATGGCCACTGGGCGTCCGGCGATGGGCAACAGAAAGCGCAGAAACAGCCCCATGAAGACCAAATTCACGGCGGCGATGACGGCGTGGTAGTGGGCCGGGGTCCGGGTGTCAGTGCCATCCACGAACAGGCCCAAATACCCCCCGATGGCAAACGTCATCAGCGACAGGAACAGGCATTGAAAGCCGATATCTTCCCATGGCAGGCGGTCACCGGCGGGACGGTTGCGGAACATGACCCCCAGCGCCACCCCCATGACGACGACGGGAGGTGCCAGCAGATACTGCAAGTCCGTGAAGAACTGCCGCAGGTCGCCGGATTCAGGGTCGAACATGACATAGAGAAGCGGCATGATGATTACTGGCAAGACGCACAGGCGCAGCACGAGCCGCAGCAACCCGCGTGGGACGGGTGGCTTGTCCATGGTGATATGACACAACACGTACCAACCGCTCAACATCAGCGTGGTGTTCAGATATTGCAGGGCATGACCACCGCCCCAGAACACATCTTCATTAAACCGGGCGTCCACCACATCCGCCATGCGCGGCACATAAGCGAGAACAAAACAGGCGAGCGCGGCGATAAAGATAATGCAGCCTGCCGCCACGGCCTCAATAAAGGGGCCCGCCATTTGTCGTCTATAAGAAAAGTTGGCAGCGAATCGGATGATCACCAGTACGAGTGCTGCGGTAAATGCCAGCAGGCCGGCATAATAAAGCGGGTCAATAATGACCGGTACGTAATTGTTCAGGGATGCCTCGCCGCGATCCAGAAAGCCGGGAACCGCCATCAGCAGACTGCCCGCATAGGCGAGGATGATACTGGGACGTCCAAGGGCTGCCAGCTTTAGTTGCCCTCCGGCGGTCGCTAGTGCTGTCACCGCACACGCCAGCGCGCCGAAAACAGCCAGGAACCAGACCACGAAGGAAAACACGACATGGATCACCAGTCCTTTTTCAAAGAAACCGATGGGCCATGGGAAGGTGCTTTCGATGCCAGGCACCCGGCTGATTGCCAGCAACAGTGCGAAAACCCCGGCCAGCGCGAGGGCTCCAATTCCCAATCCCGCCCAGGCGCGGACCTCCGCCGTCATCTGCGTTCGTTGTACGGCATCCTGAAACTCGGAAAGAAAACTGGAGGACGAAGAAGGGGAGTGAGATTCCATCGACTTAGGTACCGTCATGATCCCTGATACGGAAAGAGATGCACGGTCATGACGTATACGGCAACGCCTGAAAGGCCAACCCACATCCAGAGCGGCCAGGTAAACCTCGCAATTCGGCGGTGTTTTTCAAAATCACCCTTGATGGCCCGCCACACCGTCACCGGCACCATACCGGTAATGATAATCGCGCCCAGAACGTGGGTGATCAACAGGGTGAAATAGAAGGGCCGGATCAGTCCTTCGCCACCAAACTTCGCAAACCCCGAATTGGCCTTGTAAATGACATAAAAGACCAGAAACAGGGCGGATGCGGCGAGGGCGCAGATCATGGCGATCTTATGGCGTTGCCGGTCGCCGCGTCGGATAAAGACGTAGGCAACGGTCAGAAAAATTACCGTCACGCCGTTCAGCGCTGCGATGATGTGGGGAAAGTCTGTGATTTCCATGACGTGCGATCAGGACATCTTGACGATGATGCTAACGTACATGAAAGCTGCGGCGCCTATCAGTATGGCGAACAGGACCCATTTATTCATTGCCGTACCTATTTCATTTGTCGTCGTGGCACGCATGAATAGGGCTTCGAGTCCCCAAAATCAATACTGCTAAGAAAGCGTATTGTTACTCTGTATCCTGTAGTTGGTCCGGTAGTCTTAGTGCCGACCGGCGGACAAATTCACTAACGGCCTGTCAGAGTTCGACAACCCGCCGGTACAGATGCCAGGTTGCATGACCGAGTATAGGCAACACGACGGCAAGGCCAATAAATGCCGGTAGGGAGCCAATCACCAGGAAAACGACAACAATCAGGCCCCATGTGCCCATGGTGACCGGGTTTTCCAGAACCGCTCTGATTGACGTGTAGATTGCCAGTTTGGCATCGACTTTTTGGTGCAAAAGCATCGGAAAAGACACCACGCTGAGCGCCAGCACGATAGCAGAAAAAACAAAACCCGCCGTGCATCCGATGATGATCAGCGTCCGGCCATCCTCCGTCCTGAAGATAAGATCGACAAAGGAATCAAACGATTCGGGTATGATGCCACCAGTTGTTTCCTGGAAAATCACCCATGCCGATCCTACCCACAAGCAATAAATCAATGTCAATAACAGGCCAAGAACCGCCAACGCGCCGATAGACTGAGACCGGATAACTTCAAATGCATGCCACCGGGAAATATCCATGCCAGCTTCACGGCGTCGGCTTAATTCGTACATGCCGGTGGCGACCAGCGGGCCAAGCAGGGTGTAGCCGGCAAGCGCCGGAAAGACCAACGGCAATACGTCGTACCCCGCGTAAATCCTGGCCGCGATCACCATAATAATGGGATAAATCATACAAAGAAAAATCAAGTGGGTCGGCATGGCATTGAAATCGGCGATACCTTTCTTCAGAGCCTCTTTCAGGTCCGATACGTCGATTTGACGGATGCCAGGATGCTCAGGTGTGAATACATCGATGCCGGTCATGTGATTTTCTTGCGCCATGTATGTGTCTCCCCAAATAGTTGCTCATCGCAGTCGCGAACCAGCCGCAAAACCAGGGCGATGCAATATACCCAATTGGAAAGCTGGCCACTTCGAATACTGATCAGCGAACCGACTTGATTATACATGGACCGCATCTCTACGCAATTGACACTTACGCACTATTCGAATTATACGTTACCCTAGAAACATGATTGGAAGCGAATATTCAGGCTCATTGCGTTGGCCTAGCTTATGAAATTTCCAGAATAATAAGGAATTAATAGACCAGACTAAAAATTAATAATAATAAGAAAATGCTGGTTTAAAAATTTATCGGCGGGCTTTGGGCGTAGGGGTGAGTTAGATGTTTTTAGCGTTCGTTCTTGTTGTTGTGGCTGTTGGTTCGGTCATATTCCATTTCGTGACTCCGTGGTGGTCGACAGAAATTGCCTCCAATTGGGGTTCAATTGACGACGCCCTCTCCATTACTTTCTTCATTACCGGGGTCGTATACGTCGCCGTGATATTTTTCATGGCCTACTGCCTCTACCGTTACCGGTATCGTGCGGACCGACGGGCGGAATATGATCCGGAGAATTCCAAGCTGGAACTATGGCTAACCGGTTTGACCGCCGTGGGCGTGGTTGCTTTGTTGACCCCCGGCCTGATGGCATGGAAAGATTTTGTCACCGTGCCGGACGATGCGACGGAGATCGAGGTCGTCGGCAAGCAGTGGGAATGGAGCTACCGTCTGCCTGGCGAAGACGGCGTTCTGGGCACCACCGATATCAGATTTATGAACGACGACAATGAACTTGGCATCGACCCGGGCGATTCTGCCGGACATGACGATATCGTGATCATCGGCGAAGACCTGCATATGCCTTTGGGTCAGCCAGTCAAAATATTGTTGCGCGCCACGGATGTGCTGCACGATTTCTACGTTCCCCAGTTTCGGGCAAAGATGGATATGGTGCCGGGATTGGTTACCTATATCTGGCTGACCCCAACCAGGGCCGACACCTTTGACGTTCTTTGCGCCGAACTGTGTGGCCTCGGACATCATGAAATGCGCGGTCTGGTGGTTGTGGAGTCCCGCAGTGATTATGACATCTGGTTGCAAGAGCAGGAAACGTTCGCACAGATAATGGCCGAAGCCGGAATAGATATCGGTGGCACCATCAAATTGGTCGCCAATGAAAGCGCATCGGGCACTGAGATAGAAGGCGTTGCCCAATGATTTTTTATCCTGTGATTTTTGAGCAAATCCTAGCTGCAAAATATGTAAAGGGAATGTACTGATGGCCCATGCCGGGGAAGCCCAAACGACCCTCGTTCCTCCAGCCGAAGTGCCGGATGTCGATCTCTACCACGCACATAGCTGGATCACGAAGTACGTCTTTAGCCAGGATGCCAAAGTCATCGCCATCCAGTACTCGGTGACGGCGATCACCATCGGAATGGTGGGGCTGGTTCTATCGTGGCTGATGCGGCTGCAACTGGGATTTCCGGACACCTTTTCCTTTATCGATGCGGGCGAATACCTACAGTATGTAACCTTGCACGGCATGATCATGGTGATCTATTTGCTCACCGCGTTGTTTCTCGGTGGATTTGGTAACTATCTGATTCCGCTGATGGTCGGTGCCCGTGATATGGTGTTTCCTTATGTGAACATGCTGAGTTACTGGATATATCTGCTCGCAGTGCTGATCCTGACGGCAAGTTTCTTCGTTGAAGGCGGACCGACCGGTGCCGGCTGGACCCTGTATCCGCCACAGGCCATTCTTGAGGGCACACCGGGGAATGGAATGGGCATTATCCTGATGCTCGTCTCACTGGTTTTCTTCATCATCGGGTTCACCATGGGTGGCCTGAATTATGTGGTGACCGTGCTGCAGGCGCGTGCGCGGGGCATGACCCTGATGCGCATGCCGTTGACAATATGGGGCATTTTTGTCGCTACCATCTTGGCGCTGCTGGCTTTTCCGGCTTTGTTTGTTGCCGGTGTGATGATGCTGCTGGACAAAGTTCTCATGACCAGTTTCTTCGTGCCAACCATTGTCTCCATGGGCGAACAGCTTTCATACGATGGCGGCAGCCCGGTTCTGTTCCAGCACCTGTTCTGGTTCTTCGGCCATCCCGAAGTTTACATCGTTGCCCTGCCTGCTTTCGGTATTATCTCTGATATCATCAGCGTCCATGCCAGAAAGGCTATCTTCGGTTACCGGATGATGGTCTGGGCTATCGTCGTCATCGGTGGCCTTAGCTTCATCGTGTGGGCGCACCACATGTATGTGAGCGGCATGAATCCCTACTTCGGGTTCTTCTTTGCCACCACAACCCTGATCATTGCCGTGCCGACGGCGCTGAAGGTCTACAACTGGGTGCTGACGCTATGGCGTGGCAACATCCAGTTCTCCATCCCGATGCTGTTTACCATCGCCTTCATCGTGACGTTCCTGAATGGTGGTTTAACCGGCTTGTTCCTCGGCAACGTTGCCGTGGACGTTCCGCTTTCTGATACCTTGTTCGTGGTTGCCCACTTCCATATGGTCATGGGCATCGCTCCGGTATTGGTGATCTTTGCGGCTATTTATCACTGGTTCCCCCTGATGTCAGGGCGGATGCTCAATGAGGGACTGGGCCAGTTTCATTTCTGGGTAACGTTCGTCGGCTGTTATCTGATCTACTTCCCCATGCACTATTTAGGGATCATGGGCGTCCCCCGGCGTTACTTTGAAAAGGGCGACATGATGTTTGTGCCGCCGTCGGCAGCGGCCCTCAACGAGTTCATCACGGTTGTGGTGTTGATCGTCGGGTTTGCGCAGTTGGTGTTCATTTACAACATTCTGTCGAGCATCTTTAAGGGGAAAATTTCAGAGCGGAATCCGTGGAAAGCAAATTCCCTTGAGTGGCATACGGAACATTTCCCGCCGGGTCATGGCAATTTCGGCGATCTGCCTCTGGTCTATCGCTGGGCCTATGAATACGGCTCTCCGGGCGTCGTGGACGATTACGTGCCGCAAAACATGGCACCCGATCAGATCATCCGAACTCAGTCGACTGAATAGGTCACCGCGACATGGGAATATTTCAACACCTGAGGGAGAAACCCTGGCTCGATGCCCAGGGCGCGGGCGTGGCGTTAGACGCTGGGCGCACCCTTTCCATGCCGACAGAGAAGGTCGGCCTTTGGGTGTTTCTTGCTTCAATTTCCGTCCTTTTTACCCTGTTGGTCATTTCCTATAACGGGCGGATACTGCTTGGTGGTGACTGGCGTGCGTTGCCTGATCCATGGGTGTTGTGGCCGAACACGGCTCTGCTGTTCATGAGCAGTATTGCCTTCCACCGTGCTCAGGTGAACGCCCGACGCGGACAGATCGATGCTGCCAAAGCCGGTCTGATGGCTGCTGGCGTCCTCACTCTTGCTTTCCTGGGCGGGCAGATGTTGGCGTCTTACCAATTGATCGAGATGGGTTACTTCGCCTCGACGAATCCGGCCAATGCCTTTTTCTATCTGCTTACCAGCCTGCACGGGATACATTTGATCGGCGGTCTGGTCGCGTGGATTAGGACCAACGCCAAAATACGGCGTGGCGTTGGCGAGTCCCAGGTCGCCTTAAGTATCGAACTGTGCGCCATCTACTGGCATTTCCTGCTGTTGGTATGGCTGATTTTATTCACTCTGATGTTGGTTACGTGACGGGGAGTTCTGACAATATGGCGCCATCTGATATGACAACCTCTGCGGGGGCTGCTGCACAACCGGTAGGCTTGCAAGCCGTTGCAGCAGACTGGTCTTCTGATCAACGGGCCTTCAAGAATGTCCCGTGGGGCAAGGCCATGATGTGGATATTCCTGCTCAGCGATACATTTATCTTCAGCTGCTTCCTGATTTCCTACATGACGGTTCGGATGTCGACGACGGTAGACTGGCCCAATCCCAGTGAGATTTTTGCCTTATCCTTCGGTGGTGAGCCAATTCCTCTCATCCTGATCGCGATCATGACCTTCATCCTGATTACCAGTAGTGGCACGATGGTTCTGGCGGTTAACTACGGATACCGGAAAGATCGTGTCAAAACCACGATCTTGTTGCTGATCACGGCCGCTTTCGGTGCATCCTTCGTCGGTATGCAGGCGTTCGAGTGGACCAAGCTGATTGTCGAAGAGGGTGTCAGGCCCTGGTCTAATCCCTTCGGTGCGCCGCAGTTCGGGTCGATATTCTTCATGATCACCGGTTTCCACGGTTTTCACGTATCGGTCGGCGTCATTTTCTTGTGTATCGTCGCCCGGAAAGTCTGGCGTGGTGAATATGACAATGAGACCCGGGGCTTTTTCACCAGCCGCAAAGGCAATTACGAACAGGTCGAGACCATGGGTCTCTATTGGCATTTCGTCGATCTGGTATGGGTCTTCATCTTTGCATTTTTCTATCTTTGGTAGGGCAAAAACATGTCTCAGTCAGACGCGCACGCACAAGGCCAGCAACATCCGCTTGGCATCTACATCAAGATTTGGGCACTGCTGTTTATTCTCAGCACGTTCTCTTACCTGGTCGACTACTATCATGTGGAAGGCTACCTCAGGTGGGGTCTCATACTCATATTCATGATTTTGAAGGCAGGTCTGATTATCTCTGTCTTCATGCATGTGATGTGGGAACGGCTGGCCCTGGTGTACGCCTTGGCCATCCCCATACTGGCGGTGCTGGTGTTTATTCTCATGATGACCTTTGAAGCGGACTACACCTTCTTTACCCGGGGGGTCTTCTTCTCTCCGTGATGCTCACTTAATTCTCTGGCCGACCCTAACCATTGGGGTCGGCGAGGGCTTGTCGCACCAATGAGACTGTTTCGGTGAGATCTGCCAATAGTCAATGATACAGGAGATTAAGGCGATCGACTGGCTCATTTCCTCCGCATACGCACACGGCCAGACGACGGGCGATTCTGTCTCAGGTTTTGGACCATTGGTGTTCATACCTGCCATTGTCGCCTTCGTGCTTTTTTTCTATTTCATGAACAAGAACAACGAGAAATAACGCTCTGCGCTCCCATTTCTGTGGCGTTGATTAATGAGCTGCGCCCGGCGCAGCCGGAATATGGCATGAGATGGCCGTTCTTGCCTCTATCTTTACTCCACCGCTGATTATTTTGTGATTGAGCGTTTGTTACAGCAACCCGGTATTGGAGAGCGGAGGGCTATCGATTCGGAGGGTAATTTGCCGAATAATGCCTTTGCAAAAGCGAGGGGCCATGATAGCAAAAGCTACATAAAGGTGTACGCATAATTTTTGTATGGGTAATCGTTTAACGGGCATGGACGCCTTGTTTTGTTTCCATCGGGCTTTAATTGTGTCTAATTAGTATTCTGATAAGGGTAATTTGGATGGGTCTCATGTTAATCAGACTGTATGTCGTCGTGCTCACGCTGGTGGCGAGCGCCGTGACGATGAGCGGAGAAGCCATGGCGGAACAGTTCCGTTCGACGCCGTGGCAAATGGGGTTTCAGGAGCCGCGTTCGCCTTCTGCCGAACTGATATTCGCGTTCCATGATTTGTTACTCGGCATCGAGACCGTGATCGTGATTTTTGTTCTGGTGCTCATGGCCTTTATTATCGTCAAGTTTAATTCCAAGGCCAATCCGGTACCGTCCACATCCACTCACAATACCCTGCTTGAAGTGGTCTGGACCGCTGTTCCTATCCTTATTCTGGTGATTATCGCCGTACCGTCATTGAAGCTGCTTTACTATATTGATCGCACGGACGATCCGGAATTGACCATCAAAGTTACCGGTAATCAGTGGTACTGGACCTATACCTATCCCGATAACAACGAAATCGAGTTCGACAGCATCATCGTTGCCGACGATGAATTGGAAGCGGGACAACCCCGTATGCTCACGGTCGACTCCCCACTCGTTTTACCGGTGGGCACCAATATCCGCATTCTGCTGGCAACCAACGACGTAATCCATAACTTCGCCATGCCGTCGCTTGGTCTGAAACTGGACACCACGCCGGGCCGGGCCAACGAAACCTGGGTATCCATTAATGACGAAGGCACCTATTTCGGCATGTGCTCGGAACTGTGCGGCGTGAACCATGGTTTCATGCCCATCCAGATTGAGGCCGTGTCCAAGGAGGCCTTTAACGAATGGCTCGTTGGCGCGGAGGAAGAGTTCGGCTCGAACGACACTCTCACCAATGAAGTTGTGAAATTTGCCTCGGCGATTAGCCAGTAAGGCACGATAACTAGGAAAAGATGAGAACAATGGCTCACGATGATCATAAACCAGGGTTTGTTAAACGCTGGCTGATGTCCACCAACCACAAGGACATCGGAACCCTGTATATTATTCTTTCCATCGTCGCTGCTGTTATCGGTGGTGCCATGTCCTGGTTTATTCGCATGGAACTGGCGGAACCCGGAATCCAGTACATTGACGACTTTCAATTGTATAACACGCTGGTTACCGCGCACGGCTTCCTGATGGTGTTTTTTGTCGTTATGCCGGCCATGATTGGCGGGTTTGGAAACTGGTTTGTGCCGTTGATGATTGGCGCACCGGATATGGCCTTTCCGCGTCTCAACAACATCAGCTTCTGGCTGACTGCTGCCGGGTTGATCATGCTGGTTCTGGCTGGTTTGACCGGTGGCGGACCGGGAACCGGGTGGACGGTATATCCCCCGCTTTCGTCAGCGGAATTTCATCCGGATGCGGCGGTGGACTTCGGTATCCTCAGCCTGCATCTGGCGGGCGCCGCTTCTATTCTTGGTGCCGCCAATTTTATCACCACGATCCTGAACATGCGGGCACCGGGTATGACCATGCACCGTATGCCGTTGTTCGTATGGGCTATTCTGGTGACCGCATTCCTGCTATTGCTGGCTTTGCCGGTTCTGGCGGGTGCCCTGACCATGCTGCTCACCGACCGCAACTTCGGCACCTCATTCTTCAATGTGGATGGTGGTGGTGATCCGCTGCTGTGGCAGCACCTGTTCTGGTTCTTCGGCCATCCGGAAGTGTACATCATCATCATTCCGGCTTTTGGCATCATCAGTCAGATTGTCTCCACCTTCTCGAAGAAGCCGATTTTCGGTTACCTCGGCATGGCCTATGCCATGTGCGCCATTGGCGTTGTCGGCTTCGTTGTGTGGGCACATCACATGTACATGACGGGGCTCGACGTTGATACCCGAGCGTACTTCACGGCGGCCACATTAGTTATTGCGGTGCCGACGGGCGTGAAGATCTTCAGTTGGCTCGCCACCATGTGGGGCGGTTCCATCGATTTCAAGGCACCCATGCTGTACGCCTTTGGCTTTATCTGGCTGTTTGTGGTCGGTGGGGTGACGGGTGTTACCCTGGCCAACGCGGGCATGGACACGGCGTTCCACGATACCTACTTCGTGGTCGCGCATTTCCACTATGTGATGGCGGTTGCTGCCATTTTTGCCATGTTCGGTGGATTTTACTACTGGATCGGCAAGATGTCCGGTCGGCAATACAATGAAACCCTGGCCAAGGTCCAGTTCTGGGTTTTCTTCGTTGGGGTCAACGTCCTGTTTTTCCCGCAACATTTTTCGGGCATGGCGGGCATGCCGCGTCGAATCCCAGATTATCCGGATGCCTATGCTGGCTGGAACTATGTCAGCTCCATTGGTTCCCTGATTACAATGTTTGGCACCTTCCTGTTCCTCTACATCGCCATCCGGACCGTAACATCTGGTGAAAAGGCCGAAGCAAACCCATGGGGTGAAGGCGCAACGACTCTCGAGTGGACGGTGGCCAGCCCCGCGCCGTTCCACACGCACGAGATTTTGCCGGACATGACCGGCAAAGTGCCGGCGGAATAAGAAGGAGCGAGTATCGTGGCAACGGCGATCGCAGCGCGCACCAGAGTTCGCAACCGCCGCGTCGGGCTTACGCTCGCCGTAGGGGCAGCCGCCATGCTTGGCCTCGCGTATGCCTCTGTTCCGCTTTACCAGTTGTTCTGCCAGGTCACCGGGTACGGCGGCACGCCGAAAATCGGCGTGGTCGTTGAGAAAGCGACAGGCGCTGCGGCGGATCGGATTATCACAGTGATGCTGGACGCCAACGTTAACAAGGGACTCAACTGGAAGTTCAAGCCGCAGGTGCGCGAAATGCGGGTGGCTCTTGGCGAGGAAACCCTGGCCATCTATACCGCCCGCAATTTCGGCGATGTCGCGGTTACCGGAACGGCGACTTACAATGTGACCCCGTTCAAGGCGGCGGAATATGTCTCCAAGATCGAGTGCTTCTGCTTTACCGAGCAGCGGCTGGAAGCGGGCGAGGAAATGCCCATGCCGGTTTCCTTCTATATCGATCCGGAGATCATGAACGACCCCAGTACCAAAGATTTGAAAAACATCGTTTTGTCATACACCTTCTTCCCGTCACGTAAGGCGGCGTCGGTGGACACAGAGGACGACAACGGTTAATTCGACCAAGACACTAATACCCGGAAATAGTTCCGGGAGGAGATAGAGCAATATGTCTGCTGAAGTGAAGAATCACCCCTTTCACATCGTTGATCCGAGCTATTGGCCGCTTGTGGGTGCCGTTGGTGCCATTGCGCTGGCCATTGGCGGCATCAAGTACATGCACGGCGCACCGCTGGCGTACATCGCACCTGGTGTGGTGTTGATCCTGCTGACCTTCTACGGCTGGTGCAAGGATGTACGAGCCGAAGCCAATGACGGGGAATCGCACACAGGCGAGGTGAAGCATGGTTTGCGTATGGGAATGGTATTCTTCATTGCCTCTGAAGTGATGTTCTTTTTTGCCTTTTTTTGGGCCTGGTTCAATTCCAGCGTCCCTGCGTTGAGTTTCGCTGCCAACGAAATGTGGCCGCCGGAAGGCATCGTGCCGTTGCATACCTGGAGACTACCTTTCCTGAATACACTGATCTTGCTGTTTTCCGGTGGCACGCTGACCTTTGCGCATCATGCTATGATGCATGACCATCGTCGGTCCCTCACCGCCGGGCTATTGCTGACCATCGCGTTGGGTATCCTGTTCACCTTCCTGCAAGCCTACGAATACGTGCATGCCACTTTCGCCATTACCGACGGAATTTACGGCTCAGCATTCTATCTCGCCACGGGCTTTCATGGGTTCCACGTGATCGTTGGCACTATTTTCCTGATCGTGTGTTACGTCCGCTCAAGCAAAGGCGATTTCACGCCCGAAGCCCATGTAGGGTTCGAGGCCGCCGCCTGGTACTGGCACTTCGTTGACGTGGTCTGGTTGTTCCTGTTCTGCTCGGTTTACTGGTGGGGCTCGGCCGGATACCTCTTCGAGGGCTAATTCAGATACCCCAGCCACTGCCACCAGAAATAATTCAACGGTGTCAGCACAACTAGCGTGACGGCCGCAATGGCCAGCGTCATGCGGGCACCGTCGCGCAGTGAAATTCCGCCCAACTGAATGGCCAGTATCAGCGGCGGCACCTGATAGGGCAGGATGACGGTGGAATAGCCGATCACCTGGTTCATGAGGACGGTGGGGATGGAGAATCCCGTCACCGTGGACAACTCGCCCACGAGGGGGCCGAGCACCGCTGGGACGCCCGGTGCGGTCGTGGCCATGCCGGTGATGGCACCAAGCCCCGTGAGCACCATGAAGTTGCGAAAATCTGCGCCAGTTTCAAACGGCACCAGAGACAGAATGGCTCGTCCCAACACATCGCCCGCGCCGGTTTCAACCAACACGGGGCCAATGCTCAAGATTCCTGCGATGTAAATGGCCGAAGCGAAATTGACGCGGGTCTGGAAATCCTTGAACGGCACCAGCCCGGTAAATGGCATCAGACAAATGACCGCCGCGCCGAGTGCTATCCATGCAGGCGAAATGCCATGCAGGAAATCCGTGGCCCACAGACCCAGCGTACAAAACAGGATAACCGAGAGCAGCCTGACCGGCCCGCCTGCTGTGGGCTCTTGCTTTGGGTTGACGGGGATTTGTGTGTTCGGTGTATCGCGGAACAGCGCCATGACCAGGGCGTAAATCAATAGCGCCTTGGCTAGTCCCGTAGCCGGAAAATGCAGCAGAAAATAGCTGCCATAGGTGAAGTGGGTATCGAACAATGTCTCTGCCACACCGGCCAGCACCATGTTGGGGACATTGGCGGGCAGAATGGCGGCAGACGGCATCCAGGTGCCGCACGCCATGGCCAGCACCAGCCCCGTACGGCCCCGGCTGCCCGGGGCAAAACCGATCCGGTCGGCAAGTGCTGTCACAATGGGGATCAGCAGCATGATGCGCCCCATGGTGGATGGCATCACGAAGGCCAGTAGGACGCCGACGGCAATCATCCCCGCGACCAGCCGGGCGTAATCGCTTCCCAATCGCCTGATCACGGCGTCAGCGAGGCGCACCCCCAGACCGGTTCGGTCCACGGCGACGCCAATGACCAGTCCGGAAAACACCAGCCAGAAAGCCGTTGAGGTAAATCCTGCAAAGACCACAGCTGGTGGCGCAACGGCCAGCAGCATGGCCAACGCAAAGAAGGCCAGCGCGGTAATTGCTTCCGGCAGCACACCGGTGGCAAATAGCGCGATGGTCACCAGAACCAGTGCCCCGCCACGCATGGCCCCCACGTCTATGCCCACTGGCACGGGCATCATGACAAGACCGAGGGCGACCCCCATTGCCAGCAGCACGATCAGTCTGGGGGTGGTCCAGAGGGTCTCGGAAACAGCCTTTGACGTCACGTTGCCGCTGGCCCCGTGCAGCACCCGTCCTTACCATTTTCCTGTATGGGCGGGCACGCAACATCGCCGTAGGAGCAAAACACGCAGCAATCACCGGCAAGGGGTTTCAAGACAACCCCGCAACCCTTGCAGTCGTAGAAATACTGGCAGGCGTCAGTGGGCATGACTTCGGTTACCGCATGCCCGCATTCGGGGCAGGTGATGGTAGAGGCCAACGTGATCGTCACAGGGTCACCATCACTGGTTTTTGGTAGCGTTTTCGGCACCGGTTTTGTCCCTTCGAATCACGGCGACGGCGATCATGCCGAGAAAAACAGCTAGCATGGGAAATAGCAGATAATCCAGCCATGAAGCAACGGCGATCAGGCCGACCGCGCCGAGGCCGATGACCAGGACCGGTGTAAAACAACAGATCACCGTCACCAATGCACCGATGATACCCGTTTTCAGCATGGGGTAATGACCTCCAATTTCAGTGCAATTGTGATGCCGGGAACTGTATCAAACCACGAAGCTGGCCACCAATCGCGTTTGTGTGAAGTGCGGATCATCGTTTGTCCATGGCCAAGTCCTTGCGCGGTGGCTATCCTGAGCCAAGTTAAGCTGAGAGAAAAGATCATCGTTTCCAGTGTCTCGAGATTGGATTTTATAGCCATGGCCGACGATTCTACGCCAGACAGCAACAACGCCGCTGATCAGCAGACCCAGATGGTTGAGGCGTTCCGGAACATAACCGAGCGCACCCAACGCATCGCCCAGGCGTTTATGGAACGACAGTCCTCGGGCAACGGGTTTCAGGTCGCCGATCCTGTCGTCATCGGCAAGGCGTTCATGGAACTGTCGGCCAAAATAATGGCGGACCCGGCCAAGCTGGCCGAGGCACAGGCCGGTTTGTGGCAGCAGTATGCCGATCTGTGGAGCATGACGGCGAAACGCATGACGGGTGAGGCTGCTCCCGCTGAGGACGAGCCCAAGTCCAAACCCGCCTCCGGCGACAAGCGGTTCAAGGACGACGCCTGGACCGAAGACGCGGTCTACGATTTCATCAAGCAGTCCTATCTGCTGACCTCGGACTGGATTTACAGCACCGTCAGGGATGTGGACGGACTGGATCCCAAAACCCGCGAGAAGGTCGACTTCTATACCCGTCAGTATGTGGATGCGCTGTCGCCGACCAATTTCGCGCCGACCAACCCCAAGGTCATGCGGGCGACAATCGATTCCAAGGGCGAAAACCTGGTCAAGGGGTTCGAGAACCTGCTGCGTGATCTGGAGAATGGCCAGGGCCAGTTGCGGATATCCATGACCGATACGGATGCGTTTACGCTGGGCGAGAATGTTGCTATTTCCCCCGGCAAAGTGGTCTACCAGAATGACCTGATGCAGCTGGTCCAGTATGCGCCATCGACGGACAAAGTCGCCCGTCGCCCGTTGCTGATCGTGCCACCGTGGATCAACAAGTTCTATGTACTCGATCTCCAACCCCGGAACTCATTGATCAAGTGGGCGGTGGATCAAGGCCATACGGTCTTCATTGTCTCATGGGTCAACCCGGATGAAACCCTGTCCCATAAGGGCTTCGAAGATTACATGCTGGAAGGCCCCCTGGCAGCGATAGACGCCATTGAGCAGGCTACGGGAGAGGCCGAGATCAATCTGGTTGGTTACTGCATTGGCGGTACGCTGACCGCGTGCACGTTGTCCTATATGGCAGCCAAAGGCGACAAGCGGGTCGCGTCGGCCACCTTCCTGACCACCATGACCGACTTCGCCGAGCCCGGTGAATTGGGCGTGTTTATCGACGAAGAGCAACTGGATAAACTGGAAGAGCACATGGACGGGATCGGCTTTCTGGAAGGAAGCCATATGTCCCAGGTCTTTAACATGATGCGCGACAACGATCTGATCTGGTCGTTCGTGGTCAACAACTACCTGCTGGGCCGCGATCCCATCGCCTTTGATCTGTTGTACTGGAATTCGGACAACACGCGCATGCCCGCTATGATGCACGGGTTCTATCTGCGCGAGATGTATCTCAACAACAAACTGAAGGAACCGGGGGCGCTGTCGTTGGGCGGTGTTCCTATGGACCTGGGCGCAATCAAAGTGCCGGTCTACATGCTATCCACTGCGGACGATCATATCGCGCCCTGGAAAAGCACCTATGCGGCGACGCAGTTTTATTCAGGGCCGAAGAAGTTCGTGCTGTCCGCGTCCGGCCATATTGCCGGGGTGGTTAACCCGCCGGTGGCCAACAAGTACTGTTACTGGACAAACCGGGCTTTGCCGACCGACCCCGACGCGTGGCTGGAGGGCGCAAAGCAACACGAAGGATCATGGTGGACCGATTGGCAGAAGTGGGTGAAGAAACATGCAGGCGGTACGGTTGCCGCCCGCACACCGGGTGATGGAAAACTCAGGGCAATTGAGGATGCACCGGGCTCCTACGTCAAAGCCCGGGCAGGAGATTGAGGTGATATGACTGCACAACAGAGGGCTCCCGTCGCGGCATCTGTAACCGGCATGTCCACGTCGGACAGCTATGTGGTCTCTACCGAGGCCGTCCAACACACGCTGCGCGCCGAGATCAGCGGCGAAGCCATTGTTGAAAGCCGGAAGGCGCTGGCACTCTACGAGACCCGTCATTCACCCGTGTACTACTTCCCCAAGGAAGACGTGCGCATGGACCTGTTATCGCCCACCGAGCACAGGACACACTGCCCCTTCAAGGGTGATGCGACCTACTGGTCGCTGACCGTTGGTGGCCGGACACTGGAAAATGTTGCGTGGAGTTATGAAAGCCCCTATCCGGATGCATCCGAAATCACAGGGTATATCGCGTTCTATACCTCCAAGATCGATGCCTGGTGGGAAGACGGCAAGTGTGTGAGCCCCGCGCGCGTCAATGCAGCGCCCATGCCGCCTGCCAATCCACTGGCGCGGTGGGTGATCAGCGAAGCGTGGGAGGCTGCGACTAGCCGCGATCTGACGGCGCGCTTTGCACGCCAGTTGACGGAATGCGGTGTTTCCGTGTTGCACCTTCGGGTCATTATTCCGACCCTGCACCCCATGATCGCAGCAACGTCGTATCGCTGGATGCGGGGCAATGACAAGGTCGAGCGTTTTGATGTGGGCTTCGATCTGGCGCAGGATGACAAGTTTCTGAAAAGCCCCATCGCATCCGTTTTTCAAGGCCTTGGTGGCATTCGCCGCTGGATCGGGCCAGAAGATGACAACGATGACTTCCCTATTCTGGCGGACCTGCGTGAAGTAGGGGCGACGGACTACGTCGCCATGCCCATCCGGTTTTCAGACGGCCAGATTAACGCCGTGACCATGGCAACGGATCAACCGGGCGGCTTTACCACGGAGCAACTGGGCTGGGTTCATGAAATTCTGCCGCCCCTGAGCCGCTATTACGAAGTACACGCCAAGCGCCGGGCATCCGAGACCCTCATGAAGACGTTCCTGGGACAGCATACGGGCCGCCGGGTGCTCGATGGCCTGATCCGTCGTGGTGATGGCGAGACCATCCATGCGGTCATCTGGTTCTGCGATTTGCGGAATTCCACCCCCATCGCCGAGTCTATGGGGCGCGAGGCGTTCCTGGACTACCTCAACCGTTTCTTCGATTGCATGGCTGGCGCGGTGTTGGATCAGGGGGGTGAGGTGTTACGCTTTATCGGTGACGCGGTGATGGCAATTTTTCCCATCGGCGAGCAGAGTGAAACGGCAATGGGTGACGGCCGCAGTACCGCGTGCAAGGCCTACGATGCCTGCAACAATGCGGCGGCGGCGGCCAGGGAAGCCGGGCGGCGTATTGCTGAGGCCAACAAGACCTGCGTCGCCGACGGCATGCCGGAAATGCACTATGGTATCGGCATGCACGTCGGCGATGTGACCTATGGCAACATCGGTACCCAGGACAGACTTGAATTCACCGTGATTGGCAGAGCCGCCAACGAAGCCGCCCGCATCGAAGCCCTGACCAAAGACCTGGCCAAACCCGTGATCGTCTCGCAACCCTTCGCTGACGTGTACATGGGTAATCTGGAAAACCTCGGCGAACACACCCTGCGCGGTGTCGATAAACCGCAGACGGTGTATGCGCTGCCGGTAGATTGATCTTTCAGACCTCCCCTTCCGTTGCCCAACTTCCCCGTTCGGGGCATAGTGGCGACATGAACGATTCCGCACAGACAGATCAGAAGCAGGGCACCCTGAATGACACCGTGAGAGATACGGCGAACGATACGCTGACGCTGCTTGCCGAGATGGGCAAGGAGTTTGTCTCGACCGGTGATCTGCACCAGTCGCTGATGTTCGCTGTCACCCACATCACCGATTACGTGGATGCCATGGGCGGTGCACTGTTCATGCTGGATGCGGCGGGCGAGAAGCTACGCTGTGATGCGTGCTATGGCGCGACGGATATCACCGGACTCGAGATCAATGCGGATCAGGGCATTGTCGGTGCTTCGGTGCAGCACAATACGAGCGAGATCATCCGTGATGCGCAAAATGATCCACGATTTCACAAGGGCGTGGACGATCAGACCGGCTTTGTGACGCGGTCCATCATCTGCGCCCCCCTGAGCGTCAAGGACGAGCATATAGGTGCCATTGAGCTGATCAATAAACGCGGCGATGACGGGTTGTTTGACGAGGCCGACCTGTCGCTGTTGTCCGCGCTCGCCAACTCGGCGGCCATGGCGATCGTCAATGCGCGCATGGCCGAACAACTGGTGGAGCAGGAACGGCTGGCCCGCGAGTTGGAACTGGCGGCGGAAATCCAGCGATCCTTGTTGCCCGAAGGCGACGAAGGCCTGCCCATTCAGGGCATCAACATTCCGGCACGCACGGTGTCGGGCGATTTTTACGACTATTTTCAACTGGATGACGGGCGCATCATGTTCAACCTGGGCGATGTGTCCGGCAAGGGCATGAACGCGGCCCTGTTGATGGCGAAAACCGCCAGCCTGTTCCGGTGTCTCGGCAAGACCATCGATCACCCAGGGCAGTTGATGGCGCGGGTCAATGAGGAAATCTGCGAAACCGTGACCCGTGGCATGTTCGTGACCATGGTCGGCGGGGTGTATGACCCGGCCACCGGTCGCATGCGAATCGCCAACGCGGGCCACGAGCCACCGCTTTTGCAAGACGCGGACGGCAATTTCCGCAGTTTGCCTGCCGATGCGCCACCTCTGGGAATCATACCCTTCATCGACGACGACGGGTATCCGGTGGAGGACTTCAATCTGAACGGCGGGGCGTTCTATCTGTTCACCGATGGCGTCACAGAGGGCTATCTGGCGGACGGCTCCGAGCTGGGTATCGACGGCACCATGGATCTTTTGCGCAAACATCGCCTCGATGATCTGGCGCAGCGCCTGGAAACAGTGATTAGCGGCGTCAAGGGTGGCGGCGAAACCCTGCGGGACGATCTGACAATTCTGGGTGTTGATGACCGGGCGGCGCAGCAGGCGCGGGCGAGTGCGGCAGTCGGCGACGGCGCAGGGGATGATGCCGCGGGGGCGGATGCGGCAGCCGATTCCGTTGCCCATATCCGGGTGCCCTCATCACCCGATCGCCTGAAACTGGTGCGCTCGGTGGTGGAAAATGGGGCCAGACTGGCCGGGTTTACGGACGGCGCGGTGAACGATCTGGTGCTGGCCGTCGATGAGTCGCTGCAAAACGTTATCCGGCATGCCTATGGCGGCCGCCATGATGGCGTCATGGAAGTTTCAATCTCCCGTGCGAACGGCGTTTTGACCGTCGATATTATTGACGAGGCGGAGCCGGTGGATACCTCCAAGATCAAGCCACGCGATCTGGATGATGTCCGCCCCGGCGGGCTCGGCACCCATCTGATCAGCGAAATCATGGATACCGTTGATTTTCTTCCATCAAAGGGAGAAGGTGGTAATATCCTGCGGTTAACAAAAAAAATCGGCTGACAACAATAGCCGGTCAATGGGGAAGCTGGACTATGGAGCACGAAATCAGGGAAGAGCAAGGCGTGACGGTGGTTGCGTTTAAGGGAGATGTCGATCTGCAAAGCTCGCCCGAGGCACGGAAAGTGCTGCTCGAGGCTGTAGCGAGGGGTGCCGGTGTACTGGTCGATCTGTCTGGCGTTGACTACATTGATTCTTCGGGTGTGGCGTCGCTGGTCGAAAGCTATCAGAAGGCAAGGAAACAGAATCTGGGCTATGCGCTGGTATCGGTCTCCGAGGGCGCCCTTCGGGTGTTGGAGCTGGCCCGTCTGGACAAGGTCTTTACGATTTGTGACACGATTCCCGATGGACTGAAGGAGATCGGCTGATTCCTCAATCGGTCTCTGTATAATCATGGCCAGTGAATCCCACCCCAATCTGTTCGTGCGAGCCGCTGACAAAGTCGGGCACATGTGCGTGGCAGCAGTCGAGGAGCTTGGCAACGGCGCCATTTTGATTGGCCAGAGCGTCTTCTGGCTGTTCATGGGGCGGAGGCTGGGCCAGCCGGTGCGGGCCGGTTCTGTTGTCGTGCAGATGATGGAGATCGGTATCTTCGCCATTCCCATCATCGCCATGCTGAACGGCGCCATTGGTGTTATGCTGGCTATTCAGGGCATCTATACCCTCAAAATATTTGGCGCGGAAAGTCGTGTCACCTTCGGTATCGCGTTCGCCGTGGTGCGGGAGTTCGGACCTCTGATCACGGGAATTCTGATCGCGGGTCGCACCGGGTCGGCCCTCGCGGCGCGGATTGGTACCATGCGCATCAATCAGGAACTGGATGCGCTCCATGTTATGGGCATTAACCCGGTCCGGTTTTTAGTCGTGCCATCGCTTCTTGCCATGGTGGTTATGGTTCCGTTGCTGACATTCTTCGCCGATGTTATCGGGCTTCTGGCGGCTGGCTTGTACGTGGAACTCACACTGGGTATATCCATCCCGGCTTTCTTCGATCAGGTCATTGATGTGCTGAGTTTGGGCGATCTGTTCCACGGTCTGGGCAAGAGCGTGCTGTTTGCCATGCTGATTGCCATCATCGGTGTTGTGAATGGTGCTTCGGTGACCGGTGGCGCAGAGGGTGTTGGCAAGGTCACCACACGCGCCGTCGTTCAGGCCATTTCCGCCATTGTCCTGACGGACATGCTGTTCGCCTATCTGGCGACGCTCGGGTAAAGGGTCGGGGGAAGAACCAAATCATGAATGCAGTTGTTTCTGAAGGAACCGTCGACCCGGCCAAGCCCGAAATCGTGATCGAGGTACAGGATCTGGTGACCCATTACGGCACCCGTAAAATCCTGAACGGCATCACCATGGAGGTGAGGAAAAACGAGATCATGGTGATCATGGGCGGCTCGGGCAGCGGCAAGTCGACGTTGTTGCGGCATCTCATGGCGCTGGAACAGAAGACGTCGGGTACCATGCGCATTCTGGGCCACGATGTGGATGACCTGAGCATGAAGGAGATGTTTGATCTCCGCAAACGCCTCGGCGTGGCCTTCCAGGGCGGGGCGCTGTTCAGTTCCATGACCGTGGGTGAGAACGTCATGTTGCCGCTTTTTGAGCATACCGAACTGGACCGGATGACCATGGATATCATGGTGCGCATGAAGCTGGAAGTGGTGGAAATGGGCGGCTTCGAGGATTTGATGCCGTCGGAATTATCCGGCGGCATGATCAAGCGTGCGGCCTTTGCCCGCGCCGTGGCCATGGATCCGAAAATTCTGTTCTGTGATGAACCGTCGGCGGGTCTTGATCCTGCCGTGGCGTCGGCTCTGGACGAGTTGATCCTGCGGCTTCGTGATGCGCTGGGTATGAGCATCGTCGTCGTGACCCATGAATTGGACAGCGCCTTCAAGATCGCCGATCGTATGACCGTGCTTGATCGCGGAGATATTCTGTTCATCGGCACGCCGGACGAAATCCGCGCGTCGAAAAATCAACGCATTCAGAAAATACTTAACCGTGAGCCGGACAGCGAGGACATCGATGCAGATGTCTACCTCGGTCGGCTAACCGGGCAGGAAACGTACGGAGGGGCCGAACTATGAGAAGCAACAAGATCAACTACCTCGTGGTTGGTAGTTTTGTGCTGATTTCAATTATCGGCCTTGTGATTGCCGTGGCATGGCTGACCGGGCGCACCGGACCGACAGAGTCCTATCACGCCATTTACCGCAATGTGACGGGTGTCAAATTTGGATCGCAAGTCATGTATGAAGGATATCCCATCGGACAAGTAACTGCGGTGACGCCTGTTGAACAGGGTGGCCGGATGGAATTCCGCATCGATTTCGATATCAAGGAAGGATGGCGCCTGCCCGACGATTCCGTGTCGGAGATCGGAGCCTCCAGCCTGTTGTCGGCTATCAGCCTGAACGTCACTGCGGGCACCAGCCCGACCGCCCTCAAGCCCGGAGACCGGATTATATCCAAGGAAGCGTCTAATCTGTTTGATGTGGTGGCCACGGTGGCAACGGACATCGCCGAGCTGGCGGAAACAAATCTGAAACCCCTGTTGGAACAGTTGACCCGTGGCGGTGGTGTTCTGGCGGAAATACTTGAAGACGATGGGCGTGTCATTGTTGATCGGGTGCGTGACCTGGTGGAAGATCTGGCCCTTCGTGGGCCGCAGATCACCGATGATTTCGAGATATTTGCCAATGACCTAGAACGACTGGGTTCCAGTCTTAACCGTTCTGCCGAGGAACTGAGCGAGTTCCTGACACCTGAAAATCGCAACAAGATCGAAGGCGTTCTGGATCATCTGGACCGGGCAGCAACCAGTCTGGACCTGTTGATGATCGAGGCCAATGCGATGATTGGCACGACCAATGACCTGCTGGAGGATAACCAGGGGGACGTTACGCAAGCTGCCAATGATCTGCGTTATACAGCGGAGTCGGTTTCACGTTATGTGGAATCCATCAATCACAGTCTGGATGGTGCGGCCCGGAACATGTACGAGTTCAGTCGACAGATCAGGCAGAACCCCGGCCTGCTGCTGGGCGGCTCGCCCCCGGCAGACAACGCGGAGGTGGGAGAATGATCATGCATAAGCCTGGTACAGTATTCCGCTTCGCACCCATGAAAGTACCGTCCACGCGGGCGCTTTTCACTTCGTTTGTGATGGGGATCGGCTTGATGACCAGCCTGGTTATTGGCGGGTGTACCCAAGCACCGGTGCCGCAGGACCGCTATTACCGTATTTCTGCCCCTGCACCCACAAGCGGCGGGATGCTGTTGCCGGGAGCCGTGGAGGTGGATCGCTTCGGGGCCGAAGGCCTGACATCCGGGCGCGCCATTGTTTTTGTTGAGGGCGACGGGGCAGATACCTTGCAGGAATATAACTACGATTTCTGGCATAAGCCTCCCGGTGACATGTTGCGGGACGTCATGATCGATTACCTGCGTGCGGCAAATGTGGCGAACAATTTCGTGACGCCGGAAATGCGGGCCGACGCGGACTATCTGCTGACCGGGCGAATTCAGGCTCTCGAAACCGTGCGAGGCTCGGCACCCAAGGCTATTGTGGTGTTGGAAATTGCGGTGACCGATGCGAAAACGGGCGCGGTGCGGCTGGCGCGTAGCTATCGGGCGGAAGTGCCCGCATCGGATGGTTCGGTCAAGGCTGCTGTGGCGGCCGTCAATCAGGGTGTCGGCGATATCTTCGGTCGGTTCCTTGGCGATCTGCGGGGCTAGACTGCCTGACGCAACGGCTCCACGTCGGTCGCTGCCGAAATAATCGACAGGTAGGCCTGGATCGTTTTGTCCATGCCCATGACCAGGGCATCTACCGTGATGGCGTGGCCGATCGAGACCTCTTCCACATAAGGGAGCGCGCCCAGGAACCCCGGCAGGTTGTCCAAATTCAGATCATGCCCGGCATTGAGGCCCAGTCCCACGGCCCGCATGGCTTCGGCGGTTCTAACAAAACTGCGAATGGACTCTTGGGCGCGGCCTTCCATGAAGGCAAAGTGGTAGGGGCCGGTATAAAGCTCCACCCGGTCTGCACCAACTTCCTTGGCCGGTCCTGCCATGCGTGGGTCATCATCGACAAACAGCGAGACCCGGGCACCATGGCCGTGAAGGCGTGCGATAACGTCGCTCAGCACCGCCGCGTTCGCGGGGATGTCCCAGCCATGATCGGACGTGTTCTGATCCGGTGCATCGGGGACCAGTGTCACCTGATCCGGCTTGACCTCTTCCACCAGATCAAGGAAATCCGGGGATGGATAGCCTTCGATGTTGAACTCAATATGCCGGGTGGATTTCCCGGCGTATTCGGTGGCCAGCATCTCGGCCAGGTCATAGACGTCAGCGCGTCGAATATGACGCTCGTCCGGACGGGGATGGGCCGTGATGCCGGTCGCGCCCGCGCCAATGACGACCCGCGCCATGCCGGGTACGCTGGGATAGGTCAAATCACGCTGGTTGCGCAGCAGGGCGATCTTGTTCAAATTCACACTCAGGGCGGTCATGGTGACCTCCTTTTGTCTCGCCCATCCACTGTTGTAGCAGAGGGGTTATTGTAAATTGTTATCGTAACAATTTGGTTTTAATCTTTGTTATTATGGATATAATCGTTCCTGTATTCCCGTCAACACCTATATTGTCTGCATAACAATGTGGAAACCTGAGTCTATTGCCACCGACCTGCCCCTGTACCGCGCCATCGCAGCCCGGTTGGGCGAGGACGTTGCAAAGGGAACCCTCAGTTCCGGCGACCGCTTGCCGACGGTTCGTGATCTGGCGGATACCTTGGGGATCAACGTGGGCACGGTCTATCGGGCGTATACACTGGCCGAGCAGCAGGGCGTTGTGTCCAAGGAAATAGGTCGCGGCACATTTGTGCGCGATAACAGACGAGACGGAGGCGGGGTCCGTTCCGGTAATCCCGAAAGCGGAGAGGCCGCACCCAGCTTAGACGAAAACGCACCAGTGGACATGACCCGGAACGAGCCGCCGTTTGTACCGCTAGATGGTCTGTTGCGCCAGTCGCTGGCGGAGATCAGCCGCAACAGCCCCCTCGATGGCATGCTGGAATACGGCCATAGCCAGGGCCTTGCCCGCCACCGTGAAATATTGGCGGGATGGTTGGCGCGGACGCAGGGCCTTGAGGTCAATGTCGCCGACCTGACTGATCATCTGATTGTCACCGGCGGTGCACAGCAGGGATTGACCATTGCCCTGGGTGCATTGGCCAGTCCGGGCGATACGGTGCTGGTGGAAGAATTGTCCTATCCCGGCGTGCGAAATCTGGCGCGCTTCTTCGGCCTGTCGCTGCGCGCCGTGGCCATGGACGAGGAGGGTATTATACCCGATGCCCTGGATCAGGCGTGTCGTGAGTCAGGCGCGCGGGTGCTTTACTGTATGCCCCATGCCCACAATCCCACCACGGCCACTATGGGCGACGAACGCCTCGGTGCCATTGCCGACATCGCAGAACGCCATGGCCTGATGGTGATTGAAGACGATGTGAACCCCCATGCCGATGATGGCTGGCGTCCGCTGGCGACTGTTCTCCAAGAACGCACTCTATATATCTCCAGTCTGTCGAAGATCGTCGCACCGGGCTTAAGGGTCGGCATGATCGTCGCCCCGCCCAGCGTATTCGCGGAAGTGCTGGCGGCGAGCCAGACCACAAGCTGGATGGCACCGCCGCTGATGGCGGAACTGGCCTGCCTGTGGATCCGGAACAGCATGGCCCGTGATCTGATTGAATGCCGGGCCGCCATCACTGATAAGTTGCAGGCGATCGCGGCGCGGGTTCTGGCGGAATTGCCTTATCGGGCTCATGCCGCCAACACCCACCTGTGGCTGCCGCTGCCTGCACCCTGGTCAGCGCGCGAGTTCGTCGATGCGGCGTCAGGCCGGGGTGTACTGGTGTCGCCCTCCACCCAGTTCGCCATTGATCCTTCCAATGTCCCGCCCGGCGTGCGATTGTGCCTTAGTTTTGTTGGTGGGGATATGGCGGGTGACCGTCTGGAGCGCGCCCTTGGCGCACTGACAGAACTTTATTTCGAGCCACCAAGGCCACAAGCGTTCAAGATGTAATCTAGTCGATTTTTTTTGACCGGATGAGTCTTACGGAAATCATCGGCGCGGTTCCAGGATGAGCGGATCAGCCCTTCCGGGTCACCCCGCAACCCTTCGCGGATCGACCTGGACCTCTCGTCAGCGTCAATGTCGGCAACATCTGCCTCGATACCATCCAGTGCTGCCGAGACGACTTCCTGTGGTGATGTTTTCTCGCCCTCCACATAGTCGATCATCTCGGTATCGATGAACCCGGCATAGAGGCCGTGGACCATGGTGTTCTGGGCCTGAAGCTCGTAGCGCAGGCTATGGGTCAGTGACATGGCCGCTGCCTTGGTGGCTGAATAGCTGCCAAAAGCAGGGAATGCAACCAGACTGGCAACGGACAGGACGTTCATAACTGCGCCACCGCCGTTGGCTGCCAGGACGGGGGCGAAGGCCAGGGTTAACCGCGCAGGGCCATAGACGTTGACCTCTGTCTCGAGGCGTAAAGGTTCCAGACTACCGGCTTCCATCAGTCCGAGAGATTCCAGTACGCCCGCGTTGTTGATCAGCAAGGTCGCATCGCTTGCCTGTTCGGCCGCCGCCGCCGCATCCGCGTCCGATGTAACATCAAGGCGCAACGCGACCACCTTGTTGCCGTGCGTTTCCAGCAATGGCACGAGGCTCTCCCGGTCTCTAGCGCCCGCGTAAACCTTGGCTGCGCCTCGGGTGATCAGGGCGTCGACGAAACACTTGCCAAGACCCCGGTTGGCCCCTGTTACGATAGCGACGGAGCCTCTGAGTTCCACTAGATTTCCATGTCGAGGGCGCGCAGATAGACGGCCATGACTTCTTCCATTTCGCGTCGGTCGGCGGCGTCCAGCTTGCGAATACGGATGATCTGGCGGATCACCTTGATATCAAAACCGGACCCCTTGGCCTCCGAATAAACCTCTCGGATATCGTCCGTCAGGGCTTTTTTCTCTTCTTCGAGCCTCTCGATCCTCTCGATGAAGGACTTCAAGCGATCTGCGGCGACACCACCTACATCAGACATCCGGTAACTCCCTTTGGATTCGTACAAATCAGAACTGAATATGGCCGGACATTAACTTCGCCGTCTGATCCGTGCAAGCGGCGCTTCCATAAAAAATAACCCTCCCGCGACCATGGCCACCCCACCCCACTGCACTAGGCTCAGGTACTCCTGGAACAGGTAGGCGGCGAGCAGAATGGTTGCAATTGGTTCCATGAAACTCAGCATGGCAACGCGGGTCACCCCGACCAGTTTGGCGGCGGCAAAAAATGTGAGGTAGGCAACGGCGAAGGACAGGCCGTTGACCACGCAACTGGCCCAACCCAGGGTGCTTTCCGGCGGTTGCCAACTATCGGTGATCAATAAGAGAGCGCCAATGATGACAAGTGACCACAGGGCCATGTGAAAATTGGCACTGACGGCACCGACGGCGACGCTGAGACGCATGGTGACGATGACCATGGCTGCGGCGAAGATCGCGGCGAGGCCCGCCAGCACCAGTCCGACGGGATCAAGGACACTGAAATCCACTGCAAGGGCGAAGCCGAGACCGACGAGGGCGACCACACCAGAAAAGACAGCGACGAGCGTCAGACGCGAAATGCCCGTCACATGGTTATAAATGCCGATCAGGAAGGGGTTCACGAACATGATCAGAATTGTCAGGCTGACACCGATGTATTGAATGGCAGTATAGAAACTGAACAGCATGGCGGCGGAGACCGCGCTTGTGTACAGCGCCAGCCGGATCAATGCCCGCGGCAGGCGAAATCGCCCATGGGTCACGGCGATGCACATGCCGAGGGTCAGCGTGGCAATCACCGCCCGGATGGTGATGACGGTCATTGGATTAGCGCCTTCCTGATAGGCGAGTTTGGGCGTGTTGGTCATAATTGCGACGGCAATGGATACCAGGACCATCATCGCAATGGCGCTCACGGTCGCACGTTTATGGGGAACGTCGGGAGGTGGCGTCATAATTGCGCTTATGTTGTCCGGGTAATGTCGATCAGGCTATCGACCACCGCATGCATGGCAGTATCATGGTCGGCCCCTTCGGCGCAGGCCAGTTCGTAGGCCTTACGCTGCCGGTGTGTGCTGGTACCGCGTTCCATGATCGTTCGCAGGTGTGCCAGTTCCTTCTCGCATCCGGCCTCGGCGGCATCTTCTCCGGTCAGTTCGATAAGTTCATCTATCAGGTCTGGAACAGCCACCAGTTCACCCATGCCGAAATCAATCAGCGGTTCATCAATGCCGTAACGCTGTGCCCGCCAACGATTTTCCGAGATCAGCATGTTGGAATATTTGCGCCAGCGCTGGTTGCTGCCTTTCAGACGGGTCAACATGCGCAGAATACACATATACAAGACCGCAATGGCGACCGCGTCATCTATATCGGTACAGACATCGCAGATCCGCATTTCAAGCGTCGGGAAGCGGTTGGAGGGCCGGATATCCCACCAGATTTTGGTGGCATCTTCGATAATTCCGGCATTTACCAGCATGTCCACATGGCGCTGGTATTCCACATAGGAATCAAACTGCTCAGGCAGGCCCGTGCGCGGCAGTTCGTTAAAGATGCTGAGGCGGTAACAGGCCATGCCGGTGTCTTCGCCCCGCCAGTACGGCGATGATGTGGATAACGCCAGCAGATGCGGCAGGAAGTAGGAAACCTGCCCCAGCAGGTCCATGCGCAATTCGTCATCGTCGCCCACGCCCACATGCACATGCATGCCGCAGATCAGTAACCGGCGTGACACGCCCTGTAAGTCCTGAGCGATGGCGTTATATCGGTCGGCGTCGGTGTGGCTGTGATCTTCCCATTTGGATATGGGGTGGGTCGCCGCTGCAATGGGGGCCAGATTGTAGTCCGCTGCGATATCCGCCACGGATGAGCGCAGATAGGCAAGGCTTTCACGGGCGTCCGCAGGCGTCGCACAAACAGGCGTGCCGATCTCGATCTGGGACGCCATGAATTCGGGCTGGACCCTGTCACCCAGTTCCGCTTTACAGCGGTCGAACAGTTCTTCCGGTGGCTGGGCTGCCAGTTGCCGGGTGTCACGATCAACCAGCAGGTATTCTTCTTCAATGCCCATGGTGAAGGGAGGGTGTGTCCGCGCCATGAGTCAGAACCGTTGGACGCGGTGAATGTCCTCGCGCCGCATGATACCTTGCAGACAGTCGGCCAGTATGTTTGCCCAGCGTTCCTGTCCCGCTACGTCGGCGATCTGGTCCTGACGGATTTCGATAACACCATTGGCGAGGCCGGGTGAGGTGCCGTGAACATCGATGGTATAGGCGGCCTCCAACCCCGAATAGGGTTGGTTGTCACCGATGTGCAGCCCTTGTGCGCGGAGATCCTCCATCATGGATTGGGCCAGCCGGGGGTCGCGATTGTACAGCACACCTGCATCCCATGGCCGGTGTTCTTCCCCAAAGGACGGGGTAAAACTGTGAACGGAAAACAACACCGGAGGGCACCCTTCGACCCGCCAGCGATGACCAATAGTATTGGAGATTGCCTGATGATAGGGCCAAAACAAAGTGTCCACGCGCTTTAAGGCCTGCGCTTCCCGAATATTGACATTGGCCGGGATAGTGGTGCCGTCACTGACCTCGGCAATGGATTCCGGATGACCCAGCGGCCGGTTACAGTCGATTGCCAAACGCGAGTAATTGTGCAGCAACGCCGTGGCATCCAGCAGTTCCGACAGTCGCCGGGTCACGTCGGCCGCGCCGATATCATAGGCGATATGGCGGTCCATATGTTCTACGTCCACGCCCAGGCCTTCCAGCATACCGGGCACTGCCCGCCCCGCGTGATCGCAAATCAAAACCAGATGCGCCGCACCGTCTTCGTTCAGATGATCGAATACTGGCGGGTCGTCGGGACCAAGTAGGCTGGTGACGTCGTCGAGATTTATCATGTCCATTTCCATGGTCGCACTATACCGCGCTGGTCCGGGAAATCGAGCCCAATGGGCACCTGATAGACAACCCGGTTTTTTCCGGTCACTGCTCAACCGGAACCGCCATGGGGCGGCGGTGAAACGGTGTAAAGGCCTACAGGAATGTCGGACGTTATTACAGTCGATGACGCGGCATCCCGTCGCGGGTTTGCCCTTGGCACCCTGATCAAAGAGTGTTTCTGGCCGCCGCCGCAAAATGGTTCTTGCACACAGTTGCAAAGGCCTGTGCAAAGCGGGTCGGGCGGGTGCCTGCCATGCGGGCCAGCACGACGCGCCCCTGGGGGACATCATCAATCACCGGAATGGCGACGATGCGCTTGCCGTCGTAGGTCAGGTCCCCCGCCGGCCGGGTCACCAGCACCGAATAGCCGAACCCGTTGCCGACCAAAGAACGCACCGTCTCGAAGGATGGCGAGCGGTAGCAGATGTTGGGCTCAACGCCCAAGTGAATGAACAGCGTCGTGAAATAACGCGACGAGGGTAAAATATCGAGCAGGACCATGGGTTCGTCTATCAGGTCGCCCAGGCTTAGCGTCGCCCGGCCTGCCAGCGGGTGATCTGCGGCGAGCAGGGCATAGGGCGGAAAATCCGCCAGTACTTCCGTTTCCAGACCGTCGGGCAGGTCCACGTCATAGACGACGGCCAGTTCGAACCGGCCGGTTTCCAGCCCGCTGACCAAATCAGTCTGCATGCCTTCGTTCAGGCGAATATGGGCTTCCGGGTAGGCCCCCTCGAAACTGCGAATCAGGCCCGGCATATAGAACGACGCAATGGTCAGAAAACAGCCCACATTGAAGTCGCCCGAGACCTCGTCGCCCAATCGTTCTGCGCTGCTCCTCACATCACCCGCATGCGCCAGCAGGGCGCGCATCTCCACCACCATGCGCTGACCCGCAGGAGTCAGTGACACGCCCTGGGCGTGATGGCGGATGAAGAGCTGGATGCCCAGCAGGTCTTCCAGTTTGGCCACGGCGCTGGAAACACTGGGTTGCGAGATATTCAGCGTATGGGCTGCTTCGGCGATAGAGCCGTGATCAGCGGCGGCGACGAAGTAGGTAGCTTGACGAAAAGTGTATAGAATCAATTTAATCTATCCAATTCAAAGATAAATAATATTTTATCTTTATAGGAGCTTTCGCCACAATCCCCAACACCGAAAATATATGACACCCAATTCATTGCACCCGAGGGTGAGGAGAAAACACATGATCCGTACAGGCGCACAGTACCGCGAAGGCATCAGCGACGGTCGTGAGGTGTATATCAACGGCGAGCGGGTCAAGGACGTGCCGTCCCACCCCATGTTCAAGCCGCTGGTGGACATCCGTGCGCGTGTCTACGACATGCAGCATGACGCGGCGACCAAATCGCTGATGACCTACGAAGAGGGTGGCGAGGAATTCTCCATTGGCCTGAAACTGCCGCACACCCAAGACGACTGGTGGGCCAAGCGGGCCTCGACCGACGCGGTGTTTGAAGACATTGGTGGCGTCGTGACCCGTATCGGTGATGAGACCGTGGGCGAAATGTGGTCGCTGTTCGATGGTCAGGATGTGTTGAACGAGGTCGATCCCCAGTTTGCCAAGAACATCGAAAATCATATCAATAAAGTCATCCTGCATGACCCGTTCCATGTCTCGGCCAACACCGACCCGAAAGGTGATCGATCCAAAGCGCCGCAGGATCAGGACCCGGACATGCTGCTGCATGTGGTCAAGGAAACCGATGAAGGCATCGTGGTTCGCGGGGCCAAGTATGAGACCGCTGCCGCCTATGCCGATCAGGCGTTCACCAAGCCAACCATCGCTAACTGGGGTAACGAAGCCTATTCGGACTATGCCGTCGGCTTCATCTGCGACCTGAATTCGCCGGGGATCAAGATGATCTGCCGCACCGGTTTTGCTGGCCGTGCCAGCGCGGAAGACTATCCGCTGTCCAACAAGTTTGACGAGATCGACTCCCTCGTGGTGTTCGACAACGTGCTGGTGCCGTGGGAAAACGTGTTGTTCTATCGTCACACCAAGGCGGCCGTGTTCATCCGGGCGACTTTGCACCGCTATTCGGCGTTCGCCTTTGTTCAGCGCAACCTGAAGGTGGCCGACATGATGATCGGTGCGGCGCTGTTTAACGTGCGCCAGACCGGCCTCGACAAGCAACAGGCCGTGCAGGAAAAACTGGCGCAACTGGCAGTCTACCGCGAGGGCATCAATGCCCATTTGACCGCATCCATCGCCCTGGCCGAAGAAAGTCCCAATGGTCTTTTGATGCCGAACCAGTCGCTGCTCTATACGGGCCGTGTGCATGCGTGCTCCAACCTGCCCGCCATGATGCATCTGGCGCGAGAGTTGTGCGGGGGGCAGATTTGTGTGACCCCGGACGTTGCCTGCTTTAACGGCGAAGGTACCAGCGAATGGATGCAGAAATTCTATTCCATCAACGAAGACTGGGTCTCTGAAGATCGCCGCAAGCTGCTGGCCTTCGCCCGTGATCTGCTGAACTCCGATTACGCGGGACACCGTCTGACGTTCCAGTTATTCGCGCAGTCGCCGCCCTTTGCCCATCTGGCGGCTGTCTATCGTAACTTCGACTGGGCCAATGCCCTGGACTTCGTCCAGCGCGCCGCAGGGCTGTCCAAGAATGTGCTCGGCGAGAAAACCAAAACCGTTGGCGACAGTGCGGTGAGCAAGTGGTTCGATGGCTCAGCTGGGGTCAAACGCTCAACCAAGGCAGACGGATAATGACGACAATATCGCCCCGTAGAAAACTGGAGGATGGTCCCGTGGAAACAGACAGATTTCTCGAAGCCATGAGCAGCGCTTCAACATCGGTCAATATCGTTAGCACCGACGGCCCGGCCGGACGGGCAGGTGTCACCATCAGCGCCATGTGCTCGGTGTCCGCTGATCACCCGACGGTTCTGGTCTGTGTCCATCACTTAAGCCCGGCAGCGAAATTGATCGAGGAAAATGGTGTATTCTGTGTCAATCTGCTGACGGCGGAACAGTCCGATATCTCGGATACCTTCGCCGGGCGCATCAAGCGCGACGACGGGGATAAATTTGGCTGCGCAGAATGGATTTCCATGGCCACGGGGTCGCCGGGTCTGGTTGGCGCACTGGTGTCCTTCGACTGTACTGTTGTGCAGAAAATGCGGTGGGATACCCACCACGTTTATCTGGGTGAGGTCGTCGATATTGAACGGGTTGGCGATGACGCCTTGCCCCTGATATATGCCTGTCGTTCCTATGGCTCGCCGAGCCTGCAAGGCCACGCAAACTGATTTGGGGAGATCGTCGGACATGACGCACAAGCGCATCCGGAAATTCAACACCAAGGAAACCTATCCGGAACAGAGTCTGGATAACGATTTATGTCAGGCAGTCGTGGCCAAAGGCACCATGGTCTTTTTGCGTGGCCAGATTGCCCAGGATCTGGATACGCGGGAATCCCTGCATGTGGGCGATGCTGGCAAGCAGACCGCCAAGGCCATGGAAAACATCAAAATACTGCTGGAAGAAGCCGGTAGTTGCATGGATCATATCTGCCGCATCGTTGTTTACCTGACCGATATCCGCTACCGCGATGCGGTTTATCAGGAAATGGGCAAGTGGCTCAAGGGTGTTCATCCCTGTTCGACAGGACTGGTTGTGCCAGCCCTGGCGCGGCCCGAGTGGGTCGTCGAAATCGAGGTCACCGCAGTGATCCCGGATTAACGAACAAATGCGCAAAAAAAGAGGCACGCCTGAACGTGCCCCTCCCATCGGCAAAACGCTGCGTCGTGTTTACATGTCCGACGGATCAATGCCCGGAACTTCGGTGAGGCCCGCAAGCTGTTTCCAGTTCACCGGATAGGCGGCGTAGAAGATGGTGCATTCCTGATCGGCCTCGTACTTAACATGCATGCCCTTGGGTGCGAACATCATGTCGCCGGGGTTTAGCTCATAGCCGACCCCATCAACGACGAGACGGAACGTTCCTTCGTAACAGAACATCAACTCATCACAGGGCAGATCGAAGGGGACAGAAACATTGTTCAGAAAATTAATACCCCCCGCCATGCTTTCGCTGTTCTTAACCGTGACGAAGGGCTTGATGTAGGTGCCGTTCTCGCCGAGGCTTTCTTTACGATGGCGAATGTCCGCCATGCGGAACACTTGGGGTTTTTTATCCATTAGTCACTCTCCTGATGATAGGGTTTCGTTCAGTTCGATCTTGTAGCCGTCCGGGTCTTCGATGAACGCCAGCATGCGGGTGCCGTTCTTCATGGGGCCGGCCGGACGGATAATGTTGACACCCTCAGCCTTTAAGTATTCACAGGCCGCGACGACATCCGGGACCATAATGGCCAGATGCCCCCAGGCATTGCCCTTGTCGTAGTCTTCTTTCTGATCCCAGTTGTAGGTGATTTCGATACTCGGATACTCGTCCTCCGGTCCAAACCCGACGAACACATTGGTGAAACCGCCATCGGGGTATTCGGTGTTGCGCAGGACTTCCATCCCCAGGATGCGAGAATAGAAATCCAGGGACTTGTCCAGATCCTTGACGCGGATCATGGTGTGGTCCAGCCTGAAGCCCTTGTTGCCCTCGTTTGAGTCGCCCATGGTGTCTGTGTCTCCTGTAGTGTTACTGCACGGCCTGATAGACCAGTTCCTGGAAACGTCGCACGCTGCTTTCCCAACAGGGAGATAGTACGCCGCCGTCTGCCGAAATCGCCGAGGCCCGGCCTTGCTGTAATCGTTCACACACGTCGTGGTCTTCTTTATGCACGTCCCACCACAGATTCATCAATTGTTCCGTTTCCTGTACGCTGGCTTCGCTACCATCGGTCTTGTAGATCGCGCGGTACTGACGGGTCTTGTCGGCGGATACGGGCAGGTTCAGATGCACACCCAGTTGATCGGGGAAATAGCGGCCCAGGACGAAGTTGGGGAACAGTGTCAGGTAGCGTGAGCTGACGTTCAGGGAGCCCGCCCGTCCCTCAACACCGTCGTCGCGCTCGATGTCCACCGCACTGCCCAGACAGGTGCCTTCGCTGACCACATAATGATCGCTCAGCGGCTGGTCTGTGGTGCCTGAATGCACGACGGGCACGTGATAGGGCTCGATGAAGTTCTCCATGAGGAATTTCCAGTTGGTATCGACCTCGCCGAAGTCCAGCATGCCGACAAGCCTCAAGTCCGCCAGGTCGATACCATCCAGGCGGTTCGCCAGGGGAGCCACATGATCGGATAAATTGCCCGCGTTGCCGTTGAGATTCACAAAAATCCAGTGTCCCCATGTGTCGCACGGCACTGGAACGAGGCCGTAGTCATCGAAGTCAAAGTTGTCGGGCTTCTGGTTGTCGATCCCGCCAAAGTGCGGTGCCGCGCGTAATTTCCCCGAAAGATCATAGGACCACGCGTGGTATGGACATTTGAACAGCCGGCCAACATTCATGGGTTGGTCAACAAGCTTCATGCAGCGATGACGGCAAACATTCTGGAAAGCCTTGATCTCGCCGGTCTCATTGCGCACAAGCACGATTGGCTGTCCGCCCACATCCACCGGGATTGCTTCACCGGCCTTGGTGAGGTCATGGGCATAACCGACGCACATCCAGGAATTGGAAAACAGCTTTTCCTGCTCCAGTTTGAAAAATTCCGTGTCAGTATAGGCAAGTGCAGGCAAGCCATGGGCCAATGGTCCGGTATTTTCAAAGGTATCGAATTGCCCCTGATCGGCAATATCTTTCAAAGAAACGCTCATAGAAACGCCCTCCAATTAACAAGGTTACAAACTCAGCACCACACCCTTGGCCAATATTGCTTCGTTAATGTATCCGATTTCCCGAACGTCCGTATTTCAATCGGAACCCTATAGGAAATACATCATTTTGCACAATCAATTATTTACTCATAATAAACAAATTTAATTTACATTAAACTTTTCATCAAATTTCTTACCTACTATAATTTATCAGATTCAATGCCCTGAACTGTGATCACAGTGAGTAAACCAAATATGCCAAACAAGCAATTCATAGATCAGTATCTGGAAGGCTGGCGGGTCGGCGATGGGGCCATGATTCACCGGGCCACGGCGGAGGGCTTCACCTATGACGATCCCAACACGGGGATTATCCCCCGGTCCGGGTTCATCGAGTTTTTTGACGATTTTAAGCAAGCAGCGGCGGACCTGAAGGGTGTGCCCGTAACCGAGCCGTTCCTGGACTACAGAGATATGGTCATGGACAAGAGTGCGCCGGTTTGGACGGTCTGGTGCTGGTGGCATGCGGTAGGGACGGATTTTCAGGGCAGCGCGGTCATCAAAGTTGGCGAAGACGGTGTTCAATCTGAACAGATCGCCTACTATACCAAACTCCCTGACCAGACTCCCTGAATAAAGACGTTAAAGGTTTCCCCTCCCCATGACTTTTTCAATTGTTGGATTTTGTGAACGCACGGGCATGTCGGGTGTGGCGATTACCACATCGAGCATTTGTGTCGGCAGCCGCTGTCCCTGGGTTCGCGCAGGCGCTGGGGCGGTGACCACCCAGAACGTGACCGACCCGAAGATCGGCAACGAGGTACTAGATTTGCTGGCTGATGGCGTCGGTGCGGCGGATGCGGTTGCGCGGGTGATGAATGGCCGTGACCATGCGGAATACCGTCAGGTCGCTGCGGTGGATATGCAAGGCAATACCGCCCACTTCACCGGGGCCAACATCCTTGGCACCAACGAAGTTTCCGAAGGCCGCCACTGTGTGGCAGCCGGCAATCTTCTCAGCACCACGGACGTTCCCCACGCCATGGTACGGTCCTTTGAGGCGGACGGAGACAAGCACCTGGCCGACCGTTTGCTGAGCGCCTTGCAGGCTGGCATTGCAGCAGGCGGCGAAGAGGGGGAGACGCACTCCGCCGGATTGCTGGTCGCCCATGAACAACCGTGGCCCCTGGTCGATCTGCGTGTTGACTGGACGGATGATTGTCCGGGCCAAGTCATGCGCGAAATCTGGAACGCCTACGAGCCTCAGATGATGGACTACCTGACCCGCGCGCTTGACCCGTCTGCGGCACCCAGCTACGGCGTCGCGGGAGACGAATAGCCGCTATACTAACGTGCCGGAATCATTCGTTCAGGCCACTCTGAAACCATTCATTCAGGTTTTAGCTCTACATTTCCCTTGATTGGCGGCGGTCAGTGGCCTACCTCCATTTCAGGTCTATATATTTACCGGGAATGAGTTCGTGGAAGATATCGTGTCACCGTGCATTTCAGTCTGTCGATTGAACGGCCAGAGCGGATTTTGTGAAGGGTGCTGGCGCACCACGGAAGAAATCGGTCGGTGGCGGCACATGGACAACGATGAAAAACGTGCGGTGCTATTGCGTCTGCATGACCGGCGGGATGCGTCGGGGCAGGGCGGGAAGCGACCCAGGCGACAGAGCCGCCGTTCACGAATGTTCACCGGATAGTCTTCCGGCTCACCTGTGGTTATGATAACGAAGGTTAAGGAATATTTTTATGAGCGATCTGCTCGCACAATTACTATCCGAACGGGACTACCTCATGGCCGACGGGGCCATTGGCACCAACCTGTTCGCCATGGGCCTGGAAACCGGTGAAGCACCGGAGCTATGGAACACGGACAACCCGGCTAAGGTCCGCAAACTCCACGACAGCTTTGTGGACGCGGGCGCGGATATCCTCATTACCAATACTTTCGGTGCCAACAGCTACCGTTTGAAGCTGCACAACGCGCAAGCCCGCGTGCATGAGATAAATGCCGCCGGTGTGCGTATCGCCCGCGAAGCCGCCGATGCGGCAGGGCGTCCGGTGGTTGTGGCCGCGTCCATGGGGCCGACGGGTGAGATTTTTCAGCCCGTGGGAACACTGAGTGAGGCCGACGGCGAAGCTGCCTTTGCCGAACAGGCCGAGGCCCAGGCCGAAGCCGGGGCCGATGTGCACTGGATCGAAACCATTTCCGGCCATGAAGAGTTAAGCGCCGCCGTGCGGGGCGCGTCGGTAACGGGCCTGCCCATCGTTTCCACCATGACATTCGATACCGTGGGCCGCACCATGATGGGCCTGACAACGGAAGACGCCTCCAAACTGGGGCATGCCCTGAGCATGGAACTAATCGCGGCGGGCAAGACTGGCCTGATGGCCTACGGCTCCAACTGCGGGGTTGGCCCGGCGACACTGGTGGATTCCATTCTCGGCCTTGGCCGGGCTGCCAACGGTGGCGATATCCTGGTGGCCAAGGGGAATTGTGGCATTCCGCAGTACGACGACGGCAAAATCGTCTACACTGGCACACCGGAAATCATGGCCGACTACGCCCGACTGGCCCGCGATGCGGGCGCGCGGATCATCGGCGGCTGCTGCGGCACCACGGCGGTCCATGTGCGCGCCATGGTCGATGCGCTGAAAGACTATACACCACGCGAACAACCCACCCGTGACGCCATCGAAGCGGCCTTGGGACCGGTGGACGTCGCCCCGCCACCACGCGAAGGCCTGGACGAAGCCCAGGCCCGCCGTCGCAGCAGACGGCGCGGGTAGCTGGTTGCGGGCGGCGGCGGCTCAAGCGCCATTCACGGCATCATTCAGCCACGATATTCGTGTTTGGGCTTCACGCCGCGCATCATCCTCGCTGTCGAAAACCTGATTGCCGAAGGAGCCAACCGGAAACCAGCCGCGATTGTCCTCACTATCGCGGCGAAACTCCTCAAATCCGAATGTTCCGTCGGGCCTGCGGAAGATGTCCACGCAGCGACCCCCTCCCTGAATATTGATGGATTTCAGGACCACATTCTTGTCGGCCATATTGTCTCGTCTCCGAAGACGGATTCGGGAAGGTGTAATCACATCCTAGTCCGTGAAATGTCTGAGAAAAATTCAAAAGTAGCTAAGAGATAAACCAGTCAAAATTTCAGTGATTGATGTCGGCTTATACCAAATTGTAAAAAGAATAACCTACTCGTCCCTGAAGAAGCTTGGTCATTGAATTTTTTCAAGTTATTGATAAATATGGAATATTTCTCTATTAATGAAAAATGCATCAACCTCGGTTATCAATAACTCTTTCTGCAAACTGGTATTATCGCATGCAAGTAGACCAAAATTCCGGTGTAGGCACATGACCGCGTAAAGCCGGGAACGGAAATTCAAATCGGTCAAAAACTGACGTTGAACATGTCGGCTTTCGCTCCATTGCAGAAGATTGGCGGCAACATCAGTCGACTTCTGCGCCTAACTAAAACCCTATGTCTCGAAAATGTATATTATTGTTTCAGAGTAACAGGGCATTAATCGAACTTTCAAGGCACAGTACCCGACTTAACGGGATAAACACCTGAAGCGGTTCATATTTTGAGATTCTCTGTCGAAGGAAAAACTCTGAATATGCAAAAATCACTGACCAAGTGCTTAGTGCAAGCGTACTGTCTCTTATACCCATCTGACGCT
>FLOH01000540.1_pt1 | contig 78649 bp, 79 predicted proteins | sample 756751 | NCBI WGS metagenome assembly FLOH01 (sample SAMEA4026879, study PRJEB14308) | marine metagenome | biome: coastal water; material: water | depth 74 m
TACGGGTTGTTGCCGGGGTCGGGGAGGGAGTCAACACTTGGTTGATACCTCAGTCGGCTTTGCGGCGGCAGCTCCTATTTTGGCAAGTACCTTGTCTATTGCCACGGGGGTGGCGTGGACACTAAAGCAACGTGCCGGTCAGGACGTTGTCGTAGCGTACTTTGGGGATGCCGCATGTGAGGAAGGAGTCTTTCACGAATCCCTTTCGTTCGCTTCCCTGCATCGCTTACCGATCGTGTTCGTCTGCGAGAACAACCTTTACTCCGTGCATTCTCCGTTGAGTGAAAGGCAACCAGATAGACCCATATCGGAGTTGGCGTTGGCGCACGCTATGCCCGGCATTGCTGTCAACGGTAACGACGTTGGCGAGGTTTCAATGGCCGCATCGAGGGCAATTGAGAGCGCTCGTGAGGGCATGGGGCCCACCCTCCTTGAGTGCAAGACCTACCGCACAGTTGGGCACGTAGGCCCGGGTGCGGAGCTTGACATGGGCTATCGGGATCAAGCAGAGTTGGACTTTTGGCACGCGCGCGACCCACTGACGATTGAAGAGGACAGGCTCGCCTTGGAAATCACAAACTGGAGCGAGGCCAAGGACCAATTGGGAGGACTCATTAATTGCGAGATTGAAGACGCCTTTGCTTTCGCGACATCGAGTGCATTTCCTGAATCTGAGGAGATGTTAATGGATGTCTACCCTGCGAAGGAGCCACTATGAGACAGTTGACCTACGCTCAAGCTCTGCTCGAAGGTCAGTCCCAGTTACTCGAATCATCGAGTGATGTCGTGATCATGGGTCTGGGGGTCGCTGCCAAGACGGGAGTTTTTGGCTCAACTACTGGCTTGGCTGAGAGATTCGGGCCCAGCAGGGTGATCGATTTGCCGGCGGCAGAGAATGGCATGACGGGAATTGCCGTGGGAATGGCCGCCTCGGGATTGCGATCGATTATGGTTCACCATCGCGTCGATTTCGCCGTGCTGTCGATGGAGCCGATTGTCAATCAGGCCGCCAAGTGGCACTTTATGTACGGCGGATCCCAGACGTGTCCGCTCACGGTAAGAATGCTGATTGGACGCGGTTGGGGTCAAGGACCCCAACATGCACAGTCACTCCAAGCCTGGTTCGCTCACGTACCGGGCCTGAAGGTGGTCATGCCCACGACACCTGGGGACGCGAAAGCTTTATTGGTGGCAGCGGTACTAGATCCGGCACCTGTCATCATCTTGGAGCATCGCTGGCTATACGACATAAGTGGACCCGTGGAACAGGAAATGAAACCAGCGACCATAGGTGAGTCCTTGGTCGTTCGCCCGGGAGAGGACGTGACTCTCGTTGGCTGTTCCTACATGACACTGGAGTGCCTGCGAGCAGCTGAAGTTTTAGCAGAGAATGCCATCCAGGCAGAAGTCATTGACTTGCGCACGATTGCCCCCCTTGACTTTGAGACAATCCTAGAATCAATAGTTCGCACAGGACGACTCGTGGTCATCGATTCAGGTCACCTTGAGTTCGGGGTGACCGCGGAGATCCTTGCTCGTGTAGCTGAATCCGGGGTTGTTCTCAAGTCACCACCGGTCAGACTCGGTTTGCCTCATGCACCAACCCCAACGACCGCAGCTTTAGCCGACGGATATTACCCGCGTGCTATTGATGTTTGTCGGGCAGTGACGCACCAACTCGGCTTGGGGTCTAACCCGGCCTGGCTAGCGGATCCTGATTCAGGTTCACCGCGTGATCAACCGAATCGGAACTTCACCGGGCCTTACTAATACAGGTTCCGAAGTTGCAACCAGTAACAGGAATATAGAGACATACGTTTGGCGAGCAGGAGGGCGAATTGAATGGGAAACGAACTCGATCTTATGCGGCTGTATCCAAAGACTGGAAACCGGATGAGCAAGCGGCCCGCTATAACTGAGGAGCAGCGTCAAATCTCACGGATGTTTGGCTTCGATTACTTCGACGGTGACCGATCCCACGGCTATGGCGGTTTCTATTACCACCCTCGTTTTTGGTCAGAAACGGTACAGTTATTTGCGGATTATTACAGTTTGGCGATAGACGCATCCATTCTTGACATTGGATGCGCGAAAGGGTTCATGCTAAAGGATTTCATTGAATTTATGCCCGGCGTTGCCATCGCCGGAATCGATATTTCGCATTATGCGATAGATAATTCTGACCCTGCGGTTCGGGCCAATCTTGTTCAAGGGAATGCTAAAGATCTTCCCTATCGGGACGCGGTATTTGATTTGGTTATATCCATTAATACGATCCACAACCTCCCGCAAGCGGATGTCCTACTGGCGTTGCACGAGATCGAGCGTGTAGCAAAGGGATCCTCGTTCATCATGGTAGATGGTTGGAGAACAGAGGAACAGAGAGTTGATCTACAGAACTGGGTTTTGACGGCTCAAACCGTGCTGCATGTTGATGAATGGCTGGCTTTATTCGAGGCCGCCTCCTACACCGGCGACTACTCGTTCTGGAGCCCACGCTGATTGCCAGAATTAAGACCCAGCACATTTGCGCCTGCCTGAGTTCTCAACATATTAGGACAGAGCGCAACCACCCGGCCCGGACTCGCGCGTCCGGGTGTAGCCAGCCGTTGTGCTGCGAGAACCCGGGCCATTCCAAGAAAATTTTCCGGTACGCCTCCTGCCTTCGTTGATCATCTTCGGTTTCTATCCAACTTTTCGAATGTCGTTGTCAGAACTCTCTCGCTGCCATTGCGATCGGTTCCGAGTACATGGTCATGATCGGGGTGCCGGGTATCGAATGTCCCTGCCCTTCTCACTTAAGGCTGTGCGTTGATAGTCATGACAGGCCCAGCAAATGCGCATCTCGACTCAAATCGGGTCCCGATACTGCGGCTCGGATAAAAGTGGGTCCCATAATCGATGAATCCAGGGTTATGTGCCCCGCCCAACGGGTATTCACCAGAAACGACTAGCACTTCTTTTTCCATACGAAGCCCCAATAAAAGTCAATTCAAGAGGGCGTGATGCTGCTTCAGGAAGCTGTCCCCAATTCTAGCCAAAGGTGCTAAGGGTTCGACCTCATGGGGAAGGAGTAGGACGTTGTTTCGAAGGCATAACTCTTTGAACTCTTTCTGACGCTCTTGGGCAGCTTGGTTCGCAAGAATCTGCCGGGAATCCCAAGTCGCGCCCCTCGCCTTTTTGGGGGCAGTGAGCCCGTTCTCATGCAAGGCTTGCTTAACGACGTCTGAAATCTCCTTGCTCGTGTTTGGCACAGGTACTACTCCGTTCTGCAAGTAAGTCAGGTCACAGGCCCCCAGGCACAAGGGCTCCCGGAAAGACACGTCGAAAGGTGCGAAGCCCCTCCCGTCCGCATACTGCAGTAGTCGTGGAATGAACAGGGTCTGCCGCGATTGATACAAGGTTGCTGTGGGAAGATAATTTGTCAGAACAAGCGGAACTCCAAATGCTTCTGCGACAGTTGCGGGGCCGGATCCGGCTAATCCTACGAAGAGACTGGCTCCAGCCATCAGAAAAATGTCCATTCGCGCCGATTTGCGAGGACTTCGAGCGTAATCGATCAGACCCTCTATTTGCGGCATTGGCGGCTCGTTGGCAGATCCGATGCGCACAACCCACCCACCAGCGTCGATAATCAAACGCGCCGCATCCATGAAGGTACTAATGTCCGAATCTCGGAACTGTTCGACATTCTTGAATACTGCAGTACGAGCATGGACGGTAGTGAACCACGCATCCTTAGGCATACCTAAACGAACCAATTCCGCTCTGCCAAACTCCTCATCATCTGGTTTGAGGTCAAACAACGGGCCATGACCAGACGACTCCCATCGCTGCTGCACGAAGGCCAAACCCCCGTGGTTGTTGGGAAAGATCACGTCATCAAGCACAATAGCTTCCGGGAGGTAGGCACCTCTAGTCCCTAGTTCCCTTGGCTCACGTAACTCGACGAAGTCCGAAAAATACCGCGTCACCAAATGCGAATTCCCAAACGCCGAGTAATTTGAGTTGTAACCGAGGACAAATGTTGCCTCGGGCACCATGTTGAGCAAACGTGCCTTGATCAGACGGTCCCAGTGGCAGGTGAAGCCGAGGTTTGCGACACTTCTTAGGTTGATCAAATACTCTGTATCAACGTCCTGAAAGGAAGAGCCACCCGGGCCACAGCTGGCAAGATGTAGCCTGCGGACGTACTGAGCCCACTCCGAAACTTTTCCCAGGTGAAGCGAATTTCGAGAAACGAGCTCAAGAACCTGCTGAGACTCAGAGTTGCGGTCAAGCATCATAGTCAGCGCTCGGTCAAGGCGCAGGTGCAAATTCGTGGCTTCCTCGGCCTCCCTGGGGGTACAGTCGTTAACCTTCACACTAGACATGATGAAGACCACCAATAAAACCGCGGTTTTATCCGAGATTAGCCACGCAACAGGAATAGACCCCCGGCGTTCCAAAATTCGAAGAGCCAATGGTTTGTTAAACAGTGCCAGGGACCGAGCGCCAAAAAATGGCACTTTCCGCTGAAGAACCCGCGCTTTCCGCTGAAGAACCCCTGCGCCACCAGTGCGTACATCAATCGCTTGACGCTTGATCCAGGTACTAATCTTCATGCCTCTCATAACGAGGGCTAACGATATCTGGCCAAAGGTCCCCGTTCGCTGCGCCCCCCAGATTGAGGTGTATTAAGGAACTTAGACAAATTCTCTGAGTGCGAGAGGATGGGTCATGGCCCAAAAGAGACGGAAGTTTTCGCCGCAATACAAGGCTGAGGCGGTGGCGTTTGTTCTGGAAACGGGTCGCCCGATTACCGAGGTTGCTGCTGATTTAGGCATTAATGCAGGAACGCTGGGTAACTGGGTGGCGGCGTGGCATGAGGAGAATCCTGAGCCTGAAAAGGCCTTAACCCCGACGGAGAGAGTGAAGGTGGCAGAGATGGAAGATGAGTTGCGCAAGCTACGTTTGGAAAACGAGTTCCTAAAAAAAGCGGCGTCCTTCTTTGCCAAGACGCAACCGTAGCTGAGCGCTGCGCGTTCATCGAGTCAGAGAAGGCTAACTACAAAATCGGTTGGATGTGTTCACTTTTACGTGTTCCACGGTCCTCGTTTTATGCGTGGCGTGAGCATGTGGTTTCCACGCAAACACTGCGCCGTGAGCACGTCAGTGCCGTCGTCTTCGAGGTGTTTCATGAGTTCCGTGAGGTGTATGGGTGTCGGCGCATCACTCGGGAGTTGAACAAGCGTGGCATCGCGTGCAGCGTGGGTTTCATTGCCTCTGCGATGAAGGAACTGGGCCTTGTTACGGCGCAACCACGGGCCTATAAAGTCACCACGGTCCGTGGTGAGGGGGATATTTACCCCAGTGATGTAATCGCGCGTGATTTCACCTCGAGCATCCCAGGAACACGCCTTGTTGGGGACATTACCTATCTTCGTACCGGTGAAGGATGGCTCTATTTGGCAACGGTTATTGACCTTGCTACCCGCATGGTCGTGGGTTGGTGCACCGATGACAACATGCGCACACCTTTAATTGAGAAAGCTCTGGAAATGGCTCGACTCCACGGTCACGTAAAGCCTCACGCTGTTTTTCACTCGGACAGAGGAAGCCAATACGCATCATCAGGTTTCTCGAAGTACTGCACCACAATTGATGTCACACAGAGCATGGGAAAGACAGGGGTCTGCTGGGACAACTCGGTCGCGGAATCGTTCTTCGCGACCCTGAAAAACGAAATGTATTACCGCTACCGATTCACCAGCAGAGCCCGCGCACGATTCGCTGTCGCGGAATACATTGAAGTGTTTTACAACCGGAAACGAGCTCACAGCAGCATCGGATATCTCACACCCAGTGAGAAACTCCAAGAATTTCAGGCCACCCCGATGGCAGCCTGAAACCCGAAAAAATCAACCCCGAATTTGTCCAGAAACCTTGACACACTCCAGATAGCCTAGGCGAGACTTCGGCCAACAGTGAACGTGGAGCAGAGACGAATTATGTGGTGTTGAGGACCGTTGTTGGCTTTGAAGGCAACGTCACAATTGCACCCCGCCTAGCCCCCGTCAGAAGCTTCAACCAGGTCTCCGACCGAGGTGGTGGATGCATCATTGCTGTCGGTAGCATCTAAGAGGTTGACGAGCTGGCCCCACTCGGTATTTGTCAAGGTGTTTGAGGCCAGTGGGAGTTTAGGGGCTAGTGTCACCTCGGTTTCTTTGACGGGTTTGTTGATCCAAGCCTCGTCGGGGGTGTGAAGAATTTTCGGCATGATGGGACTACCGGTGGTGAACCGTTCCGGGTGCTGTGCTCGGGCTTGCGCGATGGTGGTTTCTCGCGCGGTTGCTTTCGCGCTGGCTAGTCCGTAGTGAACGTCAGCTGGTGTGTTTAACCCGATACCAGTGTGACGGTGGATGTGGTTGTAGCTGTCCACGAAAACGTCCATAAACGTTTGCGCTGCTTGGACAGTTGCGAATCGTTCGGGGAATGCGGGTGAGAATTTCATGGTCTTAAACCACGCCTCGGAGTATGGATTGTCGTTAGATACGCGGGGCCTGGAATGGGATCGGGTGACCTGTAAATCGGCCAGGAGCGTGGCAACTGTTTTACTTGTCATCGCGGTTCCCCGGTCGGCGTGCACGACGTTGGGGATGCCATGAACACCAAATATTTCTTTCATCAAATCTACCGCAAGTTCACCACTTTCGTGGTCGTTGACGTGAGCGCCAATGATGTAACGGGAGTAAATATCGAGCATCACATAGCAATCAAAATAGATACCTTTGACCGGTCCGGCGAGTTTGGTGATGTCCCACGAATACACCTGTCCCGGTGCTGTTGCCACAAGTTCAGGGATCGCTCGGGCTGGGTGACGGGCTAGGCGGCGTCGTTCTTTCACTTGCGCGTTCTCCGTCAGGATCCGGTACAACGTTGATACGGAACATAAATATGTTCCCTCGTCCAGGAGTTGCGCGAATATTTGGATCGGTGCGAGATCAATGAAACGCTTCGAATTCACCACCTCCAAGACACGGGCCCGCTCGGCATCGGTGAGCCTGTTTGATGGACCGCGCCTGATGGCAGGTGTCTGGATGCGTGGCTTCCTTGTTGCCGTGGCCCGCGGAACACCCACCAAAGCAGCAGCAGCCCTCGTAGGCGTACCCGCAGCGATCAGTTCCTGATACGTGTCCATCAATTTTTCCCGTGCGGTGGCTTGCGTTCCGAGCTCTCGGAGATGTGCTCCAAGAGCTCTCGCGCTTTTCCCATGATCTCCAGGGCCACCTCCGTCCGCGCGAAGCGAGCCTCCGTGGTTTCCAACCGTCGGCGTAACCGGGCGATCTCGGCCTGCTCCGCGCTGAGCCGGCTAATCTTCGAACCAGCTTCTTTGCCCGTCAGGACACCGGCATCGCGTAACTTGCGCCACTCAGCGATCTGGGAGGCGTAAAGCCCCTCACCCCGCAGATACGCGCCACCCTGCCCACGAGTCGTGGCAGCCCCGTACGCCGTCACATGCTCAAGTTTCTGGACCGGCGTGAACGACCGGCGTCGAACCGGACCCCCAGCACGAGGACCCTGGATATTGTCATTCATGGAGCTATCGTTGCGCATAGACGCCACAGTTGAACTAGACATTGCCATCAATTCCTGAATCTCGCCCGACCAACAAAACGGATTACTTGCTAAAAACCACTGGCCTCAACTCACCCTGACACGTAGGGAAGGGACTGGTCAAGTTAGCTGGATTTGACTAAAAATCGTTTAGTGAGATTAATCGGATGGCCTGAGGTATTAGGATGTAGTTTCAACAATTTTCCTTCGACAACATTTCCGCGCAGGACCGCTTAAGGAGTCTCTTTGCGATTCTTTCTCCTCACAGAAAGCCCATTCACGAAACACATGTCCAGCCGCATTGACATTAATGAAATCGAGGGCCGAGGTTTTGAATTCATAGTGATCGATGCGACAGATCTTGTACTCCCTGAACTACGTGGAATACATGGTGAAGTTGATGATCACCACCGAATCTGGAGCGTAGCTAGTTCACATCAACTACGTGAGATTGCCAACCAGCTCAGGAGTTCAGACATAGTTGTCGCGATTGGGTGCTTCGACGAATCACAAGTTCACCAACCGAACAATCCCTACTCAATTCTGGGTGAATCGAAAGCAAAACTTGGCGTCGTCGTCACTGGGCACCTACCAAGTCATGTGCGCACTGGATTCCGTCTTAAAAAAATAGCTAATGGTTTTGGAGAGCTCGTTCAACTGACTTATAAAAACCCTTCTGGCCTCGCAACAAGAATATACAATAGCTTTAAACGCCGACATTCAAATACACCATTGACGATACGAGGTTTCGTCCCACGTGTAAAATTGCGTCCACTAGACATCCTCTGGACGGGTACCATGATTGAGCCGGTTAGCCATTCGATAGTAGGGGAAAAAACAATCGTCCGTTACATCCACACCCTCGATGCGGAGTACGCTAATCGAAAACATATACCTTCAAGTAAGGAGAATTACCTCCTTTACCTGGATAGTGGCGGACCTTCTGCTCCGGAATACGCCATCTGGCCGAGCCCCTATGCAATCTCAATGGAACAGTACATCGTGACCATCAGCGAGTCCTTGAGATCCATTGAGAAATTAAGCGGTCTTGATATTGTCATTGCCGCGCACCCCAGAGCACTGCGTGGTTCACTTGATGGTGTCTACGGTGAATTTCCCGTGAGATACCACGAAACCGAAAGTTTGATATCGCTGGCTAGCGCAGTTATAGATCCTTTCGGATCCTTAGCGTTAGGCATCGCTGCAATAACTAGAATTCCAATAATTCTACTCAAGTCCAAGAGTTTTGGAATACAAATCGCCAACCATCAAAAAGCCTTTATCGAGTTGCTTAACCCAATCGTCATCAACGTTGACAAGCCAATCCGAGCTTGGAGACCCCCGTGCGTGAACGATGTGGCGTACGAAAGCTATGTAGATGCGTTTGTCAAGAAGAGTAATTCCGTGAACGGCAGATTTTGGGCTGTAGTTAGTGAAGACGCTAGGACCATGGTCAACGACCCAGATGTTGATTACCCGTCCAAGGAGCCGAGTCGAGAAGAATTTGGCAATGGTGCAAATGGAAATTGCTCTGGCTCTAAATCGTGAAGTTTTATAGGAGCCATGAAGACGGCATGAGGCCCTCTCAAACGCGAAAGACCGGCGAAGATCCCCAGTGTAGGTTCTTCGTTTTATGCGACACATTTCAGTTTCCACAGCACGTGGTGCTTGAGCGAACTTGTCGAGACAAATTTCGCGTCCGCATTCGTTTTCCATCTAGTTTTTGAATGATTCGATGCGAGCATTTCGCAAGAATTGAGCGGTCTGGGGCAAGAAATTTTGGAACTGACGGTTAGTGAATCCATATAGTGCTTGGGAAATCAATTCGTCGTAGTTGTCGGAGCTCTGTTTTCCTGGTGGTGCTTAGTACTGGATATGCGTATTTTCGGGTACCTCATAGCTCTCTGATTAATGAGAGAACGATTAGTGATAGAGGCTGGGGATCTCAGTTGTGCTCTTCCGCATGGGGTGCGAGCTTGATGGATTTTCCACACCCTTAGGGACCAGAGGGCCGGATCTCGAAGAGAGTGCTGGATCTATTGTCAGGGCCGGCTTCCAAGCTTTCACGTACACCTTCGCGTATTTGGGAGTGCCCCCGGTTTGGTTGACATCAATGACCTGCCCCAGAGAAAGTTTCCTATTTTGGTGTTGATTTTTGGCCTTAGTGAAAGGCTAGTTTCATGCCACGTGCCTATCCTGATGAGTTCCGAGTGAGAGCTGTTTCATTGATTCGAGCTGGTCAAACGGTGAAGAAAACTGCGTCCGATTTGGATGTGAGTTGCGCTATCCTTCACCGTTGGGTCAAGCAAGACAAGATAGATAGAGGAGAAATCCCTGGCGTTCCCCTTGCCGAGTCCCGGGAGATGCGTAAGGCACGAAAACGTATTCGTGAGCTGGAAAACGAAGTTGAGATTCTTCGCAGAGCCCATGAAATGTTGGGAAGCAGCTCGCGTCACCCAAAAGGCTTCACCCGATAATTGATGTCCTGGTCGCGGATGGTTATCGGGTTAAGCAATGCACTCGCGTTCTTGGAGTCTCCTCTCAGGGGTATTACAAATATCGTTTACCTCCGTTGGCTCCAACCAAGATGCGTCGTGAATGGTTAACAGGCATCATCCGAGATGTTCACGTGGCTTCCCGCGGAACGTACGGATACCGGCGGGTGCATGCCGAACTCACGCAGGCTCACGGAGTTTTTGTGAGCGCGAACCTGGTGAACCTGTTGATGCATAACGCCGCTATCACTGGTCTTCCCGGACCTGGCAAAGCTTCTCGCAACGCAGGTGTTCCCACCGATGACGATCTTGTGAATCGTCGTTTCAACCGCGATGGGTTAAACGAGCTGTGGGTCAGCGACATTACAGAGCATAAAACTCGCGAAGGAAAAATATACTGCTGTGCCGTTTTGGACACGTGCAGCCGAAAAATTGTTGGTTGGTCTATCGATTCTGTTCAGGATTCACAGCTGGTCGTCAACGCCCTTGACATGGCGATAAAGCAACGCAAACCACGACCAGGGGGCGTTGTCCACGCCGACCACGGAGTCCAATTCACTTCCTGGGCTTTCACGAATAAAATCCGCTCAGCTGGCCTCATGCCCTCATTTGGATCCATCGGTGATGCGTATGACAACGCCATGATGGAGTCATTTTGGTCAACGATGCAGATCGAACTGTTGAACCGAAAGAAATGGAAAACACGAATCGAATTAGCGAATGCAATATTCGAATTCATTGAAGTCTTCTATAATCGGCAACGCAGACACTCCAAAATTGGCTACATTTCACCTGTCGAATTTGAAGTCAAGATGCAACAACAACCCGCCTAAAGTCAACAAGAAAAAGGTAACAAAACTAGGGGCAGGTCAAGGTGTCAACCAAACTCTGGGCAGACCCGAGTCCGTGAAAACTGGGCCATTCATTCCGCACATTTCTCGGTTTTCCCAGCCGATGACCGGCTGGAACCCTAGTATCTCGTTGTGGAAAGCATGACTTTGCAGATTGTCGGACTACTGGGGCCGCTCTTCCTCCTCGGGGCATACGCAATGCTCTCATCCGGCAGGATTGTCGCCACATCACCGATGTATCAGGTCTTGAATCTCATGGGTGCTGGCGTGATGGTCTGGGTGGGCGTCTCGACGAATGTTTGGTCCGTGTGGGTGCTCAATGGAATCTGGTGCCTGATCGCACTGCTAGCACTAATCCGCATTCGTCGGCGACGTAACGAGGAGCCCGTCTAGTACACGCTCGCGTACATCTCGCAGACTGCCTCCGGCGACATCGATCTAGTGATCTCTAATTCAGTCCGCTTCACGGACAGATAGGACTCCAGCATCTGCGGTGGCATCCAGGTACGCGCTACCGGATCCATCTCGAATGCACCCAGCGCCTGTTCAAAAGAAGCCGCGAGTGGCGTAATGCCTAGGACTGCCCTCTCCTCCTCGGTGAGGTCGGCAGGATCTCCCTCACAGATGGCAGGCAGAGGCAGTTGATCGCGGATCCCCTCCAGACCGGCGCGGATGAGAGCGCCCAGCACGATATAGGGGCTGGCTGTCGGGTCTGGCGGCCGGAATTCAAGGTTGAACCCCCGGGCCTTCTTGTCCGGATCGATCTCCGTAGACGGGCACACTCTGACCGCAGCCTCACGATTTTGGATCCCAAAACTCGCATACCCACAACTCCAATGTTGGGGTCCCAGCCGAAGGTATGAGACGGGGCTGGGTGCGGTCAGTGCGGTGAGTGCGTGGATGTGGCGCAGTACTCCACCTATGAAGTGCTGAGCGACTTTGCTGGTTCCCGTCGGCTCGCGCTGATCGAAAGTTGCATTACGTCCCTCGGAATCGACAAGGCTGAAATGGACATGGCTTCCGTTGCCCACTCCAAGAAGGGATGGCTTTGGGCTGAAGCAGGCTCGCATGCCTCGCCGGCGGGCGACCTCGCGGATCAACTCGCGGGCAATGATTGCGCGATCTCCCGCGGCCGGGCCGACTGCAGGGGCGACCGTCACTTCGTACTGCCGGACGCCGTACTCAGGCTCTATCGTCTCAGGATCCAGCCCTGCCTCCTGAAGAGCTCGGCACAGGTCGGACGTGAACTGAGCAGCATTGCGCATGGCCTCCAGGCTGAAGGGCGCGGCCGCAGGCAGCCCGTCGGATTGCAGCAAGAACTCATGTTCGAATGCCGCCATGAACTCCAGACCTGTCTCCGAGCGGAGATCATCCATCGCGTGACGCATAAAGGCGCGAGTGCAGCAGTCCCAGTCCGTGCCATCGGGGTTCTTGGTGTCGCACAGGTACATGTGAAATGCGGGCGCATCCGTCCAGATGTCCACGCGCACGGCGGAACCCTCGACCGGGATCTGTCGGACCTCGGAGGTAGGACCCCACGGATTGGGTGCGATGTCTCCGAACGGCGTCAGGGCCTGACCCGATACCGCCCATCCCAGACCGGTCTCAAGCCGATTGGCGACCATACCTGCGGGAATCCCGCGACACCTGGTAAGGCCGACATAGTCATTCCAGGCAAGAAGTGCGATGTCCCCGCTAGTCACAGCATGTCCCTTTCACGGGGCCTTTACCTCGACCCAATTCTAAAACTAGGTTTTTTATCCGGTGCCCGACCTCATCTAATCCGCATTCCGTATTCCCTGTCAATCCAAATTTGTGTAACATATGTTTCATGTCCTTGGTTGCTGAGCGAATTCGTGCCGCATTCCCGGGGCTGCCCAGGGCTGAACGCCGCGTCGCCGAGGCGATCTTGACCGCATACCCGTCCGCAGGGTTGGTGACGGTGGCAAGGCTGGCAGCTCGGGCCGAGGTCAGCGGCCCCACGGTCATCCGGCTCGTTACGCGCCTGGGTTTTCAGGGATTCCCCGAGTTCCAAGAGGCACTCATCGAAGAGATCCAGGAGCGCACGGCCTCGCCACTTGCCCACTACGGTCGACGCGAAAATCGCGCGCATACAAACGCACTAGACGAGACCCTCCCCGTGCTCATCGAGAGCTTGAACTCCTCCTTCAGCAGTATTGATCGTTCCACATTTGATAACGCGGTGGACCTGTTGGCCGATGGTCGAATGCGCTGCGCTGCCACCGGGGGACGATTCAGCGGAGCGATCACCCGCACGCTCGTGCAGCACTTGGAGGTCCTGAGACCCGGAGTTGTGTTCATTGACTCGAGCGATTGGGTCTCCTACCTCATGGATGCACGCAAGGGCGACGTTCTCACTGTGGTGGATGTTCGTCGATACCAACGGTCGACAGTTGAATTCGCACGCGAGGCAGCGCATCGGGGCGTCTCACTCATCTTGATCACAGACCCGTGGCTCAGCCCGATAGCGATGGACGCACACATAGTCCTGCCCGTATCGGTCCATTCCGCAAGTCCCTTCGATTCCCAAGTCGCGGCCTTCGCACTCGTGGAGGCGTTGATCACCGGAGTCGTCAACGCCCTTGGCGACCGGGCAATAGCGCGGGTGAGCGACTACGACACTCTTTGGGCGGCTAAAGGTTTCACCGAGTCGGGGATCGTGGACTGATGATCCTTCACGACTATCTCGAGCAGCGCACAGTTCTGGACCACCATTGCCATGGCATCGTCAAGGATGACCTGACGTGGCCGCTTTTCACATCCCTGCTCACGGAAGGAGAGACCGCTCACTCTGGCCAGGAGCTAAACACCCCGCTGGGGCTGGCCGTTCGCGCCTACTGCGCTCCGCTTCTTGGTCTGGAGCGGCACTCTCCGGCTGGCGAATACTGGCAGCGCCGCGTAGAACTGGGGAACATGGAGTCGAGCCGGCTACTCCTCACTGCATCCGTAGTGGACATGTATGTAGTGGACACGGGGTATAGAGGCTCGGAAATAACCAGTCCTACGGAACTGGAGGAACTCGCAAGAAAACCGGTAGAGACCATAATTCGGCTCGAGACGCTCGCCGAGGAGATCGTCACGCATCAGTCGGCAGTGGACTTCCCCGACGCCTTCCGCGCAGCCCTGGCGCAGAGATCACAACACTGCATCGGGTTCAAGAGCGTCATCGCGTACCGTTACGGACTGCACTTCGATCCCACACTTCCCACGGATGAGGAGGTTGTGCTCGCTTGCGAGGCCTGGCTCAGGGAGATTGAATCGAGCGGCCGCGAGCGAGTGAGCGACCCGGTGCTGCTCCGATTCTTCCTCTGGGAGGCCTCTCGATGCGGCAAGCCCATCCAGATGCACATCGGATACGGTGACAAGGACATCACGCTGCACCGCTGCGATCCCTCGCAGATGACCGCGTTCCTGCGGGCAACAGAGGACACCGGCGCCAGCATCGTGCTTCTTCACTGCTACCCGTACGTGCGGCAGGCCGCAATCCTCTGCCAAGTTTTTCCGCATGTTTACATGGACACCAGTCTGGGTGTCGCCCACTCCGGGACCGGATCACGATCCATCATTCGGGAGTCCCTAGAAATCGTGCCATTCTCCCGACTGTTGTATGCATCTGATGCCTTCGGCCTCGCAGAGCTGTACTTCCTCGGTGCACAACTGTGGCGCATCGGGATTGACGCAGTGCTGTCAGACATGCTGAGTTCCAATGACATCAGCACGCAGGACGCGCATGCGCTCATTGACGACATCGCCTGGAACAACGCGGCGCGGCTCTACGGACTTGAGCGAGGCGGGAAATGACCTCTCACGCCACGATGGCAAGAATCAAGCCGCTGCTGGAAAAGGTCGAACGGGCGCTTCCAGAGGCCATCCGGCTGCGCCATGAGATTCATGCGAACCCATGCATCAGCGGGCATGAGGCACCTACGGCTGCGCTGGTGGCTGCAGCTCTCGGATTCGCTGATGCGCCCGACATAGCAGGAGGCAGGGTCATCAGGATCGGGGCGTCTCATGGGCCATCCGTGGCCATCCGGGCGGAGTTGGATGCTCTACCCATCAAAGAGCAAACGGCAGCTCCTTGGAGCAGCACCAACGAAGCTATGCACGCATGCGGACATGACATTCATCTCGCGGCGCTTTTTGCTGTTGCCCATGCACTCGCCGATGAGGCAATACCCATGGTCGCCCTGCTCCAGCCAAAGGAGGAGTCTGTACCCGGCGGAGCCCTCGACATGGTGAAGAGTGGCGCACTCCAGAGCGCTCAGGTGCAGGCCGTGATCGGTGCGCACGTGCACCCTGGTATTCGGGCCGGGGAGTTCTCCTCGTTTCCGGGCATCATGAATGCCTCCTCCGACGAGTTCACCTTGGTGATCCAGGGGCGGGGAGGGCATGGCGCATATCCCCATGCGACCGCCGATCCCGTCCTGGCCGCTGCCTCCGTCATCACTGCCCTGCAACAGATCATCTCCCGTCGTACTGACCCGATGGAACCCGCAGTGATTACCGTGGGCTCGATCCACAGCGGCGTCGCTGCCAATGCCATACCCGATGAGGCGATCCTCACCGGGACCATCCGCGCCTACAGTCCCACGCACCGAGAGGCCCTGCATGAACTGCTCATGGAGACGGTAGGTCATGCAGCAGCAATTCATGGTTGCACTGTGGCGATCGACCTACGACGCGGTGAGCCCGCCCTGGAGAATGACGGACGACTGGCTGTCCGGCTCACTGAGTGGGCGCAGTTGGGCGGCGGGATTCAGTGCGAGCCGCTGCGCTCGTGTGGAGCTGATGATTTTTCCTTCTACGCTCAAGTCATGCCCAGTGTGATGGCGTTCGTCGGGTCGGGATCTGGCGGTGACTTCGAGCCCGAACTGCACAGTTCGCGTTTCCTTCCCTCAGACGAGATCATCCGCGACACAGCCAAGGTAATGATTGCCGGATATCTCGCTGCGTGCGATCAGATCTGACGGGGCAAATCGCCTCGCCTACGGGGTGGGAGTCGCTCACTCCATGCTGCGCGGCCGAACGCTGCGACCAATATGGCCACATCTCAACCGTTTCGCAACGACACAACCTCGATATCGGACAACGACCGACCCATCAAGCCAGCGGTAAGACGCTCAGCAATCATGACTGTCGGCCAATGGGTATTGGCCGCCGGAACGTCAGGCATGACTGATGCATCAATTACATGCACGCCCTGCCGGCCGATGAGGCGGCCATCAAGATCAACTACTGAATCAGGATCACCGGGCCTACCCATTCGACACGTTCCGCAAGCATGGAAATAGTCCCCCATGGTCGTGCGCAGCCACCTATCAATCACTGCTGGCTCACGCAGGCTCTCCAAGGATGTACCGAGTTCGTCCACGATGACGTCCTCCACTATGGAGGTGAATGCCTTAGTTTGCAGGACGTCAATCATCGTCAGTATCGCTTCGTGCATCGCTTTTCGATCGCTTGGATCAGTCAGCATTCCCATATCGATGACCGGTGGCCCACTCGCATCATTCGGATCCAGGTGGACACGTCCCGTTGATCGAACTGTCATGAGCGCTGCCATGACAACTGCGTCGGATCTACCGTCATCAAGGGAGCCATGTAACGGCAAAAGGTGCACATCACCATTGGAAACACTCGATGAGGTTCGCAGGACAACGTTGATGCATGCATGCTTAGCGTCCGTCTTCCGGAGTTCTTGATTCAACACGAGACGCAGACTGGCTGCTGGATGATCGCGCAGGTTCCTTCCGATTGCGGGATTCTCGACACCTGAACGGAGGAGGAGAGCGGGGCTCTCGAATGCTCCGGCACACAAAACGACGTGATCGGCCGCTATTTGCTCCCCACTTCGGAGTTGGACCCCAACGCACGTATCGCCTTCCCACGCGAGCCGATCAACGCCCGCATCTGCTCGAACCGATACCCGGCCTGCCTTCCGAGCCGGGTCCAACCACATCTCTGCCGTTGACCTCCGCGTTGTGGCATCAGCACAGAGATAGAGCGCCCCAACACCGTCATGAGGGGTATAGGTGTCAACGCCTGTACTGAGCCCAATTTCCGCTCCCGCATCTATGAGAGCATGATCAATTGGCGTGTAAAAGCGCGCATCTGTCTGCAGCACTCCCTCCTGCAGGCAAGCAAACCAAGGCTCCACATCCGCCCACGCCCATCCGGAGCAGCCAAACAGTTCTGCCCACCGGTCATAGTCTTCGGGCAGACCGGGAAGACAGATCATCGCATTGACCGCTCCCGAGCCGCCGATCCCGTGACCGATCATGTACTGCTTGCGATCCGACCCAGGTAGACGTGCAGCCGTGATCTTCTCGTTGAACGCGGACTTCTCCCCAAGTGCCCGGATCCAATTCACAGAAGTTATGCCCGCGGGGCGATTCCCCGCGTGTCGATCAGGCCCCGACTCAAGCAGGATCACCTCGTTGGCGGGATCCTCACTCAATCGCGCTGCAACAACGCACCCTGCGGTGCCTGCCCCTACAACGATGTATCGCATGCTCAGGCTCCTGCGTATCCCTGAACAGCCGCATTCAAGGCCGATACGAGTCGATCAATGTCATTCTCGCGAATCGTCAACGGTGGCGCAATTCGCACCGTGCTGCGCTGGGTGTCCTTGGCGAGCACACCGTGTTCCATCATGCTCAGGCACAGGCGTTTTGCCGATACATCGGGGGCGAATTCAACCCCTGCCCACAGCCCGATGCACCGCACCTCGACCAGGAGGTCTGACGAGATGGATCGCAGTCCCTCACCAAGTTGCTGGCCGAGAACTTGGCTTCGCTCTTGGAACTCGCCAGTTTCAAGCAAAGTTACGACAGCTGAGGCAACCGCGCACGCGAGCGGGTTACCACCGAACGTGCTGCCATGGGATCCCGGCGTGAACACATCCATCACATCCCAGTCCGCTGCAATCGCCGAGACGGGAAGGATCCCTCCACCAAGTGCCTTCCCGAGCACGTAGATGTCGGGCACAACGGCTTCGTGGTCACAGGCGAAGGTAGCGCCCGTGCGTCCCAAGCCTGCCTGAATCTCGTCAGCAATCAACAAGACGTTGTGATTTGCGGTCAACGAACGAACAGCAGCAAGGTAGCCAGCCGGTGGAATGATGACGCCCGCTTCACCCTGGATGGGCTCAAGAAGCACTGCAACAGTGCTGTCGTCGATCAGGTCCTCCAGACGAGCCAAATCGCCAAACGGAGCCGAGCGAAAACCTGGTGTGAATGGTCCAAACCCTGCACGTGAATCCGAATCCGAGGAGAATCCGACAATCGTTGTTGTTCGTCCATGAAAGTTATTTTCGGCGACGATGATCGTGCCTTGATCTTCGCCCACCCCCTTGCGCTGATGGCCCCATCGACGCGCCGCCTTGATTGCAGTCTCAACCGCCTCGGCACCCGTATTCATCGGTAGCACTGCATCTTTGCCAGTCAGCCGAGACACATCAGCGCAGAACTGTGCGAATCGATCGTGGTGGAAGGCGCGACTGGTGAGCGTCACTCGATCAAGTTGGTCACGCAATGCATCCATAAGTATCGGGTGCCGATGGCCAAAGTTCAATGCAGAGTATCCTGACAATGCGTCGAGGTATCTCTTGCCACTGACGTCTGTTACCCAGATGTCATCTGCTTCGGCAATTACGATTGGCAGCGTCGAGTAGTTGTGCGCGGAGTGAGAATCTATCGAGGCAATGATCTCTGCCTGGGTGGTCACGTCAGCCAAGCTTCTGGGTGGAGCCAGCATCGATTGCGAACTTCATGCTCGTGACGTAGCGGGACTCATCAGACGCAAGGTAGACAACCGCATGGCTAATGTCCTCCACCTCCAGCGCTGGGACATCCAGCATGTGGAACGGGCGCAATTCGGCCTCCATCTCAGCGCGACCTGGGTTTTCCATGTCCGGCCGGAACACTTTGTAGACCGGCTCATTTAGGATCATGTCCGTGTACACCGTGCTTGGGTGAATCGAATTCACCCGAATATTGTTGCACGCCAACTCCGCAGCAAGTGCCCGCATCATGCCAACGATCCCGCCCTTGCTCGCCGCGTATGCAACCGCATTCGACTGACCGCGCGTCGCAATTTGTGAGGATGTCATCATGATTGAGCCACCCTTGCCACGATCAATCATGCTCGGCAATACTGCCTGGACCGCGTTCCATGTTCCGTTCAAGTTGATGTCGATGACGGTCTGCCAACCAGCCTGGCTCAGATCACGTGCTGCACCCCAGGTGAAGACACCAGCATTTGCCACTACGACATCAATGAAACCAAAAGTCTCCAACCCCTGCGCAACGACAGCATTGACGGCGTCGCGGTCACGGACATCTGCGTAGCCTGCGACGATCTCACCGCCCGCTTCCCTGACAAGGCGGACGGTCTCTTGCAGGTCATCCTCGGTGGCAGTCGGATACTCAACATCGGCGACTTGGCCACCACCCACGTCGGTGGCGACGATCCTTGCGCCCTCGCGAGCTAGGAAGATCGCGTGAGACCGTCCTTGACCTCGCGCCGCGCCGGTGATGAAAGCGACCTTGCCATCAACTCTGCCCATTTTGGGGTGTCCTTTTCCTGTAGTTAACACTGGACGCTCGCCGCAAATGCGCGGCGAGCCACATCAATCGTGAGATCCACGTCTTCTTGCGAAGTCGCCGCGCACAACCTACGGTCCCCATTTGGGAAGGCTGGTTGGATGATTCCGCCGTCAACCATCACCTCATGGAATCTGGCGTAGGCGGCAGAGTCAGATCTGAGCGCCTCACGGAAATTCGTGGGAGCCGTCGGCTGGAAGTAGACGGCCCACGCCGATCCCAGCCCCACAATCGAGACCTGAGCGCCGGTGTCCACGGCCGCCTCACTCAAACCAGTGCGGACCTGCTCCCCTCGTAGGTACAGGCGTTCGAATACATCCTCTGACTGCATGATTTCCAGCGTCTTGCGCGCCGCAGCCAAGGCGTAGGGTGCCGCGTTGTATGTACCATCGATCGTTGCGCGATCCCCGGTGTAGGCGCCGAGGTGGCCCATGAGCACCGCATTTCCTGCGAGACCAGCCAGAGCGAAGCCATTTGCCACCGCCTTTCCAAAGGCGGTGAGGTCGGGTGTGACGCCGCAGATGGACTGATATCCGCCGATCGCCGATCGAAAGCCGGTCTTGATCTCGTCGAAGACGAGTACCGAGGAGTGCGCATCACACATCGCGCGAAGCATCTGCAAAAACCCGTCTTTCGCTGGCACACAGCCGAAACTGTGCACATAGGGCTCGCAAAACACTGCGGCGATCTCATCGCCGTGATCAGCGAACGCTTGCTTCACCGCTACGTCATCGTTCCATTCGACTACGATCACGTCAGCAACAGATGCTGGGTGCAGGCCTCCACCATTTGGTGTGTCCATCGGTGTTGTCGGGCCGGAATCCGCTCGCGCACTGCCCACGGCCACGACATCGCTCCAACCGTGGTACGAGCCATGGAATTTCAAGATCTTCCGGCGGCCAGTGGCAGCACGAGCAAGGTGAGCAGCGTGCATCGTCGCGTCAGTGCCCGAGGTGCAGAAAACAACTCGTTCGGCGCTTGGCATGACCGCGCAGATGACTTCAGCCACTTCAACCTCGCCAAGTTGTGGTCCAATGCCCGTGAGGTCGCATGTCGCCATCGCCTTGGCAACTGCCTCATTGACTCGAGGGTCACAGTGGCCCAGCACGATCGGCCCCCAGGCTAGGAGGTAGTCAACGTAGCGCTTGCCACTGCCGTCCCACACATGCGAGCCGGATGATCGATTGATGACCTGATCCCAGCCGACACGGTGGCCGGAGGATGCCCCGCGCGGTATGACTTGCTGGGCTCGTTTCCAGTACGCGGCTTGGTCGAGCCGACCCTCATAGGAAGTCTCTGAGAGGAAAGTGGACATCAGATCTCCTTCGCGTTGTTTAGGTGAGATTACCGTAGTAGACATTACATCTATTCTGTCAAGAAGTTTTGGATAACCAAACCAGGGGCACTTCCCATAGAGCCAAATGGCACCGGCATCTCAAGGATGATCGACGCGAGAGGACCAGGGTCCTAGGCTTGCGCGTATGCTGCGCGTGAAGGGCCCCCAGGACGTCGTCGGGAGATTGGCTGAGACCGGTTACCTCGCCGATCCCGGCCTGGGCACCGCCACGTTCCTAGCGCTCGTGATGGAGCGCCCCTTGCTGCTGGAAGGTGAGCCCGGCACGGGCAAGACGGCGCTGGCTGAGGCGATAGCGGAAGCGCTGAGCGTTCCCTTGATTCGGTTGCAGTGCTACGAGGGAATCGACGCGAGCCAGGCGCTCTACGAATGGGATTTCAGCCGTCAGCTGTTGCACCTGAGGGCACACGCCCAGAGCGGCGCCGACCCTGACGGTGCCGCTGACCTGCTCTATGACGAGCGCTTTCTGCTGTCGCGTCCGATCCTTCGCGCCCTGCGTGAGGCGCCCGCCGTTCTCCTCATCGATGAGGTTGACCGTGCCGATGATGAGTTCGAGGCATTCCTGCTCGAGATGTTGTCGACCAACGCGATCACCGTTCCGGAATTGGGCACGATCCGTGCCCAGGAGCCACCGATCGTTGTGCTCACCTCGAACCGGACTCGAGAGTTGCATGATGCCTTAAAGCGAAGGTGCATCTACCACTGGATCGACCATCCATCGATGGAACGTGAGCTGGAGATTGTGCGCACGCGCCAGCCGGAGGTCAGCGAGCGTTTGGTCGCTCAGGCAGTTGCCCTCGTGCACCACATGCGCGCGGATCCTGCGACGGTCAAGCCACCTGGTGTGGCTGAGACGCTGGACTGGATCCGGGCGTTGGGATTGTTGGGCGTCGACCGCCTCGATGATCCCGCTGCGTCAACGACGCTGGGGGCACTGACCAAGCATCACGAGGATGCCGTCAGGGCACGCATCCTTCTGCCTGAGCCACGGTGATCTGTGGCTCAGGAGATCATGGCACGTTTGTTGGAGCTGCCCGCTGCGATGCGCAACGCGGGGATGCCCGTGTCGGTGGACCGTTCAAGTTGTTTTGCGATGGCCGTCTCACTCTTGGATCTTGGGGCTCGCGGTGACGTGTACTGGGCAGGCCGGGCGACGCTGTGCTCGGACCCCGCCGACACCATCATCTTCAATCAATGCTTCATCGAGTGCTTCGGCGGCCTCCAGGAACTGGGCATCGGTGTCACGCCGGAGCGAAGCGTGATGGTGGCAACCACCAGCCCGTATGAGGGTGCTGATCCTGACGATCTGGGAACGTTCGCCGCGGCGAGTAGCATCGAATCGCTCCGGGTACGTGATGTGGCTGAGCTCTCCGCTGACGAACAGGAGCAACTCTGGCGGGAGTTCGCGGCTCTGCGCGTTCGGCAACCGCTCCGGCGTAGCAGGCGATTTCGCCCGTCTCGACGTGGAGCAGTCGATAGACGCGCGACGCTGCGCGCACAGCTGCGTCGCGCAGGAGAGCCCGCCCCCATCAGTCGGCGTACCCGACGGGCACGCCCGGCACGGGTGGTGCTGCTCGTTGATGTCTCGGCGTCGATGGAGCCGTACGTTGAGGCGTTGCTGCGGTGGGCGCACCAGGTGCTCGCGCAGACTCACCGCACCGAGGTTTTCACTGTGGGGACTCGGCTTTCCAGGATCACCGATGCATTGAAGTCCCGTGATCCTGACGCCGCGTTAGCGCGTGTGGCCGCCGTCGTGCCGGATTGGTCTGGCGGTACGCGCTTGGCGGAGTCGCTGGAGGTCTTTAGGCGTTGGTGGGGAAGCGGTGGAATGGCGCGGGGAGTGGCGGTCGTGATCGCCAGTGACGGTTTCGAGCGCGGTGATCCGTCGCTGCTGCGGCGCGAGGTCGCCGAGCTCGCGCGTCTAGCGCGCACCGTGGTGTGGGTGAGTCCGCACCGTGGCAAGGAGGGGTACCGCCCCGTTCAGGGTGGTATCGCGGCGGTGCTACCGCATATCGATGCGCTCGTCGCAGGTCACTCGCTCGAGGCTTTCCAGGATGTCCTGGACTTGCTGATGGTGTCCGGGTAGCTACAGCTGCGCGTCGTGCAGCCGGAACGCCAGTTCACACATGGGGAGCGAGTCGAGCACGTCAAGGTCGAGGCTGAGGAGTCTGCTGCCCTGATCGAGCCGGTAGCGCAGGGTGTTGCGGCAGACGTGGAGGCTCTAGGAGGCGCGGAGCGGCTTGCCGTCGCAGCGCAGATATGCGCGGAGGGTGGCGACCAGCTCGGTGTTGAAAGCCTCGTCGTGGTCGATTGAGGATCGAAGGGACACCTCGACCGCCCGTTGGCCGCCCCGGCCTACGGATGCCGCGACGGTCCTGCGGCCCGGCATCACTCGCCGTAGGGTCTCGAGAACTTCCTCGGTGACGTCGTGGTCGCTTTGAGCAATGAAACGCAGGAGCTCGCCGACGCGGAGGGATAGGACGACAGGAATGGCCTCTTGGGCCGCGAGCCGTAGCCGCTGGGAGAATCACGTGGAGTAGGTGGAGCTCGGATGCGCCAGGACCACGATGGTTAGCAAGTCGGGGTCTAGTCCCTACCGCTGAACAGTCCTGTTGAGATCCGCATCGTTTCGGCGATCGTGCTAGATTCCGGTGGGTTCCAGCGCTCCGATGAAGGGCAACTGATGCGTGTCGTTTCGACGTCGGAGGCAAATGTTCTCGTCCCGGCCAGTATCAAGGACGCCGTGGACATGCTCGCGACAGAGGACGGCGCGTTGCCTCTCGCAGGTGGCACGTGGGTCATGCGTGGCGCCGTCCGCGGGGATGGGTTCGAGTCGGTGTATGTGCTGGTGTCGCGCCTGCCGGAGCTTCGCGCGTTTGAACGTACCGCGTGGACGCTGACGATCGGCGCTGCGGTCACCCATCAGCAACTTGCAGACGAGTTGGCCGGCGATAGGGCATTCGCCGGGCTCGCTGCGGCAGCGGCGGAGTCGGCGAACCCTGCCATTCGTCGCGTGGCAACTGTCGGTGGGAACCTCGCCACGCTCGAGTTCTCAGCAGGCGACTTGGTACCGGCCCTGCTCGCCGCTGATGCGCAGGTTGAGCTCGTCGACGAGAACGGTGCGACGACGCTGGCGATTGCTGATTACCTTGCCTCGCGGCCCGACCGCCGCGCGGGCGCCCTGCTTACCAAGATCACTGTTCCGGTCCGTGATGGCATGTCTGCCCATGAACGGTTGACGCTTCGTAAGGCGGGCGACTACCCCGTAGCAATCGTTGACGTGTATGTCGAGCTGGATGCCGACGGCTCTGTTGATCTCGCGAGCGTCGCGGTCGGGTCTGTCGAGGTCGTCGCCCGAAGTTGGCCCTCCCTTGCTGCCCGACTTCAAGGATCAACTTTGGACCCGCAGGCCGCTGAGCTTGCGGCGAGGGAACTGTCTGCCGAACTCACTCCTCGGGATGGAACCGACGTATCCGGGTGGTACAGGGTGAACGTCCTGCCCACCGTGGTGGGACGCGCAATCCGAACTCTGCAGAATGCGACGCGATAGTGACTGCCCACATAACCGTCAACGGCGAAGAGCGAGCAGTGCATGCGCCGCCGCTCACACCCTTGGGGCGTGTCCTGCGCGAAGACCTACACCTGACGGGCACAAAACTCGTCTGTGGCGAGGGTTTCTGCGGGTCCTGCCAGGTCTTTCTTGACGACGTAGCAGTCAACTCTTGCCTAGTTCCCCTGGTAGCGGTCGACGGGCGCTCGATACGAACCATCGAGTCTATTGCTGAGCCGCGAGGACCACTGTCGGCGGTTCAGCAGGCTTTGAAGGACGCTGACGCAGTGCAATGCGGAATGTGCTTCCCAGGGATGGTCATTTCGATCACTTCCCTCCTGGCGGAGCGGCCACATCCGACGAAACCCGAAGTGCAATCCGCACTTGTCGGGAACCTGTGCCGATGCACGGGATACGAGCGCATCGTCGATGCTGTCGTCTGGCTCGGAGCACGGGAGGTCAGCGGTGAGTAACGCGATAGGCGCGAATCATCCGCGGGTTGACGCCGAGGACAAACTTCGCGGACGTGTCGCGTTCACCATCGACGCTGACGCCGGGCAGATGCTGCATGTCGCTCTCCTGCGGTCTAAGGTGCCGGCAGGTCGCCTGATCTCCTTGGATCTCGAGCCGGCACAGCGGATGCCTGGCGTCCGTGCTGTCATTTCGGCACCGGATGCGCCAGGCCTATACGGGGTCATGGTTGCCGATCATCCACTGTTCGTAATCGACGAGATTCGCTACACCGGAGAGCCAATCGCCGCTGTTGCCGCGGAGACTCTAGAGCAGGCGCAGGCGGCCGCGGCCGCGATACGGGTGGAGATCGAGGAGCGTGAACCGCTCTTCACCATGGCGCAGGCGCTCGCGCCCGGTGCTCATGAGATCCACCCGGGTTGGCGCGGATACGAGATGCTGGCCGGAGAGGGTGCCCGCAACGGCAACATCTCGTGGGAGTCGACGGTCGTGCGCGGGGATGTCGACGCGGCGTTCGCGCGCGAAGACGTAAAGGTCATCGAGACCCTTTACCGTGCAGGCCGGCAGAATCAGACTCCTTTCGAGCCGCGCGTTGTAGTCGCCAGCTACGAACGTGGGCGATTTGTCATCACCACGTCAACACAGTTCCCCTGGTCAGTGCGCAACGGAGTCGCGCGGATGGTCGGCGTGCAGCCGTCCGACGTGCGGGTGATCGTCCCGCCCGTCGGTGGTGGTTTCGGCCTGAAATGGGAGATGAGTTTGGAGCCCTTCGCGGCGATCCTCGCTCGCGAAACGGGTCGTCCGGTCAAGCTCGTCAACTCCCGGCAGGATGAGCAGCAAACGGCGCTTTGCCGGGAGAACGCTGAGATACGCATACGCTCGGCCGTCACCGCTGACGGGGAGATCGTCGGCCGCGAGGGCATTATGGTCATGGACTGCGGCGGGTACAGCGGCGAACAGCCGTTCCTGTGCAGCATGGTGACGCACACGCTCTTCGGAAGCTACAAGCTGGGCAGTGCTCGCCTCGTCAGCCAGTCCGTGTACACGAATACCCCTCCCACGGGTGCATTTCGAGCGTGCTGCGGAACGTACTGTGTCGCTGCCCTTGAGACGCACACGGACGAGATCTGTGCACAGATGGGCTTCGACCGCTGGGAGTTCCGACGCAAGAACGTGCTGGGCGACGGGGATCTTGGCCCGACCGGTGACAGGTTCGACGGCGATGTGCTCGGCTCCATGCTCGACCGGATGGCGACCCTGCGCGAGAGCAGCACCCGCCATCGACCCGAGGATGAGCGACTGCTGTACGGAACGTCGACGACGGTGGGGACGTGGTTCATTTTCGTCGGGCCGTCGGCAGCGACAATCAACTTGAATCCGGACGGCACGGCGACCTTGATCACTGCCGGCGTGGAGATCGGCTCCGGCTCGACGATGCAAGCCATCCCGCAGATCGTTGCCGACGCGCTGCAGATTCCTATCGCGAACGTCATTGTGCGCGAGGCCGATACGGACTCAGCAGGCTATGACGGTGGTGTGGGCGGGGGCCGCTCGACCGTCTCCCTCGGAGCAGCGAGCGCTGATGCGGCCGCAGAGGTCAAGCGCAAGGTCATGGATTTGGCGGCCGAGATGCTTGAGGTCTCCCCCTCCGACCTCTTATTCGAAGACGGGAAGGTCGTGGTCGACGGCCTGCCGTCGCTGAGTGTGACGATTCAGGAAGTCGCAGCCCACGCCCAAAACACGACCGGTCCCATCGGTGGGAGCGGGTCATTTACGGGGGTGGGCAATCAGCCGATGGCCGGCTGCGCCGCCGGACATTACGTCGGTGCGCTGGACCTTCCCGTGTTTGCCGTGCACGAGGCCGACGTCGTTGTGGATCCCGACACTGGGCACGTCACGGTTCTCGACTATCGAGTTGTGCAAGACGTTGGACGCGCTATTAATCCGCGCGCGATCAAAGGACAGATCCAAGGTGGGGTGACGCAGGGGCTCGGCTACGCGCTGCACGAGGAGATCACCTTCGATGAGAGCGGCCGGGTCAATCAGCAGGGATTCGAGACGTACCGCATCCCTCTCTCGGGCGACACTGTGCCGATTCAGATCGACCTCTTCGAGGGCGCTCCTTCGTTGGGACCACTCGGGGCGAAAGGCGCAGGCGAAGTTCCGATCCTCAACGTCGCTGCGGCGATCTCGTGCGCGGTGACTGACGCCATCGGGCGCTCAGTGTTCGAGATACCGCTCACGCCGGAGCGCGTTCTAGGCCTCATCCTGGACAGGGATGGGGCGGGGGTTGAGTTGCCGCATGTTCAGACCGACTGGCGCGCTGCGGTCATCGGGGGCGCCGAGGAACTCTTGAGAGTGGCGCCCTGCTGATGTCTGACTTTCTTCATCATCTCGTCGACGAGTGGTGCAGCGGCAATGAAGGTCACCCCCCCAAAGTAGGTGCCCAAGGTCAACCGCGATAGTCGCGGCGCAGCGTCTCAGTCTTTCCCCTCACACAGTCCGACGTTCGTAATGCCGATTGAGGGATTACTTCAGCTATTCGTTGATATTCCACTTAGCTACCACTCCACAGAAATTGAACGGGCTCCCGTCATCGACGACAATGGCGGCAATAAGCATGGAAGTTCCAGATCCCAAAGCAGATGGGATCTGATTCTGAATATTCCCATCCGCGAACTGCGGAGAATTACAAATATTGGGTAGGGACGTATAGGTGAACGGAAGGGTCATGTCGATTGACGTTGGGTAACACTCTGAACCTGCATTAATGAACTCTGTGGTTACATCAAATAAGAATTCGTGATCGTCGTTTTTACTACTGCCGTTGAGGTTGTGTAAAAAGTAAAATCAAGCGGCAAACTCCTGTTCTGGGTTGAAGCTGCACGAGTGATATTGACACTGACCCTCTCCAAACGCGCCGGCAACTCACTCACGGACGAATCCTTGGTTGACTCAAGAACAAATCGCAGGTGTCCACGTGGCGTCAACACAGGGTCTGAAGCGCCCTAGGTTTTCTGCCGCTCTCATACGGGTTGCGGCTCTCGGCTGAGGGCAGCGTAGTGGGCTTGCGCAAACTCGATGGGCGGCACGTTTGCCAGTGAACTGTGGAGCCTCCGATTGTTGTACCACTCCCCGATGTATAAAAACGGGATTGTTTCCCGTGCTTCCCTTCATCGACATCTTCGGTGAATGATGGGAGTTAAGGAACATGCGGAACAACTGGAACATCGACATGCGGTGCATCGAGCGTTGTGTTCCGGATGTTCCGCATGTCTGGTAGGGCAGGGAGGGAATTCGGGGTGTACCGACTCCAAGCATCCCAAAGGCCTTCCCGCCGATAGCCCCGCGTAACTTCCTCGCGTACTCGCACTTTCGTCGATGTCACCCCGTACTGCTTTAGTAAGCGGGCAAGACGACGGGGGTCCAACGGGTCTCCTTTAATAGATGCCCATGGTGTCTCGTTCAGTTGCACGAGCGCGGAAAGAATGTCTTTTGTTGAATGGGCCACCGGGTTTCCTTGGTCTTGCCAAAGGTGGAAGAGATGTTCGAATAGTAGTACGCCGAGGCTAGGTTCTGAGCCTGAACTCTGCAGGAGTTCGAGGGCTGCATTGCGGGCGATGCGGTGCCATTCATCTCCAGCGATTTCAGCTATTGGCAAGAGAGGCTCCCATACCTCGGCTGGCCGATCTTCGAGCCTTCTGGCATCACCGGTTCGGCATCCTGTAGCCCTTGTTTGTACCTGTTGAGTAAGGAATTCAGCTCATCGCGGAGTAGGTGCCCGTGGGGTTCCTGAGTGCGAGCCCGCCACGGGTCCACTCGCTCGATGTTTTTGTGTTTCCTCATTCTTGCCATGATGGATCGGGTCGCGATGCTTCTGGTACGTCGTTTAGCCTCATACACGACCAAAAATGCCGGCGTGAGATGGAGTGGCGCGCGATCTCTTGACAAAGTAAATTCCGGAGCCCAGAATGAGGCAATGTGTGCACACTTTGTGTCGACGGCATGAACCAGCTCGTATGCGACGTGGCCGACGTCCCCCCTGGCGCATCGCGGCGGGTCGAGGTCGGCGACGGGCTGATTCTGGCCGTCTATAACGTCGAAGGTAAATTCTACGTTCTAGATGACACTTGCAGTCACGGTGAGGCGTCCCTGGCGGATGGGGAGATTGTTGGGTGCGAAATCATCTGCCCCCTTCATTCAGGCCAGTTTGACTTGGCAACCGGAAAAGCAACCCGCAGACCGGCCAAGCGACCACAACGTATCTTTCCAGTGGAAGTCGTCGATGGTCAGATCCTCGTGAATGTGGATGACGAGGCCAAAGGCTCCAACGCCGATGGGTTGGCGCACCTGCAGACGTAGAGCATTGCCGCACAGGTAGTTCGGGGAATCAGGTAACGAAAGGACGGCAAGTGACAGCGACAATTAATGGTTTGGTGACTCAAGAGCCGCACGTCATGAAAGATGTGAAGCGGTGGAGCCGGCGTCATCCCGAACTGGGCACCGAACCCATTTCGACAGAGCGGTTCATTTCTCCCGAGTTCTTCGAGCGTGAACGCGCGCAGATCTTCTCCAAGTCGTGGATCAACGTCGGTTCATTGCACGATCTGGCCGGCCCAGGCTCGTTCTTCACGAGAGACCTGACAGTCCTAGAGAAGGCTATCCTTATTACCCAGGACGCAGATGGTGCTGTCCGGGCGTTCCATAACGTCTGCAGTCACCGTGGGATGAAGCTCGTCTGGGAGGAAAGTGGGCCGTGCCCGCGGGCCCTCGTCTGCCGTTTCCACGGTTGGGCGTACGGCAAAGACGGGGCTCTCCAGTCTGTTCCTGACGAGGGCGAGTTCCACTTCGCGAGCAAAGATGACATCGGTCTGGTTCCGATCCGCACGGAGGTATGGGGCGGCTTCATCTTCGTAACCTTCGACGAGGAGGAAACGGGATCCGTCACCGACCACCTAGGTCCTATTGCCTCGAGATTCGCCGAGTTCCCCTTCCATCTGCTTCAACTCCAGTACCGCTACGACGTGCCTGAGCGCGCGAACTGGAAGGTCGCGATCGACGCGCAGAACGAGATCTATCACGTACCCATGCTCGCGCCCGTTCACCGGTTCCTTGCGCAAGGGGCATTCGCATCGAACGACGACGGATACACGCGCTTGAACACTTTCTCCCGCGAGGGGCTGCACACTCGCTATACCTCAGTCTCGGAAGATTATGAGGAGACCGCGCTCTCGAAGAAGCTCACTGCCGGTAACCCGCCCTGGAACGAAAAGATCCTTCCGCTGGAAGACGCCTTCGAGTTCCATGTGCTGTTTCCAAACATGGTCATGTCATTCTTCGGCAATATGATGTTCACCTATAACTTTTGGCCGGTGGACGTGAATCACTTGGTCTGGGAGATCCGCCTCCATTTTACCGAGCCCAAGACACTCGCCGACCTTGTGTCGCGCGACTTTAGTGCGAAGCGATTCCGCGACCTGCTGTGCGAGGACAAGACTGGTCACGAGGCCCTGCAGACTGGTTGCGAGTCGAAGGCTCGGCCCTACCTAGTCATTGGTGACCAAGAGGTACAGATTCGTGCCTTCCATCGCAGCGTCGACGACTACATGGCTGGAGCACAGAATGGCTGACAAGCGCATCCCGTTCCCTGAGGTGTTCGGGGACAAGCTCGACCAGTTCACCGACTGGGCAGTTACTTTGGACCGGGAGAGGATCGGGCGGCGTATCGATCTTCCCTTCGAAGAGGTGGTCGACTTCTACCATCGGCTCCTCCCGTATGTCGATGACATCATGAGTTACCTGCGCACGCGGCCGGTGGATAATCCGTCGATCGAGGACATCAACCTAGTCAACCTGATGAAGTCTCTCGTCGAGGTTTCGGACGCCGTGGAGATCTACGGTCAGGGTGTTATTCCTGACGCGGGCGACCTGAGGAACTACGCATCCCGGCTCGATCGCGATCTCGTGGGGAGTGATCGTGTCTGATCAGTTTTCTGCGATTATCACCGGTGGTGGCTCGGGCATAGGTAAGGCATCTGCGCTGGCCCTAGCCGGGCGAGGCTTTGCCGTGGTCGTGGCCGACATCTCGATGGAGGCGGCCAATGAGACGGTAGCGGCTATCAAGGCGGCGGGCCAGCGGGCCCTCGCGCGTCGAGTTGACGTCACCAACAGTGACGAGTTGATGGACGCGGTGTCTGCGGCAACTGAAACCTTCGGGCCGCTTCGCGCTGCCGTCAACAGCGCCGGGATCCAAGGCACTTTGGCTCCCGCAGAGGCGTGCACCGAACCCAACTGGAACGCGATAATTGGCGTCAACCTCACCGGCACGTGGCTCTCTATGAAGTCGGAGCTCGCCGCGATGCTGGCGGGAGGCGGAGGTTCGATAATCAACATCTCGTCTAACTTCGGTCTCGTCGGCCAGCGAGGGATGCCGGCGTACTGCGCGAGTAAGCATGGTGTGATCGGCCTGACAAAGTCGGCCGCTCTCGACTACGCGGATCGGGGTATCCGCGTGAACGCGGTCTGTCCGGGCCCCATTAACACCCCGCTGCTGGAAGCTTTCACGATCGGGGGCGGCAGCGAGATTCTCGACAGCATCAAGTTGTCGGTGCCGATGAAGCGCATTGGCACGTCCGAAGAGGTTGCCCAGGCAGTCGCATGGCTGGCAAGCGAAGAGGCGTCTTACGTCACGGGTGCGGCACTGTCGGTAGACGGCGGATACGTTGTCCCCTAGACCTCCTAGGGGCTCGGGCGCGGACCTCACCTAGTGAGGGCCGATGAGACCGATGCTATTAACATCGTGGTTTCCGAGCGCGAGATGGTCGCCGATGGCGTGGTGCGCGTTGAATTCAGGAGTCCTGAAGGTGCGGATCTTCCCGAGTGGTCTCCTGGAGCGCATATAGATGTGCACCTGCCCGCGATGATCCGCCAGTACTCATTGTGCGGTGACCCCGGGGAGCGCGACCGCTATGCCATCGCCGTCCTGAAGCAGCCGGACGGTAGGGGTGGCTCGCGGTATGTGCACGGCCGGCTCGAGGTCGGAACCTCGCTGACGATCAGCGCGCCACGGAACCGGTTCGAGTTGGTTGATGCACCGGGTTACTGCTTCGTCGCTGGGGGAATCGGCATCACGCCGTTCCTGCCGATGATCAACGATGCGATCAGCCGGAACCGACCGTGGAAGCTTTTCTATGGCGGTCGGAACGCAGAGTCGATGGCCTTCCGCGAGTTGCTGAGCGAGTACGGGCCGGCCGTCGAGATCACCCCAGAAGATCAATTCGGTGTGTTGAACCTGAGATCGATCGTGGACCACCTGCCGCGGGAGCACATGCTCTACTGCTGCGGTCCTGAAGGCATGTTGGCCGCCATGGAGGGCTCAATGCCCGCCGAGGACTTGGGCCGGCTTCACCTAGAGCGTTTCGCTAAGTCTGGCGAGGTTCACAAGCCGGACGACTTCGCGTTCACGGTCGAGTGTAAGGAGTCAGGCTGCAAGGTTCTCGTACCCGCCGGAGTGACGATCTTGGACGCGTTGATCGGGGCAGGCGTCGATGCAAACTTCGAATGCCGGGAGGGAACCTGTGGTACCTGCGAATTGGACGTGCTCGACGGAGCCCCGGATCACCGTGACTCGATTCTGTCTCCCCAGGAGCGGAAAATGGCCACGATTCTGTTCCCGTGTGTGTCTCGCGCCAATACTCCGGAACTCGTGCTCGATGTCTGATCACACTCGCGACTGCATCTGTCTTCGCCGCCGCGGCCGCGGTGAATTCGGGTCGGGTTTAGAAATCGGTTTATATACACTCGGCGTGCGAACGCCTCTAAGGGAGTCATCAGGTGTCAGCGAGAGCCCAAGGGCGCTCGGTGATTCCGTAATGCGTGTGCAAAGGTAATTTGATGACTAGGGGAGACAGGCCAGACAGCCTGGAAAGCATCGAAGGGCTGCAGTTCCCAAAGCCCGATAGCTACGATCATCGGTATACGAGCGTTGTTACTTATGACCATCTACGTGAAATGATCATCACGGGAGTACTGCCACCCGGTACTGAGTTGAAGCAATCGGTGCTAGCCAAGGAGTTCGGCGTCAGCCGGACGCCGCTGCGCGAGGCGACACGACGGCTGCAGTCGGAAGGCCTCATCACTCTTGAGGTGAACCAGCGGGCGATCGTCTCGGGTCTTGATGTATCGGAGATTGATGCGCTGTATGGAATTCGAATCGCCTTGGAGGCGCACGGCCTGCGGGTGTCAACCGGACGTCTCTCCGCGAAGGAGGTGCGCATCGCGCGGACCTTCCTCAATGAAATGTGGCAGGCAGGAAAACGGATGGATCTGCGCGGATGGACGAGCGCCCACCTTAGGTTTCACGAGGCACTGGTCGTCGAGGCAGGTAGTCATTCGGCTAGCGCCATGATGCGTTTGGCGCAGGAGTGCGACCGCTATCTATTCGTCTACCACCGCACGCGTCCGCGGGCTCCGCAGTCTCGGCACCAGGAGCACGTGGAGTTGCTCGCTGCGGTACAAGGGGATGACGTCGAATTGTCAGGACGCTTGGTCGCCCAGCATCTCGCGACGACCGCGATAGACCTCATTCACGACCTCGATCCGAGAAGAGGAGTCACGGCGATTAAGTCCGCCCTCGAACTCGTGGATCCCGGTGGCGGCTGCGCATGGTTGGAGGCCCATACGGAGTCCGCCTCTATCTAGGCCCTATAGGACGCTGTCTAGGACCTCATCCGCCCATGCGGGATCGTAGGAGTTGAGCCTAGGAAAGCCGGTCTCCGCCGCGCCAATCCATTGGTACTTAGCTCCCGGATTGCTGAGCTCGAGCCCGGACGCAGTAATGAGGTGAGGGCTGCAAACTATTTCGGGGCGCTGTGCAACAGCCCACTGATCAAAAATCTCAGCGCGGCCGCGTCCCTTTCGCAAAGCATCCTCGAGAGCCGCGTGGTTCACGAGGGGACACGAACGTGCGACGTCCAGGATTACCGGGATGATGCTGATACATCTGTGCTCCACGTAGAAGGCGTGTCGGAGTGCCCGATCGAGTTCGGTGCTCGCTCGAAGTCCGCCGACCGCCAAGTCCTTGCATGCCTGGACGGCCTCCATGGCCGGCAACGTGGTGACGACGAACGACCAAGCAGAATCGCTCCACTGACGCCAACCCAAGTCGCTAACGTAGCCCGCTATGGCAACGACCTCCGCGTCCGTGATGGGTTTGGGAGTGGGGCGGTGGTTGAACAGTTCTAGTGGGAAGGACCGGTGGTCGATGGTCAACTCGATGCCGCGGCAATCGGCCGCACGGGTCAGTGTGTGGAGCGCTAAGGTCCCCCACGGGCAGCCGATGTCGGACCACATGGTCACGACGCCAGGGTCACTGTTGACGAGTGCCGAGTCGACTAACTGATTCATGGTCCCTCCAAGGGGTTGAAGGTTGGCTGTGTTAGGCGCCGGTCGCGAAGGACTGGACGGCATAACTTCGGTTCTCGACTGCACGGATCTTGCCAAGTAGGGACCAGGCGTATCCGGCGTCGCCTTCGAGCGACCGCATGACCTTCCGTGCGTAGGCGATCAGGAGTGCAGTGCCATCGCAAGTGGCCGCAAGGGCGCACCCGTCGCTCCGCGAAGACGGATCGGTGCGGCAATCACACAGAACTCGTTGACACCATCCGCGGAGAGCTCTTCGAGGTTCGCAAGTTCGATCATCGGTACGCCCGCTTCTGCCAGGAAGTGGCAGTGGCCGGGCAGCCAGTTGTCCTCGTGCTGCGAAGGTGCAACCTCGACGCACTCTTGATCAGCACCGATCGCGATGATTCCAGCCGCCGTGAGCCACCTTGCTGCTTCTAGGCTGAGGCCGGGAGGGTTCCCGAGAGTCTTGCTGCCGTCCGGCCAGTAGCGCATCCTGCCGGTGCGCACAAATACGACATCACCCTCGTTGATGGTGAGCCGGGTGCGCTCGAGTTCCTGTTTGCAGTCCTCGACAGTTATGGCGTACGACGGCGGAAGACACTCGACCTGCTTAAGTGCGGCGATATCGAGCATCAAGCCCCTTGCGACGATGGGCGGAATCTGTTCTGCACCGCCCTTCGTCCAGTGCCGGCTTCCCAGGTGCTCGTCCGGGCTGAAGCCGTTGTAAATCTTCCCATCGACGCCAAAGTGATTGAGTGAATCAATGTGCGTGCCCGTGTGTGTGTACATGAATACGACATCACCTGAGTAGCACACCCTTTGGTTAATGTCGCTGCCTACCCCATTGAGGTTATCGATCGCCGTGCCCCCCGGTGTGTGGCTCATGAAGATCTGGTAGGCGGGGTCCCCAGCGGCCTGAAAACTGGGCATGCCGACGAAGTAGTCGATGCTGAGGTCGTAGACGCGAGAGGCGTCGGCCCTGGAGAGAATTTGCGCCTGGGATGCCGCAGTCATCTTGTTTAAGGCGCCCAGTTGATCCTCAGCGCCGTACGGGCTCGTCCCGACTTGGATGTTGTCGCGAGCCACTATGAGTCCTTTCGGACGAAATCAACGACCGCGCGTGACTTTACAAGGGGGAGAAGTTCAGAGACAACCTCGGTGTGAAAGGGATCCTCAGAGTACGCCTTGAGTCCTTCCCAGTCGTCGAAGTCAGAGATGAGAGCGCCGTCCCACGGATCGCCATTGTCATTGGGTTCGCCATCGTTGGCGCCCAGTTCCCAACTGCGGAGGGTCGGCAGTCGCTCGGACAGCGTCGTGAGCAAGTCCAGGACTCGCTGGCGGTCGGCAGGGTTTGCAACCTGCCACATGAACATGTGTCGGATCATCGCGCGCTCCTAGCGTAGGGGGCTGTGGGTAGTGGTCTGCCATGCATCGGCGGGACGGAGTAGTTCGCTATGCCTGTGACTCCATAACCCGACCAAGGTGCATACACCTTGACACGTATATTTTGGCCTGTCAACCATAAATCCGCCTTTATCCGGCATCTCAGCATTACTTGGTTCTGGCCTTGCGCCATGACGATAAGGGTCAAATTGGCCGATAGTCCCAATCGTCGTCGCCGAACTCATAATTTAGCCGTCGTCGGTTCGAGCCCCCTAGACACCTCTCACTATTTCTCGCCATAGCACGACTTCAGAGCCTGGGTTCCACGCAAATTGGAGCGACCGCTAGTTCGCGGATTTGGTCTTGAGGCGGGTTCTAAGTGACTCGATGAGAGGCAACCTCGGTATGGCGGGGGAACTGCCCTGGATAGTTTTTTTGGTTCTGGTCTAGCGCTCGAGCTGCTCGTGCTCCGAGTTGAGCCGCAAGATTTTGCCCAGGGGGATTACCGTTTCGCGTCAGGGGCCACTTATCCTCCTCCAGCACCGCGTCTTCCTCTTCAACGCGCCGGACCGTGGACTTCAACGCCTTAATCTCGTCCAGCTCCTCCCTTGTCGCTCCTCGGCGTTTACCATCGGCGATCTGGGATTTAAGGACCCAGCGGCGTACGGACTCCTTCCCAATGCCCAGTTGCTTGGCGACAGCACCCGCCGCCGCGGTCAGCAAAGGGTACTCACCGTGGTGCTCATTGACCAGGCGCACAGCACAGGCTTTCAATTCAGAATCAATCATCTTGGGCATGGCTCTCATTCTCATAGACTCAAATAGGAGCGGAATCAAACCGAGGGCGCTTCACAGCCAAGACCCAAAGAGAATTACAAAACAGGTTGACAGCAACTCCACCAGCACCTAACCTCAAAACAATATTAATTGAATGTCCACGAAGTTAAGGACGTAAATTATGTTGCTGGTACGACCCCCGCAACTGATCGTTGGCTCGCGGATGCTGTACATCTGTTGGCAGCCTAGTGACCCTGGCGCAGTAGCAAATTTGGTTCCAGCAGACCTCACACCTGTTAAGGGCCGTACGGTCTACATGAACCAGTACGTGGTTGATGATGCCTCGCAACTCTCAAATGCGAATAGCATTGAGACATTTGGCTCGTACTCCCTGACTTATCTCGGTGTTGAACTTGAGGGCTTGGACACAGAGGAGGGAGTGCCTGGGCGTTGGTGGACTCACTACTTAAATAGTTCCTCCAATATGATTAGTTATGCGCAAGAGCGGGGAGTGCCGACATCCACAGGGCACACTGAACTAGAACTATCAGGTGATCGCTTGGTTGCTACCACTTATGACGGTGATAGTGCCATCATACGGACAACTTGCTCCGTGCGACTTGGGAAACTAGTTCGCGCGAATGGTCAGTTGCGATATGTGACCCGCGTAAATGACGATTTGATGAGTGGACGCTACCCATTCGTAGCCGATATGGCGGAAGAGTTTTCGGTGACGTCGCTCTCTTTCCTCGACCAATCGCATCCGGTTTATCAGATGCGTCCAGCCGACCCACTAACAATCACATTCGGCTTCTACTCACCCTCTATGTCCTTCTGTTACCCGGGTGGTGAGGGTCTCCTAAACACAGCCCCACACGGTCTTTAATAACACGCCACCAAAAGGTGGCCAGGGAAGGTGGTTCGCATGGCGCTTCTAGATCGTTCTGAATGGTACGACATTGCACGCGCGACTCAATGGACATTTCAATATGTGCCAGAAGAGGAAATCTTCCCCGAGGGTCATTCTGGATCAGAGGGAATCTCGAACGAAGTTTGGTCAACTTACGACGAGCCCTATAAGGTCACCTACCGTGAGTACGTAGATGTCCAGCGACAGAAAGACTCTGGTGTCTACTCGGTCAAAGCGGCACTGGATCGACTGGACATGTACGCGAAAGCTGATCCTGGATGGATCTCCATTTTGAAGTTGCACTACGGAGCTGTGTCTACGGTTGAGTATGCCGCCGCGCTCCAGGAGTCGCGTTATGTACGCTGGTCCAAAGCGCCGGGTATGCGTAACATGGCAACGTTCGGGATGCTTGATGAAATCCGACATGCACAGGCGCAATTGTTTTTCGCCCATGAATACGTAAGTAAAGATCGGCAATTCGACTGGTCACATGAATCCATGAAGACGCAAAATTGGGGCGTTCTAGCAGCACGACATTTCTTTGATGACATGCTCATGAGCCGCGACGCCACCTCAACGGCGATCATGGCAAACTTCGCTTTCGAAACTGGATTCACAAATCTTCAATTCATCGGGCTCGCAAGTGACGCCTCTAATGCCGGAGATTTCACTTTTGCAAAGCTAATTCAGAGCATCCAGTCAGACGAAGCTAGGCATGCTCAACTTGGTACGCCGCTGCTACAGATTCTAATAGAGAACGGCCAGAAAGATCGGGCCCAAAGACTTATCGACATTGCTCTCTGGCGTTCGTGGAAAATCTTTACGATTCTAACTGGTATTCCTATGGACTATTACGTGCCGCTGGAGCATCGAGAGTCATCCTTTAAAGAGTTCATGGAAGAGTGGATAATTGACCAGTTTGCCCGTTCACTGAATGAACTCGGCCTCGATAAGCCTTGGTACTGGGACATCTTGATTCGCGATCTAAGTGAGCATCATCACGGGCAGCAGTTAGGTACATGGTCTTGGCGGCCAACTCTGTGGTGGTCCCCGGCGGCCGGGGTTAGTCCCGAGGAACGCGACTGGCTTGAGGAAAAGTACCCAGGCTGGAACAAAACGTTTGGAAAATGCTGGGACGTGCTGACCGAAAACTTAAAGAACGGCCATGTTGAAAAAACTATACCGGGCACCCTTCCAGTCATATGCAACATGTCGAACCTTCCGATCGTCGGCACACCCTTCACCCACTTGAAAGATCACCCGTGGGAGTACGGAGGGCGCCTCTACCACTTTGGATCCGAGGTGGATCGATGGATATTCCAGCAAGATCCCGAGCGCTACTCTCAGCACAAAAGCCTCATTGACCGTTTCCTGTCGGGAGACATCGAACCCGCAGACCTCGGTGGAGTACTGGCCTACATGGGGATTGGCGTGCTTAGCGAGGGCGGCGGTGACGCCCACGACTACTCATGGGTCGATAAGTACCGTTCCATTGAAGCCAAGGTAAGTTAGGAGACTGACGATGGCGTTATTTCCAATCACTTCAAATTTCGAAGGTGACTTCGTTCTGAAGTTAGTTCCCGTAGACGACGAAAACACCATGGCCGAGGTGGCTGAGGCGGCGGCTGTTCACAGTATTAACTTGCACGTGGCTGAGCAGCCCGGAAAGGTAATTCGGGCCCGACGTGCGGGGGAGTCTGAACCTTTCCCATTGGAAGTTAAGCTCAAAGATTCGGGCCTGATGCCAACCGAGTGCGTTGACTTCTACTACGAGTAGCGAGAGGAAATTTATGACGCTCAAGAATCCCGTCGGGCCCGTGGTCCAGTCAGGTGAGATGGCGAATGCTGTCATCGACGCAGCCCGAACCGATAACACATCCGAGGTATTCGTCCGAGATCGCGGGTCATACGTGCGAATTGAATTGGACAGAGAATGCTTGATCCTCCGTGAATCAATGGAGCGAGAGTTGGGACGTCCATTTCAGATGCGTGAGCTTGAAGTGAGCATGCCCTCGTTTCAAGGACGAATCGAGACGACATCAGACTACTTCCGCTTTTACGCGACGGCTAACTAGTGACGGAGTGATGACATGACTGAAGCGGTAATAGATCTTTCTCCACTAAAGACGTGGAGCCATCTAGCTAAACAGCGACGTAAGCCCAGTGAATACGAAATAGTTTCGACAAATCTGCACTGGCATACAGGGTCAAGCCAACCTTTCGACGTTGATCCCGAAGGGTTTATGAACACTTGGTACCGCGAGTACCGAGATAATAGCCCTGTCACTCACCCTGACTGGGACTTCTTCCGAGACCCAGATGAGATTGTTTATCGAAGCTACAACATGATGCAGGATGGGTCTGAGACTTACGTCGACGGCCTGCTTGACCAATTCTCTGAGGAGGGCCACGACTCAGGCCTGTCCGCAAGTTGGTTGACAACACTTCAGGAGCTATACACCCCCGGGCGATACCTTCTGCACGGTGCGCAGATGGCCTCCGGCTACTTGGTGCACATGGCGCCTGCTAGCACCATCTCGAATTGTGCGGCTTTCCAGTCTGCCGATTGCTTGCGCTGGGTCTCACGTGTCGCCTACAGAACTCGCGAGCTTGCAATAGCCCATCCAGAATTGGGGTACGGCGAGACCGAAAGGCAGATGTGGGAGCAACTTCGCGCATGGCAGGGATACCGTGAGTTGACAGAGCGTGCCTTGGCTTGCCGAGATTGGGCTGAGTCTTTTATAGCTGTAAACGTTGTGCTTAAACCAACTATTGACGAGTGCTACTGGCGAGCATTTGAAGTAAGTGCTCGACGTGCCGGTGACAGTCTTTGCGCCCTACTCACTGAAGCAGCACTTCGAGATAGCGAGCGCTCGCGTCGGTGGACGGTAGCACTAACCCGAATGATGCTGAATGAACCCGCCAACGTTCCAATCATCAAGGGCTGGGTGCAGAAGTGGACACCATTGTCTGATGCCGCCATCCAAGCATATTCAAAGTCGTTGCCCGATAATCCAGGTGCGGCTGAGGCGGCCGTGGAAAGAGTGAGGGCTTTCCACCAAGAGATTGGGATCTAGGGACCTGTTCAGCTCGGTTACGAGTTGGAGTCATCAGATTCTGTGAGCGAATTGAACAGAGCTCCTGTGGTCACTATTGAAGGACTAGATCGCGACTTCACGTGCGATAAAGGCGATCTAATTCTTCGGGCCGCGCTACGTGCGGGGCTTGGATTCCCATACGAGTGTGCTACTGGTTCCTGCGGGACCTGCAAGTACGAGCTTCTTGTGGGGCATGTGGAGGACACTTGGCCAGAAGCACCTGGGATTCGCCTTAGAGACCGTGAACACGGCAGGTACCTTGCATGCCAAAGTAAAGCCACCGGGCCTATTGTCATACGGGTTCGGCTCGATGAGAGATTACGACCTCCTATCCCGCCACGGCGATCCGTCGCAACTATCTCCGGACGGATCTATCAAGCACCCGGATATTCGGAACTAAAGCTGCAAATATCTGATGAGGGAGCCGAGTTCCTCCCAGGTCAATTCATACTTATTGAATTCCCCGGCCTAACGGGCGCTCGGGCCTACTCCATGTCTAACCAGCCTAATACCGACGGCGTCCTTCAGTTGCATGTCAAGGCTAAGCAAGAAGGAATAATGTCTAATTTGTTAGTTAGTGAAAGCCCGATTGGCACAAAACTCATTGTGGATGGACCTTACGGACATGCATTTGCGCGCCTCGAGGACTCACGGCCTGTGGTCTGTATTGCCGGTGGTTCTGGACTGGGCCCAATGCTTTCCGTAGCCGGTGCACTAGCTTTAACACCGCTTGCCTCAAAGCGTTCGGTTGATTTCTTCTACGGAGTGCGAACGCCCGCAGAGATTTGTGATCTTTCTGACCTACGTAAACAGGCAGAAGCATTCGGCCGCTGGGGGCTCCATGTTGCCGTGAGCGATAAACCAGGTAATTCGTGGAATGGGCTGGTTGGCATGATAGACCAGATTGTGCAAGTTCACCTACCTATGCCTTGGTCGAACTCTTTGTTCTACATTGCCGGACCACCTCCCATGGTGGATGCCGTGGTTAGAGTTCTTTTAACGTCCCAGGTTTCCCACGAGCAGTTGATTTTTGACCGGTTCTACTGAGTGAGGAAGTAATGACATTTCTGAGGGTGTGCAGTTTCGATGACCTCTGGGAGGGTGAAATGAAAGTGTTCACCGTCGACGGAACCGAGGTATTGCTCGTGCACCTTAAGGGAGGACATGTAACTGCCACTCAAGCAGTGTGCCCACACCAGAATTTTGAGTTGGTTGAGGGGACGCTCGAGGGCGATATTCTCACTTGCCGCATGCACTTGTGGCAGTTCAATGCTCGTACATGCACAGGCCACAACCCGACTCATACCCAGATCGCCTCTTACCCTACGCAAATACAAGGTGATGAGATCTTCGTAGATGTGAACGGGGATGTTCCCAAGTTCGCGACCCCATAGGAAGGCCAATTGTGAAGTTTGCAATCTCATTTAGCAACGTAGGGATGACCGAAATTGTTGCCTGGACTCAATTACCGTTTGTAACACGAGAACAGACGTTGCAATCTGCTCGGCTAATGGCAGAGAAAGTAATTCCAGCCTTCCGGTAAATCTAAGGAGAGAATTGCTGCCAAAGGCGTCCTTCCCACAGATCAGCCTTCCACAACTCACATAAACAACGGCCACTTTCAGGGGGTCATATCAACTGGCACACTAAACGGGGGCAGGTCACATGGAGTTGCCGCCCGCAGCCACGGGCACGAGCGGACGCGCGCCACGCAGTCCGTACAACGCCAATAGACCGCCAATAAACCCCGGCGCGAGGGGTCTGAAAACCGGGGCGGAATGGGACAAGGCCCCCGGGTTGGGAGGCGTTGTGTCATTTGGTTCGTAGCGGGGAGACAGCACAAGGCTGCGACCACCCGGTTACGTGAACCGCAACATCCCTTCACAAATAGCCGCTTTTGCACCCCCATTGCACACTTTCGCTACGACGCTCGCGGGCTACGCGAGGACCGTGGCCAGAGCCAGCAAGACCATCAACGGCTTTCGTGGCACCGAGCGACACCCAGACACACTGTGAGCGACACGGACGGGGGGCGACAGAACGGGAGGAGTTCAAGCGTTGATTCGTCAGTCCCGGCTGCAAGCACCTACGCACTACCGGTGCACGCGATCAAGCAGCCGACTCGATTGCGTGCACCAGCTGGTCGATGGTCGGCGATCCCACCAGTCCATCTGGGGTGGTGAACAGTCGACAGTACAAGCCGACCGGCGATGCAGAGACGATGAACGGATCGCGACCGTTGACGAGAATGGTGGGCGAGCCGCGGAAGCCAGCGGCCGCCGCCTTCTCCGGTGTGTCCACGACTTCGTGGGCCACGTCGGTCGCGGTGAGCCCAAGTTGGCTCAACGCCGCACGTACGCGCTCATCGGCCAACTCCCAGTTGGGGCAGCCGTCGAAATACTGCACAACGATGTCCACTGTGGGCACACTACGCGCCAGATGTCGGCAGCGGTCAAGAGGTCGCATTTTGGGCCGCGCAAGAGGTGCGTCGAGCGGTCACGGGCCGAAGGTCGGGACACGTTTTAGGGCAGCGTTGCGTTAAGCGACCGTAGGGCGTGCGGGATCGTGGGCGAATGGGGAATCATTCAGATTGCTAGCCGGAGTTCGTCGAATGCGGTCGCCAGGCTGTACACCGGGACGGCCTCGACCCCGAGTTCGTAGTGGCCACGCCTGAGGTTCTGGATGAACGCGTGCCCCTGTACCTCTCTCACTGTTGCGCGACTATTGTGCGACTTCAGAGCCTGGGTTCCACGCAAATCCGAGCGACCGCTAGTTCGTGGATTGGGTCTTTAGGCGAGAGCAAGAACCGTCGGCCGGGATCTCGTCCCTGGTGCACAATCCTTCGGTCCTGATCCTCGACGAGGCCACGAGCGCACTCGACAATGCAAGTCAGGCTGTCGTGACGCAGGCAATGCAGGCCCTTGATGCAACCAGAATCGTGATCGCTCACCGACTGTCCAATATCCGTCCGGCCTGTTTCCTGTCTGTGATTGCCGAGGCGGTGACACTTGAAAGGATTCGGACGAACTAACTGGTGATGTCCTTGCGATCGAATCTAAGTGTCGCTATGAGCACGAAGATACCGAAGAGCACCAGGCTGTAGGCGGTGCCCTTTGCCATGGTCTCCCAGTCAACCGAGGAGCCCAGCGCACCCACCCAAGCGTTGGAGTACTCGCCCGGCAAGAAGTTACGCACCGAGCCGAGAGCCTCGATCGCATCGAGAATGTTGAGCACGATAATGATGACGACCGCTGCGCCAACAGCGCCGAGCGGAACGTCAGTTAGGACGCTCATCAGGAAACCGAGCCCCGCGGGAATCAGCAGCACGATCATTATGTAGCCGGCAACTATTGCCAGTCTTACCCAAGATTCGGTGACGTCGAAGGATGCTCCGAGTGGACTAACGAGCGGGGTGGTCCCGAACGCGAGGGCGCCGATGATCCACGAGGATCCGACCAAGATGAGGAGGGTGATCGCGGTGAGCAACAGGCCGACGAGTGCCTTTGCCCGCAGCAGCCTTCGCCTCGGAATAGGTGCAGCGAGGAGATAGCGAAGGGTCGACCACGAGGCTTCGCTGGCAACGCTGTCGCCGAGAAACATTGCAGCGATGATTGTGAGCAGGAAGCCTGCACCGAAGAACAACATGGTGAGGCTGAAGTTCCATGCACCTGCAGTCGCAAGACCAACGAGATCAAGGTCGCCCCCACCAAAGCCTCCGCCATTCCCCGATGAGGAAGGACCGAGCTTTACCGCCGCGACCACGATGAGGGGAAGCAGGACTCCGACGGCGAAGGCAATTAGTGTCCGGCGCCTGCGCAGTTGTCGCACGAACTCCACGCGCACGGTAAGCGTGCGACGACGGTCATAGAAAGTCGGAGTAGTCGCTTCGGGTAGCTCAGCCCGCATGCTTTCGTTCATGTCACTACCTCGTGCCCTTCTCCGACTAGATCCAAGAAGACGTCCTCGAGCCGGCGGCCATGATGTTCGCGCAGTAGTGCCTCGACACTTCCTTGAGCGATGACCTTGCCCGCACCCATCACGACGACATGGCTGCAGGTTTGCTCAACCTCACTGAGCAGATGCGACGACACGATCACTGTGCGGCCACCTTGTGTGTATGCCTGCATGACCTCACGCATCTCCTTAATTTGGGGCGGATCAAGGCCGTTGGTTGGTTCATCGAGAAGCAGCAGTTCTGGCATGCCGAGCATTGCTTGGGCAATGCCGACGCGCTGACGCATCCCCTGACTGTAGGTGCGCACTCGGCGGTCAATAGCCGAACCCAGCCCGGCGATTTCTAGAACCTCCTTCATGCGTGAATCACCTAGACGCCCCGATGCCCGCCAGAAGAGATCGAGATTCTGGCGCCCGGTTAGGTGCGGAAGGACGCCGGGGCCTTCGATGAAGCACCCGATGCGAGAGAGCACCGGGGAGCCCGGTCGGATGAGCTCACCAAAGATACGAACGTCTCCGGCAGTGGGCGAGATAAGGCCCATCATCATGCGCATAGTCGTGCTTTTCCCGGCCCCATTTGGCCCGAGGAGCCCCAGGACAATACCCGTTGGCACGGTGAAGTCGACGCCGTCGACGGCCCGCACGCCACCGGGGTACTCCTTGACGAGTCCGGTAACTACGACTGGGTGAGGTGAATCACCCTGGGGCTCACCAGCAGGTACTGGTCGACGTGGGCGAGTCAGGCGCAAGGCCAGCGCAACGATGACGAGGAATGCCACGCCAAGCAGAGGCCATGCCCATACGGGCCACGACGAACTGGTTGGCGTGCCGGCAACCGAGGGCACCAAGACGAAATCATCGGCGAGTGAGACCGAGTAGACGGCGGGGCCGGACGGGAGTCGGTACGCCTGGTCGGTCGTGGTCACGGTCAGTGCGAGTCGTGATCCGGGCGGGACCTCGGTGACAATCGCCGGCAGTTCCAGATCCAAAAAGATCGGCTCGGTTCCGAGGAAGTCGAGACGGACGGGTGCGACGAGGCCGGCGGGAAGCCGGGAGCGGCCTTGATCGTCGATGATGCGCAGCGCCGCAAAGACGGTGGCTCCGTCGATCGGGCGGTCACTCGAGATCTCGATTCGTGCGCGTGCTGCTCCTACGATGCTCAGCGTTGAATCGAGGGCCTCGGAGATGAAGGTCGCGGTCTGCTGCCCGACTCCGCGATCAACAGAGCCGCTTACCTGGCTCAGGAGTGAGGCGATGCCACCTAGTCCTGGAACGGAGGAGATTGATGAAGGGATGCCCCCGGCCGGCGCCACGGTCTGCTGCGTAGACCCGGTGAGAGCTACCGAGCTCGTGGAGGTTCCGCCGAGACCTGGATAGGCGGGGGAGCTCAGCACCTCGAAAGTGCCGGCGGCGCGATCGCTCAGTGCGGAGCCCGCGGTCACCGAGTACAGGAAAGAGTCGGCGACAGGTGCGCCATCGGCAAGGTGCGCGGTGAACCAGTCGCGTGTCAGTTCGCGAAGCTGCACGCTTACTGCATCGGGGGAGGCCAGCCCACCATCGTGGCCGCCGGCATGCCACACAACCTTCACCGGGGTACTTGGATGTGAATCGAGAATCTGGGTCGCGTTGGCATTGGCCTGGGCGATCGGGAATAAGGAGTCGGCCTGGCCTGCACCGATGAGTGTCGGCACCGTGATCTGGTCAGTGATGCTCACCGGTGACGAGGCTCGCATGAGCTCGGCGCCGGCAGCATCGATGGTTCCGCTCACTGCCGCTCGCGTGTAGGCCTCACACCAGGCCGGAGTGAAGCGACCGCAGTCGGTTACGGGAGTTCCGGGTGCTGATTGCCCGGCGCTGAAGAACAGCCCAGACCAAAGTGACTTGAACGCACCCTGCATGCCTTCACCGGTGGCCTCGTCGCTGATCAGTGATTGGCCGAAGAGGGATTCCTCCAAGCTGTTCCAGGTGATGTCGGCGGCTATCGCATCGACGCGGGGGTCGTATCCCGCGCCCATCAGTGCAAGGGCTCCGCCGTACGAACCGCCGGCGATGCCGATGCGCGGATCACCGGGTCCATCAGAGATAACTTCCGTTCGAGTGGACAGGTAATCGATCAACCGCGAGGCATCGGCCACTTCGAACTGGGGTGCGTTCATCGAGATGAGGCCGGTCGAAAAGCCGAAGCCGCGTGCCGAGTAGGCGAGCACGACGAAGCCAGCTTCCGCGAGTGACTCAGCCTCCGCACTCACTGACTTTTTGCTACCGCCGAAGCCGTGGGCTAGGAGTATCGCGGGCGCATCATTCTTTGCACCGGTTGCGGCATCAGTATCTCGCGCGGGAGGGAGGTAGAGGTCCGCATCGAGTTGCACCGGTGTCGGGTCAGTGGCGGAGGCTGGCGCTCCATCGAGAATTAGCGACTCCGGAGCGATAGGTGTGCCGGAGAGGCGAAAGGTTAGCACGGAGGCGATGGCGACAAAAAGTGCACCGAAAGCGACCACGACAAGAACGGCGGTGCGAATTCGCCTCCTTGATCTTGTGGCCATACCTTCACCTTATGTCGCGAATTGACCTCCTGCAGTTCTTGCCAGGAAGACCTCACTTAGTGCGCCGACGACCCAGAGCCGGACGTCGTTCACGGGCTTAGGTTTAAGACTTAGAGCCCTTTTTGGCCGTGACCTTGACCTTCACGTAGTAGGCCTTGCCCACAGGCATGTGGTAGCCCTTTGTGCTCAGCCGGATTCACCGCAACACTTTGCGGGGCATCTCCGACTGTGATCGTGGCTGTAACCAGATTAGTACTTAGGTTAATCACCGACACGGAATCACTAGCATGGTTGGCGACAGGATGGCATCCACATTGAGGGGGATGCCTCCAGGTTCCTGTTCCCGGCGATCGATCCCTACATCGGAAAGATGGCGCTGCTGGCCGGCGCCAAGTGGCAACCGTGATGGTGATGGTGGAGAGCAATATTCAGGGGGTAAATCCCATCTGGAGTTAATAGTGAGTGCCTTTACGCCTGCCGAGATCGAGTACCCCCTGCCGTCAGAGTCAGCTGCGCCAGTTCGCTCGTGCACTGCGATCAGATTTGGCGCTCGGCGACACGGCCAGCATCCACTACGGCAATTTGATGCGCCTTCTGAATTGTCGGCAGACCATGATGGCTATCGGACGTACGTCTGCCCGCGTGCGAGATCAAGTGCTGCACATGGCCCAGCCCCCACGACGGTGGTAAGAGCGGACCCGTCTGTCGACAATTGGACTTTCACCGACTGACTCGAATTCGACCAGCAGTGTTCGGACCCCGCAGTTACCGAAACTGGATCGCGCCAGGTGTCAGACCCAGGCCCCTGCTTGCTAATCATCATTTGTGTCAGAGGGCTGGCCGCGTTCAAGCGGCTGAGTCTGACAGGTTTGGTTGGCCCCACCACGGGACTATCTCATTAACGGTGTTTCGGGCGTTTTCATTTATTAGTTCGCAGCGTTCGGGAATCGGTCTGCGAAGGTGATTGCGAATGCGTTGAGAGCTGGCTTCCAACGCATTGTCCATCTCACTTGGCCCTTACCTGTCGGGTCAAGAGATCGTGTCACGAGATACAGGCACTTGAGTGCTGCACCCTCGGTCGGGAAATGCCCTCGTGCTTTCACGGCCCTACGGTAGCGGGCGTTCAAACTTTCGATCGCATTTGTCGAACAAATCACTTTCCTGATCTCGACGTCATAGTCGAGGAAGGGGATGAATTCTTCCCACGCGTTCTCCCACAGCCTGATGATCGCGGGGTATCTGGCGCCCCATTTTTCTTTCAACGACTCGAAGGCGTTCCGTGCAGCATCGGGACTGGGAGCGGTATAAATGGGCTTCAGATCGCGTTTGAGTTCGTCCCAGTATTTTTTGGACGCGAGCCGGAATGATCCCCGGATCAAATGGATGATGCAGGTTTGCACCGTCGTGAGCGGCCAGACATTGCCTACTACTTCCGGCAAGCCCTTGAGTCCGTCACAGACCAGGATAAACACGTCCTTGGTTCCCCTGTTGCGAATGTCAGTGAGCACGGACATCCAGAACTTGGCGCCTTCACCACCGGTCCCAGCCCAAAGCCCCAGAATGTCTTTCTCACCCTCGAGAGTGACCCCAATTGCTGCATAAATGGGCCTATTAGCCACTTGACCGTCCCTGATTTTCACCACAATCGCGTCAATGAAAACGGCCGCGTAAATCTCATCCAACGGACGAGCTGACCAGTCATTCATTTCCTCAATCACCTTGTCAGTGATCCGAGAAATTGTTTCCTTGGAGACAGATGCGCCATAAATTTCCGCGAAGTGAGCACTGATCTCACCCGTGGTTAATCCTTTGGCGTAGAGCGACAGCACAATCTCATCAACCTCACCTAAACGCCGCTGTCGCTTCTTCACGATTTGCGGTTCAAACGTGCCCGCCCGATCCCTGGGAACCTCAATATCGATAGCCCCCACCGAATCCGTCAGAACAGTTTTCCCACGGGTTCCATTGCGAATGTTCCCGGACTCGCGCCCTACGGGATCATGTTTCTCATAACCCAAATGTTCAGTCATTTCCTCATTCAGAGCTGTTTCAATCACCGTTTTGGTGAGCTGTTTGAGCAAACCATCAGGACCGGTCAACGCCAAGCCCTGTTCTTTTGCCAACCGAACAAGTTCGGTGGCGGCATCCATCTCCGCACTCTGCGGCTTACCTGGTTTCTTCGGGGTCACATCCCCAATTGTTATCGTCATCATCGAACCTTCCCGCCAGCACCGCTGGCGATCAAGCCCGAAACACCGTTTTCAGCACAGTCCCGGCAACCACTGTGTTTGATCGGTGACTCGGGAACCGGCAAATCGCATCTGCTCATAGGGTTAGGCACCGCTGCCGCCGAGGCCGGATTCCGGGTGAAATACACCCTTGCCACGAAACTGGTCAACGAACTCGTCGAGGCAGCCGACGAGAAAATGCTCGCCAAAACGATCGCCCGCTACGGACGTGTTGATCTCCTCATGATCGACGAACTGGGATACATGGAATTGGACAAACGCGGAGCCGAACTGCTGTTCCAAGTCCTCACCGAACGGGAAGAAAAGAACAGCATCGCCATCGCCTCAAACGAAAGCTTCTCCGGCTGGACCAAGACATTCACCGACCCGCGCCTATGCGCAGCGATCGTTGACCGGCTCACCTTCGGCGGCAACATCATAGAAACAGGAACCGACTCCTACCGCCTGACCCACACCAAAAACCGGCAAGCAGCCGCCAACTGACCGACCAGAAACGTCCGGTTTAGTGCCCGCTCAGGTCCGTTTCTTGCAGGCTTTCTGACCGCCTAACCTTGACGATCAGGTCTTGCTAGGACGTCGCTTGCGGGCTGTCAGTACGCAGACGTGTTAGGTGCTCATTTTCCGAACCTGGCATGCGCGGCTTGACGAGTGGTGCCGAGCGCATTACCTATTGCGCTCCAACTGCGCCCGCGCGCCTGGGCAGCCTCAACGGCAGCGGCCAGTTCGGTCTCGTCCCGCTGCAGCTTGCTCACCACTGCGCTAATGCGCCGCAGGTCGTCGGGGTCATCCAGTTCGGCGACGTCCAGATCATCGAGGGACTCAACTGCCTCTTGGTGCGCGGTCTCGCGTGCGGCCGTTTTCATGTGTTCCCTCTCCTGCCCAGCTGTTTGGCCAGCGGCTCTCTGAGCTTGTCCGCGTGGAAAACCACTGACTCGTCGTTCGCCGTGTTGACGAGAATCTCTAGCAGATCCCCCGACTGAGCAGGACCGATGTAGAGATCCACTTCCGACCGGTATTCGGCCTTGTACCTAATGACATTGCGAATTGCGTGTACAACATCTTGCTTGGTGCAGTGTTTCAGCGCGCTGCTGGTGAACTGCACACTGTCAAAGTAGCTTGACGTTGAGTGACTTGTCAAGGGCTATTGACGCCCTGGGAGGCTCGACACGCTCAAAAACGTCCGTTTTTTGGGCTACCAGGCACAGGCTGCTTTTACGTTGGCGGGGCAAGGCGTTCGCTAACGCGATTCGGAAGGCTGGCTGGCGAAACGGGTGGTGATGATTCGGGAGCGAAGTATGCGGCGGCTTGGCGGCTGCGCTTCCAAAGGCGTCGGCCACGTTCGACGGTGTCGTCGTTGTAGAACTGGAGTGCTTCGTCGATGGTGTTGCTCCGCTGGAGGGCGGCGCCCAGGGTGACGGCGTCGACCATTGCGGTGTAGGCGCCAGCGCCTGTTCTTGGGCTAGCCATGTGGGCCGCGTCTCGTAGCAGCATGATGCGTTGGTTGACGACGGTGTCAGCGGCGAACTCCCATACAGGATGGCCGCTCACCTTGCCGTTTGCCACACACGCTTGCCAGAAGGTGGCGTTGCTATCGCCGAAGAGGGCTCGAACAACCGGAATGAACCAGCCAGGGACCGTGTCCGTCACCGACGACGTGACCTGTCGGTTTCGTGTCGGTGCCGCAACCTCAGACTTCGGGGTCATCATGTAGACGCCGCAGTTCCACATTGCGATGCCGTGGCCGTTGATGAACGGGAAGCCGAGCGCTTCGTAGCGCACACCGTCAATTGTTCGGGCGCCTGACGGTGGTCCGGGGATGCCTTCGACGGGTACGAGGCCGCGCCAGAGGTTGTATCCGGAGTAGTCGGGAACAGCGTTGGTGACGTAGCGACGGATTGTGGACTTTCCGCCGTCAGCGCCAACCACGAGATCGAAACCGCGTTCCTCGCCGGCGATCTCGAGTCGAGGGGTTTGGCTAGCCGAATCGATGATCTCTTTCACTTCGACACCGAATCGGACCGTGTCCTCCGGGATACCCTCCGCCAGGTACTGCCAGAGATCGCCGTAGAAGTGGCCGTGCCGTCGGATTGGCGGACGGCTTCTCGGTCCGTTGTTACCGCGAATCTGGTGCAGCAGGCTGGTGTCGACAGCCCCGAGTGCTCCGCCGCGATCGTGGAATCCGTGGGGGAAGTGCTCGAAGACCTCCACCTAGGCGCCGAAACGATGGAGTACGTTGGCGACGCTAACACCACCAAGTGAGGCGCCGACGATCGCAACACGGAGTCCGGCCGCGTGGCTGGTGTGCTGACTCATGCTGGGCTCTGTCACAGGGTCACATCGACAGTTCGGCTGGAGTGTGTTTGGCGATCATCGAAACGAACGCCTTCGCCGAAGTAGTGGGCCAGTTCGAGATGAGCCGTGGTGTTGAGGCGCAACTCGGTGATGAGATCGTCGGTGGGGACCCGGAGGAACGCTCCCATCGAGGGAGATCTGGCGTTGGACACGAGCAGGCCCACGTCGAGCCCGTCAGTGTGAGGTGCGAGGAAGTTTTCCTGACCGAGATCGGCTGCCGCCACCGGGGTCTCGATGCCACGAGCCTTCTTGAGATCCATAGCGATCTGCTTGAGCCGGTCAGCGTTGCCTGGCCGACGAGTTCGACGTTGAGGCCTCGAGAGGCGAGCTGGGTGGCGTATTGCGTGGCGAGGCCGTGGGCGTAGTTGAAGGCGCAGAGGAATTTGTACGCAACGATGGCCCCTAGACTTTGGTACTGGTCTTCTTGAAGGCGAGGTAAGCCATGAGGGGTGCGAGGAGCCGAGGACGGGGTCGCTGATCCATGGCGCGAACCAGGCGTCAGGGTTGACGCCGGCGAACATTTCAAGCGTGGGCAGAAACGTGACGACCATAAGCCGATTGGTCGTGAGGGCGATTCCGATCCACAGAACGACCTGCGGCCGGGCTAACGCGAGGCTCTGGGGTAGTGAGCTCAGCTCGCATTTGCAAGATGTGTCTCCGTTGGTTTGGCAGACGGGGTGGGTGTGGACTCCGGGGGTTTGGTTGGTGCGCCGATGGCTTTCATTACGAATCGCTCGAGTGCGCGTTGTGATAAAAGTGTTCGCAGGGTGAGTAAGAAGCGGGGTAGCGCGCCAACTCGATAGCGCAGGAGTGGTTTGTTCGAGGAGATGGCGCGCTCGATGGCCTTGGCAACGTCCTCAACGCTGCTTTCGCCTTTATCTTGGCCGCGGCGTGTGTTCTCGAAGATGGTGCTGCTGGCGTCGGCGAATAGCGGGTGCGATGCTGCTGGTTTGCGCACCGATTGATCGGTAGTGCGCGTTTTCACACCTGCGGGTGAGATGTTCGAAACGGTGATGCCGAACGGCATCAGTTCCATCCTTAGTGATTCGGCATACCCGTTGAGCGCGAACTTGCTGGCGCTGTAGGCAGCCATGAACGGGAAGCCGATCTCGCCGGGGACCGAGATCATGTTGACGATCGCCCCAGAACGCCGATGGAGCATGTACGGTGTTGCCGCCTTGATCATGTTTACTGCGCCGAAGAAGTTGACGTCGAACTGCTCGTGGATTTCGTCAAGGGATGTCTCTTCGTGTGCACCGACGAGGTGATGGGCCACATTGTTGACGAGAACGTCGAGGCGCCCTTCTCGTTCGACGACCAGGTCGACAGCGGCCTGGCACGAAGCCGGATCGGTCACCTCGAGTTGCAGATGTCTGTCGCCAGCATCGTCGATGTTGCGTGAGGAGCCGTAGACGATGTAGCCCTTGGCCTTGAGGTGCTCGGCGGTTGCTTTGCCGATGCCTCTGGACGTGCCGGTAATCAGAATGATCTTACGTTCTTCGGTCATGCGAGTTCCTGTTCTGTTCGGGTGAACTGTTGGGTGCGAGCTGCCTCGATGGCTGCCCAGACATCGTCGGGTAGTGGGCGATCGCTTGCTCCGAAGAAGTTCGCCGCGGTTGGGTTGACCGCCCAGCGGTAGAGAACCGCACCGTCACGGTCGAGGACAACCATGCCCGCTTGCGACATGCCGTTGGGGTACTCGGTTGGGTGATCGGCGAGCGGTGTGGCGGCCTTCGGGGTGATATCGATCTGGAACGACTGCGCCAACTCGGTGCTGGGGTCAGAGACGACGTCGTAGTGGAGTCCCCAGTTCTCGCGAGCTTCCTGCGCCGCTTCGACTGACTGGCTGGTGACACCGACCAGGCGACCCCCGGCGGCAACGACCCGCTCCCGGAAGGTCCCGTCGAGTTCACGGAGGTACGCCTGGCAGAACGAACACCACTGACCTCGATAGAAGGCAAGGACTGTCAGGTCATGGTCGCTGACGGAGAGGTCAGCGACGGTTGTGGCGACTTGTTCGGTCATGAGAGTTCCAGCTTTCGATAGTGCGGGACTGAATGTCTCGACTCTAAATACGAGACTAACAGTCTCGCTAAGAAAACACAACACCAGTGGTCTCGATTTTCCTGCTACCCTGACCCCATGGGGAAACGCGGACCGAAACGAGACGAAGCCGCCGAGCAGCGGATCCTCGACGCGACCCGCAATCTGATCTGCGAACGAGGCGCGGGCCGCGTGTCGATCAACGAGATCGCCGAGCACGCCGGTGTCGGGAAACAGACCATCTACCGTTGGTGGCCAACGAAGGCGGCCGTCGTTTACGATGCTCTCGAACAAGAGATCAAGGCGAGCAGCCCGCCGCCCAACACCGGCACCGCCTACGGCGATGTGCGGATCCAGATGCAGCGAGTAGCGAAGCTGATGAACTCGCCGCTGCGGGCCATCCTGCGCGAACTGATCGCCGAGACGTTCGGCGATGAGGACGTCGCCGAACAGTTCCGGACGCTGTTCTTCGCGGAACGGCGGCGCCAGGCCGCGGCGACCGTCCAAGCGGGCATCGATCGCGGCGAGCTCCGCCCGGACCTCGATCTCGATCTCGTCAGCGACTTGCTGTACTCGCCACTTTGGATGCGGATGATCATCGGACACCAAGCGCTGACGCCCAAGGCTATCGATGAATTGCTCGATCTTGTCTGGCCGGCATTCGTTCTCGAAGCCTGAGCAGAGCTGATACGGGTCGTTAGAACCGTCGTAGTTCCAGCACGGTCGTGGCGATTGCCGGCACTGTGAACACAATGGCGGGTGCCAGGTCTGCTCCCCTGGCCTTCACGCGCAGCTCAGCGACGGTTCCGCCTAGGAAGTACAACGCAAGGCAGCCAGCCGAAAGCGCCCCGATCCACGGGACCCAGACGCCGATTAGCAGGCCTGCGGCTCCCGCGAGCTTGAGCAGCGCCAAGATCTTGAACTGCGAATCCGACAGCCCGATTCGGGCCTTCATCTTCAGTGGGCCTGCCTGGTTGGCCAACTGCAGGACACCACTGAGAGCCGCAAAGATCCCCAGGAGTCCTCCGATAATGACGAGTGCGATTGTCACGTTGTTTCCTTCTTCAGTAGGCCATTAAACTTGAAGCTTCAAGTTAGCACAGTTTGTTGACGCGTCAAGTGAGTACGATGTGATTCATGGCTGAACCACGGTGGCTCAACGAGACCCAAAAGGTTGCCTGGCTGGGGTTGATCGTCATTGTGAACCGCGCCTTCCCCGAGATCGAAAGGTCGCTGAAGGTCGACGGGCTCCTGGCTGTGCAGTACGGGATCCTCGTCGCCCTCGCAGACGCCCCCGACCACACTCTGACGCTAAGTGCACTTGCCGATACGGCGAACACGTCTCAAAGCCGACTCACCCATCGACTCCGAGACCTCGTCGCCAGCGCCGACATCGTGGTCGCCGACGACAGCGATGATCGTCGAATCAAGAACGCGACCCTCACCGCCGCGGGACACCAGCGGCTCATCGACGCCGCGGCCTCACACGTCGAGACCGTGCAGCGTGTGATCTTCGACCTGCTCAGCCCGAAGCAGACAGCCGAACTAGCTGATGCGCTGTCACGTATCGCCGCGAACCAATGTGATCACAAAGAGTTCCGAAAGTGACCGGGTCCAGCTGGCGTGGATGATGTCGGCATTTGGTGGATCTTCCCACGGGCTCTCCAGCATCCACCACTCACGCGCGACCGTTCCGCGCGGCCAGGGTGAGGGAGTGAAAGGGCGGCGTGGCAGCAGGGTTTACAATTCCACAAACCAGCAATAGTCGCCAACCCGAATCTAGATCGTTCATCCCGAGCCGTCGCGATCGAAACTCACGCTCAAATCCCGGTACCACCGTTTGCGGTCGCGGCAGCGCGGGTGGTCAAAAACGTCGGCCGTCGGTTTCGGTCACCCAGATCGGCGAGCAGAAACGTCCAGTTGTGGGCGCGCAATGCAGCCGACCGCGCACTGGCGCAACGGCCGAAAACTCACGCTCAGGTTCGAGAGCTAACGTTTCTGGGCGGCGAAACCGGAGCGGCCTAGAAGGTCAGATTCTGGCTCGAACTGGCCAACCTCTCCGGACCCAACGCGTCCGGAGAGCCTGGTTTCGGTCTAACTTCGTTGGGTGTGGCGTGGTTGGGTTTGAAGATGCTGAGCGCATGGAAGCGAGTCGGCCGCGACTCGACTACTCCGACGCAACCGGATGCGGTTCCCACATTCCGTGGAACGTCACCCCCGCGTTTGGAAGCTTCAGGGTCGCTAGCGGCCCATCTGGAATCCGCTCGGAATCAAAGATCATCACGTCTGTCGCCTCACGTTGAGGATTCCAGATCCAACTGATGACCCAGCCTTCGTCGATGGTGCCACCGGGTCGTGGACAGAACAGTGGTTCACTCGGCCGGAATCCCTCAGGTAGGTCGAATGCCTCGACCTGAGACGTTCGGACGTTCGCTCTCACGACCCCACCTGTCCCGATCCAGCCGGGGTGCTGTGCCAAGTAGCAGTAGGTGTAGTCCTGAGTCGTGAGGCGCTGGTCGTACTGCGGGAACTCGACCCCGAGGTCGCTGATCGGCTCGGATGCGACGGATTTTGTCGAGGAGTTGATCCGGAATCTCCACAGGTTGCCTTCCTCGCCCCCAGTGGGCTGCCGGAAGACCTTTAACGGGCCCGCGACCGACTCCCAGCTTTCGAAACGGACCAGGTCGACGACGATCTCGCTGCCACGTTCGAATGCGCCGCCGATATGGAACTGGAACCACGGATCCACGTCAAACTTGATCGATTCCGATCCATCGCGTGCTACGAGCACGACTTGAGTGCCGCGGTCGGGGTGCCACTTGATTGCGTCATTGACGGACTTGAGCCCGGTGAGGAACGGGAGTAGCGAGATGTCAGCGGGGCTCACCAGGTAGACGCACCATTTGGCGGTCAGCGCGAAGTCGTGAACGAACGGCGCATGATCGATCGGAGTCATAGCAACAGTCGTCAGCTTGCCGCTTCGATCGAGTCGGTAGGTCGCGATCTGCGTGGTCTTGCCGTAGTCCAAACCGAAGTTGAAGAGCTCCTGCGACTGAGGATCAAACTTCGGGTGCGCCGAGAACGGCAGCTTCGCATCCAACTGACCCTCGAAGTCGTAGGGGCCGAGCGTCGACAGGTCTTGGGCGTTCAATTGGTAGGGGTGCCCAGCCTCCCAGAGGGTGAGAAGACAATCCCCGTGGCGCATGACCGAAGTGTTCGCAGCATTGCCACGTTCGCGAGCCGCGTGCAGATTGTGTAGTGGTCCGCCAGGGATTTGTGTGCCGAAGCCCCGAACCATCGGAGTCTGCGAGGTGGCCTCGATTGTTCGCTTCGCTGTTTGGGTGTATCGGCTGAGGAACTTGACGGAACCGTCAGCATCGATCTGAAGGCGCCGCACCATTCCGTCGCCGTCAAACTCGTGTTCGGCAAGTCGGAAGTCTGCGGGACCATTCCTAAACATGACCCCTTGCAAGCCCTCGGGGAGGGTGCCGTCAATGTCATCCGGGCCTAGCGAGATGTCGTATTCACTCGCCGGGTCGAAGATATGGTTCATCTGGTGCTCCTCTCGCTTGCTTGCGGTGAGCAAGTCTGGCGTACCAACCGATCAGAACGAAATCGCAGCGCACTGTGCCTCACCGGCCGCTGCAGCCCGCGCAGGTATCGACCGTGGGCCAGACCTGATCGATGTGCATGCAGCTCGGCCCAGTCCGAGGTGTTCCAGTTTCGGCTCTTTTCGCAACCGGCGTTGCCAACCACGTCCGCGGTGGCGCACTAGACGTGGTCCCAGTATCCGGAAAGCTGGCCCATGATGAGACGACTCCTCAAAACAGTCCACAACAACAAGGCCCCGATAGAGCCGCCAAACAGAAGCACCACTGACTGAGGTCCAGCAATAGTCCCCACGAGAAGGCACCTCGTCCACGGCTCCGATCGACGAGATCCGCAAGCGATGATTCGGGCCGACTCTTAAAAGGTCGGCGGATTCAACCCAGGATGCGACAACAGGTGGCGCACGACACACCGGTCGCAATAGGCAGGAAGACTCAAACCTACGTAAAGTTGCAGAAGGAGATGTAGAGCAACATGGCAGCATAGACGAGCGGAACAGCGACGTGTACCACCGGATTTTTTCGCTCGGCTGCTGGCTTACTGCGCCACGACATGATGTGCACGAACGCCGCACCCAACATGTAAATACCCATGACGATGACGATCGCGGCCTGCGCGTTAGTCCCCCAATCGAGAACGAATGACAAGATGGCGGCGCAAGCGATCGCGAGGTTCGCGAAGCCGACTTCCCACATCCATGATGGGTCGGGGGCGGCGAACCCGAGACGGGCCGCGTCCCCTCTCCACAAAATGACATGTCGAACGAATCCAACGGCGGTGGGTCCACCCACGGCTAGCAGGACGAAGAGGCCGAAGTTCTTGGAATCAGCACTGAACGCAGCGCCAAAACCGAAGTAGATGCCGACCGCACCTACCGCGTACGACAGGTTCATCAGGATTGTGGAGAGCTTTCGCTGGGACTCCACATCCGCGTCCGACGCCTTCTGCTGATTACTCACCTGTCGATAGTGGCCGATCCAGCGAGCCAATGCACACTGGCAGCCAGGCCTGATCAGCATGGATCTTCACGTTTGGGCGCTGGCGGACTCGGCTCGTAGGCGCAACTGCTTCTCGAGGCCAACAATGCCGTACGCAATCAGGCCGACGGCAAATATGACGAGCCAGGTGGGGGTCCCAGTAGTATCGGCCGAATTTCCAACGGCGGATTCAACCGGTCACCCCCAAGCAACATGTCGTAGGCCATGCGACGCTGATCCCACGAAACCGTCAATACAAACCTCCGAAAGAGAAGGTGTTGCGCTGGCTTCTTGAAACCGCCGGCAGCAATCGCGTAAAAACCAGCGATTCTCGCCGCATCTCGCGGGCCTCCATATAGAGGAATTGGTTGTAAGGGGGTCCGGCGCCCAAAAAGGTGTCCGAAACCTATTGGCGACCGAAACCAGCACGCGGACGTTTTTGGTCGCTCTCATACGCGGGGGTGGGGCCACTCAAACTTGCGAATCTGCTGCCAAGTGGGGCCGCTCAAACTTGACAAACTCAAGCGGCCGATGCGTATTGTGCCTACCGGATCGAGAGTAAACATAACCTGAGACTGGTACTGCCCAGCTGGCATTCCTTCATTCCAAGTGTCGCCCCGATAGGTGAGTTCATTGACCTTGGCATCGTTAAAGAACCAGATACCTTGTGCGGTACCCACCTTGCCCTGCGAGATAGTGCCACACGCGGTCCCTGGCACTGGATCACCAGATGGTGCGCCAAGCTTTGCAAGCCAGCGATTGCGTTGAGCCCCGGCGTATAAGTCATAAGGGCAGAAGTCATGTAACTCGCCCGATGCTCCCGAAGACGAAGTGAATCGAGATTGATGGATGAAGGAGTTGGTGCGACTAGGTTCCTCCAAGCGAAAGTCAAAGGCGACACTCTTGCCAGCTTCGCCCTGGAACCAACCGATTTGCTCTCCGGCCTTGATGCTGGTTGCAGTCACGGGCTGTCCGGCACTTGATGGCACCGGTGTCTTGGGGGCTGCACGCGCGACTGACCCAACGACTCCCTTGACGTGGTAGAACTGGATTTGGAAACCGCAGGCCGCGTCGAAGAAGCGCGAGTACTCCGGCTTGTACGCTGGAGCTGTTCCGATCTTGTAGTAGGCGACCTGTATAAGTTTCATGTCAACGGGGGCGTAGAGCGGTAGCTGCTGACCGTCGAGTGATGGTTGCTTACGGTCGGGACTTAGCTGGAAAGTCCACGTGATTTGCGACGTGATTCAAACGGGCACTTCTTCCCAGGGCCCCTTCAATAGCAAGAGGCCCAGTGCGTGTGCACTGGGCCTCTTGTCACGTTCGAATTCGAATTAGAATTAGACGATACGAACCTTGTCTGCCTGGGGGCCTTTGGGGCCCTGGGTGATGTCGAACTCGACGGCCTGGTTCTCGTCCAGCGAGCGATAGCCATCTGATTCGATTGCTGAGTAGTGGACGAACACGTCAGGTCCGCCATCTGCCTGCTCGATGAAACCGAAGCCCTTTTCTGCGTTGAACCACTTTACGGTGCCTTTTGCCATGGTGCTAAATCTCCTTAATGAGAGCCGTGAGAGACGACCTGTCTGTCACGCGGTGAAGCCGTATCGTGCCTGTGTCCTCATTGGGATTTAGCGCTGACATGCCTTACCTAGGTCTAAGTGTTGCCTATGGATGGTCAGAAACCTAACGCCGGGGTCGCTGCGAGCGTCTGGCGGTCCCTCATCTGGGGCTCGTGGCCCGCAAAATCGTTGCTATCACTGGACATCGCGCCAATTATGACGCGACCGCAGCCACCTAAGATCTCACGCACCGGACAGGGCGAAACTGCCGTTATCCCTGTCGGGTCGGGCACATCTTGAGGTAGGCCGTTGGGGTCGTTGCTGAGGCCATAGGCTGGCGTGTCCTGCTTTAACGCTGATAACAGGTGGGGAGAAAGCCCTTGAGGGGAGAACGCACCTTAACCGCGCGCCCGACATGGTGGATTGGTCCGCCTCTTTTGGGCTGGCTCATGATGGCAGCTGTCTGTGTGCCTGCAGCGGGTAACGCCTACCTTGTCGATGCCATCTGCGGTGACCTCAACTTGACCAAGGATGACTTCACGAATGTGCAGATGCTCAAGTCGTTGTCCGCATTGGTAGTGGTATTCATCGCAGGTCAGATTCCATCATGGCTTGGGTATCGCAAGTCAGTTCTGATTGTGGCAATGTTTTTCACTCTCGGTTCACTTGCGATCACCGTCGCGGTCAACATTGTGGTGCTATCGGTGGGGTATGCCCTCCTTGGAGCCGCGTTGGGCTCGATGTTCGTGATCGGTGTGAGCATGATCAACGCCTATGTCGTGGACAAGGGGCAGCGGGCATCTGCATTTGCGATCTTGGGCGCGGTGGGTCCGTGCGTTTTCATTTTCTTCCCCCTGTTGACCGGTTTCGTGGTGGACAACGGAAACTGGCGAGTCGTTACTTTGATTTGGGCTGCCATTGGATTTTCCCTACTTCTGTGCCTGAGGCTGGCGCCAGCCCGTTCGACGGCAGAAGAACTTGGTAGGCCCGAACTTGCCACAGTATTCCTGGCGGGGATCATGCTCGCACTCGCTCTAGGCGCCCTCGGCTCAATCAACTGGAGTGATCTCCTCAGCCCCAAAATGACCGTTCAAGCGCTGGGAGCTGTCGTCGCCGGCGTCCTCCTTGTGATCACCTACCGTCGGTCATCATCCCCGGGGCTCTCACTCGCGCCATTGAAGGAAAAAGAGACGAGGCTGCTCCTCGTAGTAGCTGCACTTGTGGCGATCACCACTTCGTTCTTCTGGATCACGGTGGGTTTCCAGTATGTCTACAATCTCTCACTGACCGATACCTCAATCGTGATGGTGCCGGTAAATGCGATGTCCGTGCTCGGCACGGTGGTGTTGGCCCGTTATGTCATGCGCCGGTACTCAACATACGTTGCAGGTTTAGTTGCATTAGGGCTGCAAGGGTTTGGATTGTGTTTCCTCTTATTAGTTCAGCCAGATCAACCGGTGTGGGTGGTGTCTGTACTGGTGGGAGTGTTCGGGCTGTGCAATGCGGCTTTTGGGGCGACCATCGCGAGCGTGATTATGAGTGGTGCCACCCCGAGTGGTTCCGGAAGCAGGAGCGCTTACAGATCGGCTGCGAGTAACTTGGGTGGGATACTCGGGACAATCTTTGTTTCGACGTTCACTTTGCTGGTAATCAAGGTTGACTTACTGCGTGGACTAACTTCTGCTGGTGCCGGTGAGCAGGAAGCTAACAACATCACGACCGAAATAGTAAGTGCACCGTCAAGCATGGACCAACTAAACGTTTATTCCACTTACTCAAGCTCCTACCCCGTCGAAGCATTGCACGAGGAGTCACTCATCGCGGGTTTCAGGGCCAATACGGTCGTTGGCTTATTGGGCACTCTGGTGGCAGCCCTGATCATCTGGCACCTCTTGCGCCGGCAGATGAAGATGAAGGCCCTTGCGGTCTCAGATTAGGAGTACGTTGTGCCTCGTGGCTAGTACTAACCCAGATCGAGAGTCTTACTTCCCAGCGATAGTGAAGAAACACGGTCTGCCAATGTCCTATTGGTTTGACCAGATGAAGGAAATAGCTGACTGGAAGTATCCAGAACAGATCGCATACCTACGGGAGAATCACGGATTCAGCCAAGCCCATGCCAATGCGCTCGTACTGTATTCACGCGGCTCAATAAGTGCTCGTAGATGTAACTCAATCGAGGAGTACCTAGAGCCATTTGATGCCACCAAGTGCGCGACGGTGCGGAGCATCTTCAAGGCGATCACCACCAAGTACCCGAAAATGGAACTAATGATCGCCTGGAATCAGCCGATGTTGAAGTTTGATGGCCAGTACATATTTGGATTATCGGTTCACACGAAACATATTTTGCTGGCCTCAATAAGTAGTGAGGTACTCCAGCAGTTTTTGCCACGATTGGCCTCGTATGACACTAATAAGAAGACTTTCAAAGTCCCGGTGGATTGGAAAGTTGACGTAAAACTGCTGCGTGATATGGCAGCGGCAAGGCTCGCCGAAATTCCAATTAACTCGAAGAATGGAGCGAAATGAAGCGTTTCTGGACGGTGTCACTGCTGGTGTCGTTGCTTGCGGTGGCCACGGCAGGGCCGGTATTGGCGAATACCGGGGACCCAAACGCTTACGTGCCGAGCAAGTTCGCGGTTGGTGCGGCTCCGAAGGGGATCGCGGTTGGTGGTACGTCAAACTTGGGTGTAGCAGTCAATTCAGGGGCGAACTCGGTAACTTTGTTCAATACGTGTGCGCCAAAGTCTTGCCAACCTGATCCCAATTCGGCTGTGACGGTACCTGTTGGTAAGCAACCTTCGGATGTTGCGATTTGGTTTGACCCGAAACAAGGTGACGTAGCGCGAGCGTATGTCACCAACTCAGGCGATGGCACCATGACGATAATTCCGGTTTCGGTGTATAGCGTTCAGGTCGCTTCAAGCCCCACCTCATTCAAGGTGGGTGGTGAGCCAACTGGTGTCGCGGTGAGCGCGGATGGCCGCTGGGTGTACATCAGCGAGAAAACTTCCAACAGTCTAATAGTTTATGACACGGTGGGCCAACGAATTGATGCCACGGTGCCTGTGGGCGCGGGGCCATGGGGCGTAGCAGTTAGTGCCGATGGCGCGACGGCGTATGTTGCCAACAATGGCGCCGGCACCGTATCGGTTGTCAACACAACCACCCGCCAAGTTGTGGCCACTATCCCGGTCGGGCTTGCTCCCGCCGACCTAGCCCCGTTAGGTAAGTCACTTTATGTAGCCAATAACGGCAGCGGTTCAATCTCAGTCATCGATTCGACATCGAATAAAGTTATAAAGACTGTCACGGTCGGTGACCAACCATGGGGAGTCGCCGCCACCGGTTCTGCGGTGTTTGTGGCCAATTACGGAAGCGGCACCGTGTCGGTAATTGATGCTGCTTCATTAAAATTAGTATCGACAATAAAGTCCGGAGTTAATCCATTCGGTGTCGGCATGAATGGTCAGCAGACAGTATTAGTCAGTAATTCGGGGTCGAATAATTTGTCGAACATCGCCCAGCGTGCACCTGTGCCTGCGGTCAGCTGGACATCCTCGAAGTCAGCAAAGTCAGTTACGGGATCGGTGCCGTTTATGCCAGCGGTTACCTACTCCATGGTTGCGACAAAGGGGTCCACCTCGAAGAAGGGCTCATGTTCAACTTCGATCAGTGGGTCTTCGGTGGTTTGCAAGGTGACTTTATCCAAAGGCACCTGGCGCGTGTCGATATTGACCCGGCTACCGTGGCAGCCGGTGGCAGCGGGGCAGCAGAACAAGAAGTTCACCTTCTAAAAAATAATCCGCTCGCCCCCACTACCAAAACTTGGGCGGTGGGGGCAAGCGGAGCCAAAACTGTGGTTCAGTTGGTAATCAGGAGAGATCGAAGCGGCCAAGATGCATGACCTTGGACCAGGCGGCCGCGAAATCTTGCACGAACTTCTCCTTGGCGTCTGCACTCGCGTAGACCTCAGAGAGCGCACGTAGTTGCGAGTTAGACCCGAAGACCAGATCAACGCGGGTTCCGGTCCACTTGAGTTCACCGGTTTTGCGATCGCGGCCTTCGAAAGTCTCCTCATCCTTCGAGGTTGGCTCCCAGGTGGTTTCCATGTCCAATAGGTTGACGAAGAAGTCATTAGTCAATGACTCGGGCGTCTTGGTTAGTACCCCAAGTTGTGACTGCTTGTAGTTGGCGTTCAGTACCCGCATTCCGCCAACTAGAACCGTCATTTCCGGGGCACTGAGGGTTAAGAGATTCGCCCGGTCAACCAGCAGTTTCTCGGCCGGTATCTTTTGGCCCTTGCCAAGGTAATTGCGGAATCCGTCGTAGGTCGGCTCCAGCACCGCGAAAGACTCCACGTCTGTCTGCTCTTGACTTGCATCGCTGAATCCTGGAATGAAAGGAATTTCGATGTTGACGCCAGCATTCTTTGCCGCTTGCTCAACGGCTGCGCAGCCAGCGATCACGATCAGGCCCGCGAGGTAAAGGCGCTTGGCTCCGCCACCTTGCTCTGCATTGAATTCCTGTTGAATTGCTTCGAGAGTTTTCAAAACTTGGGCGAGCTCATCGGGGTTGTTTACTTCCCAGCCCTTTTGTGGCTCCAAGCGAATTCGGGCTCCATTTGCCCCACCACGCTTATCGGTACCCCGATACGTAGCAGCCGATGCCCACGCGGTGGAAACCAACTGTGAGATTGAAAGGCCTGAAGCTAGTACCTTCGCTTTGATGTTTGCTACATCTTCCTTGCTGAGTAGCTCATGGGTTAGCTCGGGGATGCGGTCCTGCCAGATGAGTGCCTCTGTCGGAACAAGTGGGCCGAGGTAGCGCTGGATCGGACCCATATCGCGGTGGGTGAGCTTGAACCAGGCGCGGGCGAAGGCATCAGCCAACTCCTCCGGGTTCTCCAAAAAGCGCCGGGAAATTGGCTCGTAGATCGGATCCATCCGAAGCGCAAGATCAGTAGTGAACATCACCGGAGCATGCTTCTTCGCAGAGTCATGGGCGTCGGGAACCGCACTTCCTGCAGCGGCATCGGTGGGAATCCACTGGGTGGCTCCGGCTGGGCTCGTCGTTTTCTCCCATTCGTAGCCGAACAGGGTTTCGAAGTAGCTGTTATCCCAGGTGGTCGGTGTTGGGGTCCAGGCACCTTCAAGGCCACTGGAAATGGTGTCAGCACCGCTACCGGTACCGAAGCTGTTCTTCCAGCCGAGCCCTTGTTCTTGTAGTGGGGCGCCTTCTGGTTCGGGGCCCACATACTTATCAGGGTCAGCGGCTCCGTGGGCCTTGCCGAACGTGTGGCCGCCAGCAATCAATGCGACCGTTTCTACGTCATTCATGGCCATCCGACCAAAAGTCTCGCGAATATCGCGAGCTGAAGCTAGCGGATCAGGGTTGCCGTTGGGTCCTTGCGGGTTAACATAAATAAGACCCATCTGCACAGCGGCCAGCGGATTCTCTAATTCGCGGTCACCGGTGTAGCGGCCATCGGCGAGCCACTCGGATTCAGCGCCCCAGTAGATGTCTTCCTCTGGCTCCCAGATATCAACTCGGCCACCACCGAACCCGAAGGTCTTCAAGCCCATCGAATCCAAGGCGCAGTTTCCGGCGAAGACCATGAGGTCAGCCCAGGAGAGCTTCTTGCCGTACTTTGCTTTTACCGGCCAAAGTAACCTGCGGGCTTTATCGAGACTGACGTTATCGGGCCAGCTATTAAGTGGTGCAAAGCGTTGCGACCCTGAGCCTGAGCCGCCGCGGCCGTCGGTGGTGCGGTACGTGCCGGCGGCGTGCCATGCCATGCGGATAAAGAATGGGCCGTAATGGCCGTAGTCTGCTGGCCACCACTCCTGTGATGTTGCCATGACCTGGTCGATGTCTTTCCTGACCGACTCGAGGTCAAGAGTCTTGAACTCTGCCGAATAGTTGAAGTCTGCGCCCATCGGATCGCCCACTGCTGGGTTTTGCTGGAGCACCTTCAGCTTTAACTGGTTAGGCCACCAGTATTGGTTTGAGGTGCCACCTACATCTTGACCGTGCATTACCGGGCACTTTGTGTCGCTCTCCATGGTGTTTTCTCCTTTTGGTGTTTACAGTGTTATCCGACAGGTGAAGAGTTCAATTCCTGGGTGTTAGAAACCGCGGCCGCCAAGCATTGTGGGCAACGACCCCAATAGGCAACTTCGGCCTCGTCGATGTCATAACCCATGTTGTCGCTGGCGGTCAGGCATGGGGTGGCACCAACTGCGCAATCGACATCAACTAGCGCACCACAGGTTCGACAGATTAAATGGTGGTGGTTATCGCCAACCCGGGTCTCGTAGCGGGTGGGTGAGCCGGTGGGCTGGATGCGGCGAATCAGTCCGACGTCACCCAAGATACCAAGTGCGTCGTAGACGCCTTGGCGTGAAATCGTGCCGATCTGGGCGCGAACGGCTTCGGCCACGGCATCGGCGGTTATATGTGGTGATTCAGCAACCGCCCGAAGTACGGCTAGGCGTTGTGCGGTGGCTTGGACACCGTGGCTACCCAAGAGCTCGGCTAGGTCAGTGGCCATGGAGGTAAATCTATCCAAGAGTTTGGATTGAGTCAAAATATCGACAGCGTAAGTAGTTGCTAATGGGGAGTATTAGCCGCGGGCTTCAGGGTGCGAATCTCCAAAATCACGAGAATCACTGACGCGATCACGAGGATAGCTGCTCGCCAGGTCACAAAAAACATTAAACCCAAGTCGGCGACAAGCAGCACCCAAGTAAGGGCAATGGCCGCGCGGGAGCGTTTGGCCGTGAGCCGTGAAATTACAAAGTGGAGTAACCCCAGGCCAATCGCAAGAGCCATGATGAGCCACTTATTGCCCGGGAAGCTACCCAGGGCCGCCATGAGGAAGATGGCCAACCAGAGTGCGATGCCTAGGTAGGCAAGGGCGTGAATTGCGAAAATGGCTCGCGGTGCTTTAGCCGGCGTTTCTTTGGGCTCCATAACTGGCAACCGTAGCCAATGATCAATATCGAAGGTGGCGGGGCCTAAACCTTGACAATGACCGTGGTTTTCAAGTTCGAGGCGGTACGCATGTTTTTGGTCGGGTTTCGAGTTATCAGAAACAATGTGCCGCTGTTGCGTTTGCGTCGGAATCCTCGAAAGGTGAGGAAATCCCCCCATTTTTGGCAAGGTTGAAAAATTGCTCGCGATTAAGGGTTGATTTAGCAATCCGTCTTCCAAGAGGATCCTTTGTAGCTTAAACCCATTGAAAGGGAACCCACATGTCACTTGATAAGTCAGGCCAATCCCGACGCAATTTCCTAACTGGTGCGGCCGTGACTGTGGGGGCGGTTGGGCTAGCAGGGTTGGTGCCGGCGCAGGCAGCAGCTGCACCGAGCGTGCTACGAGCTCCTGCTGCGCGGAGCGCATCAGCGCGGCGGCCAATGATTAGAAGTGATCGGCAAGGCTATAATCGGCGTTGGTTCGCCCCCAATCTCAAGGCCGTTTATGTGCCAACCAAGACCGATCAAGTCGCCGATGTTGTCACGGAGGCACTTTCAGCGCACGGCAAGAATGTGAAGGTGACCGCTGGTCGCCACTGCTACGAGGATTTCGTTTATAACGATCAAACCCATGCGGTGATAGATATGTCTGCCTTGAATCAGGTGGGGTTTGACCCCGATTACAACTCTTACTTTGTAGACGCTGGGTGCGAAAACTGGACGGTTTATCGAACGATGCTAAACGCGTTCAATAAGACACTGCCGGCGGGTTCTTGCTACTCGGTGGGTGCTGGTGGCCACATCACCGGTGGGGGGTACGGCCTGCTCTCCAGGCTACATGGCCTGACCGTTGACCACTTAACCGCGGTTGACATTGTTACTTGGGATGCGCGCTCTAGTTCAGCGAAGATGCGCCACGTGTCCGAGAAGAGCAGTGACGCGGCTGAACGAGATCTGTTTTGGGCACTTTGCGGTGGCGGTGGGGGCAATTTTGGCGTGATAGTGCGGTTCTACTTCGCTGATCCGCCTACGGCCCCAGCGCATGCGACCATCTGGACTTTGGCCTGGAATTGGTCGGACATGACGAGCGCAAGTTTTGCAAACCTACTCGCCGAATACGCTGACATGGTTACAACGATGCCCGATACTGATTTTTCACTACTGCGCTTGACTCATGTCGCCAAGGGTCAACTAGGCATGACTATCCAGATTGCCTCGCCTGCCGGTACGAATTTCGTCGAGCATCGACGTAAAGCCGAGGCAAGTGTGGCAAGTGCCACAAAGCGGTTCTCGGCGATCGCGCCGGCAGTGCGTCTACTCAAGCCACTTGGCGGGCATCCGGGTTATATGAGTTCTGTTCCAGTGAGTTCATCGGCGGTCCATCTCACTTATCTCGAAGCCCTTCAGGACCTAAATGGCATCGGACCGAATGAATTCGGCAAATACAAGTCCGCGTATCTAAAAAAAGCTTTCCCCGCAGATCAGGTTGCCGCTATCTACCACTGGCTAAACTTGACCCCGGCAGGTGCTGACATGTCGCAGGCGCTTGTTCAGGTCGATAGTTACGGTGGAGAAATCAATAAGCGGTCATCGACCGCGACAGCGGTGCCGCAACGGTCTTCCATCATGAAACTGCAGTACCAGACTTATTGGAATAATGATTCGGTGCCTGGCAACCGCAATGCAGCGCCTTACTTGGCTCAAGCCGAAACCCAACTGACGTGGCTAAATGATTTATATCGCGCCGTATATGCCGAATATGGTGGCACTCCAAACCCGGCAAACGACACCACCGGCACAGTTGGCGGCTGTTACTACAACTATCCCGATAGTCAGCTTGGCACACACGCCCGCGGCGACGCGGATAAGGCGCTGTGGCTTTATTTCTTAGATAACTTCCGAAATAACCCACGTAACCTCGTTTCCGTGAAGAAACATTGGGATCCGGAGAACTATTTCCACCACGCGCAGTCGATCCCGGTTAAGTAGCGGGGCGCCTTGGCCGGCTCCCGCAAATTGAGTTACTGGTGCATGTAAACACCAATGACGACGCGGTAGTAGGGATTCCGTTCGATTCCGGTGTCACCTGCTGCCCTGGCACTCGCTTTGCGCCCCCAGAACTCCAACCCCACGGGGACGGGGGTTTCTACCCAACTCCGGCCGCTCCGAGGTCAGGCGCGCCCTCGGCGGCAATTCCGCCGAACTACGCCGCGCTCGATACGAAGGCATACTGGACCGTTAAGGATCCTTTATAAGAGGAACGATGCGACTTGGTCAAGCCTGAGTTAATTCGCCGAGGTGCTCAGAACGCCTGGCAGCGCGCCAAGAACTTTGGGAAGTGGATGTGCAGTGGCATCAGTAGATTCTTTGGCCGCTAAGTAAAAAACACGGCACTCACTTTCGGGCCAGTGACTTACCGTGCCTCGCGGGTTGGTTGGTTCAGGCTGTCGTGGCGTCGGCGGTCTTTAGGTAGGTGATGGTAGCTGCAATTTCTGGTGAGAGGAACCTATCGGGGCCGGGCCCGGGGACACTTTCACGTAACTCGGCGATCATGCGGGCGGTGCGTGGTGCTGGCTCAAGGGGTGCCCGCAACTCAATGGCCCGAGCTGCGGTCATGATCTCTATTGCGATAATGGCGGTGAGATTGTCGACGGCGGTGCGTAACTTGCGGGCGGCATGCCACCCCATCGAAACGTGATCTTCTTGCATTGCCGAACTTGGGATGGAGTCAACGCTCGCTGGTACCGCAAGCCTCTTATTTTCCGAGACCAAGCCGGCTTGCGTGTATTGCGCGATCATCAAGCCGGAGTCAACGCCAGGATCATGGGCCAAGAATGGTGGCAGGCCTTGGGAGCGATTCTTATCAAGCATGCGGTCGGTGCGCCGTTCAGAGATAGATCCAAGATCGGCGGCCGCGATTGCCAGAAAATCTAGGACATACCCAATGGGAGCACCGTGGAAATTACCGTTACTGGATACGGTTCCGTCGTCTAGTACCACGGGGTTGTCTATCTGAGCCTGCAGTTCACGTTCGGCAACAGTGCGCGCGTGCGAGATGGTGTCGCGTACGGCTCCGGTGACTTGGGGTGCGCATCGGAGCGAGTAGGCATCCTGCACGCGGTCATCATTTTCCAGATGGGATGCGACAATGCCCGAGCCGTTAAGGGCGGAATACATGCGCGCGGCACTTAAGGCCTGGCCTGGGTGCGGGCGTAACGGGAAATGCAGCTCGGGCCGAAAGACTGCATCGGTACCGAGTAGACCCTCTACGCTCATTGCAGCGGCAAGGTCGGCTATATCGCAAAGGTGCGCAAGATCGACGATGGTCATGATGAGCATGCCGAGCATGCCATCGGTGCCATTGATAAGTGCCAGGCCTTCTTTTTCGTGTAATTCGAGCGGGTTTATTCCAGCTTCGGCGAGTAACTCAGTTACGGGGCGTGCTAGCCCGTTTGCGTCGGTGGCCTCACCTTCACCCATCAAGACCAGGGCGCAGTGGGCAAGTGGTGCGAGATCACCGCTGCAGCCAAGTGACCCGTATTCGTAGACAACCGGTGTGATTCCGGCATTAAGTAGAGCCGCGATGGTTTGCGCAACGATCGGTCGCGCGCCAGTGCGACCGGATGCGAGCGTCTTAAGGCGCAACAACATGGTGGCGCGCACCACTTCGCGCTCAACGGGTGCGCCGGTGCCGGCAGCATGTGAGCGAATAAGTGAACGCTGTAATTGGGTGCGCGACTCAGCGGGGATATGGCGTTGCGCTAGGGCGCCGAAGCCGGTCGATACCCCATAGACCGGGGAGTCAGAGGCAGCGAGGGCTTCGATCTGCTTTCGGCTTTGTGCCATGGCGTCGAGGGCTGCTTCGGAGATTGAGATGTTGGCTAGGTGCCTAGCAACGGCGATCACGTCTTCCATTGTGATGCCCATGTCGAGGCCGCTGGTGCTGATCGTGACCGTCTTCATGATGCGACTCTATGCGCTTTGCCGCCGATCCAGATCTCATATGTCAGATCGACTCCGGGGCGGTAGGCCAGGTGCAAGTGCGAAGGGGCATTGAGGGCGAGAATATCGGCGCGAGCGCCCACCGTGAGTTTGCCGATATCGGTCCGGCGCAGGGCGCGGGCACCACCTAAGGTCGCGGACCACACGGCTTCATCCGGGGTTAGGTGCATATCGCGAACCGCAAGGGCAATACAAAATGGCATCGATGTGGTGAAGCTTGAACCTGGGTTGCAATCTGTGGCTATGGCCACGGTTGCGCCAGCATCAAGTAGGCGCCTCGCGTCTGGGTAAGGGGAGCGGGTGGAGAACTCTGCGCCGGGCAATAGCGACGCAACTGTATTACTGGCGGCGAGAAGCTCAATATCGGTATCGGTTAGATAGGTGCAGTGGTCTGCTGAAGCAGCATCGGCTTCAACAGCCACAGCTACGCCAGGCCCGGCCTGCAATTGGTTGGCGTGGACCCGCGCCAGCAGCCCACGTGCCTTGCCAGCCTTAAGGATCGCTCGGGCTTGATCACCATCGAATGCACCTCGGTCGCAAAAGACGTCGATCCACTTGGCGTTAGGGGCGCAGGCGTCGAGCATGTCTCCCGTTACTAACTCGACGTAGCCGCCGGGGTCGTCAGCGAACTCCACCGGCACCACGTGGGCGCCCAAAAAAGTGGTCTCCGGTGTTAGGCGGTTGGCAATCTTCAGAGCGCGGCCTTCGTCCACCGTGGTCAGGCCGTAGCCGGACTTAGTCTCAAAGGTGGTGATGCCAGATCGGTGTAGTTCGTCAACTAACCGCAGAAGATTTCTCTCAAGTTCGCTATCGGTGGCACTGCGGGTCTTGGTAACCGTGCTTTGGATACCCCCCGCCTCATATTTACCACCGGCCATTCGCGCAGCGAACTCCGCCGAGCGCTCACCGGCGAACAGTAGATGCGCGTGACTATCGACGAACCCAGGTAATACAGCTCTGCCAGCGAGGTCGATTTGCTGATCGGTGGCGGGTAGTAGAGCGGCGGGCCCTACCCACGAGATCAGGTCACCCTCGAAAATAAGTGCGGCATCTTTCAAAAGGCCGAGGGGGCCGACTCCCAAGGTTTCGTCGTTAGTGACAAGTGAACCGATGTTAGTAAGTGCGACTGTGGTCACCGTGATTACTCGGAATCCGGCTCGGTGTCGAGCATTGGGATGTGAACGTGCCGTTCGCGGGCAACATCGACCGCAAGGTCGTAGCCGGCATCCACGTGGCGTATGACTCCCATGCCCGGGTCATTGGTCAGGACCCGGGCGAGCTTTTGGGCGGCTAAGGCGGTGCCGTCGGCAACACTCACCTGCCCCGCGTGGATCGACCGCCCGATACCTACGCCACCGCCATGATGAATCGAAACCCACGAGGCGCCGGATGAAATATTTACCATGGCATTTAGTAGCGGCCAGTCGGCAATTGCATCTGAACCATCGAGCATTGACTCGGTTTCCCGGTAAGGCGATGCTACGGATCCGCAATCAAGATGGTCGCGGCCGATAACAATCGGTGCGGAAACTTCACCGCTGGCAACTAGGTCGTTGAAGGCCAGCCCGGCTTTGTCGCGCTCGCCGTAACCGAGCCAGCAGATTCGGGCGGGTAGACCTTGGAAGGCGACGCGTTCTTGGGCCATGGTGATCCAGCGGCGCAGGTGGTCGTTATCGGGGAACAGATCAAGGACGGCGCGGTCGGTGCGGTGAATGTCCTTGGGATCCCCAGAAAGGGCAACCCAACGAAATGGGCCCTTGCCTTCACAAAATAGCGGGCGGATATAGGCCGGGATAAATCCAGGGAAAGCGAAGGCGCGCTTGTAACCACCCTTACGGGCTTCATCTCGAATGGAATTACCGTAGTCAAATACCTCGGCACCTTTCTCCATAAAGCCAACCATGGCTTCTACATGCTTGGCCATGGATGCTTGGGCTCGTTCAGTAAATTCTTCGGGCTTCTTATCGGCATATTCATGGGCATCATCAAAATCAATATCTTCGGGGATGTAGAAAAGTGGGTCATGTGCTGATGTCTGGTCGGTGACTATGTCAATCGGCACATCACGGCGTAGTAACTCCGGCAAGATCGTGGCCACATTTCCGACCAACCCGATGGAGAGGGCTTTGCGCTTAGCTTTCGCTGCGAGTGCACGATCAATGGCATCATCGAGGTTGTGGGCAATCTCATCGAGATAGCGGGTTTCGACCCGGCGCCGTAAGCGGGTGCCATCGATGTCGATGACTAGGCAGACGCCTTCATTCATGGTGACGGCAAGGGGTTGGGCACCACCCATGCCACCGCAACCGGCGGTAACGGTGAGGGTACCTGCCAGGGTGCCACCGAATCTCTTCTCGGCAACAGCTGCAAAAGTTTCATAGGTGCCCTGCAAAATGCCCTGAGTGCCGATGTAGATCCAGGAGCCAGCGGTCATCTGTCCGTACATCATTAGGCCAAGATGTTCTAGGCGGCGAAACTCTGGCCAATTTGCCCAGTCGCCGACCAGGTTCGAATTTGCGATGAGTACCCGCGGTGCCCACTCGTGGGTTTGCATCACACCGACTGGCTTGCCAGATTGCACAAGCATGGTTTCGTCGGCCTTCAAATTAGTGAGGGTGCGAACCAAGGCATCAAAGCTGGCCCAGTTGCGTGCTGCCTTTCCGGTGCCTCCATAAACCACAAGTTCATCTGGGTGCTCGGCTACGTCTGGATCAAGGTTATTTTGCAACATTCGCAAAGCGGCCTCTTGCTGCCAGCCGCGTGCGGTCAAGGTGGTGCCGGTGGGTGCGCGAACTGGCCGGGGACCGCTGGGCGAATAAGTAGTCACACCCTTATTTGACTCCACTCGGCCTCGATGCGCGCTATCTTGAGCTAGTTGATTGTCTGAAATACGAGATTCTGGAGGCAGATGTCCAGCAATGCCCCCGCGGCCACTCGGGCGATGGGCGTCCTTCGGGTACTCGCCCAAGCCCCGGGCCCGGTTACCGCCGCTGCGCTAGGGGTCGCACTTGGCTTACCTAGATCTTCGACGTATCACCTGCTAACGGCGATGGAGCACGAGGGCTTCGTCGTGCACTTCCCCGAGGAACAGCGCTGGGGGTTAGGTGTCACCGCATTTGAAATCGGTGCGGCCTACCTACGCCATGAGCCACTTGAGCGCTTGGCCCGACCAGTGCTTCTTCGGCTAGTTGCGCAGGCTGGCAATTCCACCCCACTAGCCGCACATCTTGGAGTCCTTCACGGCCGGGAAACTCTGTATTTATTGAAAGAATCCACTAAGCGTCCGATCACCATCGTAGCTGAAGTTGGAGTTCGCCTACCCGCATCTTTGACGGCATCTGGGCGGGCCATGTTGGCACAGTTGCCCACCGCGCAGGTGCGGGCATTGTTTCCGAACCGCAGCGCGTTTGTTGATCGCACGGGTATTGGTCCAATGTCATTACCGGAGTTGCGCCGGCTATTGCAGGAGGAACGAAATCTTGGCTACTCCCAAGAGCGGGGAATGGTCACCTCGGGCTATTCGTCAGTTGCGGTGGCCGTCCGAGACCATAATCGACGCCCGGTGGCGTCAATCGGCCTTACCTTCCCCGATGATGGGGCATCAGCGGCGCAACGCTCTAGGCTTGCGGTTACTGCGCTTCGGGCGGCCGTCGAACTTTCAAGGCGAATCGGAATGAAAGAAGGTTCGGGATGAATCAGTGGCTGGCATGACCTCGGCAACGCTGCCAGCTGATCCCCGCTGGCCGCGGGCAGGAGACTTGTTTGTGTCGAGCAGCGAGATCATTGCCGATCTTACTTTGGTTGGTGTGCCAGCGTGGCGCACTTCGATCAGTCCGACAGGGGCAAACTCGACGCCCGCGGCCGTCCGGGAAGCACTGCGTCGATACTCCACGTACTCAACCGAGCACGAAATCGATCTGGGCTCATTGCGCCTGGTCGATGCGGGCGATATTGAGGATCCAGATGGGCCAGCTGGTGAAAAGCGCGTGATGACTCGCTTGGCGCATTCAAACCCACACCATGGATTTCTGGTGGCCCTTGGCGGCGACAACTCCATTACCTATTCGGTGGCGCTTGGGGTTTGGGGCGAGAAAATCGCACAAGCAGGTTTGGTGACCCTAGATGCCCATCATGATTTACGCGATGGCGAGAGCAATGGGTCACCTGTTCGAAGGTTGATTGAGGCCGGGCTATCTGGTTCGAGGGTTGTACAAATTGGCATCGCTGATTATTCAAACTCACCGGAGTACGCGGCTCGTGCTCGCGACTTCGGGATCACTGTTATCAGTCGCGCATCACTGCGAAATCGATCGATAGCAGGTGTTATGGCCGAGGCACTAGCGATCGCGGGTGCTGCCGGTGGCCCGATCCATGTCGACCTGGATGTCGATGTGTGTGACCGGGCGGTAGTGCCAGCCTGCCCGGCCGCGGCCCCGGGGGGTATTAGTGCCGATGAGTTAAGGCAGGTGGCCTATCTGGCCGGCGCAGACACCCGCGTTAAGTCCCTTGATGTCACTGAAATTGATGCCACGATTGATTCACCGGATGCACGGACTGTGCGCCTGGGCGCCCTACTGGTATTGGAAACTGCTGCAGGCGTAGGTTCGCGTAAAAGTTAGAGGAGGTAATGCCGTGAAGAAACTAAATCTTTGGGTAGTGGCCGGTGGCATTTTGATAATGCTGGTAGGGCTGGTCTGGTTCTTCCAGGGCCTTGGTTCACTCAAGGGGAGCGCTATGACCGGTGAAATCTTCTGGTCCTATATGGGTGCGATCGTCTTCATTATTGGCATTTTGGTTGTGCTGCGTGGAGCACTCGGCACCAGGGGTTCTAACTCGAAGAAATCGGGCCAGTAGCCAATCGGGTCTCGATGATCTGCCCTTCAACAAGTTCGACGCGGTAAGCGGCTGGCCCAGATTCTGGTGCACTTGGTGCATCCGAGATGACGGCAACCGGTTCGATGCCTTCGTAGAGAATCCCTACGCCATCGTCGGTTGCATATGAAGTTGGCAGCGCACGAGTTTTCACCAGCTCATGTAAGAGTGGGCGGCGTCCAGCCTCGGAGTCATAATGCACCCCGTTTCCGAAGGGGAGCAGGCCCAGGCCATTGGTGACAACCTGCAACTTCGGGCCGAAGGAGTCAGTTGGCCCACCAACGTGCCAGCAGATTGAGCCGGCGCTAACCCCGGCCAAGATGGTGCCCGCTTCCCAAGCATCGCGCATGGCTTCGTCGACCCCGTGCAAAGTCCATAAAGCAAGTAAATTAGCGACGCTGCCGCCACCGACCCACACTAAGTCGGCGCGCCCGATCGCTTCGGCAACCGGCCGGTTCGGCTGGGTAAATAGCGCTAGGTGGTCAACCTCGCACCCGGAGTCGGCGAGGGCTGAATACATACTCGCTAGGTATTCGGGGCTGTCACCGGTTGCTGTTAGCACCAGGCACACCCGCGGGCGGTCTTTACCCGTTAGACGCAGCGCCTCGAGCATGATGGCCCCCGGGCGCAGCACCCCCCAGAGCCCAGGGGTGGAGACGAAACCGCCGCTGCTCGCCAAGATCCGTTTAGTGGTCACTGGGTTTAGCCTCCTGAACCGTTAAGTGAATAAAGTGTTACATATATTTGTCCAGTTAGACTGGGTCACCTCTGTTTCGAAAGGGTTTACGCGGTGTTCGAGCGGCTTGGTGCGAGCGTTTATCGCTGGCGCCTGGTGGTATTCATCTCATCTTTGATCGGCGTGGTCCTATGCGCGATCGTCGGCTTTGGGGTGATCCCAAAACTTGATAGCGGTGGCTTTAATGACCCGGGTTCTGATTCTGCGGCCGCGGAGAAAATCCTCCAGGAGGATTTCGATTCACCTGGTGCTGATCTAATCGTTGCGCTCAAAGGCACGGTATCTGCTGATGATCTCGCGTTCGCTGCCCTCGGCAAGTTGATCGCCGATGAGATATCTGCCCTTGCCGGTGTGAAGCGGGTGACTTCCTATTGGCTAACGATGAGCCCGACCCTCAAAAGTACCGATGGCAATGGGGGAGTCCTGCTGGTGACTTACGATCCGGCGAGTGTTGTCGCGGGTAGTGTGATCACCGATGAAGTAAGAGGCATAATCGACACAGTTGACTTAGGGTCAACGGCGGTCTACTTGGGTGGCTCGGCGGCGGTGAGTCAAGCGATCACCGGGCAGATTAGTTCAGATTTGGCTCGTTCAGAGGCGATCGCCATCCCGCTTACCATCATCCTGCTCTTGATTGTTTTTGGCAGCATGGTCGCCGCTGGGATGCCCTTACTTGTTGGTCTAGCATCGATCTTCGGAAGTTTCTTCGTGCTTTATCTGCTGACGTACCTAACGGATGTTTCGGTATTTGCCCTGAATTTGGTCACCGGTTTGGGCCTAGGCCTAGGGATCGACTACTCGCTACTAATTGTGAGCCGATTCCGCGAAGAATTAGCAAGTGGCAAAGAGGTCAGTGCTGCGGTAGCACGCACCGTAGCCAGTGCAGGCCGAACTGTAGTTTTCTCGGGCCTGACAGTTGCGTTGACTCTGGCGGCCCTACTTTTCTTCCCGCAATTCTTCTTGCGCTCATTTGCCTTCGGCGGTATCTCGGTCGTGGCCTTCGCCGTCATCGGGGCAGTAATAGTGCTGCCAGCCGTGCTTGGACTACTTGGCCAGCGTATCAACTCACTGCGAATTCGGCGGTCACTTGATAAACCAAATCGTGGGGCCAGGTGGGCAACATTGGCGCGAGCGATAATGCGCAGGCCTTGGCCGGTGGTGATTGGTAGCACGGCGGTTTTGATGCTATTGGCATGGCCGGCAGTAGGTGCCAAGTTCGGCCAAATAGATGAGCGGGCACTGCCGCAATCCAATATTGCAGTACTTGACTCGGCGGCTATCACCGAAAACTTTCCGGGGCTGGGCCGTGCCCCGATTGATGTCATGGTGCCGGGTGGGTTAGGTGCAGACGTTATTGCGCCTTACGCCGCGGCGCTTTCAAAGGTGGCAACGGTCGAGGGGGTGGATTCACCCGCGGGCATGTTCGTAGCTGGTGAGCGGGTCGGTGAATCGACCGGCCAGAGCACATTAACTTCGGGTGATACCACCAGGCTGATTGCAAAATCTACGCAGCGACCCCGAAGTCCTGAATCAGAAATCGTAATTGCTGAGTTACGCGCGGTGCCACCTCCAATCTCGGGGGTGCAAATAGGAGGCTTCGCGGCTCAATACACCGACTCGCAACAGGGCATCTTGCGCGTGCTTCCGTGGGCGCTCGGTTGGGTGCTCATCACGGTGCTGATTTTGCTGTTCATGTTCACTGGCAGCATTTTGCTGCCGATTAAAGCGGTAATCCTAAATATTTTGAGTTTGTCGGCTGCTATCGGTGTGATGGTTTGGATATTCCAAGACGGCCACCTCACCTGGTTGGTTGGTGACGTCAACATCACTGGCACGATTGATACGTCAACGGTGGTGCTCACCGCAATCGTGGCATTCGGACTTTCGATGGACTACGAGGTTTTCCTGCTATCGCGCATAAAAGAGGAGTACGACCGAACCGGTGATAACACCACTTCGGTAGCCCTTGGATTACAAAGATCAGCCGGCATTATCTCTGCCGCTGCGCTCTTGCTGGCCGTAAACTTTGCAGCTTTCATTCCCGCCTCAGTAACCAACATTAAAATCCTTGGTCTTGGGGTAACGGTTGCTATCTTGCTCGACGCCACCATAGTCAGGCTCCTGCTAGTTCCGGCATTCATGCGGATCGCGGGCAGCGCGAATTGGTGGGCCCCGGCGCCCTTGCGAGGACTACATGAGCGATTCGGCCTTTCGGGGCACTGATCGCTAGAATTCTGAAGGCGCCTGCTGGCAGATGGGCTG
>FLOH01000541.1_pt1 | contig 78367 bp, 69 predicted proteins | sample 756751 | NCBI WGS metagenome assembly FLOH01 (sample SAMEA4026879, study PRJEB14308) | marine metagenome | biome: coastal water; material: water | depth 74 m
GCTTGGTCGCACTCGTATCATTACAGAGTCAGGGGGCAGGATGCACTCATTCCTGTTCAGCTTGCCTTTGGTTGTGTTCCGGTCACGCCGGGCTGTTTTTTACCCACTAATTTTCCTGAAGAGCCGATTTTATTAGGTTCACTCAGCGTTAGTGCCAGTGAGTTTGAAGATACGAAGGCGCTGACTCAGGCAAGCAAGATTTAGTCAGTTTTTTAATGACGAGTCTGCTAAGGTGTTTATAGTTTGCTAGAAACGGGATTGATTTAATATCTTCATAGGCCTAAATGGCGGTAGGTGGGGGTCGATTAAAAGATGTCAAGAACGCCGAAGTTTAGCAATTTAGACACTGTCGAGTTCGAAAGCGCTGTGGACCTTTACGTCGAGGGTTATCATGGCGAGCGCGTCACTACAACCAGTACGGGCAACGTGTTGGTCCAGTGTTGCTTGTTAGAAAGCTGGTTTGGCTACAATCGACCGATAACCCTCAAGGCCCTGTCTTTAACGGCTAATTTTCCAGAGGCTAAGGCTTTACGTCTAATGCGCAAAGGCGTAGCTAAAGGTCGATATATTGCTAGCCCACGCGGCTATCTACCTTCATTTGGTTTGGCGCAGGCTATGGCCCAATATCTACAGGCTGCCCGCGTACCCTTTGGCCTAACCGCTGGAAACTTCCACTTACGAGCTGATTTGGGTTACTTTAAATTCTTAGTTAGCTATCTATTAGTGCAGCAGGAGCATGCCTCCAATCTGGGCGCAACTGCGAATTTGATCTTTCTGTACCTAATGAGACGCGAGCTGGTGCATAATCTTGAATCGACAGCGACAGACTTGTCCGCGGCTTTAAGTTTGAATAAGAGCACTGTGAGCGATACCCTGCATCTATTGATAGAGAGGGGACATGTCGTCACCACAAAAGACGTTACTGACGACCGACGAAACTTGCTTTGGCTGAAGATTGGCGATGCGCATTTTAAAGCGTTAAGTGAAAGTTTTAGCAGTGTCTTCTTGGAAGCTACGGCTAGCGTCGAGGCCGGCGGAAGCGAAGAGACATCGTAGCTGGAAAGATGACCCCAGCAGACATCAGTGAGGCCCAGCAAATGGCTAGTGACTGGAAGAAGGCTCACCCTTAGACCGTCAACAGCCTTCTCTGCTCTCTTGATCATTGGTATGTAGAGTGATAATGCTCCTACTTCGCGGTTGAACAAGCCGCAGATAGTGCCCTCAACCGTTACCCGTTGCTATTCTGGTATCAACTGCCAGAGCCTTGGAAAGCCTCATCATCTAAGTGTTATTGCTAAACATCGAAAAAAACCACTCAACATAAGGCTTAAGTCTATAGTTTTTCAAAGAGTTCCAAGGCCATGTCGTAGCACCTGTTAAGACAGTTAATCTGTTTAACCAATCAGCAGGCAATGGAATAGTCACATTTAGGCCCCCCTTTGAAAGCAGTGACCTTTTGACAAGTTTAGAAAGCTTAGAAATTTGTGACCACGTATTACCCGCACCCAGCCCCGCCATGGTCACCTGCGTACCCCCCCTTTTCAAAAGCTCCGTCGCGGCTTGTAGAAACTTTTAAAAGTAGACAAAACAGTAGACCCATTAGTGCCCTTGACAGTGAGCCAAGTTAACGTAAGCTGTTGATTTACCGAAGTTGTCAAGGTGATTGGTGCCGGGATCAGGAAAACTTTCCAGCCCGGGGCACCAGTCGAGTCTTTTAAAAGCTTGTAACTCCTTGATCAGCTTAGGTATTTCCTAAAACTGGCCAAAAGGAGTAGACAATCAGCCCCGAAGATCGCTAAAGCACTATCTTCTCCATCCATCGGTGCAGTAAATCTAATGGATAACCGTCACCATAGCCCTGTCCTACGCTTCTAAGGCTCCATCCGCCTAGCTGGTCAATCATATCCATTGGTGCTTCTGCGGCTCTCAGTCTGTCTCTGAATCCATGTCGAAGACCGTGAATAACGGCTTCAGAACTAATGACTTTTTTAATCCACTTATTGATAGCAGCACTTGCAGAATTACTGTTGCAGTTATTGTCAGTGCAATATCGACTAAAACAAAACTTCGATGATGAGTTTTCCTTAATCCTTTTTGCTGCCCAGAGTGAGCAGCCAACGAGGGGAATGGTTCGTTCGCTGGCTCCTGTCTTCAAGCGACGATGTGGATGAAGTACCAGCTTGATATGTGGTTGCTCTGAATCCAGAACAAGATCATCAACAAGCAAACCAACCGCTTCTGAAAGTCTCATTCCAGTATCGCTGATCAAGGCAACCAACCAACGAATGTCGTCATCTAACAGAACACATTCATCCTGTAGTGATTTCAGTTCATTGCCTTTGACTGAATATCTTTTTTTGTTAGCTTCAGCAGGAATGTAAACGCCAGAGAAAGCGTTCTTACATTCTAGTCCCTGCTCTTTGATTGAGAAATTAACAACGGCTTTTACAACGCCAAAGATTCTTGCAAGGGATGTGTTGCTCAGTTTCTTGTCTGTCAACCATTGCCTGAAGGTGGCTGCATCGGCAGATGAGTAACAATCCAAGGGTCGTGAACCTAAGCAAGCAATAACATAAGAGATGTTTCTTCTGGCGTGGCTGAAGAAGAGCTTCCCCTTCGACTGTCCCTTGACTGCTAGATAAAGCTCCAATGCATCTGCAAGGGTTGGAAATACAGAATCTAATTGGGCTTTAGGTACAACTAACAAGTGAGCCGCTGGAACGTCTGTCCTCTGTAATCGTAATCCAAGCCAGTAGTCTTCAAGTCTTGCTAACAGTGATCGAGACGCGGTCCTAGCGTGGCTTAGGGATTTGGTTCGAAGGGATTTAATGATTCTAGGTTTTGCGTAAAGAGCTGCTAAATCTTGCGGAACTACTTTAGAAAAGTAATAAATGCCACCTTTGGTATAGGTGTAAGAAGGATGCTTCAACGTCTTCATTTTTGTCTACTCCTTTTGGCCAGTTTTAGGAAATACCTAAGCTGATCAAGGAGTTACAAGCTTTTAAAAGACTCGACTGGTGCCCCGGGCTGGAGTTGAACCAGCGACCCTCCGCTTAGGAGGCGGATGCTCTATCCACTGAGCTACCGGGGCGTGGCCTGCATGATAGCAGATTTTTCTGGTGGTTTTGTGTAGCTCGTATCCTACAACTGATAATATCTGACCTGCTACTCACTCAGGTCTTCTATATGCTCGATCTACCAGAGATTTTCGCCTCGACCCGAACGATTGCCGTCGTCGGCATGTCTGATAATCCCGCTCGAGCCAGTTATGAAGTGGCCCGTTATTTGTCAGAGTTTTATGTGGTCATTCCGGTCAACCCTAATCATCGATCGATCATGGGTCTGACCTGTTATCCAGATTTGGCCTCGATCCCCGTCCAGGTCGACATGGTAGATTTGTTTCAGCGTAGTGAGAACGTCATGGCTTATGTGCAACCAGCGATCGACATCAAAGTGTCGGTGTTCTGGATGCAGTTGGGTATCGAAAATGCGTTGGCCGCTGAACAGCTGACTGCGGCAGGGATTACCGTAGTTCAGGACCGTTGTACTAAAATCGATCATGCCAAAATAAGGAGTCAACGCTGATGCTTGATACGCGGCCTTTACTGCTAGACACTGACTTTCCGACCATTAAGCGCGATGGGTTGACGACTCTGCAGGTCAATCTTGGTTACTTGTGCAATCTCAGTTGCACCCATTGCCATGTTAATGCCGGGCCAACCCGTACTGAATTGATGGACATGGAGACGATTGAAATAGTCCTGAAGTTTCTCGCTGAACAGAAAATTCAGACTCTGGATATGACCGGTGGCTCACCGGAGATGAATCCCCATTTCAAATATCTGGTCACCGCGGCGCGAGCCCTGGGTGTGACTGTGATGAATCGTTGTAATCCCACTATTTTAATGGAGCCAGGTTATGAGGATCTGCCACAATTTTTTGCTGACAATAACATTGTCGTCGTCGCGTCCATGCCCTGTTACCAGGAACAGAATGTTGATCGTCAGCGTGGTAAGGGCGTTTACGCTGACAGTATTGCGGGACTCCTGAAACTGAATCTCGTTGGCTACGGTGCACCGGGCTCGAGTCTTGAGTTAAACCTCGTGTATAACCCAGATGATCCCATTTTGCCGCCAAACCAACAGACGCTCGAAAATGATTACAAGCGCGAATTGCGCCAGGATCATGGGATTGAATTCAATCAATTGTTTGCTCTCGCCAATATGCCGATCAGTCGCTATGGTGCGCGACTCTTGGCCAAGAACCAGTACACCGGCTACATGACCCTGCTGCGCGACGCCTTTGAAGTCGGCAATCTTGCCACAGTGATGTGCCGATCCTTGATCAGCGTCGACTATCAGGGCTTTGTTTATGACTGTGATTTCAACCAGATGCTTGAGTTACCCTTGATTGGTACCGACAAGATCAAGCCGCACCTGCGCGAGCTGTTGGACACCAACTGGTATGGCGCGCCCATCTCTGTGGGCGAGCACTGTTATGGTTGTACCGCGGGCCAGGGCAGTAGTTGCGGTGGTGCCCTGGCTGGCGCGGAGTAAGCGGGTCGGTATGGACGTCATGCCCCTTAGCCTGGCGCAGTGGTCAGCCCCATGACGTTGAGCCAGCGCGCCGCCTCGCCGGTTTCCATATCGATCGTTATACCCGTCTTGAATGAAGCGTTGGGTTTACCGGTGTTGTTGGCCAGGTTGGCGGACGCCATCGCTGAGTGGCCCCATGACAGGCTTGAAATCATTATGGTTGACGGTGGCAGTACTGATGACACCTTGGTGCTCGCTCGATCACAAGTCGACCAGCTTATTAGCAGCTCGCCGGGTCGGGCCCGACAGCAGAACGCAGGCGCCGCGGTTGCGAAGCACGATCTGCTATTTTTTCTGCACGCCGATTCGGTGTTACCTGAGGATTTTCTCACCCAGCTAGACGCTGCCTGGTCAAGCGATGCGCAGTGGGGCCGTTTTGATATTGGCTTTGACAGCGCGCAGTGGCGTTACCGGCTGCTGGCCTGGCTGATGAATTGGCGTTCTCGTCTGACGGGTATCTGTACTGGTGATCAGGGGTTGTTTGTTCGTCGAGACCTGTTTGTGAGCCTGGGCGGTTTTGCGGATATGCCGTTGATGGAAGATATTGAAATTTCTCGGCGCTTGCGCCGGCAGCAGGCCCCCTGTTGTATTCACGGCCCCTTGCTGACTTCCAGTCGGCGCTGGCGCACTCAGGGTTTTATCACCACCGTATTGTTCATGTGGTCGTTGCGCTGGCGCTATTTTTTTGGCGCATCACCTCAAAAGCTGGTAGCGCTTTACTATCCTGGCCGCCATGTCGAAGGTGAACAACATGACTGAGTTTCACTTTTTGCGCTCAAGGCTCCTGATATTCTGCAAGGCGCCAGTAGTTGGCAAGGTCAAAACCCGGCTGATTCCCGCGCTGGGTGCCGTGGCGGCGACGAGCTTGCATCGAGAGTTGGCGAGTCGGCTCATGGCTTGTTGTCAGACGGCAATGCTGGCGCCGATTCAACTTTGGTGTGCGCCTGATATAACCCATGAATTTTTTACCCACAGTGGCTTAGACTGCCGCCAACAGGAGGGCGCGAACCTGGGTGAACGTATGAATCACGCACTGACGGCGGCCTTGAGCGAGCCCGGTGTTGAGTCAGCGATTTTAATAGGCACCGACTGCGTGAATCTGGACGCCGATTATTTGCAGCGTGCGTTTTTGCGCCTTCAATGTGCTGATGCGGTCCTCGGGCCAGCGGAAGATGGTGGTTATGGATTGATTGGATTATCCGAACCGGCCCCGGCTGTGTTTCAAAATCTGGCATGGGGTACGGCTGCGGTTTGTGCGGGGACGGCCCAACATTTCAATGCGCAGTTCGCCAACTGGGATCTACTGCCAATGCTCTGGGATGTGGATCGACCGGAAGATGTCGAGCGATACCAGACTTTGCTGCGGCGAGCCTAGGCGAGGGTGATATAGTGAGATCGCGGCAAATGAATTGCGCAATTCAATCGTGCTATGCAATCGTGCTATGCAATCGTGCTATGCAATCGTGCAATTTAAGCCTGTAAATGAATACTGCAATTGACTATGGCTCTGTGCTGAAAAGAGATAACCGATGAACTATATGGCTGAAATGTTTGCTGAGCAGAGCGCTCTGGCTCGGATTTTTCTGGTGTTGGGTGTCTCTGCCGTGGCGCATCTGGTGGCGATATTGATTCGTAATCTGACGCTCACGCTGGGGCGGCGGATCGAACTAAAATCTTTTACCAAGGCCCGAACGATCATTCAGCTGATTTCTGGGGTGACGATTTTCGGGGTCTATTTTGGAGCCTTCGGCATGTTGCTGTCAGAGTTTGGTATCTCCCTGACAGCGTACCTGGCGAGTGCTTCGGTCATTGGTCTGGCGGTTGCGTTTGGCAGTCAGAGTATTGTTCAGGATTTCATTACCGGGTTGACGGTGATCCTCTCAGACTTGGTGCATGTGGATGATATGGTTGAGATCAGCGGTCAAACCGGGATTGTAAAGTCTATCGGGATGCGCTTTACCGTATTACAGAACGCCATGGGCGCCGAGGTCTACATCCCGAATAGAACATTGACCAGCATGATTAATTATCCCCGCGGGTATGTATTTTGTCTGGTAGATATCAATCTGGACCCTGAGGAAATTATTCGTGAGCAGATGCTACGCAAAATTCAGGAGCACACCCGCGGGCTACTGGAACAGTTTCCGGGTATTTTCCTTGGCGCCGTCGAGCAGGAGGAAATGCGGACCACCGCCTCGGGCAAGCGCTTCGTCCGGATCAAATTCAAAATCTGGCCCGGTCGTGGTGCGCCGATTGAAACCACCTATCGGCAGGACATGCTGGCGTCGGTGAAAAAGCTCAATCCACAATATATGGATTCGTGGATCTCAATTAACTACGAGGTGGGTCAGCGTTAAGGGTTGGCTGAGATGTTCATGAGCGCTTAATGCGCGTCAGCAAGAAAAGCTGACTTTTCTTGCCAGCGCTGATTCAGCCAGGTCTGCATATCATCGATATCAGCCAAAGGGTAATAGCGAATTTTAATGGCGATTTGTTTTGGTCGGCCATGTAGGCAGCGCCAAATATTGACCGGCTCCACGCCATAGTCAATCGTGATGTCCATCACGTGGGTGGCCGGGTCTGCGCTGGCTTTGATAATCTTCATGCCACCTGACTTGGGGACTAATAAGCGCTCATAAGGCGATGCCTGCAGGCGCTGCTTGTTCGCGGTGAACCGAGTGCCTTCGGGGAACACCAGCAATGCACCAGGCTCTGCCCCGTGGTCCTGGGTGGCACCTTGAATTTTGGAATAGTCTGCCGCCCGCAGCGATTTGTCCTTGCCGCGATAGAGTCTTGGAAAGTTCAGGGCCAGGCAGATCCAGCCAATGACGGGTACCCAGACAAGCTCACGTTTGATCAAGAACTTGATGATCGGACCATCGCGCGTCACTAAATCCTGCACGACCGGGATATCGAACCAGGATTGATGATTGCAGATCACAATCGGTGAGGAATATCTATTTGGCTCGCCATCCACCAAAAACTCAATGCCCATTACGTCCCGCATCCAGAAACTGTCGGTGCGTACAGCCATTCGATACACGAAATCCACGACGACGAAACAAAATCGAGACACGAAAGGGATGGGTATGAGCCATCGCAGTATTGAGATAGGTATCAGTATCAGGACCCAGAAGCTCAGGTTCGTCAAGACCCAGAGTAGCGAGACGATACTGGCGACGTTTCGAGTGATAGGCAAGATCAGATGCATGGGGTATCTTAGGGGCAACGGGAGTCTGGGTTCAAGGAGAGATGCGGTGACAGTCAGATTATTTAATCCGACGATGGAGTTGTTAGATCGGACCAGTCTCCGGGAGCTGCAGTTACACAAGCTCAAAAAATTAGTGGTGCGGGTTTATGAACACTCGCCTTACTACCAGGCCAAGTTTGATGCGGCAGGGGTAAACCCTTACCAGCTGAAGTCTTTGGATGACTACCGGCACTATCCATTCTTCGATAAAGATGAAGAACGCATCAGCCAGGAGCGCTCTAAAGCTGAGTTGGGCCATCCCTTCGGCATGCATATTACCTGCGATCCTCGCCTGGTGAATCGTATCTCATCCTCATCGGGTACCACCGGCTCACCGACCTTCAGCGGCTTTACTCGCCTTGATCGTGAATTGGCGGCCGAAAACTGCGCGCGGGGAATGGTGCGCATGGGTATCGATCCGGGCGACGTGGTGTTGCATGCCAGTGTCATCAGCATGTGGATTGCGGGGATGCCTGCCATCGACTCCATGATGGCCTATGGTGCCTGTGTGGTTCCCGTGGGCGCCTTGAGCGGCGTCGAGCGCGTGGCACAAATTGCCAATGAGGTGAAGCCGAAAATGATGCGCACCACAGTGTCTTTTGCACGGCATATGGCCAGAACCATGCTGGAAAAATCCGGGATTGACCCCCGTACTCTGGGCATTCAAAAAGTGGTCGTCACCGGTGAGCCGGGGGGCAGCATCAAAGACATCTACAGCGAGATTGAGGCGGGCTTTGGTGGTGCTTTGTGTTACGACAATATGGGTGCCACGGGCTGTCACAGTCCGACGGGCATTTCCTGTGAGGAACATGCCGGCATACATTTTTATGCTGAGGATAATGCTTATTTTGAGATAGTCGATCCGAAAACCATGACGCCGTTGCCCATCGAAGATGGCGTCGAAGGCGAGATCATCTTTACCGGCCTGGAGCGAGAGTGTGGACCGCTGCTGCGCTGGCGAGATAAAGACATCATTAAAGTGACCACCACGCCCTGCGCTTGTGGCCGTCCAGGCGTACGCATGCAATTCAAGGGTCGAGTAGACGATATGTTATTGGTCAAGGGCGTGAATGTGTTTCCCAATGCTGTTCGTGATGTCATCAATAGCCTGTCAGCGCTAACGACCGGAAATATCCGCATTCAAAAAGACCACGATGAGGCGGTGGTCGAGCCGCCGGTCAAGGTGCTGGTGGAGATTCATCCGGGTGCCAGTGACGCCGAGCGTGCGGATCTCACGCAGCACATTGTTAATCAAGTTCACCACCATCTGCGTTTTCGCATCAGGCCGGTTCTGGTTGATGCCGACCAATTTGAAATAAAATCCGGTGCGACCGGCAAGATGCAGCTGGTGGAAGTCAGCAAAAACGCGTGAGCCTTGATCAATGCCAGCCACTGAAGGATATCGACAATGACACGAGTGTTCGCGGACAGAGTAAGTTATGCCGTACAAGACCGGGTGGCCCTTATTACTCTCGAGCGGGCAGCACGGCTGAATGCCTTTGATGCGGCTATGTATCAGGGCGTCAACGCGGCGCTGACGGCATTTCACGCGGATGATGATGCCTGGGTCGCAGTCATCCAGGCCGCCGGTGACAAAGCCTTTTCTGTGGGCGCTGATGTCAACGCGCTGAATGACAATGCGAGTCAGGGCATCACCACCGGTCTGGGTGGATTGCTGCTCGACCAAGAAATGGTGACCGACAAGCCCATACTGGTTGCGGTTCAGGGCTATTGCGTCGGTGAGGGGGTGAATCTGGTATTGAGTTGCGACATGATCTTTGCTGATTCCACGACTCAGTTTATGATTTCCGAAGTCAGGATTGGCGTTAATCCGGTGGACATTCCCCTTAAGCTCGCTCGACGTCTGGGTTACAACCAAGCATTCAGCTTTCTCTCACCCGGAGATGCCAAGGATGCAGAGTGGGCCCGGTCCGCAGGGTTGTTAGAGCGGGTCAGTGAAGCTGGGCAGGCCAAACAAGATGCATTGAATTTTGCTCGGCGGCTGGTCAATGAGTGCGCGCCTTTAGCGCTACGTGCGCAAAAATCCACTTTGTGGCATGCGGTTAACGTCAGCGAGCAGGAAGCCCGTGACTTGGGTAATCAGCAGCGCACCATGATCCGTTTGTCAGATGATTACGCTGAAGGTAGGCAGGCATTTATGCAGAAGCGATCCCCTAAGTTTAGCGGCCACTAGGTTTATTCGAAGAAAACTCGGCCAATACCATGGGTTAACGGCCTATTGAAAATTACTGGAGAAGTTCATGTCAGTCTATTTCGTCGCTCTTATTAATATTCATGATCGCGCCGGATACGCCAATTACGAGGCGGGATTCATGCAGGTATTCAATCAATACGATGGTCGGATGCTCGCGGTGGATGAGGCGCCAACAATACGTGAAGGGGAATGGCCGTATACTCGCACCGTTTTGATTGAGTTTCCTTCAGGCGCGCAGGCGGACGCCTGGTATGACTCAGCAGCCTATCAAGAGCTAGCGACTCATCGTTTTGCTGCCTCGGTAGCCAATATCGCGCGAATCAAAGGGGTCGAGACACCTTGAGTAGTGAAGTTGATGTTCAGTCGTTGATGTTCATCCGGTGATGATAATCCGGTGATGATAATCCGTTGCGAGTTTTTGATTAACTGTTTGGGCCGATACCACGCATAATGGTTTTGATATCGTCGATGGCGAGTTTGGGCGTTCGGTCAAAAAACAGTACCCCATTAATTTCTTGTTGGACATCGGTGAGCTGGGTCCAAACAAAGCCTGAAAGGCTGTCAGCTTGATGAATTTCGCTAGCGATGGCTTCAAATCGTTGTTTGAGCGCGACCTTGTCGAGTGGTAAGTCTCCGTAGGCAAAGTGATCCTCAGCGGTTGCTTGAGTGAAGCCGATGCCGCCACATTCTGTCAGTAATACCGGCAGTTGGCTCACATCTCTGCCGGGTAGGGCGCCGACACGCCCGCCGCCCACCTCCGATGAGGGATCACGCAATAATTCCGCCAAACGTTCGGCAATGCTTTCTGTTGCTGTCTCGTAAAGATGTAAGGTCCATAAATCACCGCTCGAAAATTCCCACCCATCATTGCCCACCACGGGTCTTGAGGGGTCCAGTGCCTGAGTCAAGGAAGTGATCGCATCGACAAAGGCTTGTTGCTCCGGTCGCTTGGCCTGGTGCCAGACCCCCCACGATTCGTTAAAGGGGACCCAGGTGATAACACTTGGATGACCGCGATCCCGTTGTACCAGCTGGGTCCATTCGGCACTCAGGGTTTCGATTAATTCAGTAGAGAATATGCGCCCTGAGGGCATCTCGGCCCAGACCAGTAGACCCAGTCTGTCAGCCCAGTACAGGTAACGTGGATCCTCGGCTTTCTGATGTTTGCGAGCGCAATTGAATCCCATCGCCAAGGTCAGTTCCACATCTCGCTTGAGGTCACGGTCGTCTACAGCGGTATACCAGCCTTCAGGAAAGTAGCCCTGGTCGAGAATACCGCGCAAATACAGTGGCGAGTCGTTCAGGTACAGGGTTCGATCTTTGACAGAGATCTGGCGAAGACCGGTGTAGCTGTCACAGCGATCAATAATGTTCCCCGCCGAGTCTTTCAGGGTCAGTTGCAAGTCGTACAATGTCGGCGTGGCCGGTGACCAAAGTGCGGGTTGTTCAACGGTGAGTTCGAGCCTTACTTCTGGTCGGTCAATAAAATCAGAATCAAGACGGGCGACGATAATGCCGTCACGCACAAGGGCTAATTGTAGGCTGCCGCAGGCAAGTTCTGACAGTTTGACATTAACCTTCAATAGCTGGTCGGCAACCGAGTAAGTGGTCCAGAGACTGCTGGCATGCAGCGTGTTGACGGGTTCTAGCCAAATGGTCTGCCAGGGGCCGATGATCGGGTCGTAATCGATGGGCCAGCGCGTAGTACCTGCTTGTTTACCGCGAGGCTGAGTCCAGGTGGGGCTGTCAGTGACACGCAGGGTCACGGTATTGGTGCCCGGTTTGACCAGGTGTTTGATGTCAAAATGAAAGGGCGCATAGCCGCCGGTATGCGCACCCGCTAATTCACCATTAACATAGACCTGGGTACGGTGATCGCAGGCGCCCAGATGAAGCAATAATTGCGATTCATGCCAGTGGGTGGGTAGCTCGAACTCCCGAGCGTACCAGACGACGTCGCAGGGTGTGAGATGGGATGCGCCCGAGGCGCTAGCATTCATGGTGAAAGGGACTTGAATGGTGGCTTGGTAGTCATGGTGCTGGTACCACTTTTGGACCAGGCCCGTATTCTTTGGGTCAGTATCGAAGCGCCATTCGCCGTTGAGATTGAGCCAGTTGAGTCGTTGTAGCAGTGGCCTAGGGTATTCCGGGCGCGGGATAGTCACGATGGGTCTCCGTCGGGTCGAATGTCAGGAACTCGAGGCACAACTTAAGCGAAATCTTAAGCGAAAACTTAATCTCCAAGGGCGCAAGGAAAACCCGTAACAATCGAGCGTGTCATATTTTGATGACCTATAGAACGCTAACCCTTGGGTGAAGTCAATTCTGCGGTGGTTGCTGTTTTTTTGTCGAGAGCTTGATCATAAGCAGTTTCGGTTGGTGTGCCGAAAGGTAATGTTAGTCAGGATCCCAAGCGCTTGCAGTACAACTGTGGCTGAGTCTATTCCAAACCTCGTTGCTTAACAGGCGGCCCTAGCTGTGTGGTGGGTCAAATAGATATGAGGTCTTGATTCAAACCTCCCGTGAACCTTGTCTAGGTGTGCTCGTTTTTTAGTCATACTATGGGTGCCTTCGCAGTGGTTGGGTTGAATGTGTTGATCTACTTGGAACGAAAGTTAACGTATGAGTAGTCATGTTGGCCTGCGAGGTGTTTGGCTCGCGTTATTAATGACGCCTGGCTGGACCCTGGGCGCTGATTTGAATTGCCAGGCTGACGCAACCTTTGAGGACTACGAACCGACGTTACCCGGTTATGACTTTACTGCCGGGTTGCAACGCTGGGGCGACGATATAGACCGTATTAAAGCGGGCCATAAAAAAACGGTCAGAAAAATTTATATCAATACCCTGCCAATATTTGATCCCGCTAATGCGCAGGAAAACTTCGCGCTCTATCGATGGGCCAATAGCGTGCACAGGTACACTCGGCCCGCAGTCATTGAGCGGTTGTTGCTGTTCTCGACCGGCGAGCAAGTCGATGACCATCTGCTGGATGAATCCGAACGGTTGCTGCGTCAGGAAAATTATATCGCTGATTCAGCGATCAGGGTGGTTCGGGATTGCCTGGATGAAGTGGATCTTGAAGTGGTCACCCACGAAGTCTGGACCCTGACGCCCGAGATATCTGTGAAGTCCAGTGGCGGTGATACGTCGACTAGTCTGGGTTTTCGAGACGCTAATTTTCTGGGGTCAGGCAAGAGTATCGGATTGGGAGTGAAGCAGGAGCCAGACCGAAACAAGCTGCAATTTCATTACAATGACCCGTATTTTCAAGGTAAACGTCTCAATCTTTCGGTCCGCGTCGAGAAGAACTCTGACGGTTACTATCGTTCATTCGATGTCAGGTTGCCGTTCTACGCGCTGGATACACGTCGAAGTTGGGGGGTCGGGGCGACAGAGTCGCTGCTCACTCAAAGCCGTTATGTAGATGCGGTCAAGGTGAGCGCCTTGCAGGTGCAGGATCAGGCGGTAAGCACCTATTTTGGTATGTCCGAGGGCTTGATCGATGGGCAGGTCGCGCGTTATTTATTCGGCCTGCAGCTAGAAAAACAGCATTACGCCACCCTGCCAGATGAAATTGCACCTGTAAGAGTACCCGATGATCTGAACCTGGCTTACCCCTTTGTCGAGTACCAACAGGTGCAAGACGACTACAAAATTGGCTTTAACATCAATCAGATGAAGCGATCTGAAGATATTCACCTAGGCCGTGACTTGCGCGCCCGTCTGGGTTACTCGCCGAATGGTCGGCAGGTGATTTTGCAGGGGGTCTGGGCTGACACTTGGTTGTCGAGAGACAAAATGCTGCTGCAGTCGAACCTAAGCTGGCGCGGGCGCTGGGATATTAATCGTCAGGCAATTGCCGACGGTGAACTGAATCTGGCATTGAAATTTCATCGCGGCCAGACCGATAATCGAAGTCTGGTTATGGCTATGGAAATATCCATGCTGAAAAATCCGCTGGACCAGTATGAGTTGACATTGGGCGGTGACAAGGGGATACGAGGTTATCGCAGCAACTATTTATCTGGCGACAGTTTGATCTTGTTGACGATGGAGGAGCGCGTGTTTACCCAGTATGAGCCTTTCGGTCTGTTCAATCTCGGCTTTGCCGCATTCGCTGATGTGGGGCGAGCCTGGTTTCGAGACGTTGATGTGGATAAGGATGGCTGGAAGGCTGATGTGGGTGTTGGCCTGCGGCTGCTGCCGAGCAAGTCTGATAAAGGCCAAGTGATTCACTTGGATGTGGCATTTCCGGTCAACGATCGAAACAGTGGTCGTTCGATGTTGGTGTCGGTGGAGATGAAGAGGACGTTATAGCCTTGAGCGAACGTCTGGTCAGTTCCTGAAGCGGTTCCAGCGGTAAAGTCCACAGATGAAGACGATGGCAATGCCATGGACCCACCACAGCCCTAGAGCAAGAGGAATTGTGCCCTTCTCCAGGCCAGAACGCGCGGCAGCCAGACTCATGATATAAATCAGGCAAACGATTAGTCCAGGAATCAGACGGTTGAGACGTCCTTCTCTTGGGTTGACCTTGCTTAAGGGGATGGCCATCAAGGCGATGAGTGGAATGATGATAATCATGGCCAGTCGCCAATGCAGCTCTGCCGCATAGGCTCGGTTCTGCAAATTGTTCAGTAATTCGCTCAGGGTCAAGGCCGAATTGCGCCGCTCCGCTTGAGCCACTTTACGTTCCGGCAGAAGTTGGCCGAACTCCTCAAATTCAATGACTTGGTAGTCGTTTTGGCCGGGTGTGCCACGATGCCTTGCACCCTGTTCAAGCACGAGAAATCGGTTACCTGATTTGTCGACCACTGAGCGGCCTTGCTCGGCGACGGTGATAATCGCCTTTGTGGGGTCGCTGCTAGCCACTTCGCTCATAAAGACGCCTTGTAGAACATTGCCATCGATGATGTTTTCGCTATAAGTCACTCGGTTGCCCGACCGTAGAGCCTGAAATCGGCCGGGTGCCAGGGTCGCAAATTCAGTAATTGTCTGCTGGGAAGTAAACAATGCTTCCACTTGGGATTCAGAGATAGGTTTAAGCCAAAGTGACAAGACGCCGCTGATGATGGCGACCCCACCGGCTAACACCAGCGTCATGCGCATCAGCTGGCCGGAACTGAAGCCGCTCATGGATAGCACCACCATTTCACTGTCGGCGTGCAGGCGCCCGTAAGTCAGCATTAAGGCCAGGAAAAAGCTCACCGGTAGAACCAGTTCGAGAAAACCCGGCAGTTTGAAAAAAATCAACGGGAACAATACTTCCTTGGTTATATCACCCCGCGCGGCCTCTGCCAGGTAGCCATTAAAGCGCCAGGCAATGGCAATCACCAGAATCAACAAGGCCAGGGCAAGCAAGCTCCCATAGACTTCTTTGGCGAAATAACGATACAGGATCATCGGTAGAGCCTTAATTTTATCAAGCGGTTTAATCAAAGCGGTTCGATCAAAGCAGTTTGATCAAGCGCTTTAATCGCAAGTGTTAGTCGTGAGTGTCAGTTATGGTCTTCAATCCTGGATTTCAGTAATCGGTTGTTTGGGTGCGCAGGTTGTCGCAGGCAACCAACCGGCGGCGAGAACAATATTGATTGCCCAAATGATAAGTCCGGTCCAGATACCATGAGAGAAGAAGTGTACACCACGGATAGTCTGAGAAACACTAAACAGGGCGCCAAGTCCGATAGCCGCGATTAAGCAGGGCAGGGCCCAGCGCGGCGCATAAACGCGGGCTGCATAAAAAAACCCGAGGAAACAAAATCCAGTAGACGCGTGCCCGGAAGGCCAGCACTGGCCTGGTGGCTGGTTGCTCGGTTGAAAATCAAACAATTCCACACGCTGAAATTGACCGCCATATTCCAGCAGTAGATTGGGGCAGTAGATATCGCTGGAATACTTAATGATGGCGATGGCAGCAGTGCTAAGGAACATTGAGATGAACATAAAAGTCAGGGGTGGCCGCCAACGGGGTTTGTTCGCGAGCCAGCTCCAGGCTAGGCCAGCGAGAATCAACAAGGCGCTGATATAGGCGATATTGCGGGCCCAGTCATGCAGCACCCGCTTGAACAAAAAACTGTCATTCAAGTTAAAGGTTCGGCTGTGACTGTCAAACAACCAGTCGCTGATCCAGTGATCCATAGGTGTGCGTTCGACCAGTGCCAGTAATATCAGCATAGAGGCTGCAGGCCAGGCCAATGCGTAGAGTTGAGTTAATCGCGTATCAGTTGTCACTGGGTACCGGTTTTTTTGGAGTGGATTGTCAACCAGGATCCGCCTGATTGTTTTCGTCATCGGCAGCAAGGCCTGTGTTCCGTGATCGACCTCTAAAGTGGCGGCGGTTTTGCCATTGGCTCGAATGCTCAACCACGATGGACTGTCACGATGGACTGTCACGATGGCAGTGACTCAAGTTTACCCCATCGGTCTTAATGCAGACAGTGTTCTGCGGCCTGCATCGCAGCCGGCGGTTGCCTCTGCCCAGTCGACTCGTCACTGCGATTTGTCAGCGCTTGCTGACAGCGAGCCCTGACAGAGCGTCGCCACTAGTGTCGAAGGATTGGCGCGCCAGTGGCCTGTGAGGTGCGGCTAAGTATCGAAACGCGCCACTAGTTTGAGGCGGCTGATGTCTGGTTTGACCCTTGCCTGCTCGGGCTTACATTCCTCCGAGTTGAGAAGATCGCTGCCAGGAAATGCGAGCGACAGCCCGCTCGTGTCGGGCGAAATCTTTGGTCTGTCATCTTGGCTGGTGTCGAGAATTGTACCGGGTTCGTCAATCTCGAAGTTAGGCGCCGGCAGTTTTGCAACGGCGTTTGCCGCCGGAACCAAGGGCGAGCCGTCATTTTCAAGGACGCTCAGTCCGCTGATGTCGACATTCACTGGCGTCTGTTTTCGAGGCGGTGCCAGGGGCGAATGTTCATTTTCGGCAAGAGCGATTTTGCTGGTGTCGACTTGAACGGGGTCGCGGCCTGGCGCAGGGTCGAATAGATTGCCGTCGTTGGGTGCTAGACTAAACTCGGGAAAGGTGTTTGTGAGGCTATTTTGCCGCTGCGGGGCGCTGGCAGGTGCTGCATCGCTGGCGGCTGGTTTGGCTGGGGCTGGCACTGACTTCAGCACCTTGATGCTGACATCGGCGCCAATTTTTCTCAGGGCGTGACCATATCGGAGTGCTTCAGTTTTGTCTGGCGTCCGTTTGATGACCACCGGTTTGCCCGAGAATAGGTTGGCCATTTTTGCGGCGTCCACCTTGAGCATTTTGGCAATATGGGCTTTGACCGAGACTGGCGCAAAACCCTCCATAACGCCGCCGCTGAATACTACTGCATAAGTGATCGCATCCATACGCGCTGATATCCTGTGGGGAATGACCAAAGGGTAATCGAAGCGTTGGTGGATTAACAGTCCCGCTGGGCGCATAGAACAGCCCGCACAGGACTCAGCCTGGTTTTGAAATTCGTGGCTGCTTGGCCATTGACCGTTGACCGGCGAAATGGCGCAGGCTGTCGTCGCGAACCGAGCAAAGCCGGCCTGAGAGCAGATTTTCTGCGATGATTTGGTCTGCATTTTTGTTGTCTTCAGCCAACCTTATCTAACGGGAGTTCTTGATGCCATGGTCTAGTCGTTGGTTCAACCGGTCTAGTATTCTGTTCATAGGAGTCTTGATACTCGTTGGCATCGGCGCTTGCGGTCCCACGACCGAGGTAGAGCTGACGGGCACCGAGATTCATGCCAAGGTAACGGATTTTCGTTTTGTTGGGGCGGTTGAGCAATGCGTGCTTGAGGTTCAGGCAGATAAACCGCAGGCGGTGCTGGTGGACTGCTGGGCCGTCGGCAAGCAGCTATTTGTCGGTTGTTTGGAATGTGACCTTTCGACCTGGGGAGCCGCACTTCGCGCAGACACCTCTGCTCGTATTCAGATTGACGATGCGATCTATCCGGTGCGAGCGTCATTGATGCGTGACCCCATCGCCATCCAGAGAGCCTGGCACCAAAAAGTGAGCCAGTCCGGGCTCGAATCTGCTGCGGAGGCAGTGGTCCAGGCACTACCCGATTCATTTTGGCTATTTCATCTGGCTTCCCGTGGCAGTAGCAAAGAGGCGTGATGGCAGATTGCTTTTTGGGTCTTGAATGGGGATTATTCCTCGCGTCCATGAGTCAGAAGCAGGAGACAGCAAGTTGGAAGCCTTCACCTATTTATCTCGTATCGATCAATGGCCGATTCAGGCCTATTCCTGGCCAGCAGTAGGCGCGCGGGCAACCATCGTCATTGCGCATGGTATGGCCGAGCATGCTCAGCGCTACGCGCGTCTGGTAGTGCAACTCAATCACGCGGGGCTGAATGTCCTGGCGATGGATCACCGAGCTCATGGTCGAACCAGCGGGCCTGGAGGGCTTGGAGATTTTGGCGTGGGTGGTTGGGATGCCCTGGTTGCAGATCTAGATCTGTTGGTTGATCGTGCGGCTGTCTGCGGTTTGCCGGTGATTTTACTGGCCCATAGTATGGGCGCAGCAGCGGCTCAACAGTACGCACCTAACGGCGCCAAAAAGTTGGCGGCGCTAGTGTTGTCCGGGACCACCCTGCGCCGACCAGGCGCGCCTATGCCTGACTACAATGCGGCGTTTGTGACTCGTACAGGTTATGAATGGCTGAGTCGGGATGAGGCTGAGGTTGATCAGTATGTTGCCGATCCGTTGTGTGGATTTGAGGGGCAGACTGTCATCAACGGCATGGACCGAGCTGATCCGCGGCGCATTGATCCAGCCCGGTTGGCGACCATACACTCAGACCTGCCAGTCCTATTGATTGCCGGGGATGCCGATCCCGTCAACGAGCAACTCAAGGGTTTGCAATTGCTGGAACAACTGTGGCGTGCCGCAGGTGTCAAACAGATTGATACGCACTATTACGCTGGGGGTCGACATGAGATGTTCAACGAAACGAATCGAGATCAGGTGACTGAGGATCTGCTGGCCTGGATTGATGGGTTGTTGAGTTAATTAACCTGACCTTTTGTGACGAATTAAGTCAGGGCGAGTTCAGGAGCTACTCGGCGATGACGATTTGATTGCGACCGTTTTTCTTGGCCTTATATAGCGCCTCGTCAGCCAGTTTTAAGACGTCTTCAGGTGTCTGACCCCGCAGGTTATGCTCGGCGACACCAATGCTGATGGTGACATGGACTTTTTTGTTCGCTTTGCGGTACGAACCGCGTTGGCGACTGTTTTTAGCGAGTTGCTCGTCAGTCGCGTCAATGCGCTCGTGCTCACGAATCACCATCGCATACCCCGCAATTGATTTGCGCACCTGCTCAAGGGAATAGGCTGAATCTGCTTTGTTCTTGCCATTGAAAACCACCGCGAATTCTTCGCCGCCATAGCGGAAGGCTTTGCCGCCGCCCCTGACCCTGTTGATCTGGCTGGCAACCATCTGCAGTACCTGGTCGCCCACATCGTGGCCATGGGTGTCATTGAATTTTTTGAAGTGATCGATATCGAGCATCGCCAGGCTGTAATGCTGACCAACGGCCAAGAGCTGTTCGTTAAAGGCTCTTCGCTGTGGCAGGGATGTGAGGTCATCGCGGTAGGCCATATCATGAGAGTCTCGCAATAGACCAATACAAATTAGTGCGAGGCTGGCGAGCATATACGCATCGACTAGCAGGGTCTCCGGTCGGGTTAGAATGAGCAGATAATAACCCGCTGCTGCGCCGAATAAGGCGAATGCGACGGGTGTATAGAAGCGCCAGCTAGTGACTATGATGGTTAAGCCGGCAAGCCCCAGTAGTGCAAACTCAAGTAGCGTCAGCGGCGCAAGCATCGCCCTGAGACCTATGCTCCAGGTGGCGATTGTCGCCGCGTGACCATCTTCGGGCAGCGTGATCACGCTGGTGTTATCCATTAGCTGCAAGCCCTGCATCATCAGGTCATTCAGATTAAATTGCAGCCAGGCATCCACAAGATGGGCATTATGGATCGCAAGCCAAGCAATGATGCCGGCCTGGGTACCGATAATGATTAGACGTAAAAAACCATATAGGGTGAACAGGCCGCGTTCGCGATAGCAGCAGATGATGGCTAGGTTCACGGGCGTCAGCCCATAGACCACAAATTGCCAGAGGGGTGCTTCAGTACCGAAATAGCGAAAGATGAAAAAGCCGCCGACGAGTGTCAGCGTGTACAAGGCGACTCTGCTGCGATTAAAGGCGATGGCCAGAACCAGAGCGATCAAGGCCGCCCAATAGGGCCCGGTCGCGAAGACTTCACCGACTGCCGCGGGGAACGACCCAAGGTAGGGTACGCCGAGAAAAGTCATGGCGAGTACGATCACGGGCAGTGACAGTGGTTGGATGAGTCGGTCGAGCCAGTTAGGCAAAGGTTGTCTCGAGAAATTGCTGGAATTCGTCGATGGTCCAGTCAGTTCGGTGTGGGCCACTGAGATGGCCGGTAAAAACGTGAGATGCAGCCTCGCCATCCAGCGTCACGGGTATAGTTTTTTTATTGTCCGAGCCCCAATGATGCAGTGCTTTGACCGCAGCGGCCGGATCGATCGTGGTGTCGTTACGTAAATACATCATAGCCAGAGGGATCTTGAATCGACCCAAGTTCTGGCGGTTAGCCCAATCGACCATTTTCTGCATCTCAATCAGCGCCAAGGTGGAATAGCGGCTGGTCCAAAATCGCCCGTGCGCCTCAGTTTCTGGCTCCCATTCATGGAATTTCCCCAGTACTAACGGCACCCAGTGGGGCGCCCAAGGCCAGGTTAAGAGAAATCCCATGGGGTTACGGATCTTGAAATTCGGCGCCATCAAGAGAATCGCCTGGACCTTGTCGGCAACGCCGGGCTGTGAGGCGAGCCAAACAGATAGGGGGGCGCCTGTAGACGTGGCGATAATCACGACGCGATCACCCAGGCGCGTAGCGATTTCCCAGGCGTCGACCATGCTTTGTAGCCAGCCTTCAGCTTCGTTAAGCATGCCGTGCTGACCGACGCCGTGGCCCTCAAGCCGTGCATCAAAAATATTCGCCCCGTATAACGCCGCCAGACGTTCGGTCACAGGTGCTGTTTCTTGTCGTGAAGCAGAGAAGCCGTGAATGTAAAGAAAGCACAAGGGTGTTTTGGCGGGTGTTAGTGGGTCATTCCAGAGGATTCTGGCCTCAGCGCCGTCGATAATGTTCGCGACTCTGGCCTCGCTGCCGATCAGCCAATTCTCAAGGTCGATACCCATCAAGTCTGGCGGCACCCTAACAGCGGGCGCGCGGGCGTCCAGGCGTGGCCTCGGGCCCAAAATGAAGCACAAGAGTAGCGTTAACAATACGGCAGCAAGGGTGTAGAAAATTTCCATGCGCTGATGGTACGGGGTTGCCGCGGCGAAGACAATCCATCTGAGACCGAGCATCAGACCTGGCTGATGCTCGGCACATTTTCCGCTATACTATGGCGCTGTTCCAGACCGCGTTGATCCTTGTGCGCGAAGCCTTTTTCAGGGCTGCAGGTCGAAGTGTTTTTTTCGCGCTGTCGACCTGCAGCCCTAACCCAGGACATCATCATGACAGACTATCGGGCACCCACCGCGGATATGCTATTTGCGCTTAATCACTTGGCTGAGCTACCCCAGGTGTGTGCGCTGCCGGCTTTTGCCGAAGCGTCGCCGGCCCTGGTGGCATCTGTGTTGGAAGAAGCTGCCCGGTTTGCCGGTGATATTTTGGCGCCGCTGAACACGGTCGGCGATTTGATTGGCACGCGCGTGGTGGGCGACCAAGTCAGAGAAGCCAGTGGCTTCGCCGAAGCCTATGGGCAATTTACGGCCAATGGCTGGCCGGCGCTGCCTTGTAACCCTGAGTTCGGTGGTATGGGGCTGCCTGAATGTGTGGGGCTGGCGACGATGGAAATGTGGTCGGCGGCGAATGTCAGCTTTGCCTTGTGCCCAATGTTGGGTCAAGGGGCGATTGAGGCTATCGAGCATCATGCCAGTGAGGCGCTGAAGGCCTGCTATCTGCCGAAAATGATCAGTGGCGAATGGACAGGCACCATGAACCTGACGGAGTCGCAGGCTGGCTCAGATTTGTCGTCGGTGCAGACGAAAGCTGTTCCGCATCTCGATCACTATAAGTTGTTTGGTACCAAGATTTTTATTACCTGGGGCGACCACAGCATGACATCTAATGTGGTGCATCTGGTTTTGGCGCGACTCGAAGGGGCCCCAGAAGGCGTCAAGGGTATTTCGTTATTCTTGGTGCCAAAATATCTGGTTGGGGATGATGGTGAACCCGGCGCTCGGAATGATGTCTATGCCCGCTCTGTCGAGCATAAGATGGGTATCCACGGCAGTCCGACTTGTGTCATGGCATTCGGCGAAAAAGGCGGTGCCCTGGGGTATCTGGTGGGTGAAGCCAATATGGGGCTGAGCTATATGTTCACCATGATGAATCATGCGCGTCTGAACGTGGGTGTTCAGGGTGTCGCTTTATCAGATCGCGCTTACCAGCAGGCGGTAGATTATGCCCGTGACCGAGTGCAAGGTCAGGCACCTGGCATGCCGAGCAAAAGCCTCATTATTCATCATCCAGATGTCCGCCGCATGCTCATGCTTATGCGCGCCTTCAGTGAGGCCTCTCGGGCATTGTGCTATGTCACGTCCGCGGCCTTTGATCATGGCCATAAAGCCCTGGAACCCGACTTGCGAGCTAGCGCTATGCGGCGCGCCGAGTTGCTGACACCGATCTCCAAGGCCTGGTCAACTGAGGTCTCCCAGGAAGTGACCTCACTGGGTGTTCAAGTGCATGGAGGCATGGGCTTCATCGAGGAAACCGGCGCTGCCCAGTTGATGCGCGATGCGCGGATTACCACGATTTATGAGGGTACAACGGGTATCCAAGCCCTGGATCTCGTCGGTCGCAAGGTGATTCGAGACCAGGGTGCGGCACTATTCAGTCTGCTGGAAGAGGTTGATGCAACTGCGGTTGAACTGGCAAGCAGTTTCCCCTCGATGGCGGCAAGCCTGACAGCTGCCTCAATGCAGCTCAGGCAGGCCACGAGCTTTGTCCTAACTCATGCCGGTGATCAGGAACACCTTGCCAGTGCTGTGGCCTATAACTACTTGATGGGTACCGGGACTGTCATTGCTGGTTGGCTGATGGCCAGGTCGGCCTTGATAGCCGCATCGCTGCGGCAGGAAGATGAGGCTTTTTATGGCGCCAAAATCACCACGGCAGCATTTTATTTTGATCAGATCATGCCCCGCGCCCAGGCCCACTTCAGTGGTGTCAGCCTGGCCGCAACGGCGATGATGGAATTGACGATGGAACAGTTTTAGTTGGGGGCGCGCCTCTCGGTGTTTCGCTGTGCGAAACGCCTGCCGGCATTCATGTTTTGCGCCTGCGGCGCAAAGCCATGAATTAGTTGGGGGCGCGCCTCTATTGCGCCTGTGGCGCAAAGCCATGAATTAGTTGGGGATGCGCCTCTATTGCGCCTGTGCGCCTGTGGCGCAAAGCCATGAATTAGTTGGGGATGCGCCTCTATTGCGCCTGTGGCGCAAAGCCACGAATTAGTTGGGGGCGCGCCTCTCGGTGTTTCGCTGTGCGAAACGCCTGCCGGCATTCATGTTTTGCGCCTGCGGCGCAAAGCCATGAATTAGTTGGGGACGCGCCTCTATTGCGCCTGTGGCACAAAGCCATGAATTAGTTGCCGTTAGTTGACGTCGGTGAGCCGCAGTGTCAGACCAGAAAAGGGGTGCTATAGTGGTTCGCTATCGCCATGTTCGGCCTTTTTTGGAGTTACTCTGTGCTCTCTTTGGAAGATATTCAACAGCGTCTCGCTGCCTATCTGTCACAACAATGGCAAACCCCGGTCGAGGTTCAATCGATCAGTCAGATTTTTGGCGGCGCATCTCGTGACACCTACCGCCTGCGTGTCACCTCTTTACTGGGCGATCGTGGGCTGATTGTCCGTTGTGATCCGCCGAGCAGCCTGATCGACACAGAGCGGGCGCTCGAGTATGGCGCTTATCGCGCGATTTATCCCACGGATATTCCGGTACCCGAGGCGCTATATCTGGAAAATGACCCAGTCTGGCTTGAGCAACCCTTCAGTATCATGGCTGAAATTGAAGCTGGCATCAGTGCTGTCGCGGACCTGACCGCCGCTCAACGAGCCAGCATCGGCCAGCAAAAATGGCGCATTCTCGGTCGCCTTGCAGCGCTGGATCCCGTTGAACTGGGTTTCCATAAGCTAACGACAGTGCCGTTGCCCGAGAACTGTGCCAGTGAACAACTGGCCTACTGGGCAAAGGTGATAACCGAAGATGCCATGCACCCGCAACCGATAGCGGCTGCGGCTATTCGTTGGCTGCGACGTAATTTACCGCCTCCACCGCAAAAGCTGGCGGTGGTTCACGGTGATTACCGCAGTGGTAACTTCCTGTTTGAGCCTGATGGCGCCATTACTGCTATTCTGGACTGGGAGATGTGCCACCTCGGTGACCCGCTGGAGGATCTTGCCTGGAGTCTGGATCCCCTGTGGTGTTGGGAGTCGCCAGCGTTAGCGGGGCGGTTGTTGCCGCCCTCTGAGGCTATCGCGATCTGGGAAAAAAGTAGTGGTCTGCGCGTCGATCCACAGCATTTCACCTGGTGGCGAGTATTCGCATCGTTGAAGGGGCTGGCCATCTGGATTTCTTCAACCGAAAATTTTCAGAATGGCGAGAGTCAGGCGGCTATCCTGGCAATGGCTGGCTGGATGATGACCGATCGACAGAACCGTATCCTCCTCGATTACCTGTCAGTGCATTCCAAACATGAATTCGGCGGTGACCTATGATTCCTCATGCAGATCAAGCATTGAACCTGCTTGCGCGACGCTTAACCACGGCCCTGGTACCCGATCTGAAATCAGACTACGCCCAAGCTGATGGTATGCTGACGGGTCAGTTAATGACGGTGTTGGCTGCCGAACTGGGCTACGGCATCGAACGGCGCATGCAAGATATCCGCGCCATGCAAGAGTTGTTTGTCGCGGCTGCATTGCAGCTAAGTGATGAGCCGCTGACTCAAGATCTAGTGCGGCTGTCTGGGCTCGAGCCTACATCGCTGACTCTCAACGAGGTTGATGCGGCTCACGATGAACTAACGCGAGGTTTGTTGGCACTGCATGAGCGAGTTGATTTGCCAGAATCCGACTCTGAGCCCGGTAGAGACGAGCGGCAAGCGATCAACGGTATGATCTGGGCTTACCTTGAGAGTCATGCCGCCCGACATCAAATGCCAGATTAATTGACAGTGCTGCTCAACTGGGTTTTTCGGCGATAGTGATCGCTCGTCGGGGTGCCGGATACCCCTCGAATGTCTTGTTGGGGTCGGCGGGGTCGAGAAAGTCTTCAAGGGAGTGAAATGTCATCCAATCCGTTCGCCGCTGTTCCAAAATGCTGGTTTGATCAACATCGACAGTTCGAATGTTGACAAACCCAGCCCGTCGCAACCAAGTTTCAAGCATCGGTACGGCCGGTAAAAACCACACATTCGACATCTTCGCATAGCGGTCTGCGGGCACCAATACGGTGTGTTCGTCTCCGGGCACGACCAGTGTTTCCAAGACCAGTTCGCCACCGGGTCGTAAAAACCCACCCAGTTCGGTCAGGTGGTCAATAGGTGAGCGACGATGGTACAGCACGCCCAAAGAGAATACCGTGTCGAATAAATTGAACGCGGGTAGATGTTCGCTCCGCAAGGGCAGTAGATGGATTGGCAGTGTCGGCACATATTGTTTGGCAATATGAAACTGATAGAGGAATAGTCGAGTCGGATCGATACCGAGCGCCAGTGCAGCGCCTTCGTCTGCCATTCTGAATAGATGGTAGCCATTGCCGCAACCGATATCGAGCACCGTGCGGTCCTTGAGTGGCGTGATATGGGGCCGCAACCTTTGCCATTTCCAGTCAGAGTGCCACTCGGTATTGATATCGACGCCGAACAGCTGCCATGGCCCTTTTCGCCAAGGTGAAAATTGTTGGAGTTGCGCTGGTAGCATTGCCACTGAGTCGTCTTCAGGCAAGCCTGCCTGAGACAAGTCGGCAGCGATACCAATGCGGACGCCATCGGGGCCCAATGAATAGCTGCTGGGTTCTACCGCTGGCAGCTTAGCAAAGGCGTCGTCCCACTCGGCCTGTCTGCCATGTTTTCGATCAGCGTATTCTCGCTGTAATGCTTGTGCGAGCGCCTGGTGGTGCTTTGCCAGATTACCGACTTGGGTCGTATGCCGGGCAGTTGCCGAGAAAAACCGCTCGGTCAGCGTATCAATATCAGTCATAACAAATCAGGCTTCTGGCTCAGTGGGCACTATATCAACAATTTCAATGTGCTCGATCAACATATCAAAAGCCGCAAAGGACTGGCTGATCAAGTGCAGCAGGAAGTATTCTGCGATGAAAAAAATATTCCGTTGGACCCACAGCGAGACAATAATCAACGCCAGTGGAATCGCATATTCCGTTGGTAAGATCGCTGCCAGCACGGCGCCAGCGATCATGGCGAGAGTCCCTTGTAGAAAGCTACCCTGGTCACCGGTCAGGCCAGCGATAATCGTCCAGAAAATACCCAGTAATGGCACCATAACAGTTGCTGCCCAGCCAGAGTCCATAATGAAATAAATGGCGGCGATTAAAAATAATAATGGCGCTGTAATGACGCCGATCCATATGATCAATTTCGAGACGAGTGCCGATTGCCCGGTCGCCTGTTTGATCGCGTGATTTGAGGTTCGCAGAAAAAAATTACGAGCGACCTGGCGAGGCACCACAAGGTGTGCCTGTCTGGCCTGAAGGCGGGGTAACAGGTCGATATATTCTTGTTCGTTGATAAAATTTTGCATGTTATTTGATCGCGAGAAACGCGGCGAAGTTCAAGCAGCGCAGGGTCATTTGGGCTGAGCTGAAGCCGGCCTCCGCTAAACGATCGAGATGCTCACTTTCGGTATTGGGAATCAGAACATTCTCCAGCGCGGCACGTTTTTGGGCTATCTCAAGATCACTATAACCATGGTATCGCTTAAAGTTGTGATGCAATTCTGTCATGTTCTGTTGCATCTGAGGATCGACGAAGCGAATTTTTTCCGCAAGAATCAAGGCACCTCCCGGCAGCATGTTGCTGGCGATGTGTTTGAGCAAGCTGGTGCGCTGCTCATCTTTGATAAACTGCAGTGTGTAGTTTAGAACCACAACTGACGCATTGCTGATCTCGGTTGTTTGCATAGATTCCTCCCTGATTTCTATGCTGGCCTGGCTATGGTCGCGCGCGACATTCGTGCGGCAACGTTCAACCATGGCACTTGAATTGTCAACGCCGATGACGTGGCAAGTCGCAGGCGAGTGCTGGCGTATTTTTAACGTCGAGGCGCCAAGCGAACAACCCAGGTCATAACAGTTTGAGTGGGGCTGGGCATATTGCTCTGCCAACAAGCCGATCATGTCCAGCATCAACGGATAACCGGGCACGGAACGATTGATCATGTTTTCGAAAACATCTGCCACCTGACCATCGAAGGTGAATGCCTCGACCCGAGCCTGAGGCTGAGCGTATACGGTGTCTTTATTCATGATGTAGTGCCGTTTAAGATTAGTACTAGTTTATTGGTGCCAGAAGCGTTGCCCAAATTACGCTGGGTAGAATGTTACGCTAATTTTTACCTGCCGTCAGAAGCAGGCTTGATTTGCAGGCTTAGCGCGATAATATTGTTGGCATGCAGGGAGCCTGGTCATGAGTGTCAGCATTCTCAGAATCAATACGGCGGGTCGGGCCATTGAATGGTTGAGTTGGCAGGCTGCGGTTTGCCTGCATGCGCGGGATCTCGTGAGTTGGACCTACGGCGAGGAAATTATGGCCGTTAAGGGCGGTTATTGTCGGCTGACGGGTCAGCAATCTGCGCTAACGCTAAACAGTATCATCGCTTGTCGAGGTAAGGTGATTGACCCGGGACGCAGCCATCCGCCGCTGACCAACAAAGCCCTGTTTCGCCGCGACCAACATGTTTGCCTGTATTGTGGTCGGTTGTGTATCGACGCTGAGTTGAGCCGAGATCACGTCAAGCCCTTGTCCAGGGGTGGGCTGAATTGCTGGACCAATGTCGTATCCGCCTGCAGACGCTGTAATGCTCGTAAAGGCAATGCTGAGATTGAGACCTTAGGTATTCAACTGCTGGCCTTGCCCTATATGCCGAACCATGCCGAGTATCTAGCCCTGTCGCACAGCGGGCGGATACTGGGCGATCAGATGCTATTTTTGAAGCGTCAGTTTCCCGCACAAAGTCGGCTTTTACCTGAAAATCAGCACGCACTGCGCAATCTACTACAAAACCCACGCTCGCCAAGCCAGTAGTCGGTTGCTACTTAATGATGCCATGTTCGCGAAGCTTCGCCTGCTGTTCAGGGCTGATACCTATCTCGGCTAACAATTCTTGCGTGTGCTCGCCGTGCAATGGCGCGCCATAACGCATTTCGGGCACTGAATGGCTGAAGCGTGCGGCGGGTCGAGTTTGCCGAATGTTGCCGGCGACGGGGTGCTCGGCCTCGAATATTAGGTTGCTGGCTAGAACCTGGGGGTGGTTGATCATATCTTTGCGGGTCAGCACGGGGGCGCAGGGGACGCCAGCGACGTCGAGCACGGTCAGCCAATGCGCTGCCGTATTGCCCATTAAGGCCTCTTGAGTCATATTCAAGCGCGCGTCGGCATTGCGGTCTCGCTGGGCTGGTGAGTTGAAGCGTTCATCGGTTAACCAGTTGGGTTTATCCAGCACCTGACACAGTGCCGTCCACTGTTTGTTGCTCATGGCAGAGACACTGATGTAATCGGTTTGAGTGGCGTAGATCAAATCAATAAAGGTTGCCGCCCGCTGTACACTGATCTCTTTGCCGACAAAGGTTTGGCCGGCCATATCGGAAGACCACAAAAAAGCCACTACCGCATCCAGCATAGAGATTCGGATATGCTGGCCCTCGCCGGTTCTGGCTCGAGACAGCAGCGCGGCACAGATTGCCTGAGCTGTTGTCATGCCCGTGAGCTTGTCAGGTAGGATGGTTCTGATCAGTCTGGGTCGCTCTTCATCAGAGCCGGCCTGAATCGTCGTCAGACCACTGATGGCCTGAATAATGGGGTCATAGACGGGCTTGTGAGACATGGGGCCAGATTCGCCAAAGCCGCTGATCGAGGCGTAGATAATATCGGGTTTGACCTTGCGCACTTCCGCCTCGCCGATGCCCAGGCGCTCAACCACGCCGGGTCGGAAGTTCTGAATAAATACATCGGCGGTGGCCGCCAGCTTTAATAGCGCCGACTTACCCTCCTCGGATTTCAGGTCAAGGCTAATCGCGCGCTTGTTGCGATTGTTGTTCAAGAACGTCGCGGTAAACTGCTGTTCGCCGTAGCCGGCACCACGGGCATGATCAGGTGCCGTGACCGACTCGACCTTGATAATATCCGCGCCCTGATCGCCAAGCAGCATGGTGGCGAATGGGCCAGAGATCACTGTGGTGAGGTCCAAAATGCGGTAACCGTGAAGGGGGCCTGGCATACAACATGTCCTGTAGCGATGATGAAGGAAGGGTGAATCGAGTTTACAGGCTCTCTATTTTGATGCAAATGGTCTGAGACGCATCAGCAGAGTGTAGAAATCAATAATAGCTGACATAAAACCGCGACAGGGCTTTGCCAAACGACTCAGAATGAAGGACAATACGCCCCGAGCGCGCCTATAGCTCAGCTGGATAGAGTACCAGGCTTCGAACCTGGGTGTCGGGGGTTCGAATCCCTCTGGGCGCACCAATTTAAAGAACACCGAGGTTCCACTACCTGGGTGTCGGGGGGCTACGCGCCCCGGTTCTAATCCCTCTGGGCGCACCATATACACCACGGCTTCGCGCAGCGAAACGTGGTGGCCGGCAGCCAATTCACGAAGTGAAATGGCGAGAGGCAACCCGGCAACCCCCTTTAGCACCACCCTCCTCCAAAACACAATCAATACGCGGCAGGCCTTTCGTCTGCGATGTCGGGTCCGTTGCACGGCGCGTTGAATCCCTCTGGGCGCACCATATACACCACGGCTTCGCGCAGCGAAACGTGGTGGCCGGCAGCCAATTCACGTAGTGAAATGGCGAGATACAACACGGCTTCGCGCAGCGAAACGTGGTGGCCGGCAACCCGGCAACCCCCTTTAGCACCACCATCCTCCAAAACACAATCAATACGCGGCAGGCCTTTCGTCTGCGATGTCGAGTCCGTCGCTTTTCTTTTGTCACGTTAACTCAGCATTACGGCGCAGTGTCGTTAAAACATTATGGTTTAATCTTAGTGTCAGGCATTAGGCTGAATGATGTCCCTTGCTTTGCTGTAAGGGTTTCAATAGTTTCCTTGTTTTATTTCAACAGATGAGAGGTTTTATGGACGCTAATGCGCTCGACACACTCGTGAGAGAACGACGTAGTATTCGTGGCTACAAAAAGGCAGCTGTTCCCAAGGAGTTAATCGCCGAGATTATCAATGTGGCCAAAGGTGCGCCGTCATCGATGAACACGCAACCCTGGTTTTTTCATGTTGTCACTGGTGAGCCACTAGAACGAATCCGCGAAGGGAATACGGCGAAAATGTTGTCGGGTGCTAATGTCGATCGAGAAATCAAAATGAATCATGGCTATGAAGGTGCTTATCGCCAGCGTCAGGTTGATATAGCCAAGCAACTCTTTGCTGTCATGGGTATTGCCCGTGAAGACACTGAAAAACGTCAGGACTGGGTGATGCGCGGCTTCCGCCAGTTTGATGCACCGGTATCGATTGTTATGACCTGTGAGAAAAGCATGGAGCATGACACCATTTGTCACTTTGATTTAGGTGCAGCGGTATACGGTTTGGTATTGGCGGCGTGGACTCGCGGTTTGGGTTCTGTGATCAATGGTCAGGGCATTATGCAATCTTCGGTTGTGCGGGAGCACGCTAAAATTCCTGATGACCAGACCATTATGACTTGCATTGCGATGGGTTGGCCTGACTTTGAGTTCGCTGCCAACGATGTGAAATCGGTCCGTGAAGACAACCAGAACTTTGTGACCTACACCGGCTTTGAGTAACCCGAGATCATTGGCGCTAACCCAGATAGGGTTGGGCTCGCTCAAGCCAACCGCTAGAGACTAGGCGCTAGGCGCCGAGTCTCTGCAAGCATAAGCCTTGTTACTTAAGTCTTGTTACTTAAGTCTCGTCACCTCAGCCTCGTTATGTGAGGCCTGGGTGAAGCTAGTCCTGTCGTAAAACTTCCTGAGTCATGGCCTTAATCTCGGCGACTACACGCCGATTTTGCTGCCGACCGGCGTCACTATCGTTGTCGGCGATGGGTTTGGATTCACCAAATCCAACAGCTGAGATACGAGCGCTGTCGATGCTGAAGACTTCGCTGAGCAGCTTCGCAATGTTAGCTGCGCGCCGTTCTGATAACCGCAGGTTATAGGCGTCACTACCGCGGCTGTCAGTATGACCCTCAAAGGTCACGCGGGTTGTTGGGTATTGCTGCATAAAATCGGCAACCTGCTGAAGCTGTGCCTTGTGCTCCGGTCGCGAGTTGGCAGAGTTATAGTCAAATTCCACATCGATAACCACACGAACTTCTTTCTCCAAAATGCGGTAGCAACCGTCGCGGTCAACCAGTCCCGGTGGGGCCGTATCCGGGCAATCATCCAGTGCATCAATGACGCCGTCGCGGTCGCTGTCGAGTGCGCAACCAGTGCTGTCGACGGCAACGCCACTGGGGGTCGCGGGGCACTGGTCTATGGCATCGAAGACCCCATCATGGTCGCTGTCTGGATCCATTAGCACGGGTGCTAGGGTGGCCACGGGTGCGGCTCGTTTAGTGCTGCCAAAGGTATATTGGTAACCAAGGGTAAAGCTGCTGTCCACTTCCTTGTCATCAAAGGCGCGGAATACTTTCACGTCAGCCCGCAGTGCTGAGTTCGCTGAAAGCAGGTATTTCATACCCAGGCCCAAGTTCATTTGCTTGTCGCTACTGCGGATGCCGGCGCTGTCGAAGTTGGCCTTGCCCAGCCCAAAGGAAGCGAAGGGGCGCAGGTCGCCGCTGGCGGGTAATTGGTAGAGCCCGTCGAGGCGCCACTGATCCACGTCAACGTCGATTTTGGTGGGATCTGTATCTGTGTTGATCCGAGTGTAGTTGAATTCGATGCCCCATGGGTTATCGAAGCGGTAGCCGATGCCGAACGAGCCATGTGGGCCATTATTCAAACTACGCTCGTCGTCATAATGGGAAATTCCGACACCCGGGTTGAGGGTAGCGCCGCTGACTTCCTCAATGGCGAAACTCAGTGGGCTGATGGTAGCGAGTATGCTAATTATCGCTGTTGGTAAGGCGATTCGTAAGGTGTGCATGACTTAATCCTGCTGATGAATAAGGGCGGCGATATTAGGCTAAGCGGGCGAAATATCAAGGGGCTATATCAGTATTTATGACTTTTTTGTGGGTTGATCTCAGCCGTTAATAAGTTGGTTTGAGTAGGGTCGTTGAGTCGGTTGGGTGAGTTGTGCGCTTGAGTCAAAAGTCTTTGGCTGTCGGAGTTTTTCGCAGCCAAAAAAAAAGGTAGCGTGAGTTGCCTCACGCTACCTTTTGACGCTTTATCAGTGTCAGTTGACACCGGTAAAAGCGCTCATAGGGCTAAAATTACAGTCCCAATTTTACACTCAAGTAAGCCATGCGACCACGGGCGTCATGCTGACGTGGGTCATAGCTAAAGTTAGCCGCATCCCAAACACGGGGTGGCTCTTCGTCTGTTGCATTCAACATGCCCAGCGTGATGCGGGCAGTGGCGTCAGCAATAGCCAACTCGTAGTTGTACTGCAGGTCCCAGGTCACCATGCTGTCGATGTTGTTGCTGTAGCCAGCAGGTGCACCGGCACGAGTCGTTTCGTAAGAGGAGATGTAACGTGCCGCGATGGACGCATTGTGATCGCCATTAGACCAACGGAAAGTGGTGTTAGCCTTAGTTTCTGGCAATGAACGCGCAAAGTTATCATGGTTGAACAAGCCAACCACGTCTTTAGTCTGGCCATTGACCGGAATCTCATAGCTCAACATGCGAGTTGCAACCAGCGTAATGCTCATCTCGCCGAGGTCAGACGCTGGGAAAGCATAGCCTGCCTCTAAGTCCAAACCATCGGTGTCTACTGAAGCTGCATTGAAGTAGTTAGTTGTTACGCCGATTAATTGGCCAGTAGTATTACGCTTGACGTCTGACTGCTCAGGGTCAGCGATAACCTTGCCCTGGGCACTTTCGATGGTGATTACGTTGGTGTAATCCACTTTCCAGTAGTCGAGGCTCACGTGAACACTTTCGATGGGATCCCAGATAGCGCCAACGTTAAAGTTATTAGATTCTTCAGGCTTCAGGTTCTCGTTGGCGTTCTGCGCTACTCGAATAAAAACGGTAGCACCGACGGTAGCGCCAGCAGCGTTATAGTCTTGAACACCTTGTAAGCCCACTGAACTGGCGTACAACTGATGCAATGAGGCTTCGCGGAATGAGCTACTGGCTGAGGCCCGGATGACCAGGTTGTCAGCAGCTTGAAAGCGTGCAGAGATTTTCGGATCGAAAGTTGTCTCGTCACCGAGGTCTTCATAACGACCGGCAAAACGTAATTCCAGCGCGTCAGTAGCTTCCCACTGGCCTTCGGCAAATACGGCCCAGGCTGAACGTGACTGATCAACATTGACACCACCACCCAGGAACATCAGGTCGGCGAATTTAGTCAGGTTGCCGTTTGCGTCAAATTCCACTCGGCTGATATCGTTGCGATCAACGGTCAGCTCATCACGACGGTATTGCAGGCCAGAAGCGAAGTTGATCACGCCAATTTCACCATCGATAACAAAGTCGAAAGTGGTCAGGTCGGTATCAGTTTCGGTTTTTTGCTCAGCGTACACATAATCGATCAGTGCTTGGCTGTTGTTAGCCGGGTTGAACAGGTCCCATGACTCATCACCGTTAGCTCCGCCGATGCCAGCAATAGCATCATCAAACTTCGAGGTGCTGGTGTCAGGCTGAGTGCCTTTGCCAGTATAAGAGCTCTTAGTCAGCGCCGAGTTGAAGTGGTAGTCGCCAAGCTCACCGTCCAGCTCCAGAGAAATACGGAAGTGCTCGTTATCTCGTGGTGCGAAGGGTGATTGGAAGGCGGAACCCAGTGGGCGACCGAGCCATACCAATGGTACACCGAAAGGATTGCCAGCCTGAGTAGGGCCGATAACCTTTGTTAAGTAAGACAGTGCTGGGTAGCTTGGTGACTGGGGGTTATCCAGTACTTCAACATTAGCCCACATCACTTCAGCGTTGAACTCCAAGTTGTTGCCCAGGTCCTGCTTCAGATTGGCGTAAACATGTTTGCGCGTTTCTTCGTTGACCACGTTGAAACGTGGACCGTAGAGAAAACCGCAACGCTCGCCTGTTGAAGCGCCCGTAGTTGCGGAGACTTGAGGAATGATAATTCCTGCATTGGCAACACAGTTTGCATCGGCAACGTTATAGCCAATGCCAGGATAGGTGCCAGCGTAATCTCCGGTAGGGACAGTTACGCTCGCCTGAACAGGGCTGGCCAGATGACCGAGCAACACAAAAGAGTTACCAAGACCAGAAATAGCCTGGTCAGTCAATTCAGGACGCTTGGAGCTGCTCAAAGGTGTGCGCTCCATGTACTCGGCGGCAAAAACGATGTTAGTCGTGTCGTTGGCCCAGCCATGCAAGAAAGTCAGCTGCGAGTCTTCCTGGCTGTCAGAAGTCGTTGACTGGAAAGTTGCGCCAATCTCGGTGCCTTCGAAGTCTTTACGCGTGATGTAGTTAACCACACCGGCTACGGCGTCTGAACCATAGATGGCAGCAGCGCCTTCTTTCAGAACTTCAACGCGTTGCAGTGCAGCAGCAGGAATCATGCTGGTGTCAACGAAGCTTGAACCGTCGTTGGCAGTGGCCGCAGCCAATGTGTTACGTCGACCGTTAACCAGAATCAGGGTAGAACCCAGGCCCAGGCCACGCAGGTTGACGTTACTGGTGCCCTGTGTGGCGCCAGAGGTAAATGAGTCAGGTACGTTCTCTGAACCGCTGTTAACGGTCAGGTTACGAGTGATGTCTGAAATTGACATTGCGCCCATCTCGTCGATATTGTCGCGTGAAATGACATCGATCGGTGTTGCGCCGTCAGTTGGGCTGGACTTGATGTAAGAACCGGTAACAACCACTTCTTCCATCGCTTGCTCTGCAGCAAACACATTGAGTGCCAGCGCCGGCAGCATGATAGCTGCGAGTGCTTTTTTCTTAAAATTCCCCAAGATTTTTCTCCATTAAGTGACACACATAGCGAATCTGCCGGTGCCAAGTTGCACAGATACAGACAGCGAGGGTATCGAGGTCTATCGCAAATATTTAGGATTGCTCAAAGCGCTGAGCTGGGTTCCTTTCCACTGATTTTTGTTGGTGAACTGCCAGAAGGCGAATCAATTAGATTGTTCCGCTAATTCTGTATGGCCGCTTATTATTGGCATTCGAACCATAGAACACCGCGGCATCATACGCAGTAGTGAGAGCATGTACAGTGATACTTCACAGTCATCATTAATAAATATGGCGAGGTATCTCGAGTCAGCGAGGGGTTGGTATGCTGGTGAAAATATGCAGGGTGTTAGGTTGAGCCATTGTAGTTGTTTTACGCAGAAGTCAAGGTCTAGAGTTGATGCCCAATGATGATGTTCGGGGTGCTTCACGCGTCGGAGAATCGTTGCTGCGCCTATATTTTTCGGCGAGCTTTGCGTTCGACGCGTTTCTTCTTTCTAACTTCTGCTTTCTCAGTCTGCCGGCGGCGTATTTCGTCGAGCTCAAGTTCAACCATTTCAGGGGTTTCGAAGCTGACCTGGCCGAGTTTGCCAGAGCGCAGCTCGTTTAATAACAGGCTCGATACCTTGTCCAAATCAACCTGACCACCAGCACGCAAACAGCCGCGGCGGGCACCCATGAGTTCCAGGAACGCCAACTCATTGTCGGGCAGTTCTTCGATACCGTAGCGTTCGATCAGGCGTTGAGGATAATGTTTCAGCAGATAGTCGACGGCAAAGTAGGCGATCTCAACATGGTTGATGGCCGTGTCCTTGAGCGCGCCGGTAGTGGCGAGGCGATAGCCACTGTGTTCATTTTCGATCTTTGGCCACAAGACGCCGGGGGTATCTACCAGCAAGATACCGTTCCGCAGGTTAATGCGTTGCTGGCCCTTGGTGATCGCGGGTTCATTGCCGGTCTTGGCGATGGCCTTGCCTGCCATAGCATTGATCAGTGTTGACTTGCCGACATTTGGAATGCCCGTGATCATGGCCACGATATTGTGGGTGGCGTTGTTTTTTCGCGGCACCAGTTTGCGGCAGGCGGCGGCCACGGCCTGTGCCTTGTCAGACTGGGTCAGTGTGGTTAACAGTGCTTTAACGGTCTGCGACTGTTCGAAATGGGCCTGCCAGCGAGCAGTCACCTCTGGGTCGGCCAGATCTGACTTACTCAATATTTTGATGCGCGGCATGTCAGCGCCGAGTTTGCTCAGCAAAGGGTTGGCACTACTATAGGGCAGACGCGCATCAAGCAGTTCGATGATCAGATCAACTTCCGGCAAGGACAGCGCCATATCTTTGTTGGCTTTGTGCATATGGCCGGGATACCAATGAACCGCCATGCTATTGCTCCTCGATCGGCGCGGCTTCCACCAGGCGGATACCGGTTTTCTCAATCACTATCAGATGCTGTTTATATAACCCACCGATGGCTTGTTTAAAGGCTTTCTTGCTTATCCCAAATAGGCGGGTGATCAGTGCCGGGTCAGACTTGTCGTGTACGGCGGCAAAGCCATCTTCCTGCTGGTGCAGATAGTCGAGGATGGCCGTTGCGTATTTGTCGCGGACCTCGCGGCCTGCGGCAAGCCCCAGGTCAATGCGGCCATCGGGCCGTACCTGTTTGATGAAGCCACGCAAACTTTGGCCAAAGCTGATGCGCTGAAAAACCTCGTTTTTGTACAACAGACCCCAGTGACTATGGTTGATGATCGCCTTGTAGCCGAGTTCTGTACTGTTGGCGATAATTAAATCGACGGGCTGACGGGGCTGGAATTCATGTGGGCGGTCGTCGTCCAGGAATTTATCAATTTTCGAAGATGCGGTGATTCGACCGTCCGCTTGTCCTAGGTAAACATACACCAGATAAAAAGTGCCGACCTCCATGGGTCGATGTTGCTCGCCGAAGGGGACCAGCAGGTCTTTTGCCAAGCCCCAGTCGAGGAAGGTGCCGTAATCGGTGTTGGCTACCGCTTCCAAATAAGCGAACTCACCGACTCGGACTTTCGGTTCCAGCGTTGTGGCGACAGTGCGATTGTCTGAGTCGAGATACAGAAACACCGATAAATGATCGCCGAGCTCGACATCGTCCGGTATGTAGCGATTGGGTAGCAGCACCTCACCCAGATTTTCGGCATCCAGGAAAATACCAAATTCCACCCGCTTGATGACTTCCAGGGTGTAGGAGTGGCCGATATTCAACATGTTGATAAATCTCGTGGGCTTTAGCGGGTCTAGTATAGGCATTAGTGCGTCGGGTTACACGCCCGCCGGCTTGAATATAGGATAAATGCCTGATTTCCTTGCGGATTGAGGGCGAATCAGGCGGTTAAGTCGATTGCTATCGGGTTTTAGTCTGAGTGGCGTTCCGTGTTGTCGTCGCAGTTCAGTGCCTGGTTAAGTGCCTGGATCAGTTCGTGCTCTCAGTTCATGTTTGAGTTGATGGCTGAGTTCATGCTTGAGTTGATAGCTGAGTTCATGGTTTAGTTCGTGATTCAGTGCTTGGGCCAACTCAGGAGACTATATGTCAGAATCAATATCCCACTATACATGGGCTAGTGAGCCCTTGGCCGACGATCAAATCGGCTTGCTCGCTGGGATTTGCAGTACGCGAGCGATCCGCCGTTATGCTGATGAGCCAGTGCCAGAGAAGGACCTGCGAGATATTTTGTTTGGCGCGACTCGAGCGCCCAGCGGTTCCAATCGCCAGCCCTTTCGGTTTTTAGTGCTAACTGACTCGGCTCGAGCCCGACAGGCGAAAGCCTTGATCGGTGAGGCCGCTCGCGCATTATGGGCGGAGAAATTTGAACGAGATGGTTATGCCCAGGGTTCCGGTGGTGATGCCCAGTCGCCCAAGGCGCGCATGGCGCGCACCATGGACCAATATGTTCAGGGGTTTGAGAAGGCGCCTGTGTTGATCCTGCCGTGCTTAGTGCGATATCGCGAACCCACGCCAGCAGAGGGCGGTTCGGTGTACCCAGCGGTGCAAAATTTATTGCTGGCGGCTCGTGCGATTGGTTATGGCGGCGTCATTACCGGGTTTCATCATCAGGTCGAGGCTGAACTCAAGGCGTTGCTGGATATACCGCCGGAGGTCTTTATCGCGGCCACAGTAACTCTGGGGAAGCCCGCGGGCAAGCACGGTCCCGTGCGCCGTCGCCCCATGGCGGAACTGGTTTATGGTGACCAATGGTCGCAAGCGCCAGACTGGGCGATCGACCCGCCGGGCACGCGCTATACCCGTGCGGGACCGCCGACCAAGGCCGCGACTTAGCAGTCGACAGTACCAATATGCAAACGTAGTATGTTGTTTTTAATGAAGTATATTGCCTTTAATATAGCCAGGAGCAAGCCCTTGAACTATCAATACGTCAAAGTCTCGATCGAGAACAAAGTGGCGGTAATTACCCTCAATGCACCGGATGTCCTCAACGCCTTATCGAAGATCATGGTGGAGGAATTGTCTGCCGCGATCAGCGAGGTAGCCCATCCCGATAGTGGCGCCAGATGTTTGATCATGACTGGTGAAGGCCGGGCGTTTTGCGCCGGTGCAAACCTGGCGGCCCGGGGTGAGGCCGGTAGTTTGCCGCCGGTAGGCCACATTCTCGAAACCCACTATGCCTCGGTGATGAATAAATTACGGCGCCTGCCATTTCCTTTTGTCTCGGCGGTTAATGGACCTGCCGTCGGCGTCGGGATGAGCTTCGCGATCATGGCGGATATGGTCGTGATGGCGAAGAGCGCTTATTTTTTGCAGGCCTTCGCCAACGTGGGTTTGATTCCTGATGGTGGCGCGACTTGGCTGTTACCCCGTATTGTCGGTTGGCGCCGGGCCACAGAGTTGTCCATGATGGCGGAGCGGTTACCCGCTGAAAAAGCCCTTGAATGGGGCTTGATCAACCGTCTGGTTGAAGATGCCGATGTCATGGGAGAAGCCATGCAGATCGCCGAGAAGTTTGCGAACGGACCCTTCTCGCTGGGCCTGATTCGCCGTGCCTATTGGGACTCTCAGGAGAACAGCTTCAGTCAGCAGTTGCAGCTGGAGACTGAGTTGCAGACGCAGGCGGGGGCCTCAGCGGATAATGTCGAGGGCATTAAAGCGTTTCTCGAGAAGCGCCCTGCGAAATTCACGGGACAGTGATAGCGATCAACATAGTCAAGACCTTTTGCAAGGTGGGATCTTGTCGGTAGTTTGATCGAGTCAATAAAAAAGGGGCTTTCGCCCCTTTTTTATTGACCTTTTTTTCCTAGTTGCCGGTCGGCACTTCCGAAAAGGGTATGCCTTTATCTACGCGTACATCCTGAGGCAGGCCCAGAACGCGCTCGGCGATAATGTTGGCCATGATCTCATCGGTACCACCTGCAATACGTAAGCCTGGAATGCTCATATAAGCGGACTGGAAAATATTTTCCAGCTCGGCGCTTTCAGGGCTCCAGAGTATGCCGGCTTGATCCATTAAGTCGATGGCGAAGGAGGCCAGATCCTGGGTCAGCGGCGCACCCACGAGTTTGCCAATGGAATTTTCCGGCCCGGGAATCTCACCTCGAGACAGAGCGGTCATTGACCGATAGCCGGTATATTTTAATCCCGCTTGACGGACATACCAGTTTGCCAGATTGGCGCGGACCTGCTTGTCTTCGATGGCAGGTTTGTCATCAATATTGAGTCGCTGCGCGAGTTTCATAATCTGCTCGAAACCCGCGCCACCACCACCACCGCCAATTGAAGCCCGCTCGTTCATGAGTGTTGTCAACGCCACCTGCCAGCCTTGACCCACCTCGCCGAGTCTTTGCGCATCAGGAATACGAACATCGGTGAAGTAAACCTCGTTGAAGCCTGACGCCCCAGAGATCTGTTTGATCGGCTTAATCTCGACCCCAGGCGACTTCATGTCGAGGAAGAAATAACTCAAGCCCTGGTGCTTGGCGACGTTCGGATCGGTCCGCAGTACCAAAATCCCGAAGTCGGAATATTGTGCCCCCGAGGTCCAGATTTTCTGACCATTAACGACCCATTCGTCGCCATCTCGAACGCCGCGGGTGCGCAGGGCCGCCAGGTCAGAGCCGCCGGCAGGTTCGCTGAACAATTGACACCAAATATTTTCGCCGCTGGCGAGCTTGGGTAAATACTGCTTCTTCTGATCTTCGCTGGCCCAAGTCATCATGGTTGGTGCGGCCATGCCCTGGCCGATGCTGAAAAACCCGGTGTTCGGGGCTTTCACTTTGGCCTCTTCTTGGCTGAGGATAACCTGTTCCATCGCATTAGCGCCGCGACCGCCGTATTCCTTTGGCCAACGAATGCAGGCCCAACCGGCATCGGCTTTGCGCTTTTGCCAAAGTTTGGCTTGGCCCATATCGTCCAGGCCGCTGAGATCGGCTGCGGTGGGGGCGTTCGCCACCAGCCACTCACGAGCTTCGTTGCGGAAAGTTGCTTCTTCTCTGCTGTCGTTAAAATCCATACTGATGTCCTCCTAGGCTGCGCTGGTCTGTTCGATGGCGGTAATGAGTTTGTCTTGCCACTGGCGTTCACTGCCCACATTGACCGCGAGGATTTTGGAACGTCGATAGTGGAATTGGCAATCAAATTCCCAGGTAAAACCCATGCCGCCGTGAGTCTGGATATTTTCCTTGGACGCAAAATAATAGGCTTGAATGGCGCTGACTCGCGCCGTGGCAGCAGCGATGGGTAGTTCACTGGCATTGGTATTCAATGCCCAGGCACCGTAATAGCAGTTCGACCGTGCCAGGGTATTGCGCACATACATTTCGGCAAGCTTGTGCTTGATCGCCTGATAGCTGGCGATGGGTCGACCGAAGGCATAGCGCCCCAGGGCGTATTCCTTGGCCATTTCCAGCGCGGCGTCTGAACCACCTACCTGTTCCCAGGCAAATAGCACGGCTGCTCGGTTCAGCAGATTCTGAGTTGCGGCCCAGCCGCCACCATCGGTGCCCATGAGTTCGGCAGAGGCGCCATTGAAGTCGATTTGGGCATGTGAACGACTGGGGTCGAGGGTTCTGACTTGCGCGCGTTGGATCTCGCTTTGATTCAAGTCGACCAAATACCAGCTGGCGCCATCACCTTTGCTCGATTGCGTGACAACGATGGCCAAATCGGCGTAATCACCATCGGGTACGGGCGTCTTGGTACCATGAATCTTGTCGCCGGTGACTGTCGTGGTGAGGTTTTTCGGTGAGACCTGGCCGTGAGTTTCAGCCATCGCGAAGGTGGCAATTAATTCGCCCGAGGCTAACCGGGGCAACCAGGCTTCTTTTTGGGCTTTCGAACCCTGGGCTAGAATGGCTTCTGTGGCGAGATAGACACTGGAGGAAAAGGGTAGGGGCGCCATGGCCCGGCCGAGTTCATCGGCGATAACCGATAATTCCAGATAGCTCAGGCCGAGACCGTCGTATTCCTCGGGAATCACGGTGGAGGTCCAGCCCATCTCGGCGACCTTGCGCCATAACTCCGCGTTAAAGGGCGCGTTGGCCTCCAGTGATGCACGCACCACCTTGGGCGAACAGAAATCCTTGAGAAAGCCGCGGGTCTGTTCCCGTAGCAGGTTTTGTTCCTCCGAGAATTCAAAGTTCATTGCTGTATTCCTCCAAGTCTAAGGTTGTTTGGGCTAAAGATACCCTGTTGTTGGGTCGATGAGTAGAGTCGCGTCAATGACTGCCATGGTGATGCTGCGAAGACCGTAATGGTATACTTGCGGCTATCAATTCAGCCTTGGCCGACAGATGCCTGTCGTGTGAGGACTTATGCCAGTTGGGGTGCCGTACAGGATGTCAGATTATTCGCAGAGATTTCTTTTTGATGACACCGATATCCGCGGTGAAATTGTTCAGCTCGATGCCAGCTTCCAAGGGGTAGTGGCACGTCACGATTATCCCCCCGCGGTTGCGCGTCTGTTGGGCGAATTTCTGTCCGCCAGCGTGTTGTTGGGCAGTACCATTAAGTTCGATGGTCGTCTGGTCTTGCAAGCTCGTGGCAATGGTGAGTTGAAAGTGGTGGTGGCGGAGTGCCGCCATGATGGCAGTATCCGGGGTATCGCCCGCCTGGGTGAGACCGTTGACGGACAGGATTTTGCGGCACTGCTCGGGGAAGGTACCTTGGTGATGACGGTTGAACCGGCCGTGGGCAAAAGTTATCAAAGCCTGGTGCCGCTCACGGGCGCTAGCCTGGCGGCGTGCCTAGAGTATTACTTTCAGCAATCGGAGCAGCTGATGACCAAAATTTGGTTGTCCGCCGATAGTCAGCGAGCCGGGGGTCTGCTGCTTCAACAATTACCGCGCCAGCTAGTCATGGATCCTGAGGCGCGAGTAAGGCAATGGGAGCATGCGGTTATTCTCGCGGATACCACCCGCCCCGAAGAACTGCTTGATCTTGCTGCTGAGACTTTTCTGCAGCGGCTGTATGCCGCAGAGCCGATCCGGGTTCAGTCGCCAAGTCCGGTGAATTTCAGCTGTAGCTGCTCAGCGGCCAGAACGGCGAATGCACTAGTTTTACTGGGCAAGGACGAAGTCGACAGTCTGTTTGCCGATATGCCAGAGGTGGTGATGGGCTGTGAGTTTTGCGGTGAACATTATCACTTTACGCGAGAAAGTTTGGCTGAGGTGCTACTCGCTGGTGATGTGCTGAACTAGGGGAAGTTGTATCAACCCCTGTGATCTAGCTACACTCAAGCTTGAAGACAGTCAGCCCACTGTTGACTGAGATGTTGAGTGACGGCCAAGCCATACAGGGAGAATACGAATGACGATCCAGACCTTGAGCGATATCACGCGAACGCAACGGTCCCTGAGACCAGACCAAGTGGCACTGATCTACTCCGCTGACGATCGACAATGGACCTATGAGGCGCTAGATATTGAAGCTTGTCAGTGTGCCAACGCGCTGCGCGGTATGGGGGTCGGTGAGCAGGACCGCGTGGCTTACCTGCATAAGAACACGCCGGAATATTTCACCACCTTGTTTGGTGTAACCAAGCTCAACGCGGTGTCAGTGGCTGTGAACTGGCGCCTGGCGCCTCCTGAGATGGAGTACATACTCAATCACAGTGAGTCTCGGGTGCTACTGATAGGTGATGAATTTCTGGGTCATCTGGCGCAGATGACCTTGAATCTCGATCAAATCGTGGTCATTGGTGACCCTGGAGATTCGGGATATCCCAGTTACGAACAATGGCTTGCTGGCCAATCCGTGGATGACCCGAATGTGCCCGTAGCACCTGAGGACACCTGTTACCAGCTATATACTTCCGGCACCACTGGCCTGCCGAAAGGCGTTGAAACCACAAACAACAATATGATCTCCCTGATGAGTGAAGGTCTTGGGGCCCTGAATTTTTCGCCGACGACCGTTAATCTGGTGTGTATGCCGCTGTTTCATATCTCGGGTAGCGGCTGGGGTGTCATTGGTGTGTTCAGCGGCGCAACTTCAATTCTATTGCGAGATGTGGACCTGCAGGAAATTCTTCGAGTCATCCCGGCATTTCGTGTCACTCATACGATCTTTGTACCGGCGGTGATGCAGTTCCTCTTGGCTCAGCCGAATGTTCAGGACATTGACTACAGCAGCTTGGAGTCAATTACCTACGGCGCCTCACCCGTTACTGAAGAAGTTTTGGTTGCCGCAATGAAGACCTTTAAGGCGCGGTTTTACCAAGTTTATGGCCTGACAGAAACTACGGGGGGCATTACGATTCTGATGCCTGAAGACCATGACCCAGGTGGTCCACGGGCAAGCTTGTTGCGCTCTTGCGGAAAAGCGGTGGTCGGTCACCAATTGCGAATTGTGGATCGACTCACTGGCGCGGTACTGGCAGACGGTGAAGTGGGTGAAATTTGTATCAAGGGCCCGCAAATTATGCGGGGCTACTGGCGTAATGATGGGGCCACGGCAGAGTGTATTCATGCTGATGGCTGGTTCAAGTCTGGCGATGCGGGCTACCTGCAAGAGGGCTTTTTGTTTATTCATGATCGGGTGAAAGACATGATCATCTCTGGGGGTGAAAATATTTATCCTGCTGAGATCGAGAACGCCCTGATGAGCCACCCCGGCATTGCCGATGCGGCAGTCATCGGCATTCCCAGTGAGCGCTGGGGTGAAACGGTGAAAGCGATTGTCACACGTCAAGATCCGTCGCTGACAGAGGAAGATGTTTATGCCTACTGTCGCCAGCGGCTTGCAGCCTATAAATGCCCGACCTCCGTTGACTGGATGGAGACGATTCCGCGCAATCCATCGGGCAAAATTCTGAAAACCGAACTGCGCAAACCCTACTGGGCCGGTCGAGAGCGGAATGTTTCTTGACGCGATGATAAGTCTGGTGACAGGCCGGATGATGCCGTGCTGTTAAGTACTAACCCAAGGGGAAACACATGACGACCCAACAACAACCCTTATTCTGTCAGGCGGACCTGAATTATGTTGACCAGTCCTTTGCTGAGCCTGTCATCGTCAACGTGGCTATTCGAGACGGACGACAGACCTTTGCAGGAACCTGGCAAGACTGTGGTTTTGAGCTATTGGCCCACCAGAGTCAGGTGCAGCATTGGCAGGACCAGGAAATTACGGAGATTCACTACGCTGAGATTGCGTTGCTGGCCCGGCAATTGACGGGCTGTGACCATGCCCTAGTGGGTAGCCATATCATCCGCAACCCGCAACAGGCGAGTTTGCATCCAGATCTCGCGCCGATCCGCTCCGTGCACTCAGATTTTGCCGCCAGCTATGGCGATCTTATCCGCTCGCGCTACTTGATGGATGATGCGCAAACACTTGATAGTTTACGACAGGCGGGCATTCGCGGCGAGGATGTTGGCCGTGCCAGGCGCTTGCTGATTTTGCAATTTTGGCGGAACGTGGGTGCCGAGAAAATGGATTTACCCTTAGCTTTTTGTGATGCTCGAACGGTACCGCAGGCAGATATTCGGCCCTCATTGGTAGAAGACTACGCCGGTGGCGGGATTAACTTTGAAACCTTAGGGATCGCCCCGCCGCAGGTCAAAGATCAGCACCAATGGTATGGCTTTCCGAATATGCATCGCGATGAGGTGGTGGCCTTTCGCACCTATGACAGCGACCGCCTCGGTACCGACAAACCCTACTGGACCCCCCACTCAGCCTTTGCGGACCCCCAGGTCAACCTCGGCGAGCCCGGTCGCTCGTCCATCGAACTGCGGGCGACCTGCCTGTTTATGTAGGCGTGTGATCCTTTGCAGCCTCTGACGCCGGGTCACCACCAATCCGCGAGTGATACATGACTCGCGGTTCCGTCATGTCCCAGGGACAAGCGCGATGCAACAGGCAGCGATTATCCCAGATGACCGCGTCCCCCGCTGTCCACTGATGGTGATAGACCCTGGGTGCTTGGCAGGCAAAGGTCACCAGGGTCTCCAGCAATGCCTCTGATTCAGCTTCGCTGAGGCCGGGAATGCCGTAGGCATGGCGGCCAATCAGCAGTGCTGGGCGACCCGTCTCAGGATGAACTTTGACCAATGGACGCAGTGGTGGTGGCAAATCGTGCAGTCCATAGCCGCTATAGCTGCCATTTTGGTTCGGCGTGCCATCGATTTTTGCCTGACTATAGTGCAGCGAGTGGTGCGCGCTCAGGCCATCGACTCGGGCCCGTAAGGTATCGTCTAGCGCCGCATAGGCGGCGCGCATATCGGCCCAGCCGGTTTGGCCGCCTTTGGCGGGCACAGTGTGCGCAGTAAACACAGCGCCCTTGGCCTGCACTGGCATATAGGTGCTGTCGGCATGCCAGCCCATATTGCCCACCAGCACCTTCACCACATCATCGCTGCCATCTGCCTGCCGGACGCTGCCATCGCGTCTGACATTACTGATCGGTGCCAGATCGAATTCCAGTTCGCCAAAGCGTCGAGCAAAATCAATCTGGGCTTGGTGGCTGAGATGCTGGCCAGGAAATACCAGTAAGGCGTGCTCGAGCCAGGCTGAGTAAAGGCTGGTGAACCCAGTATCATCGAGGTTGGCCAGATCCAGGTCGGTGACCTGGGCGCCAAAGCTGGCATCAAGGGGGGTAATGTTGAAGTGGCGATTCAGGTTCATCGTTGTGGCTCCCGTTTCAAGGGTCTTAATATAAGCAGCTGCGCCTGCATAAACCAGTGCCAGGGTGTTTGAGGCACTCTGAGCACTGTACGGTGTTCGAGTTGCGCCAGGCTCTGTTGAAAAATAAATGCCTAGTGCGGAAGTCTCAACTATTTCATTCTAACGGTTAATATATGGTGGCACGAAGCCTAGTTGTTAAGGTGAGGTCTGGCCAACTAATCATCTTTCACCCGTCATATTTTTCAAACCTTCAGTCCGACTGATCTGCAGGTGTGTCAACGTTTTGTCAGTGGTTTTTAGGCGCCAGCTCAATAGCTTCTGTGCATATTCAGCGACGATGGCTGGTGAGTTCGGCGCGATATTTTCCAGTTCCCCCGGATCATTTTGCAGGTCGAATAGCAAGCAAGGTAGATCGGCGAAGTGCACATACTTATATCGTGTGTCTCGAATGACATTCAGACAAGCCGACTCCATGTTCAGGCCGAGGGCATTCTCGGTCTGCGAGTGGCGGAAATCATATTCATAGTGGGCGCTAGTGCGCCAATCGATTAATGTCTTGCCTTGCAGTTTCGGCAATAAGGAGCAGCCGTCGCACTGTCGCGGAAGTGTCAGGTCGAGGCTGGCCAAAATTGTCGGTAGAATATCGACATGCTCGGTGAAATCATCGCAGCTGCCTGGCTCCCCGCCAGGGGCGTGAATAATCAGCGGGATATGGTAAGACTGGTCGAAGAAGCCCGCTTTGCCATACATCCAATGATCGCCCATTTGCTCACCGTGGTCGGATGTAAAAATCAGCAGGGTGTTGTCCCATTGTTCGGTGTCTTTCAGCCAGTTGATGAGGCGGCCCATATTATCGTCTACTTCGCTCATCAAGCCATAGTAGCTGGCTTGCAATAAACGATGGCGGTCAATGTCGACATGGCCGCGGTTGCGCTCATTGCCCAGGTGTTCAGCCAGCCATGGGTGAGAATCCCGCTCAACTTCCACATTAGACTGCCGAACAGGGGTAGGCAGGTTATTAACCGGGTAACGTAAGTGATAAGGCGCGGCGGCAACCCAGGGTGGGTGAGGCGCGCGCAACGACAGGTGGGTGCACCAGCCTTGCTGGGTCGTCGAGGCATGCTGATTGAAATCCTGGATGTAATTAATGACCTCGCTCGTGAGGAAGTAAGTATCCGTATGAGTTTTGTCAAATATCAGGGGTTCGGGTATCAACTTGTCAGGCGCGGCGCCAGCGCGCAGCGAATAGGTCGCGCCATCGACATCCGGTAACTGATAGCCTTTGGTTTGCAGAAACCGCCGCCAGTCTGGGCACAGGGTGCCCATATCAATAATCGGCCGGATGCCCGGTAGCACGCCTTCGTCGTTGAAAAGCCCAGGATGATCCTCGAGCACCCCGCGAGGATCCATTGCAGTATGTGTATAGCCAAACAGCACTGGGTCGTAACCATTGACTCGCAGCTCGGTTGCCCAGTTAGTAAAACGATTGTCTAGGGGGGTGCCATTAGTGCCCGACCGATGATTGTGCAAGTACATGCCAGTGTGCAGGCTGGCTCGGCTGGGGCCGCAGGGAACCGCATTGGCATAGTGTTGGCGAAACTGAGTGCCCTCGGCGGCGAGTTGGTCGAGGTGTGGGGTTGTTACCACGGGGTGGCCCATGCTGCTGAGGCAGTCTCCACGCCACTGGTCGGCGGTGATGAAAAGTAGATTCTTCGGTTTCATTCGGGTTTAACCTCGTTTGTGCTGCGGTTGTCTGATGATCTGGCATCAAACAAGATAAAATAGTGCAGAAGGCTGTGATAGTACACACTATTAGATGGACGAAGAAACGCGGTTAGTGCGCTAGATTCAATATCGAGAATCAATGTTAAGGGATCTACAAGCACATAGGTAAATTGTTAGTTGTTAGTTGTTAGTAGGTTTTAGTAGTTGTTAGTTGTTGTTAAAGACAGGTTTTAGTTAACTCTCGACGATTGTTGATCGCTAGCATTTGTCTGTTAGTCATTCATACGGCATCGAAACACCCGATGTAAGGTTGATTGGTTAACTAGCGTGAATTTGGTGCGATGCGGAATTGGAGTCCATGCGGGTAATCATGAAAACGCCAGAAAATGCTTGTTTACCAGCGTTATAATCGATTATTTCTCTGCGCGACGTCTGCGGCGGTCGAGAATAGTGTGTCGTTAGGTAACATTCATGGCGCGGCCAAATGTTGCATCGCGCCATCACTCAAGGTAATGATATTTGCGACTGTTTACAAAACGACGCGGTAAGCATACTGTGTCTGGGTCGGTTTTGTTGCCGAGGGCGTTTAAAAATAAATTTTAATGGTTCGGAGGGGATCCATGATTAAAGTAGACAAGCGAGTCAATCGCGTCTTACTGCTGGGGGCAGCACTAGTGCCGTTCGGAGTAGCAGTGGCTGAAGAAGGCTCAAGACGTATTGAAGAGGTGATCGTCACCGCGGAACGAAAAGAGGCGTCAATTCAAGATACGTCAATTTCTATTACCGCGTTTACCGATCAATTTATTGACGATTTTGGTATTCGTAACCAAGAGGATCTCCAGAACTTTGTACCAGCGACAACGATTCAGCCTTACGACGCGACAGTTCGCGGTGTTGGCCGGAACTTTCGAGCGTTAGGTGGTGATCCCGGCGTTGCGACCTATATGAACGGCGTTTACTCGGAAGACTTGCTCACCGCGACAGCGGCGACCTTCTGGGACGTTCAGCGAATTGAGGCCCTGCGTGGACCACAGGGTACACTGTATGGCCGAAACGCGGTGGGTGGTGCCATCAACATTCTCTATAAAGAACCGACTTACGATAGTGAGTTTGCCTTCAAAACTATTTTCGGCAACTTCGGTACTGCAGAATACTACGGTATGGTTTCCGGCGCGTTAGTTGACGATGTACTGGCCGCACGATTGAACTTCAGTCTGCGTGACCGTGACGGCATCATCAAAGATATCGGTTCTAACCCTGATGGTGCGATCGACGGTTTGGGTACGGACAACATCGCGTTACAACTGAAGTGGAACCCGACGGATAACTTTCAGGTAGACCTGCGTCAGAACCAGATGAACATCGACCGATCTTTTGGTGGTGCTAATGGTGCTGGTTTGGTGGTCTTGAATGAAGAAAGTCAAGCGTCGAGAAATACGACGGACCTGATCCCGGGCTATCGACGAGTCAGTGCGGCTCAGACGAATCCACTGGCGAATAACTTCTTATTGCCGGGCGCTACTACTTACACCTTTGCTGATCCAGTAACCGGTGCCGGTGTGCTTGCACAGCATAATCGCCCTGGTATCGACTTATCAGGTAATAATGGCTTTCAAAACGCAGCGGCGTCACTGGACGGCTTCAACAACACCTCAGCGGCTAGCGCTGCAGCCTACAATGCCTGTGTTTTTGGCGGTGATATCAATGGTAGTGACGTTTGTGCGGCAACCAATGGTTTGAACCGAGAAGAATTTGATCAGCAAGGCACGCAGATGACCGCGACTTGGGATGTGTCTGAGGATCTCGTGCTCAAGTATATCTATGGTTATAACAAGCTGTCTTATCGTCGTACGACTGATGATGACAACACCGGCAGTCTGTTTATTGACCGTCAGTTTTACGTGAACCATGAGGCGGATTATTCCTCCCATGAGCTCCAGGCGTTCTACGATTTTTCTGAGAACTTCTCTGTCACGTCCGGTATTTTCTTCTATGACGCGACGATCGATCAGCGTGGTGACTTCTATTCATCAGTGGGTTCCGCTAAGTTTGAGAATCCATACAACGATGCGGCGGGTTTAGCGTCTGCATTTTTCGATCCAGGCGGTGCTAAGGCGGCTGCTGGGCTTGTGCCTTCGTTGCATTCAGCCCGTGATGCCTGCGCGATCAGCCAAGCTGCAACTTGCCAGCAAAACTACTCAGTGACTGCCTCGAATGCGGTTCTAGCCCTGACCGACGGCTCTCGAAGCGATAACTTGCAGATCACACCTTGGTTTGGCGATGATGGCACCAACCCTGACTTAGATGTTCAAAACGGTCCTAACACCCGTGGCAGTGACCTGTTATATCACACGCAGACGGTCCGTGAAGCTTTCGCGGCGTATACCCAAGCTGTGTGGGACATCAATGATAAGTTCACGCTGACAGCCGGTATACGTTATGCCTATGACGAGATAACAGCCGAGGAAAACCTGTTCCGTTATACAGAAGTGGGTACTACGTTTGTTCCGGGCATTTTTGCAGCGACCGGCGACGGCACCTTTCCGTTTTTTACCTCAGATCCTGCGCCAGCTTTCGGCTCTGTTTTACCGTTTGATCTGTACACCTACAACGTGCTCAACGGTGGATTTGAGACTGATGCAGCCGGTGCTGTTATATTGGATGCTAACGGTCAGCCAACAGCAACCGATCGTGTAGTTAACGGTGGTATTCCTGCAGCGGTTAGCGTCTATCGTCCATTCAAACGCAAGGACAAGAAGACAACTGGCCGTATTAACCTCGACTGGAACATCAATGATTCATCAATGATGTACTTCTCGGTGACGACTGGCTATCGCTCAGGTGGATACAACTTGGTATTCTTCAGCACAACGCCAACGTATGATCCTGAAGAGTTGACTGCCTATGAAGTTGGTTTCAAAGGCCAGTTCGCAGACGATACTATCCAGTTAAACGCTTCGACCTACTTCTACGACTACACAACGATTCATACGGTTGCGACCGAAGTTTCGAGTATTGGTGGTCTGAGTACTTCGGTATTGGAAGCGCCTGGTGCCGAGATCAAGGGTATTGAAGCCGAGTTACTGTGGTTGGCGACTGATAACCTGACATTGGGTGGTAACTTTAGTTATACCCCGAGCAAGTACACTGAAGACTTGTTCTCTAAGGACACCGCTGGTTTTGATAAGCCAGACAGCTTGTTCCCTGCTGCAAACCAGAGCGTGAACATTAACGGTAACCAGTTGCTCCAGGTTCCTGAAGTCAAGTACACAGGCTATGCCACTTACCGCATCCCCGTGGAAAGCGGCAACATCGATCTCTTCGGTGTTTATAGCTGGACTGATGAGGTGTATTACTCACCTTTCCAGACAGAGTCTGAAAAGACTGAAGCCTACGGTCGAACTGACGTGCGTGCCAGCTGGACTTCGACTGACGGCGCCTGGATCGTTTCAGGCTTTGTGAATAACATCTTTAACGACGTGGCCATACTGCAAATCCTGCGGAATGACGAGTCCGAGTTCTTCCGTCAATCAGCGGGTGTGACTTCACCCCGTCTGTATGGCATTGAATTCACCTTCCAGTCAGCAAACCTCTGATCCAAGAGCCATTGCTGAAACCTGAGGTGTAAACACCAAGGGTTTTGGAAAGCGGAATAAAAAAGGCGGCCCTAGGGTCGCCTTTTTTTATGCATTGAGTGTGTGCCCTGACTGAATGGGTTAGTCTGGAGTGCTAACAGGAGGAGGCCATCATGCAAATCGGGATCAACGGTACAGGACTGGTGCAAGGCGCGTCGATTGAGGCGATCACCCAACATGCGCAAACCGCCAACGATGATGGCTTCGCGAGCTACTGGCTGGCAGAACACCCAACGGGTGGACTGGATGCGCTAATGGTGCTGACGGTGGTAGGTCTGAGTGTGCCGCGGATCGAGCTCGGTACGGCCATTGTGCCGACTTTTCCGCGCCATCCCATGGTTATGGCAGGCCAGACCCATACAGCCCTCAACGCTATCGGGCCGCGCCTAACCTTGGGTATTGGTTTGTCGCACGCGACAATGATGGCTCAGTTGGGCATGCCCTTTGAGAAACCCATACGCCATCTGCGGGAATACCTCAGTATCCTAGTGCCATTACTGAATGCTGGCCGAGTCGACTTCCAAGGCGAGATGCTGTCTTGTGAGGCTGTCACTTTCTTCAAGCCCACAGCGGTGACACCCGTTGTGGTGGCGGCACTGGGTCCGCAGGCGCTGAAAGTTGCAGGGACCATGGCCGATGGTACAACCTTAGCGTGGGTGGGACCCAAGACGGTTAAAGAGCATATCAAACCACGATTGTCGGAAGCGGCGGCTGCTGCCGGCAAATCCGCACCCCGTATTATCGCAACTCTGCCGGTTTGCGTGACCAATGACGAGTCGGGCATTCGAGCAAGGATTGGCCGTCATCTCGCCATGTATGGCGAGCTGCCGTCTTATAAGGCCATGTTTGAAAGAGAGGGTGTCGAGGGTCCTGGACAACTAGCGATTGTGGGTAATGAGGACCAAGTACGCACCGCCATAGAAGGGATGCGTGAGGCGGGTGTCACAGATTTTGCCGCGTCAGAGTTCACCACCAACGATGATGAACGGCAACGGACTCGAGCACTTTTAAAGCAGCTGTTGGTTTGAAACAGCGCCAGCAACAGCCTTTTAAATAGCATTTGAGTCGCCTTGTTAGAGGCTGTCCAGGGTGAGTAGCAGCGCGTCGGTATATTCAGTGGTGCCGGCGTGGCCGCCGAGATCCGGTGTCAGGTGCTTGCCCTCGCCAATAACGATGCGAACTGCTTTGCGGATTTTCTCCGCTGCTGTATTCAGATGCAGATAATCCAGCATCATGGCTGCGCCCAACAACAGGGCAGTGGGGTTGGCGATATTCTTGCCGGCAATATCCGGTGCACTGCCATGTACTGCTTCAAAAATGCCCATGTTCTCGCCTATATTGGCGCCCGGTGCGAGGCCAAGACCGCCTACCAAGCCGGCACACAGGTCGGACAGGATATCGCCGAACAGGTTGGTGGTAACGATCACATCAAATCGGTGGGGGTTCATCACTAACTGCATGGCGCAGTTGTCGACGATCATTTCCTCGCACTCAATGTCGGGAAATTCTTGCGCGACTTCGCGAGCGACATTCAGGAACAGGCCGGAAGTTGATTTCATGATATTGGCCTTGTGCACAACCGTCACCTTGCGCCGCTTCAAACGTCGGGCGAGTTCGAAGGCATGACGCAGAATCCGCAGGCAGCCTTTGCGGGTGACGACGCTGCGCAGTTCTGCCCGCTCGCCGTCTTCGCTGACGGTATGACCGATACCGGAATACAGGCCTTCCATATTTTCACGGACGATCAGAATATCGATATTCGAATACCGGGTCGTTGCGCCTGGAATGGACAAGGTCGGTCGGACATTGGCAAACAGGTTGAAATGTTGGCGCAGTGAGACGTTAACGGAGGTGAAGCCCTTGCCAATCGGCGTCGTGATCGGGCCCTTGAGGGTCGCGGCACTGTGTTCGATTTTTTCTAGGGTCTCCTCCGGTATCAGGTCCAGCCCTTGCTGCATGGCTGGCCCGCCGGCCAATGCTTCATCGAACACCAGGCCAACGTTGAGTTTCTTCAGGACCTTCAGCGTCGCGTCCATGATCTCCGGGCCAATGCCGTCGCCGGGAATAACGGTAATATGTAGATCAGGCATGTTCATCCCTGGGTAGATTATTTTTCGCCATGATACCATTAGTGGTGAGGCGATGTGGTCTATGATAGGTTTTACGCCATTAATTCCGCTAACATGAGAACCTCGAGATGAAAACACAAGCTGCTGTGGCCTTTGCGGCCGGTCAACCCCTGGAAATCGTCGAAGTTGATCTGGATGGCCCACGCGCTGGTGAAGTATTGGTGCAGATGAAAGCTAGCGGCGTCTGCCATACGGACGCGTTCACCCTGTCTGGTGATGACCCTGAGGGTGCGTTCCCGGCGATTCTGGGACACGAGGGCGCCGGTATCGTGGTGGAGGTGGGCCCTGGCGTCAAACATCTGCGTCCCGGTGATCATGTGATCCCGCTGTATACCCCTGAATGTCGAGAGTGTGATTTTTGTCTGCACCCGAAGACCAACCTGTGTCAGGCGATTCGCGAGACTCAGGGGCGCGGAGTGATGCCTGACGGTACCAGTCGGTTCACGTTTGAGGGCAAGCCGATTCTGCACTATATGGGTTGTTCGACCTTCTCGAACTATTCGGTGTTGCCTGAGATTGCACTGGCTAAAATTCGACCGGATGCGCCCTTCGATAAGGTGTGTTATATCGGTTGTGGCGTCACCACCGGTATCGGTGCTGTGGCTTTTACCATGAAGGTGGAAGCGGGTTCCACCGTCGCCGTATTCGGTCTTGGTGGTATCGGCTTGAATGTGATCCAGGGCGCCAAGCTGGTGGGGGCAACGCGTATTATCGGCGTGGATATCAACCCGTCAAAAGTCGCCTTGGCGACCCAGTTCGGTATGACAGATTTTGTTAATCCAAAAGACCATAAGGATGTCACCGCCGCCCTGATCGATATGACCAATGGTGGTGTGGACTATAGCTTCGAATGTATCGGCAATGTTAATACCATGCGTCAGGCGTTGGAATGTACCCACAAGGGTTGGGGTCAGAGTTGCATCATTGGCGTTGCCGGCGCCGGCCAGGAAATATCGACCCGGCCATTTCAGCTGGTCACCGGCCGGTCATGGCGTGGCACCGCCTTTGGCGGCGCCAGAGGTCGCACCGATGTGCCGAAGATCGTCGACTGGTATATGGACAAGAAGATCAATATCGATGACCTGATCACGCACACCATGCCCCTGAGTGATATTAATCGTGCCTTTGATCTGATGCATTCCGGCGAAAGCATTCGCTCTGTCGTACTCTATGATTAACTGCCCGTCTTTCGCCGCAGGCGAAAACGGCTAGACCGGCAGGTTTTCCGCGCAGCGAAATTCCTGCCGGCGCTCCTGAAGACTACGATGCATCCCAACAGCGAATAACACTCCACCCCACCTTCAACCAATCGCCTTAGCCGCCATCAACGCCTCAATCTCGCCAGCAGAAAAGCCCAGCTCCAACAGTATTTCGGTGCTGTGCTCTCCTACAGCTGGTCCGGCATGATGGAAGCTTTGGGGGACTGGGCAGGCCGATAAATTGATCGGCGAGCGCACTAGGCTGATGTCTCCCAACTCCGGGTGCGGCGCGCTGCGGGTCATCTGCAGATGTTGGGCCTGGGGATCCTCAAAGGCCTCGCCAATGGTATAGATAGGCCCGCAGGGGACGCCGACAGCATTCAACCGTTCTAACAAGTCCGCGGTCGTAAAGCCGCGAGTGACCAGATTGACGTCTATATTGAGCTGATCACGATGCGTGACCCGATCGCCGCCCCGTTGGTATTCAGGTTTGTTCAGCAGGGCTTTCGCATCCAGTGCCTGACAGAAATTGACCCACATTTTGCCGGTGCTGGCGGCCAAGTTCACCTGCCCGTCTGCCGAGTTAAAAACACCCATAGGGACCTGGGTGGGATGAAAATTACCCTGTTGTTCCGCAACCTCGCCGGACATGGTGTAGCGCGCGCCTTGGAAATCAATCTTACTGAGCATGGCTTCCAACAACGAAGTGTGCACCCACTGACCTTCTCCGGTTTTGTCTCGGTGAATCAACGCCAAGAGAATACCCTGACCAAGAAACATGCCGGCGCTGGTATCTGAGATGGCGATACCGACCCGCATAGGCCCTTGGCCCGGCTCACCGGTGATGGACATGAGACCACTGGTGCCCTGGATGATCTGATCGACTCCAGCGCGTTTTCCGTAGGGGCCATCTTGGCCAAAGCCTGAAATACTGGCGAGAATAATCCGCGGGTTGATGGTCTTCAGGTCCTCGTAGGCGCAACCCAGTCGGGTTTTGACCTCTGAACGAAAGTTTTCTGCGACGACATCGGCCTTTGCCACTAGTTGATGGAACAAGGCTTGGCCCGCTGAGCTTTTTAAATCAATGGCCAGGCCGCGTTTGTTGCGGTGCAGGTTCTGATTGTCGGGGCCGTTGGCAAGACCGGTTACAGAGCCGCCAGAAGTATCCTTGCCAGCGGGCGGCTCGATACGAATCACATTCGCGCCCCAGTCAGCCAGTAGGCGCACGGCGGTGGGGCCCGCTCTGGCAATGGTCAGATCCAGCACCGTGATATGGGAGAGTGGGAGGTTGGTCATGGGGTTTCTCCAGTCTGGTATTTCACGACGGTTGTGGGTGCCTGCTGGTATTCAGGGGCGTCTCTCAGCTTATCTTTGTGCGATAAGCTGAGAGGTATTCATGCTTTGCGCCTGTGGCGAAAAGCCACAAAACACCTGCCAGCCAACATGTTTTCGCCTGTGGCGAAATACATGTTGCTTCTCGGTATTTCGCTTCGCGAAACACCTGCCAGCCAACATGTTTTCGCCTGTGGGCGAAATACGTGTTGCTTCTCGGTATTTCGCTTTGCGAAACACCTGCCAGCCAACATGTTTTCGCCTATGGCGAAATACATGTTGTTAGTCTACAGCGCGCATGAAATCCATTTTTTGCAGGTCATCATCGGGCGCGGCGATCTCGGTGATGCGTTCATCCACGTCGTCATATTCCAGGCGTAGGGCTCGAGTCATCGTCGCATGCATCTCGTAGGTGCAGGTAATGTACGTCAGCTCCAGAATCGCCTCGTCAGACAGGTGGGCTTTGAGTATATCGAAGGTACCGTCAGCAACCCGACCGCCAGATAATACCAGGTCGTCAGTATAGGCCAGCACCGCGCGCTCCAACTCACTGAACAGGTCAGTGCTCTGCCAGTAGGGTATCGCGCTGATTTGTGCTTCGCTGTAGCCCACCGCACGCAATGACTTGCAGTGTTGCGAGAACACGAACTGACTACCACGACTGTAGCCGGCGCGGGCCTGGCCCAATTCGCGCAATTTAGGACTGATCAGACGTTTTTTACTGCGGTAGAACTGAAAGCCGGCGACGGCGTGAGCGAAGCACTCAGGGACTAGGGCGAACACGGTCCACCAGTTGCCCGGCGTGCCTGTGGCCGTGCCGGGTTCGGCGACAGGATCGCGATCGCCGAACAGAGCGTTATAGTAGGGCAGTACCGTGGCATCGGCGTCGGCGCGGGATACCTGTCTGAGTCTGGGCATGGGTTTACTCCGATAATTTAGTCACATCAATAAGTTGTCGGCGAAGCCCTATGGGCTCCAAACTTCAATGTACTGCTGCCGGCGGTGTAATGGTAGTATTCCTCCAAAGTCTTAGGGGTAAATCGATGCTAAAACAACTGATGAATGATGCTGATTACCTAATGTTGCCCGGTGTTTATGATGGCCTTTCGGCCTTGATTGCGAGCCAGGCAGGTTTTAAGGCGCTGTATATGACGGGCTTTGGCGTTGCGGCTAGCCTTCTGGGTAAACCCGATATCGGCCTGGTGACGGCAACGGAAATGGCTGAACGAGCGGCTCAGATCGTCGCGGCTGCCGGTGCTGTGCCCGTGATTGCCGATGGCGACAATGGCTATGGCGGTGAGCTGAATGTGATGCGCCTGGTACAGGCCTATGAACGGGCCGGTGTGGCCGCAATCCAGCTTGAAGACCAAGTAATGCCGAAACGTTGTGGGCATATGGATGGTAAATTGGTGGTTCCCATGGACGAGGCAGTGCAGAAGATCCGTGCTGCCATCGCAGCGAGAAGTAGTGCGGATTTTCTGGTCATTGCGCGTACCGATGCCCGCGCTACCAACGGCCTGGATGAGGCGTTACGCCGGGGCCACGCCATGCTCGATGCCGGGGCAGATATACTTTTTATTGAGGCGCCACAGAGCCAGGCAGAGATGCTGATCATCGCCAGTACCTTTGCTGGTGTCCCCTTGGTGGCGAACATGGTTGAAGATGGCAAGACGCCGGAGTTCGCGCCAGCGGCGTTGGCTGCCATGGGCTTTCGCTTGATTTTGAGGCCGGTATCCGCGCTGCTGTGCCATGCTCGGACTTTGCAGCTGGCCTACGGTGAGTTGGCCGCCACTGGCGCTTTGGCTTCAGACCAGCCACGGTTGGCATTTGCTGACTTCAATGAGCTGGTTGGCCTGGCGGCGTTGCAGGCGCAGGCCAAGCAATTCAACAATAGATGACGCTGGTGGCGCTGGTGGCAGGGCGCTAAGCTCAAGCGCAAGCTTTTACATTCAGCGCTTAAGTTCAGCGCTTAAACAAATAATGACCTACTCGGAAGGACGAAAGCATGGCGCGACAACTGATTGATCTGTCGATTTATCTCGAAAATGATGTGATTTCTGACCCGCCGGGTGCTGGTCCGAAGATCAACTACATAGACCATCATCAGTCAGTCAAAGGCCTGGCTTCATTCTTTCCCGGTCTGAAGGCCGAAGACCTTCCCGACGGCGAAGCTTGGGCCGTTGAGCAGATCAACCTCAGTACCCATAACGGCACCCACCTTGATGCGCCGTACCACTTTCACTCAACGATGAATAATGGCGAGCGTTCCAGCACGATTGATGAAATCCCCCTCGACTGGTGCTTGCAGGATGGCGTGAAGCTGGATTTTCGCGATCGTGAAGACGGTTATGTCATTACCGCCAACGATGTCAAAACGGAGTTGCAGCGCATCGGTTATGAACTGCAACCCCTGAATATTGTGGTAGTGAATACGGCAGCAGGCAAACGCTATGGCCACGAAGACTATGTTTCCGCTGGCTGCGGGATGGGGCGGGATGCCACGCTATATATGTTAGAGCGAGGAATTCGAGTCACGGGTACCGACGGCTGGAGCTGGGATGCCCCCTTTGTTCATACGCGAGAAAAATATCTGGCCACCGGTGATGCAAGCGTGATTTGGGAGGGCCATAAGGCCGGCCGCGAGATCGGCTATTGTCACCTAGAGAAACTCCACAACCTGGAAGTGTTACCAGACTACGGATTTATGATTTCATGCTTTCCTCACAAAATCCGAGCTGCGTCGGCCGGTTGGACCCGGGCTGTGGCTATTATTCAGGACTAGCTGTTTAGCGGCGGTGGGCGTGCCTACAACGAGCTAAGAAAGCGCGTTGTAGGCACGGTCTTTGTTTGAGACGCTTTTGTTCGGCACGTTTATCAGAGGGTTGGTCTTAATGCCGCAGAATGCCCACCATCAGCCCTTCGATGCTGAAGCTTTGGTGGCGCAGATCCACCTCAATGGGCTTGTAGTCTGCATTTTCGGGCAGCAGGGTAATTAGATGTTTGCTGCGGTTTGTTTGCAAGCGCTTGACCGTAACCTCGTCTTCTACGCGGGCAACGATGATGTCGCCATTACTCACCGACTGGGTGCGATGAACGGCTAACAGGTCGCCATCGAGAATGCCGCATTCGATCATGCTGTCACCGTGGACGGTAAGCAGATAGTCTGCAGCGGGTTTGAAGAAATTCGGTGAAAGCTCGCAGTAGTCTTCAATATGTTCCTGCGCCAGGATCGGGCTACCGGCGGCGACTCGGCCGACGATGGGGATGCCATTGCTCTCAGGTAATTTAATGCCTCGAGAAGTCCCGGGTATCATCTCGATAGCCCCTTTTCTGGCGAGTGCCTTGAGATGCTCCTCAGAGGCATTGGCGCTCTTGAAGCCAAGCTGACGGGCTATGTCAGCGCGTGTGGGTGGATAACCCGTCTCGTCAAGATAAGACTTGATGAACGCCAATACTTCAGCTTGTCTTGGCGTCAGCTTGGTGGGGCTTTTGAGTTCTGCTTTCATCGCGGTTTTATCCTGCTCATATCGTTAATATGCCTAGTAAATGCGCGTGATGGTTCTGCGGGCATGATTCGGCTGTATTTATATACAGTAGCTGGGATTATATACAGGTTAAATGCAATTACAACAGGAATTTAGGCGTAGACGTTTGGTCGGTAATCGCTCTGTGATAGTCTGACGGCCTGGATTACTCTAGCGGTGTGCCGAACAGAGCGCCGAAGAGTGGATTGTTGTGCAAACTAAAATCATGCAGGGTCAAAAATATCATGTCTAAAGTAGGTGGCTGGTGGAGAAATGCCCTGGTGTTATCGTTGCTACTGGTATCCGCTGGGGTGCAGGCGCTCGACAACTATTGGGTCGTCGGCAGTTTCGCTCGTGAAGGCAACGCCAGTCGCGAGGCCGAACGGCTCGGTCGGGTAACGGGTCTCGATGTTAGCTATAAAGTTTTTCAAAGCACCGGTGCGATCTATTATCGCGTCGTGACACGGGCGTCGCTTTCGCCAGATGCCTTGCTGGCGTTAAGGCGCGAGTTGGCGAAAACTGGCGTCACAGATCTTTGGCTAACGAGTCTGGGGGCAGAAGTGCAGTCTCCTATAGCCACTGTAGCCGAATCTCGGTCCCAGGCTGTTGTTACGGAAGCGGGCAACGCGCCCCTATCAACGGCTGACGTTGATAGGGGCGGTCGTTACTATTTGGTCGTTGAGAGCACCACAGATGTTGATGCCGCGGTGGCATTAGAATTGAAGTTAAACAAGTCCTTTGGTGGAGTCTCGAGTATGACTGTGCTGGCCGAGGGTGATGTTCAGCATCGCGTTGTTATTGGTCCAGCGACGCTTGTCGCACTGGACCCTGTGGCTGCGAGATTGCAGGAGACCGGTTATACGGGCACTTGGTTGATGCCTTATGATTCAAGCTCCATGGCACCGTCAACTACGGAGCCCTTACTGCTTGAAGGCGCGTCACAGCGGGTAGTCGACGGCGACTCGATCCCTGGCAGCCCGAACGACGGTCCGGCCCTCAACAACTCAGCGACAGCAACCGTTGATGCTTGTGGTCGACCCTATAATTTGGCACGGCTTACTCGAGACTGCCAATCATCGCTTTAAAACCATGATTTTGCCTGGCGCTGCTCGGTAAATACGTAAGACAAAGGAGCCCAAATGGCAGAGACAGATACGTTCACCCTGGCGCAGTTACCCGAGCTATTGTGGCATTGGATGACAGATCCGGATGTCCTCAGTGTATTCTTCGTTGTGCTGGCAACGATGACCGCCAACTATGTGGCGCGTCGTCTGTTGGATCGCTTAGCGCGTGGCATCGAGAAAACACGGACCATCTGGGATGACGCCCTGTTGAATGCTGCCCGCCAGCCTCTGGCATTGATGATCTGGGTGCTAGGTATCAGCTGGGCCGCAGAGTTGGTGGCAGCCCAGGCGGAAACGGGATTCGGCGATATGGTCGAGCCGATTCGATACATCGCGGTTGTCGGTTTGATCGCCCTGTTTCTGTTCCGGTTTGTGGAGCAGACTGAGCGTGGCTTTATCCACAAGGGTGCGGATGTCACCACTGCAACAGCGATCGGCAAGCTGCTGCGCATTTCGGTCCTGATTACGGCGATACTGTCGGTACTGCAAACACTGGGTGTCAGTGTTTCAGGCATCATGGCTTTTGGTGGTATCGGTGGCATTGCTGTGGGTTTTGCGGCCAAGGACCTGTTAGCGAATTTTTTTGGCGGTTTGATGATCTATTTGGATCGGCCATTTACGGTAGGCGATTGGATCAGAAGCCCCGATCGGCAAATTGAAGGTACGGTTGAGCATATCGGCTGGCGACTGACCATGATTCGGACCTTTGATCGCCGACCCTTGTACGTACCCAATTCAATTTTCGCCAGTATTGCCGTTGAAAATCCCTCCAGAATGCAGAACCGCCGAATCTATGAAACCTTTGGGGTGCGGTATGATGATGCCGGTCGGGTCAAATTAATCGTCGATGAGGTGCGAGACCTACTTGCAAGCCACGAAGATATTGATCCCAAATGTACCTTGATCGTCAACCTCAATGAGTTCGGTGCATCGTCGGTCAATTTCTTTGTTTATACGTTTACTCGAACCACTAACTGGGTCGAGTTTCACGCCATCAAGGAAAAAGTCTTGTTACAAATCTTGGCCGTGATCGAAAAGCACGGCGCCGAATGTGCGTTCCCAACTTCGACGATTCACTTATTTGACCATGCCGAAGCCAGTGAATCATGACTGATCGTCCGCCATCGGTGCAGCTCTTTAGTAACGCTGAAATTAGGCACGCGCTGGACGCAATGGCCGCTGCTATCAATGTGCGCTGTGCGCAGAGTGAGTGGCTGGTCATCTGTGTGCTGCAGGGTGGCTTGGTGATGGCGGGGGAGCTTTTACAGCGCTTCGATTTCTCGCTCAAGCTCGATCAGGTTAAAGTATCTCGCTATGCCGAGACGACCCAGGGCCATGAATTGCAATGGCACTTCAAGCCCAGCGCTGATCTTCAGGGACGGCAAATCCTAATTCTTGATGATATTTTTGATGAGGGTATTACTCTGGCGGCATTGGTTGACTACTGCCAGACCGCGGGCGCGAAGTTAGTGCTGTCGGCGGCCCTAGTTGATAAACAGCATGATCGTAAGCGCACTGAATATCGACCGGATTTTATCGGTCTCAACTGCTCGGACCGTTATATTTTCGGTTTTGGCATGGACTATGAAGGTTACTGGCGGAATTTGCCGGCAATATACGCCTTAAGCTGACGCCGCAGTGCGTAGGCATCAATAGTTTATTCCCTAGATGCGCACTGAATGAGCAATGACGTGATGGTGCAATCAAATAATCTAAGCGAGCCGAGGATCAAGAATGACGAACTTACTCTTTTACGACAAGCCCGTAGCGCTGGATAAAACCGCTCATCAAAATCTGCGGGTCAACTCAGCATCAGACCGCTTTGGTTTTGCGCGCAAGACCAACTCGGTGGTTCTCGCCGGTATCGAATTTTCAGAAGTCGCGAAGGAGTATCCGATTGTTTTTGCCAAGTCCGGTAACGCAATAGTCTCGTTAGCTTTGCTGGGGCTTCGGCACGGAGAAAACCTGTTTGTTGATGCAGCCGGTCATTGGAGTGGTCGCTATATTCCTGGTTTTGTCCGTCGCTACCCCTTTGTGCTGGCTGAGACCGGTGAAGGTGGGCAACGGGCAGTGTGCATCGATGAAGGCTACCCGGGTTTTGATCAGACTGAAGGCGAGCCGTTGTTTATTGCCGGCGAGCCCGCTCCGGTTCTCACTCAGGCCATGAATTTTTTGGAAGATTACCAGGTGCAGTACGAGCGCACTGAAACCTTCATTCAAAACCTGCAAGCGAATGAGCTATTGAAGCCATTAAATGCCAAGATTGACTTGGTCAGTGGTCAGCAATTTAATCTGAACGGTCTGCTGGTGGTCGATGAAAAGAAACTGATGGCGCTAGAAGATAGCAAGGCGCTGGGGTTGCTTCGGTCCGGTGAGTTGGCTTGGGTTTACTGCCATCTGATGTCGCTCGGCTGTATGACCGCCATGATTGATCGAATGGCAAGCGTGATCAACGCTGCTGCTCCGCCGGCTGCCGCTCAATCGGCGACTCACACGACAATGGAAAAGTGATGAGCTGCTCAGACGGTCCAGCTGATCGGGCCCCGCAACTACTGGCCATCATCGGTGGTACTGGATTTGGAGAATATGCGGGTCTGACTAACATCACGCCGGCGATAGTTGATACGCCTTATGGCACGGCATATTTGGAGCGCGGTTTACTGCACCAGGTACCGTTGGTGTTTTTACCACGCCACGGCCAACCGGCCAGTTTCCCGCCGCACCGAGTCAATTACCGCGCTAATATCGCTGCCCTTACGCAACTTGGCGTAAGTCAGATACTGGCGATAACCGCTGTTGGTAGTGTCGATACTCAACTGCCAGCAGGGGCAATTGTGATGCCTGATCAGGTGATTGACTATACTCACGGTCGGGCGCAGACATTTTATGATGATGAAATTCACCATATTGATTTTACGTATCCCTATACGCCGGCGTTGCGGACTGAGCTCGCGGCGGCGGTTGTCACGTTGTGCGAGCGGGATCCGTCGATGGTATTTCGGCCTCGAGGTGTCTACGGCTGCACCCAGGGACCGCGGCTGGAAACGGCGGCGGAAATATCGCGAATGGCCCGTGATGGCTGCACCATTGTGGGTATGACGGCCATGCCAGAAGCCACCTTGGCGCGAGAAAAAGGCGTGGAATATGCGGGTTTGTCGGTTGTGGTTAATGCTGGTGCTGGCATTAATGATCAGGTCGTCGATCTTGACGGCATCACGGCAGTCATGGTCGAGGGTATGGGTCGAGTTCGCCAGGCTCTGTCAATCTTTGTCGAGCGCCGTTATCAAGTAGGCGGTCCGGTGTAATCTTCAATTTGGATAAGAATGCCAAACAAAGGGTGATCGATATAATGTAATGTCGCGCTCCGCATTCGTCTAGAGTGCTCGAGCTGATAGTTTGAGGCGGCGATAACGCTTGCTTGAAGTTCCTTATTGATATCGTTAGTCGAAAACCCGATGCCGTTGGTTGAAGCCATATCTTGGTCAAGGTTTGGTGTGTACCAAAGGTCGGCTTTGACGTGCAAAAATCTTGAAAGATAAAACAATAAAGTACCATCTACCTCAAAGTCATCGCCGAGATGATTGCCCGCCTGGATTAATATCGGTACCGCTTGCGTTTGGCTAGCGAAAGGTTGGCGCCAGGCCTGATGAGAGATTAGCTTGTAATCACGAGAGCGTGTCAGGCTGCGGGCGATCTTATTCAGGTTGCGCTTTGACGACTCGAGTGCGACATAAGCTTGCTGATTGTTGTCGTTTAACTGGGCCGATAGCGCCTGAAAATCGATAGCTGGAGCGATATTAGCGGTATCTTTCGCAACTGGGGTCGCAGCACTGATAGTGGGTCGTTGAAGGTATTGGCTGCGGCTTTCGAACAGAAACCCCGGCGCCGAGTCAGCTGCAAGCGCATCGCTGTCTGCGCTGAACAGATCAAGGTAGGCTGCAATCTGATTTTGTTGTTGCAGATTCTCGGGTATCCATTCCTCTTCTGCAGCCACGGCATACATTGAAGCGGGATAGTCGCGTAGTTTGAACGGTGTCACCTCATTGCTGCTGACCGGGTTTTTATGGGCAAAGATGATGACCTCGACCTGATACCAATCGGTGTAATCTGCCTTGGCATTCTGGCTAGTACTACTTCCAGCACTATTGATCAGTGTGTCGCTCGTCAGGTTCGGCTGGGCCGCAGTTGACACCGCAAAGCTGAACATTGGCAGACATAATGCCAGCCTGAATGCGAGTCTGACCGATTGTCTAGGGGACATTCCCATGAATTTTCTGCTCAAGGCGTTCAAATAGTTTCTCAATTTTTTGGAATCGGGTTTCTGGCGCTTCCATGTTCTCTTCAAACGATAATTGATTTGCGGTGGGAAGGCGATACCTATGTGGCTCTGCTTGAATTAGCTGAACTATGGTGAACGGATCAACGGGGGTGCTTTGGGCAAATTCAATCTTGCCGCCGTCAGGTCCGGCATCCAGCTTCTTGATGCCGAGTTTCTCAGCTCTGAGTTTCAGTGCTGTGACCCTGAACAGGGTTTTAGTCTGTTCCGGCAGCAGACCGAATCTGTCAATCATCTCAACCTGGAGTTCGCGTAACTGGTCACTGCTCTCGGCGTTCGATATGCGCTTGTAGAGCACCAGGCGACTATGGACGTCAGGCAGATACTTCTCTGGAATGAGCGCCGGGAGGCGCAAGTTGATCTCCGTGTCCTCCCTTAGGGGCAAGTCCATATTCGGCGTCTTGCCATCCTTAATCGCCGCGACAGCGCGATCCAGCATCTCCATGTATAAAGGGAAGCCGATGCTGTGCATATTGCCGGTTTGGTCATCGCCCAGTAGTTCTCCGGCGCCACGGATCTCCAAATCATGAGTGGCGAGAATAAAGCCTGCGCCCAGGTCCTCGGCTTCGCTAATAGCCTCAAGGCGTTTCACTGCATCTTTGGTCATGGCCTTGGGGTGGGGGGTCAGCAGGTAAGCATAGGCTTGGTGATGAGAACGTCCTACCCGGCCGCGCAATTGATGGATTTGAGCCAGGCCAAATCGATCAGCGCGATCCATGATAATGGTGTTGGCATTGGGTATGTCGATACCCGTCTCAATGATGGTGGTGCAGACCAGCACATTAGCGCGTTTATGGTAGAAGTCAGCCATGACCTGCTCGAGTTCGCGTTCGCGCATTTGGCCGTGGCCAATAGCGACTCGGGCTTCTGGAATAATCTCGAGTATTTTTTGCGCCGTATTTTCGATGGTCTTGACCTCGTTGTGCAGGTAATAGACCTGACCACCGCGCATTAACTCGCGCTGAATGGCTTCCTTGACGAGGGCGTCGCTGCCTTGGCGAACAAAGGTTTTAATCGACAGGCGTTTGGCCGGTGGCGTCGCTATAATCGTCAGATCTCGCATGCCCGACATTGCCATATTCAAGGTTCTGGGGATTGGCGTTGCGGTCATTGTCAGTATGTCGACTTCAGCCCGCATGGATTTTAGTTTCTCTTTCTGGCGCACGCCAAATCGATGCTCTTCATCAATAATCACGAGGCCTAAGTCTTTAAAGTGCATGCCCGCCTGAATCAGTCCGTGGGTCCCGATGACTATGTCGACGGTGCCGGCTGCCATTTTGTCGGCGACGACTTTCTGTTCTTTTTTGGTCTTGAAACGGGAAATTGATTCTATGGATACCGGCCAGTCGGCAAACCGATCCTTGAAAGTATCATTGTGCTGCTGAGCGAGGAGTGTCGTGGGCACCAAAATAGCCACTTGCTTGCCGGCATGTACGGCTAAAAAAGCCGCCCGCATGGCAACTTCGGTCTTGCCGAAGCCGACATCGCCGCAAATTAGGTGATCCATGGCCTTCTCTGTGACCATATCGCTGATGACGCGCTCAATCGCGTTTTGCTGGTCGGGTGTCTCCTCAAAGGGAAAAGTTGCCGCGAATTCTTCATAAGCCTCATCGGGCTCAGGAAAAGCGAAGCCTTTCTTCGCCTCTCGGCGCGCATAGATGTTCAGTAACTCTGCGGCAACATCCCGCACCTGCTCGGCAGCCTTCCGTTTGGCTTTCTCCCAGGTATCTCCGCCGAGTTTGTGCAGTGGTGCAAGAGCCTCATCAGCGGCAGCGTAACGGGAAATTAGGTGTAGCGCCGAGACCGGGACGTATAGGCGCGCATCATTTTGATAGCCGAGGGTCAGAAACTCGGTTTCCTGATTGTCGATTGATAGCGTTTGCAGGCCAAGATAGCGGCCGACGCCGTGATCGATATGAACCACGGGTGAATCTATGTGCAATTCCGTCAGGCTCTTGATGACCAGCTCGGCCGCATTGTCTTTCTGTCGATCACGCCGACGTTTCTGCAGCACATGTTGGCCAAACAATTGTTGTTCCGTGAGCACCAGTAGATTCGATGCTGGCAATAGCAGGCCGCGTTCCATCGGCGCAACGGCAAGCTGAACGGCGGCCGAATGACTCAAAAACTCATGCCAGCTGTCGACAATTTGAGTGTTGATGTGATGGCGACCAAGCAGTTCGTCGACAACCTCTCTACGACCGTTGGATTCGGTGATAATCAGGATCTTCAGGGCTGGCTGTTTGAGTAATAACTGAAGTTTTTCCAGTGGCTGCTGGCCGCGCTCGATGATTGCCACATCAGGCAATTGGGCAAAGCTGAATTGATCACCCTGTTGATGACTGGCTTCTTTGATTTCGATTCTTGGTCGCAAGTTACAAGCTGTTAACAGCTGATCGGCGGACAATAAAATCTCTTCCGGAGGCAGAATGGGTTTTTCGATATCATAGCGCAGGCTCTCGAAGCGGCTCTCGGCGTCGCGCCAATGGCGGCGGAGTGTGGCGTCGATGTCTTCGCTGACGACCAGAGCGCCTTCTGGCAGATAGTCAAATAGGGTTGCGGAGGATTCAAAGAACAACGGCAGATAGTATTCGACGCCTGCGGGTGATAACCCCTGAGAAATATCCTGGTAAATAGGACAGCGGCGAGGATCTGAGTGGAATTTTAGATGCCAGGCATCTTGGAACCGATTGATCGCCGCAGTGGTTAGTGGGTATTCTCTGGCGGGCAGGAGTCGAACACTGGTGACCTTGTTGACGGATAATTGGGTTTCCGGGTCGAAGGTCCGCAGCGACTCGATCTCGTCATCAAACAAATCCAGCCGGTAGGGGTGGTCAGTGCCCATGGGAAAGACATCCATGATCGCGCCACGCACCGCAAATTCGCCGTGTTCAAGGACCGTTTCAACACAGCGATAAGCCGCTGACTCGAGTTGGCGGCGCATATCTTTGATGTCGAACTTCTGGCCGACATCGAGTACCAGACTGCTGCCCAGGGAAAAAGAGGGTGGGGCAATCTTGTGCATGAGGGTCGTCGCGGGCACTACCAAGGCGCCGGTGGTCATGCTCGGCAACTGGTTAAGGATCCGCAGGCGTTCAGAAATGATGTCTTGATGGGGTGAGAAGTTGTCATACACCAAGGTTTCCCAGTCGGGAAACAGTTGCACCAAGTTTGACGGCTCTACGCCGGCAGCGTTGAGAAAGAAATTGAGCTCGTGATAGATGCGCTCGGCAGACTGCATGTCGGCAGCAACCACCAGGCAAAATTGTTGTTCCTGGGCTATCGTCTCGGCGATCAGCAAAGAGGAAGCGCTGCCTGGTAGGTTGCTCCAGTGACGCCGGTCCCCGGATTGTCTGGGAATCGTCAATGGACCGATAAGCGGGCTTGTCATAGTCAATAGCTGTGTCATTTGGGCGGGGGTGAAGGTTACTATCTGCTACTCGTAAAGCAAAGAGCCGGGAACGAAATGCGCTATCTAATCCTCTTGTTGCTGCTGAGTAGTCTGTTCCTGGCTGGCTTCGTCGCTGGTTGGTGGCTGAGAGACACCCAGCCGGCTGTAGCGGGTTGGGATGAAGCGCGGAGTCAGGTGAACTCGACAGTTCCTGACTTGCGTGCTGTAGCCCCGTTTGAAGTTCGTGGGCTTGGGCCGTTGTTACCGAGTGCGGCAGCTTTACAGGTCATCAATCGCCTCGCAATAGAGGCTCGGGGGCCGGCTTATTTGGCCTACCTTGAGGAGTTCGGCGATGATTACGGCGTGTTGAGGGTCCTGGCAGCGCTGGCGCGGGATGAGGGGGTATGTCAGTTGTCTATCAGCTACCTGCTGCGCGCCGCATTGGTGGTGCCAGCCGGCGTTCAGCAAGAAGGTTTGGAAGCCGAGCTAGCCCGAGTCACTGATACTTGTGCTCGAAGTTTGGTTGGTCTGCAGCGCTATGCGGATCTGGATCGAATCTACGAAAGCATTACCCTGGCTCTGCCGGAACTCAGTGATTACTTCATGGCGTTGGGTCTATTGCGGATCCAGGCGGGCAACCCGGAGGCCGCGCTGTCGGCGCTAGCTCAGATCCAAAATCATGGTCGTCTCGGCGCCCAGTCTCGTCACCTGATGGCTGGCATAGATGCTAATCGGGTTGATGAGCCCGCCGCCCTGGAAGCGCTGCCTCTGATAGTGAGCGGGGGTCAGCTGTTGGTTAAAGCGTTTTTGGATAATCACGAGCCGGTGACTCTAATGATCGATACGGGAGCCGCCATGACGATTCTACAGCCGCAGTTGTTGGACCGTCTGGGTTATGATCTCAATGGTCGACAAGCCTATTTCTCAACGGCCAATGGCGTGGTACAAGCGCCTGTGGTCGCGATCAATCGACTGGCGCTAGGACAGATAGGTATTGATCAGTTGTCTGTCGGCGCGCTGAGCTTGCAGTTGGCTGAGGGCGTCGATGGACTGCTCGGCATGAATTTTCTGCGCCGCTATCAGTTTCGAATCGACCAGGATCGGGGGCTGCTATATTTGGATCATCTGCGTTAGGCCCCCTAAATTTGCCCTTTCGCGAAATTTTCTCCCGTGTTTCGCCCACTTTGGGAATTCTAAGATTGCGTTGAGGGCGTCAAAATCCGATAATGCGCGCCGTTGAAATCATCATTTTGAAAGGAGTTTCCTGTGGCACGACCTGGTCTTGAAGGCGTTTTCGCCGACTGGAAAGAACGCGAAGCTTTAGCCGAAGCCATGATCCCTATGATTGGGGGCTTATATCGGCGTAATGTGGTGATCTACATTCATGGCCTGCCCTTGTATAACCAGTCAGTGATTGAACTGATGAAGGCGCACCGTTTCGTTCGTCAGATGGAGAAAAATGAAGTCTCGGAGTTCGAAACCTATCCGATTCTTGAATGCTTGTGCGCGCTAGATCTGGGTCCGGCCCACATCGATATTGGTAAGCTGACGTCACAATTCATGGTCGATAATGGCGGCCTTTCCTCCGAAGCTTATGTCAAGCGCGCCTGCGAAGACATCATTGGTAGAACCGACACCATCTCCCACGAGCCAATGGATGTGGTGATCTATGGATTTGGCCGAATTGGCCGTCTTGCGACTCGCTTATTGATTGAAAAAACCGGTGGGGGTCAGAATTTAGTGCCAAGAGCGGTAGTTCTGCGGCCGCCGAAGGATCCCGTTCTCGATTTAAATCGACGCGCCAGCTTGCTGCGTCGAGACTCTATCCATGGTGGTTTCAAGGGCACCATTCGAGTCGATGAGGAAAATCACGTGCTGGTCTGCAACGGTAATGTGATTCATTTTATCTATGCCTCTGACCCATCTTCGATCGATTACACGCAGTACGGCATTAAGAATGCCTTGGTGATTGACAGTTCTGGTGTTTGGCGCGATGAAGAGGGCCTCTCACAACATCTGAAAAGCCCCGGTGTGGCTAAGGTGTTGTTGACCACCGCGGGAAAGGGCAGTATCAAGAATATTGTTGCTGGGGTGAATTCAGACACGATCGGGGTTGATGAAAAGATCATTGCGGCGGCGTCCTGTACGACCAATGCCATCGTCCCAGTGCTGAAATGCATCCAGGAACAGTTTGGTATTGAACACGGGCATATGGAGACGGTTCATGCCTACACGGATGACCAGAATTTGCACGACAATATACATTCTAAGGAGCGCCGCGGGCGCAGTGCGCCACTCAATATGGTGTTGACAGAGTCGAACGCCACCAGCGCAGTGGGCAAATTGCTGCCTGAGTTGGCCGGTAAGCTCACTGGTAATTCCATTCGCGTACCGGTGCCTAACGTGTCCATGGCTATTTTGAACCTGTCGTTGTCGGTGGAAACCACCCGCGAAGAGCTGAATGGTTTTTTACGGAATGTGTCGTTGAGTTCGACACTACAACGCCAGGTGGGCTATACGATCTCCAACGAGGTGGTATCGTCTGATTTCGTCGGCGACCGGCATGCGGGCACGGTTGATGCCGAGGCAACTATCGTCGATGGCAAGCAAGTGGTCGTCTATGTCTGGTACGACAATGAGTTTGGCTATACCTGTCAGGTGGTTCGAGTGGGGCAAAAAATGGCTAACATCCGCTACCCGATTATCCCTTTGCAATCTCTGAGTCTGGATTCGACGACTGGCTTGGCAACAAGTGAGGCAAAAATTTAAGGGTCTTAGCGACTAAGTTTGACGGCTGAAAGATCCCTGCGGCCTCGGCTTGTCGTCTTTGATGAACAAAAAAACCGACATTAAACTGCCAGAGAGTGGATTAAAGTTGAGTGTATCACTATAATCTTCGGCGCCTGTTTGGGCTGGGTTTGAGATTGATGTCACTGTAGTTTGCAGGCATTTTTTGAAGTTAGCTTGCGAAGTCGGCAATGAATAAGTACAAGTTTTATGCAGGCCATCGGAAGCGATTGACAGCTTCCTTAAACTCTCATCGTCAAGATTGGTTGTTAGGTAGCTGATGATTAAGACAAAAAAAGGGCTTAACTTGCCCATCGCGGGTAGCCCTCAGCAAACGATCGAGGTGAGCCGTCCGGCCCGCAGCGTTGCATTAGTCGGATTTGACTATCCAGGTTTGAAACCGACCATGGAAGTCGCCGTCGGTGATCGGGTGGTCACGGGTCAGCTGTTATTTACTGACAAGAAGACACCCGGTATTCAGTTCACAGCACCCGCCTGCGGTACTGTCAGCGCGATTAATCGTGGCGCCAAACGCGTCTTCCAATCACTGGTAATTGACGTCGAAGCGGGTGACGCTAAGCAGTTTGCCAGTTATACCGCCGCGCAATTGAAGGATCTAGGTCGGGCTCAGGTTGTCGAGCAATTGATCGAATCTGGTGAGTGGACTGCCATCCGCACTCGACCCTTTAACAAGATTCCCGCAGCAGACACGCAGCCCGAGGCGTTGTTTGTCACGGCGATTGATACGCGTCCTTTGTGCGCAGACCCCCAGATCATTATTCAAGAGCAGCCCGCAGCTTTCAGTGCCGGGCTGGAAGTGCTGGCGACGCTGACAACAGGCAAAGTTTTTGTTTGTCAGGCGGCCGGTGCCAAGCTCCCGACAGCAGACAATAGCCGAATCCAGCATGAAGAATTTTCCGGTCCTCACCCAGCAGGACTGGTGGGCACCCATATCCACTTTTTAGCCCCCGTAAATGAAAATAAAACTGTCTGGCATGTGGGCTATCAGGATGTGATCGCTATCGGCCATCTGTTTCTCACCGGTAGCCTATATACCGAGCGAGTCGTGGCGCTCGGCGGTCCCGGTGTCGCCCAGCCGCGCTTGTTACGTACCTGTCGCGGCGCCAGTATTGATGAACTCACCGCGGGAGAACTCAACCCGGGCACACTGCGGGTGATCAGCGGTTCAGTGTTCGATGGCCGAACGGCTGTGACAACGGTGGCCTATCTGGGTCGATACCATGGGCTGGTGTCGGCACTCGAGGAAGGTACCCAACGACAGTTCATGGGTTATCTGACGCCGGGAATGGATAAGTTTACTTTGACCAAGCTCTACGGCGCGGCATTACTGGGCGCTAAAAACCTGATGTTCACCACGTCTACCGGTGGCAGTCAAAGAGCGATGGTGCCGATGGGTACCTTTGAGCAGGTGATGCCTATGGATATCCTGCCAACGCAACTGCTGCGAGCTCTGCTGGTGAAAGACATTGAAACTGCCATTCAGCTTGGCTGTCTGGAGTTAGACGAAGAGGACCTGGCGCTGTGTACCTTTGCATGTCCCGGTAAGTATGAATATGGTCCCTATTTGCGGGAAATGCTCACGCTCATAGAGGCGGAGGGATAAGAGCCAATGTCTATAAGAACCTTATTAGATAGTGTAGAACACCATTTCGTCGACGGCGGTAAGTTCGTAAAACTGTTTCCGTTGTATGAAGCAGTGGATACGATTTTTTATACGCCCGGACAGGTGACCGTTAGTGCCTCTCATGTTCGAGATGCTGTTGATCTCAAGCGCATCATGATTACTGTCTGGCTCTGTGCGTTTTTCCCGATGTTCGCTGGTATGTACCACACAGGTCTGCAAGCCAACCTGGCGATGGACGCCATGGGTATCGAATCTTTGGCCGGCTGGCGCGGCTGGATCGTTGAATCTGTGGCCGGCTATGACGCCACCAATTGGTGGGATAGCTTAGTTTATGGTGCGGTGTTCTTTATCCCGATCTATATGGTGACGTTTTGTGTGGGCGGTTTTTGGGAGGTGTTATTTGCCTCTAAGCGTGGTCACGAGATCAATGAAGGCTTTTTTGTCACCAGTATTTTGTTTGCCCTGACGTTGCCCGCATCCATTCCCCTATGGCAGGTTGCGGTGGGGATTTCCTTCGGCATCGTGATAGGTAAAGAAATCTTTGGTGGTACGGGTAAAAACTTCCTCAATCCGGCACTAACGGGTCGTGCATTTCTGTATTTCGCCTACCCAGCGCAAATGTCTGGCGATGCCGTGTGGACCGCGGTCGATGGTTATAGTGGCGCCACAGCATTGGGTATCGCCGCCTTGAATGGCCTGGAGGGGGTTGTCTCGAGTGGGATTACCTGGATGGATGCCTTCTTCGGTAGTGTCCCGGGTTCCGTGGGCGAGACTTCGACGCTGGCTATTTTGATCGGTGGTTTCTTCTTATTGCTAACGCGTACGGCCTCCTGGCGGATCGTCCTCGGCGTACTGCTGGGCATGGTGGCCATGTCGACGCTCTTTAACGTGGTGGGTTCCGACTCGAACCCCATGTTCGCTTTGCCCTGGTACTGGCATCTGGTGTTAGGTGGGTTTGCTTTTGGTATGATTTTCATGGCAACAGACCCGGTTTCGGCGTCTATGACGAATACCGGCAAGTGGTACTACGGCGGTCTCATTGGTGTGATGGCAGTTCTGATACGGGTCGTGAACCCAGCATTTCCGGAAGGCATCATGCTCGCCATATTGTTTGCCAATCTGTTTGCACCCCTGATCGATTGGTTCGTGGTCCAATCCAACGTCAAGAGGAGGTTGGCACGTCATGTCTGATGCAACTTACGATAAAGACTCAATAAAGAACGTCGTGATGGTGGCCCTGGGTGTCTGTTTTGTTTGCGCCATCATCGTATCGATGGCTGCGGTCCAGCTGAAACCATTGCAAGTCGCGAACAAAGAGTTGGACCGGAACAAGAATATTTTGATCGCCGCCGGCCTGTTTCAACCTGGCGTGACCCAGATTGCCGAAATCGACACTCTGTTTGAGCAATTCACAGTCAAGGTTGTTGATCTTCAAGAGAAACGCTTTCTGACGAACGCAGAAATCGTCGACGCTGGTATTGACGTCAAGAAGTATGATCAGCGAAAGGCGGCCAAGGATCCCAGTCAATCTATCGAGTTGGGTCAGCAGCGAGACATCGCGTCGATTAGTCGTCGCGCGCGTTACAGCGTCGCTTATCTGCTGGAACACAACGGCCAGCTCGATCGGATCGTCCTGCCTGTGCATGGCTATGGGTTGTGGTCGACGCTCTATGGCTTTATCGCCCTGGAGGGCGATGGTAACACCGTTGCCGGCATCACGTTTTACGAACAGAAAGAAACTGCTGGGCTGGGTGGCGAAGTGGATAACCCCGCCTGGAAGGGCTTGTGGCCTGGAAAATTAATCTATGCCAACGATAAGGTGGCGTTTGAAGTGGCTAAGGGTCCGGTTGATCCTAAATCAAGTCGAGCACAGTATCAGGTTGACGGCTTGTCTGGCGCGACGCTGACCAGCCGCGGTGTCCAAAACCTGATCGCCTTCTGGATGGGTGAAGATGGTTTTGGTCCAATACTCAAGAATTTACAAGGTTAATCCGACGGGAGCGTGACTGTGTCTAATAGTGTAAAAGAGGTACTGTTCGGGCCAATCTTCAACGATAACCCGATTGGCCTGCAAATTCTCGGTATCTGCTCAGCTCTGGCGGTGACCACACAAATGAGTGTCGCGTTGGTCATGTGCATCGCACTGACACTGGTGACGGCATTCTCAAATTTGTTCATCTCACTGATTCGGAATCAGATTCCGAGCAGTATTCGCATTATTGTGCAGATGACTATTATCGCGTCTTTGGTGATCGTTGTTGATCAGATTCTGGGTGCCGTAGCTTACGATATTAGTAAGCAATTGACGGTTTTTGTTGGACTGATTATTACCAATTGTATTGTTATGGGGCGGGCCGAAGCCTTTGCTATGCAGAATCCACCTGGCATTAGCTTCCTGGATGGTTTGTGCAACGGACTGGGCTACAGTGTTGTACTTATGGCCGTGGCGATTATCCGCGAGCTGATTGGCTCTGGAAGCTTGATGGGTATCGAAATCCTGCCGCTGGTGACCAATGGTGGATGGTACGTGCCAACGGGTTTGATGCTGCTGCCGCCAAGTGCCTTTTTTATTATCGGCTTGTTGATCTGGGCTCTGCGCAGCTGGAAATCTGAGCAGATTGAAGCAGCAGAATACGAGATCGGTGGTCATACCGCCCTATCAAGAGCTATGTAGGATAGACCATGTTTGAATATTATCTCAGTCTGTTTTTAAAGGCCGTATTTATCGAAAATATGGCCTTGGTGTTTTTCTTGGGCATGTGCACCTTTATTGCCATCTCGAAGAAGATCGAAACCGCTATTGGTTTAGGTATTGCGGTGATCGTTGTTCAAGCGATTACCGTACCAGTGAATAATCTGATTTTCTTCTATCTGTTACGAGATGGTGCGCTGGCCTGGGCCGGTTTGCCGGATGTGGATCTGAGCTTTTTAGGCTACTTGAGCTACATCGGTGTGATTGCCGCCATCGTCCAAATTATGGAAATGTTTCTCGATAAGTATGTACCGGCACTTTATAACGCCCTGGGTGTGTTCCTGCCGCTGATCACTGTGAACTGCGCTATCTTAGGCGCGTCTTTGTTTATGGTGAATCGCGACTACAACTTCGGCGAGAGCGTTGTCTATGGTGTTGGCGCAGGTGTCGGTTGGGCGCTGGCGATTGTGACCTTGGCCGGGATTCGAGAAAAGCTGAAATATAGCGATGTGCCTGCGGGGCTGCGGGGGCTGGGTATTACATTCATTACCGTTGGACTAATGTCGTTAGGCTTTATGTCCTTTGGTGGAATTTCACTCTAATTTGAAGTGGCTATGAATACTGAAATTATCTTAGGTGTATCGATGTTTACCGTCATCATCATGATGCTGGTTTTTATCATTCTCTTTGCGCGGAATCAGCTGGTCAGTACTGGCGCCGTGACTATCGAGATTAACGATGATCCGAGCAAGTCGATCACGACTAACGCTGGCGGTAAGCTGTTACAGACACTGTCAGACTCCGGCATATTCCTGTCGTCTGCCTGTGGCGGTGGCGGTACCTGCGGGCAATGTCGTTGTCGTGTGACTGAAGGCGGTGGGTCGATGTTATCAACCGAGGCCATTCATTTTACCCGTAAAGAGTCCCAGGAAGGCTGGCGCTTGAGTTGCCAGACAGCCGTCAAACAAGATATGAAGGTCGAAGTTGATCCTGAATTCTTTGGCGTCAAACGCTGGGAATGTGAAGTCATTGAGAATGACAATGTCGCGACGTTTATTAAAGAACTGGTGTTGAAATTGCCAGAAGGCGAAGAAGTCGATTTCCGTGCTGGTGGCTACGTACAGTTCGAAATTGACCCCTACGATATCAATTACAAAGATATCGAGGTCGCTGAAGAATACCGAGGCGATTGGGAAAAGTTTGGTGTCTTCAATTATCGCTCTAAGGTCGACGAAGTGACTATCCGGGCTTATTCCATGGCGAACTACCCGGAAGAAAAAGGCATCATGAAATTCAACATTCGCGTGGCCTCACCGCCACCGGGTACAGATTTCCCGCCAGGAAAAATGTCGTCGTACCTGTTTTCACTGAAGCCGGGCGATAAGGTCACGATATTTGGGCCGTATGGGGAATTTTTTGCCAAAAACACCGAGGCCGAGATGGTCTTTGTCGGTGGCGGCGCAGGTATGGCACCCATGCGAGCACATATTTTCGACCAACTTCTACGGTTGAATAGTAAACGTAAGATCAGCTTTTGGTATGGCGGTCGGAATCAGCGGGAACTGTCTTACGTGGATGAGTTCGATAAGCTCGCCGCGGAACACGATAATTTCGAATGGCATGTTGCCCTATCAGACCAGAATATCGAGGGTTGGACCGGGTACACAGGATTTATTCACAACGTGCTATACGAGAATTATTTGAAGGATCATGCTGCGCCTGAAGATTGCGAGTTTTATATGTGTGGGCCGCCGATGATGAACGCCGCTGTGATTCGAATGCTTGAGGATCTAGGTGTTGAGCAGGACAATATCATGCTGGATGATTTCGGTGGTTAACCATCGGGATCATAACGTGTGAGAAGAAAGGGCGAACCGACGAGGTGCGCCCTTTTTTTTTGCTTCAGTTTTTGCTTCAGTTTTTACGGCCGTTCTGCTGAAGGGGTTGTTCTGCAGGATTTCACTGCAAGCTCAGGCTGGCCGCTCGTTGAATTTCTCTTCGCTGACACTGTACCCCGCTTCGGCTGGAATACACAGGTAGTTGCCATCCGCTCGTTTCTCGGTCCAGGGTAGCACGGGGATAATTTTGCGGGCCCGAGCCGTCGCCATGGCGTGCGCGACACTGTCGCTTTCGCCCAACATTTCGATGTTCAAGCGGGTTGGAAAAATCACTGTATACTGACCCGTCTTGGCGCCAGCCAGTGCGTCAGTCGGAGAGATCCAGACCGAGTCCACTGACTCATGACCGTCATGAATCGCTAGATGGTCAGCGGGGGCATGGGCTAAGTAGAACCAGGTATCAAATCGTTTAGGCATCATTTCCGGCGTAAC